>Ga0209157_1000082_pt1 | contig 82056 bp, 76 predicted proteins | sample GraSoiAngelo_135_FD_185892 | JGI IMG/M metagenome (GOLD analysis project Ga0209157, IMG submission 185892) | Grasslands soil microbial communities from the Angelo Coastal Reserve, California, USA - 14_0929_05_40cm (SPAdes) (version 2) | ecosystem: Environmental > Terrestrial > Soil > Grasslands ... | reverse complement strand
TCGCGGACGTGACACGGAGACGCGCACGGATGCCAGCCCTGTTCCATAACTCCGCACGAATGCGTGCGAGTCCGTGCTCCAGAGTCTGGCACACACGCTGCAGTCCATCCCACGGCAAGCGGTTGGTCTGTCGCCAACTTGAGCCATGAACACGAAAGGAGGCCCATGGATGAATCCCTGGAAGCTGACTGCGATCGGGATGGCCATCATCATGACGACCGCTCTTGTGACCGGCCTCGTCGTTGCGAACTGGACGGGCTCGTCGAAGGACAAGGTCGAAGAAAGAGCGTTCGATGACAGGAAGGCGGCGCAGTCGCCGGCCGCGTCTCCGGCCACGGCACGCCAGGCCGCACGCCAGCAGGTAGCCTCGGCGCCGCGGGTGGTGAGCTCGGCGCCGACTCAGCCGTCGCTGCAGGCCTCCGTCGAAGCCTGCAACCAGTACGCGGCCCAGCAGAGCGGAAGCCGCGACAAGAAGGTCGACACCGTCAAGGATGCGGGCCTCGGCGCGTTGCTCGGTGCCGCGGTGGGCGCCGGCGGCGGAGCGATCGCCGATGGCGGCAAGGGCGCCGGCAAGGGCGCGGCCATCGGCGGCCTGGTTGGCGCCGGCGCCGGGACGCTCTACGGCCTGAACGAGAACAAGAAGCACGACGAGCGCTACCGCGATGCCTACGGGGCCTGCATGCGCTCGCGCGGCTACACCAGCTAGCTCCAGCGGAACCATCACACGGCCCGCCTCACCTCCGCGGTGGGGCGGGCCGTCCGCTTTTTGGGGCGGCCGGCGGCGGTATCATGAAATCGATCGACCACGATGGTCAGGAGGTACGAGCATGAGGCGAATGATCAGTGCGCTGGCCGTGGGCGCCGTCGTCGCCTGGGCGCTACCCGCCAGCGCTGCCGACGAGTCCAAGGTGAAGGCGGCGGCGGGCCAGGTCGAGTCGGGCGCGAAGAAGATCGGGCAGGGCAAGCTTGGCGACGGCGTGGAGGAGACGGCCAAGGGTGTCGGCAAGACGGTCGCCGAGAGCGCAAAGTTCACCGGCGAGAAGTTCAAGGACGCCGGCAAGGCGGCCGAGCCTCAGGCCAAGGGATTCTGGGGCAATCTGAAGGAAGGCAACGTCAAGGAGAGCGCCAACTCCCTCGGGGGCACCGTGAAGAACTTCTTCACGGGACTGTTCTCGAACTAGCCTCTCAGCGGTAGGCCAGCCAGCGCGCCCGCCGCGCGAGCCAGCGGGCCCGCGCCGGCTGCCACCGTCGCTCCAGCGTCGCCAGCGGCTCTCCGCGCTCGATCGCGCGGCGGACCGTGTCCGTCCCGCACAGGATGTCGAACGGCAGCTTCCGGTGCTCGAACTCGTACGGCGGCCGCCGCCAGCGGAATGCGCGTCGCCCCGATCGGCGCGCGCTCGCCACCACGGCCAATCCGGTGATGAACGGCTTGAACGACGCGGCGTGCGTCACGTGGATCTGGACGCCGCCGCAGAGTCGTCCCGCCCACTTGTGGAACGTCGGGACGAAGCGTGCCGGGCGAAAGTGGACGCCGGGCAGCCGGCGGCGATTGAGATCGTCGGCGAAGGCGTGGGCATCGAGGTAGGGCGCGCCCACCCACTCGAACGGCCGCGTCGTGCCCCGGCCTTCCGAGAGATTCGTGCCCTCGTACAGACACCCGCCCGGATAGACGCGCGCGGTGTCGGGCGTCGGCATGTTCGGCGACGGCGCGACCCATGGCACGCCCGTGTCCTCCCACAGCATCGATCGCCGCCAGCCGCGCATGGCGATCACGGTGAGGTCGCAGCCGAGACGGTGCTCGGCGTTGAGGTAGGCGGCCAGCTCGCCGATCGTCATCCCGTGGCGGGTGGGCAGGGGATAGAGCCCGACGAACGACGCGAACGCCGGATCGGGGACGTTGCCTTCCACCGTGCCGCCGAGTGGATTGGGCCGGTCCAGCACGATGACGGGCACGCCGGCGCGGGCGCACACCGGCATCGCGAGCGCCATCGTCCACACGAACGTGTAATAGCGCGAGCCGACGTCCTGTAGATCCACGACGAGCGCATCGAGGCCGCGCAGCATCGCGAGCGTCGGCGCCCGGCGCTCGCCGTAGAGGCTCACGACCGGCAGACCAGTGATCGGATCGCGCGTCCCGGCGATCGGCGCGTGGTCCTGCGCCGCTCCCCACAGGCCGTGCTCGGGAGCAAAGAGACGGACCAGGCGCGCCCGCGGGAGATCGGCCAGCAGCGTGGCGGCGTGCTCGTGACGCGAGTCGACCGACGCCTGGTGGGCGACCAGGCCGAAGCGGCGGCCGCGGAGCAGCGAGCCGCGCCGACGGACCAGCACGTCCAGCCCGGTCTCGACGCTCACGTTTCCGATGGTAGCCGACATCGGCGGCGAAACCGGCTAGGATGCGTGCGGCATGGCGCGCACGCCCCGCTTCGATCGCCTCGCCACCGAGCGTCGCAATCGCGCCAGCGCGGCGCTCGATCGCATGGATCCCGTCGCCATCGCGAACCTCATGAATCGCGAGGACGCGCGTGCCGTCCGCGCCGTGGGCCGCGTGCGGCATGCCATCGCGCGCGCGGTCGACGCCATCGTCGCCGCCCTCGCGGCCGGTGGACGGCTGTTCTTCGTCGGGGCGGGGACCAGTGGCCGGCTGGGCGTCCTCGAAGCTGCGGAGTGTCCGCCGACCTTCGGCACGCCGCCGTCGCTGGTTCAGGCGATCATGGCCGGCGGCCGCTCGTCGGTGTTCCGCTCGCGCGAGGGCGCCGAGGACGACGCTCGCGCGGGCGCCCGCGCGGTCCAGCGGCGCGTGCGACGCGGTGACGTGGTCGTCGGCGTGTCGGCGAGTGGCGTCACGCCGTTCGTGCGTGGAGCGCTCGCCGCCGGCCGCCGCCTGGGCGCGGCGACGATGCTCGTCGTGTGCAATCCGGCGAGCGCGCGCGGCGTCGGCGCCGCGGTCGTCATCGCGCCCGCGCCCGGACCGGAGGTGCTGGCCGGCTCCACGCGGCTCAAGGCCGGCACCGCGACGAAGCTCGTCCTGAACACGCTGACCACGGCGAGCATGAGTCGGCTCGGGCGCGTGCACGGCAACCGGATGATCGACGTCCAGCCACGGTCGCGGAAGCTGCGCGAGCGCGCGCTGCGTCTGGTCGCCGAGCTTGCCCGCGTGTCGCGCCCGAGGGCGCGGCGCGCGTTGACCGCATCCGGTGGCCGCGTGCGCGTCGCGATCGTCATCGTGCGCACGGGGTGCTCGCCGAGCGCCGCCGCCCGCGCGGTGCGCGAGTCCGGCGGCTCGCTCGACGCCGCGCTCACTCGAGCAGCGTCACCTCGTCGCCCACCGCGACGGGCCCGGGAGCGATCACCCAGCAGTCGAGAGCCATCCGGCCGCCGAAGTCGCTGACGATCCGCCGCAGCACGCCGAGGTCCTGCTCCTGGGTGTCGGGATCGTAGGTCGTCATCACGCACCGTCCTCGCAGCTTGCGCACGCCGACGATCGCGCCACCGATCGCGAGACGCCGGCCGGGCCACGTCCGCTCGGCCAGGCCCTCGGCGCTGCCGACCAGGATGTTCGGCCTCAGGCGTCGTCGATCGACACCGAGTGAGTCGATGGCGCCGTCGGTCAGGATGCTGAGGGGAAGGACGTCGAAGACGTCACCGGGGATGTTGCGAACGAGACGAGCTCCGGGACCGGCCGCCGCGCGGACCGCGTCAGCCACGTCCGACGACGCGTTCCACGGCCGGCCGTCGACCCACGGCTCGCCGTCCGGCCCGAGCGCAGCGTGCAACCCGAGCAGGCGCGGATGGGTCCGTGCGGTGATGACGCGGCCCGCCTGATCCTCGACGTGGACCAGCCGGTCTCCCTCGATGCCCGCCGCGCTGACCGTTGCCTGAACGAGCGACTCGCCGCCGAGCGACTTCACCGGATAGCGCCAGAGCTCGGCCACCTTCACGGTCTTGAGACGGGCCGGCGCCCCGCAGGGATTCAGCCAGCGTCACGCGTGCGATGGCCCGGCGGTGTCCTCCAGGCGGACCGGCGTGCCGCCGCGCAGGAAATCGAAGTCACAGCCCTCGTTGGCCTGCAGCACGTGGTCGAGGAACAGCCGGCCGTAGCCGCGCGCGAAATGTGGCGGCCGCGGCGTCCACGCGGCTCGGCGGCGCGCCAGCTCGTCGTCACCGATGCGCAGCGCGAGCGTTCGCTTCGGAACGTCGAGCTCGATCTCGTCACCGTTGCGCACGAGGGCCAGCGGCCCGCCCACCGCCGACTCGGGTGAGACGTGGAGCACGACGGTGCCGTACGACGTGCCGCTCATGCGGGCGTCGGAGATGCGCACCATGTCCTTCACGCCTCGACGGAGCAGCTTGGACGGAATCGGCGCGGCGCCCCACTCGGGCATGCCCGGCGCGCCGCGCGGCCCGGCCTGCTTGAGGACGAGCACCGACGTTTCGTCCACGGGAAGGTCGGGATCGTCGATGCGCTGGTGCAAGTCGTGATGGTCCTCGAACACCACGGCACGGCCGCGGTGAACCATCAGGTGAGCCGACGCCGCCGACTGCTTGAGGACGGCGCCGCCCGGGCAGAGGTTGCCGGTGAGGATCACGGTCCCGCCCTCGGCGGCGATGGGCATGGCCAGCGACCGGATGACGTCCTCGTTCCAGCACTTCGCGTCGGCCACGACGTCGGCGAGGGAAGTGCCGGCGACCGTCGACGCCTCCCCGTGCAGCAGCGGCAACAGCTCCTTCAGGACGACGGGCAGGCCGCCGGCGTAGAAGAAGTCTTCCATGAGGTACTTGCCCGACGGCCGGACGTTGACGAGCAGCGGCGTCGTGCGCGACAGCTCGTCGAAGCGCCGCAGTGGCAGGTTGATTCCGGCGCGGCCGGCGATCGCGACCAGATGGATGACGGCGTTGGTGGAGCCGCCGATCGCCATGTCGGCGCGGATCGCGTTGTCGAACGCCTTCGCGGTCAGGATCTCGGACGGCTTCGGACCGCCGGCCAACGCCATCTCGACCGCGCGCCGGCCCGACAGCTCGGCCAGCGCCATCCTTCGCGAGTCGGAGGCGGGAATCGCCGCGTTGCCGGAGAGTGTCATGCCGAGCGCCTCGGCCATCGAGGCCATCGTCGATGCCGTGCCCATCACCATGCAGTGACCGGACGAGCGCGACATGCACGACTCCGCCTCGCACAGCTCCTCGTCGGTGAGCCGGCCGGCGCGCCGCTCGGCCCACAGCCGCCAGAGATCGGTGCCCGAGCCGAGCTCCTCGGTGCGCCACTTGCCGCTCAGCATCGGTCCGCCGGTGACCATGATGGCCGGCACGTCGGCCGACGCGGCGCCCATCAGCATCGCCGGCGTGGTTTTGTCACAGCCGGAGAGAAGGACGACCGCGTCCAGCGGATAGGCGCGGATGCACTCCTCGACGTCCATCGCCATGAGGTTCCTGAACAGCATCGTGGTCGGCTTCATCAGCACTTCACCGAGCGAGATCGTCGGGAACTCGAGCGGGAAACCGCCGGCGCTCCACACGCCGCGCTTGACGGCGTCGGCGACCTGGCGGAGATGCGCGTTGCAGTTGGTCAGCTCGGACCACGAGTTCGCGATCCCGATCACCGGCCGGCCGTCGAAGACGTGATCGCTGAACCCTTCGGTCTTCAGCCACGAGCGATGCGCGAACCCATCGAGGTCGCGGCGGCCGAACCAGTTGCGGCTACGGAGCGGTCGTGGTGTCATTGGGCCCTCCTGCGAGGCCCTGATTATAGAGAATCGGAGGAAGCGCATGCGGCTCGCCGGCAAGGTGGCGATCGTGACGGGTGGAGGAAGCGGCATCGGGCGCGGCATCGTCCTCGCGATGGCGCGCGAAGGCGCCGACGTCGCCATTCCCGACATCCAGGCGCTCAACGCCGAGAAGGTGGCCGAGGAGGTCAAGGCGCTGGGGCGCAAGGCGTTCGCGCTGAAGACCGACGTGACCAGCTCCGCCGACGTGAAGGCGATGGTGGATCGCACGCGCGAGGGCCTGGGTAAGATCGACATCCTCGTGAACAACGCGGGCATGGCGTCGCCGCCCGGCTTGCCCTTCACGAACAACACCGAGGAGGACTGGGACCGCAGCTTCGCGGTCAACACGAAATCGGTCTTCCTCACCTCCAAGGCGGTCGTTCCGTATTTCATCGAGCGGAAGGCGGGCCGGATCATCAACATCGCGTCGATCGCCGGGCCGCTCTCGGCGCCGACGATGCCGCCCTACAGCGTGGCCAAGCAGGGCGTCATCACGTTCACGCGCATCGTGGCCAAGGAGCTGGCGCCGCACAAGATCACCGTGAACGCCATCTGCCCCGGCGTGCTCTGGACCGACTTCTGGCAGAAGCTGGCCGCCCACATCGCCACCACCAACCCCGCCTTCGCGGGGATGACGCCGCGCCAGGTGTTCGAGAAGCGCGTCGCCGACATCGTCCCGATGAAGTGCGAGCAGACGCCCGATGACATCGGCAACGCCGCCGTGTTCCTCGCCTCCGAGGAAGCTCGCTACATCACCGGCCAGGCGCTGATGGTCGATGGTGGATGCGTGACGTGGTAGTGCGAGGTGAGCCGCGCTCGGGCGGCGAGCCGAGCGGTGAAATGATCGAGGTGGTAGTGCGAGGTGAGCCGCGCTCGGGCGGCGAGGCGAGCAGTGAAATGGCCCGAAAAATCGTGTGCGCGCTGAAATGATTTTGAGAGCGGGATAGCGATGGACTTCGACTTCACGCCCGAGCAGGAAGCGTTCCGCAAGCAGGTTCGTCACTGGCTGGAGACGAATCTGCCCGACGACCTCCGCGGCCGCGCCTTCGCGGCCTCGCGCGCCGACCACGAGGAAGTCCGCAAGCTCCGCGCCTGGCAGAAGAAGATGTACGAGGGCGGCTACGTCGGCATCGACTGGCCCCGTGAGTTCGGCGGCCGCGGCGCGTCGATCGTCGAGGTCATCATCCTCTATCAGGAAATGGCGCGGGCCGAGTCGCCGCAGATCGTGAACCGCGGCGGCGTGAGCATGCTCGGCCCGACCTTGATGAAGCACGGCACGGCCGCCCAGCAGAAGCGCTTCCTCTCCAAGATCCTGAGCGCCGAGGAGATGTGGTGCCAGGGGTTCTCCGAGCCCAACGCCGGCTCCGACCTCGCGAATCTGCAGACGCGCGCGGTCCTCGACGGCGATCACTTCGTGATCAACGGCCAGAAGGTGTGGACGAGCATGGGCCACGTGGCCGACTGGTGCTTCGTGCTCGTACGCACGGATCCCACCGCGGCCAAGCACAAGGGCATCAGCTTCCTGCTGATGGACATGAAGTCGCCCGGCGTGACGCTGCGGCCGCTGCGCCAGATCACCGGCGAGGCGGAGTTCAACGAGATGTTCCTCGACAACGTGCGCGTGCCACGCGAGAACCTCGTGGGCAAGCTCAACGAGGGCTGGGGCGTCGCCATCACGACGCTCGCCTACGAGCGTGATGCGCTGACCTTCATCCGCCACATCTCGCTGCGCAACGCGCTCCACCGCCTGCTCGCGCTGGTCCGTGACCGCGGCCGCGCCGCCGACCCCGTCGTCCGCCAGAAGGTCGCCGCGCTCTGGATCGGCGAGCAGGCCCTGCAGCTCAACGCGTATCGCAGCCTCACCAGGCTGCTGAAGGGCGGCCAGCCCGGCCCTGAGGGATCGACCTCGAAGCTCTTCTGGAGCCAGCTCGACCAGGACCTGGCCCAGCTCGGCACCGAGATCATCGGCCCGTACTCGCAGATCGCTCCGGGCTCGCCGTGGGCGCCCGACGAGGGCCAGTGGGAATTCTACGAGCTGCTGGCGCGCGGCAGCGGCATCCGCGCCGGCACGTCGGAGATCTTGAGGAACATCCTGGGCGAGCGCGTGCTCGGCCTGCCGAAGGACTGACGATGAGCGATCTCCTCTACGAAGTGAAGGACCGCGTCGCGACCATCACGCTGAACCGGCCCGACAAGCTCAACGCGTTCACCGGCCCCATGATCGACGCGTGGGTCGGGGCGCTCGGCGAGGCCCAGGGCGACGACAACGTCCACGTGGTCGTCGTCACCGGAAGCGGACGCGCGTTCTGCGCCGGCGGCGACGTCGGCCGCATGGGCGAGGGGGCACCCAGCCCGCTCGATCACAAGAATCAGCTCTGGGAGAAGATCCACCGGGTGCCGAAGACGCTGGAGACGATGGACAAGCCCGTCATCGCCATGGTCAACGGTGTGGCCGTGGGCGCCGGCATGGGCATGTGCCTCATGTGCGACGTGCGCGTCGCCGCCACCGACGCGCGGTTCTCCACCGGCTACGTGAAGGTCGGGCTCGTTCCCGGCGACGGCGACACGTTCTTCCTGCCGCGGCTGGTCGGCCCCGCCAAGGCACTCGAGCTGCTCTGGACGGCCGACTTCATCGAGGCACCGGAGGCGTTGCGCCTTGGCATCGTCAACCGCGTCGTGCCCGCCGCCGAGCTGAAGGAGGCCGCCTACGGCCTGGCCCGGCAGATCGCTGACGGGCCTCAGGTGCCGATCAGGATGATCAAGCGTCTCGTGTACCAGAGCCTCAAGCTCGACCTGCGCACGCACCTCGACCTCGTCTCCTCGCACATGTCGATCGTCCGCCAGACGGCCGACCACGCGGAGGGCGTGACCGCCTTCAGGGAGAAGCGCGCCCCCAGGTTCCGCGGCCGTTGAGCCGCTGACCGAGTGTCCGCTCGTCGACAGTGAGCCGCCACGCTGGCACCGGCCAGCGGTGTTCGTTCACGCGAACCCCGCGAAACATCGTGACCTGCACGGGCGCGACGATTTGGCCCACGTCTTGCTGACGTTGGGGCAGGGGCCATGGACCTTTACGACGCGAAGGACCGCATTGCCGTCGCCCTGGTGGAGTCCGTCTTCCGCCGTGCGCGGTACCGCGTCCGGCCCTTTCAGAACGAGCCGGGCCTCCGCTTCATCCGCGACGACTGGACGCCGTCGTTCCACGCCGCCCTGGCGGCCGACGACGGCAACGAGCGCGAGTTCCTCATCGAGGTGACCTACCGGCCCTTCGTCGAGCAGTTCATCGCGCTCGAGAACCAGCGGCGGGACGCCTCGGTCTTCGTGCTCGCGCGCCAGCACTGGCCCGCGCTGCGCTCGGTCGTGGTCACCGACCATCCCGAGCAGGGGCGGTCGTGCTTTCAGGCCGTCGTCCTCGGCTCGCCGCGCGGCGAACGCCTGGGGACGGTGGACCTGGCCGACGCCGGCGAGTTCGCGATCTTCGCGCACAACGTCGCGGACCACGAGGAGCTGCTGACCCGCATCTTCGCGATGCTGTCGACCGACAAGTACCGCCACGCCACGCGCGTCTGATCAGACCGCGGAGTAGCCCCGGTACTCCATCTTCGCTGCGATCTTTTCCCGGGCCGGCTGACCCCAGAACTTCTCCACGAGATACAGGCCGAGGTCGAGGGACGAGGACACGCCGCCCGCCGTGACGACCAGGCCCTCGTCGACGATGCGACGGTCGGTGACGACGTCGGCACAGTACGGGCGGAGAAGATCGAAGGCCGCGTGATTGGTCGTCGCCCGCTTCCCGGTGAGATACCCGGCGCGGCCGAGCAGCAGCGACCCGGTGCACACCGACGCGAGCGGCCGCGTCGTGCCCCACGAGCGCAGATAGGCGATGCAACGCTCGTCGTCGACGAGCTGGCGCGTGCCGAAGCCCCCGGGGACGTACAGCAAGTCGAAGTCGCGCAGGTCCTCGTACACCGAGTCGGGCTTAATCACGAGCCCGTTCTCGTCGGCGATCTCGGGCGCGGTGCCGATGATGCGGTGCTTCACCATGGGATCGACGCCGAGCGCGGCCACGCGGCGCAACGCGTCGTAGCCGCCCACGAAGTCCAGCAGGGTCAGACGCGGGAAGACCAGGAACGCGATGCGCGTGATCACGTGATGGACCACGCGATGAGAAACGCCACCGCGGCGGCGAGGCCGCCGATGATCACCGTCTGGACCGCGCTCCGCAGCGGGGGCGCACCTGTGAACCGCGCCTTGGTGGAGCCGAACACCGCCAGCGCGCACAGCGTGACCACGGTGGACACGCCGAGCGCGGTCGAGGCGTGGCCCAGGATCATGTACGGCCAGAGCGGGATGAGGCCGCCCACCGCGTACGCGCCGCCGATGGTTACCGCGCTGCGCAGGGCGCGCTTCGGATCGGGGCGCTCGAGACCGAGCTCGAAGCGCATCATGAAGTCGACCCAGCCCTGAGGATTCCGTCGCAGCGAGTCCACCAGCGGACGCGCTTCCTCGGCCTTCACGCCGTAGCCCTCGAGCACTTCCATGACCTCCGCCACTTCCGCCTCCGGCTTCTCGCGGACCTCGTGGTGCTCGCGCGTGCGCTCGCTCTCGTAGTGCTCGGCCTCGCTGCGCGCGGCCAGGTAGCCGCCGAGGCCCATGGCGATGGCGCCGGCCGCGATCTCGGCGAGGCCGGCGACGACGATGATCCACGTCGTCTCGATGGCGCCGGTGAGCCCGGCCGCCAGCGCGAACGGCACGGTCAGGCCGTCGGCCATCCCCAGCACCAGATCGCGGACCGTCTGGTTGCCGGTGAAGTGACGCTCGGGATGAATCGGACGCGCCATGTCAGACCGGCTTCACACCCGTGCGGTGTCGTTGCGCCAGCGCCTGGTACGCGGCCGGGTTGGCCTGCACCCAGCGCTCGGCGGGAGTTCCTGCCAGCGGCCCCTTGACCTTGGCCGGGGCGCCGAGGGCCAGCATGCCGTCGGGAATCTCGGTGCCGGGCGTGACCAGCGAGCCGGCCGCCACCATCGCGCGCGTCCCGATGCGCGAGCCGTCGAGCACGGTCGATCCATTGCCGACGAGCGCCTCCTCGGCGATGGTCGCGCCGTGCACCACCGAGGTGTGGCCGATCGTGGCGCCCGGGCCGATCTCCACGGCGTGCATCGACGTCACGTGGACCACCGCGCAGTCCTGGACGTTGGCGCCGCGGCGCACGACGATGGGCGAGAAGTCGGCGCGCAGCACCGCGTTGTACCAGACCGACGCGTTTTCCTCGACCGTCACGTCGCCGACGAGCACGGCGGTCGGCGCGATGAACGCGCTCGGATGGACGCGCGGCGTCTTTCCCTCGAAGCTGAACAGTGGCATGGGGCCCGTCCTCGCAGTATTCTCGAAATCGCAGCCTATCTTATCGAATTCCCGCGTCGTCGGAGGATTCATGAGAACTCCGAAGATCACGGCCGTCGCGACGGCGACGCCGCCGCATCGCTACACGCAGGCGGACATCATGGACGCCGCCGGCTACACCGACGCTCCGCGGCGCGCCTTCTTCGAGCACAGCGACATCGAAAGCCGGTACCTCTGGATCCCGCGCGAGCGGCTGCGTCCCGACGAGAGCGTTGACGAGCTGGCGGCTCGGGCGCGCGACGGTGCGCTGGCGCTGTCGGAGACCGCGGCCCGGCGCGCGCTCGAGCGAGCGGGCTGGCAGGCCGCCGACGTCGACTTCGTCGTGACCACGACGTGCACGGCACGGCTCACGCCGAGCATCGACGCGCACCTCGTCGGCCGCCTCGGCTGCCGCCCGGATGTGCAGCGCGCTCACATCGGCGACACCGGCTGCGCCTCGGCGATGGTGGCGCTCCAGCAGGCGTGGAATCACCTGCGCGCGTTTCCGAGCCACCGCGCGCTGCTCGTCTCCGTCGAGATCTGCTCGGCGGCGTACTTTCTCGACGACCGGCTGGAATCCGCGGTGGCCCACGCCATCTTCGCCGACGGCGCCGGGGCGCTCGCGCTGTCCACCGAAGGCCCGGGCCCGCGCGTGGTCGCGCACCGGACGCTGTTCCGGCCCGAGCACCTGGACGCCATGGGCTTCGAGTACCCGGGAGGCCGGCCCCGCGTGATCCTCTCGAAGGACGTCCGCCGCATCGGCGCCACGATGCTCGGCGAGATGGTGCGCGTGCTCATGGACGCGCAGGGCCTCAAACGCGAGGACGTCCGGTACTGGGTCCTGCACTCGGCGGGCCGGCGCGTGCTCGATCGCGCGCGCACGCTGCTCGAGCTCGACGATGCCACCATGCGCCACTCGCGCTCGGTCCTCCGCCACTACGGCAACATGTCCTCGGCCACCATCCTGTTCGTGCTCGACGAAATGCTCCGCCAGGAGTCACCGGTGCCCGGCGAGTGGGGCGTGATGATCGGCCTCGGCCCGGGCTTCGCGGCCGAGGGCGCGCTGTTGAGCTGGTAACAGCCCGACATGAAGCGAGCCGAGCACGTGCTCGAGCATCTCGACGCGCCGGTGCCGCGTGCCGATCGCGAGGCGTCGCTGGCCGACGTCCACCGCCTCAACACGTGGTTCGGCGGTTACGGGCTCACGCTGCGCGCGATCGGCCGCGTCCTTCGCGGGCGCCGAGCCTCCCAAGCGCTCGTCGTCCTGGACGTCGGCGGCGGCCACGGCCACTTCGCTCGCCGGCTGCAGGCCTGGGCGCGCCGTCGGGGCCTGCAGGCGCGGGTGATCGTCGTCGATCGTGAGGCGTCGAGCGTCGGCGGCGGCACGCTGGTGGTTCGCGCTGACGCCACCGCGCTGCCGCTGCGCGACGGAGCGGCCGACGTGGTGACGACCGCGCTGACGCTCCACCACCTCGAGCCCGACGCCGCCGTGCGCTGTCTGGCCGAGATGCGAGCCGTCGCGCGGAACGCGGTCATCGTGAACGACCTGTGGCGCACGCGCCTGACTCTCGTCCTCGTCTGGATCGCGACGCGGCTGTTCACTCGTCATCCCTTCGCGTGGGACGACGGCCCGCTGTCGGTGCGGCGGTCGTATTCGCCCACCGAGCTGCGGCACCTCGCCGACAAGGCCGGGATCACGAACCTCGTGGTGCGGCGCTACCCGTGGCTCGGGCGCGTCATCGCGGTGAGCGCGTGAGCTTCGACGTCATCGTCGTCGGCGCCGGCCCCGCCGGCGCGGCCACCGCGATCCTGCTCGCCGAGCGCGGCCTCCGCATCCTCGTCCTCGATCGGGCGCGGTTTCCGCGGCCGAAGATCTGTGGCGAGTACCTGAGCCCGGAGACGCTCCGCGTCCTCGATCGGCTCGGCGTGCTGAAAGCGGTGGACCACGCGGGAGCGACGCCGCTCGCCGGCATGCGGATCACCGCCCCCGACGGCACGGCGGTGACCGGCACCTATCGCGCCATCGGAGCCTGGCGGCCGTATCGGGACCACGCGCTCGCCCTTGGCCGCGAGGTCCTCGACGCCATCCTGGTCGATCGCGTGCGCGCACTCGGCGTGGAGCTTCGCGAGCGCACGCGCGTGACCGACGTCCTGGTGGACGACGGGCACGTGGTCGGCGTCGAGGCGAGGGACGCCGACACGCGCGTCCACGTCTTTCGCGCGCCCCTCGTCGTCGCCGCCGACGGCCGCGCATCGGTCGTCGCGCGGCGCCTGGGGCTGCTCCGCGAGCATCGCCTCCAGCGGATGGCGCTGGTCACGTACGTCCGCGGCGTGAGCGAGTGCGGCGAGGTGGGCGAGATCTTCATCGACCCGCCCGACTACGCGATCCTCAACCCGATCGCCCCCGATCGGATCAACATGAGCGTCGTCGTCCCGCTCGCCGACGCGGCGGCGTGGAGTCATCGGCTCGAGGACTTCTTCACGGCGCGCGTGGGCCAGCTGGCGCACCTGGCCCGCCGGGTGGCCGGCGCCGAGCGCACCGCGCCGGTGCAGGCGATGGGGCCGCTCGCCTACGACGTGGCCGCGCCCACGGTCGGCGGGCTCCTGCTCGTCGGCGACGCCGCCGGGTTCTACGACCCGCTCACGGGCGAGGGCGTGTTCAGCGCCCTGCGCGGCGCAGAGCTGGCGTCGGACGTGGCGGCGGCCGCGCTTCAGGCCGGCGACTGGTCGGCCGAACGACTTGGCTCCTATCAGCGAGCTCGCCGCCGGGTCTTCGCGGCCAAGGCTCGCTTCACGCACGCTCTGCAGTTCGTCGTGGCCCGCCGGAGCCTGGCCAACCTCACGGCCCGCGTGCTGGTCAGGCGCCCGGGTCTGCTCGATCTCCTCCTCGGCGTCGTCGGCGACTACGTGCCGCCCGGCCGGCTGCTTCATCCGGCGCGCCGGCGTTAGCCCTTCGCGCCTGCGTGGCGCTGCTCTACTCTAGGGCGCATGGCCACGCGATCCGACAACCTGCCCCGGCGCTTCGCCCGCATCTACACGGCCGCGATCACCGACGTGATGGACGAGATGGGCCTGCAGCGCCAGACGTTGCCCGCCGCCATCCAGCCGCTCCTTCCCGACATGCGTGCCGCCGGGTACGCCTTCACGGCGCGGGGACGAGCCCGGAAGAGCGGCCCCAGCGAGCGCGACGCGACGCTGCGCCAGTTCCTCGGGATGCTGGGCGCGGTGCCGGCCGACTCCGTGCTGGTGCTGGCGGCCAACGACAATGTGGCCGCGCACTTCGGGGAGCTCTCGGCGGAGTGGCTGCGCTCGCGCCGTGTGCGGGGCGCCGTCATCGACGGCGCGACGCGCGACGCCGCCTACATCAGCCGGATCCGGTTTCCCACGTTCGTGCGCTACCGGACGCCGCAGGATTCGGTGCCGCGCTGGCGCGTGAGCGACTGGGGCCAGCCGCTGACGATCGGCGGCGTGCGCATCGCGCTGGGCGACGTGGTCGTCGCCGACCTCGACGGCGTGGTGGTCATTCCGCGCCGGGCCGCGTCCGAGGTGCTGGCCCGCTGCGAGAAGCTGGTCGGGACGGAGAACAAGGTGCGGACGGCGGTCAAGGGCGGCATGCTGCCGCTGGCCGCCTACGAGAAGTTCGGAAGTTTCTAGGAACATGGGGGCCACGATATGGCCCCAACCCCCCAACCCTCGGGCGGGCGCCCCGGCCAAGCCGTGGCGCCGCTCGATTCCGCGGCGTTCTAGCGGCTTTTGGCGGCGCGGTCGTCGGGCGAGGGCTCGAGGCTGGTCACGTCGATTCCGGCCGCTCTGAGCGGCCCGCTGACGCGATCGCGGATCCACTTCGGGTCCCACCACTCGATCGGTGTCACCGACACGCCGTGGACCAGCACCTCGTAGTGCAGGTGATCGCCGAGCGCGAGCCCGGTCGCACCGCTGCGTCCGAGCTCCTGGCCCTTGGCCACGCTGTCCCCGAGCTTGACCGCGATCGACGAAAGATGTCCGTAGAGCGTCTGCAGCCCGAGGCCGTGGTCGAGGATCACGGTGTTGCCGTAGATGGTGAGCGGCCCGGCGTAGACCACCACGCCCTTGTTGGCGGCGGGGATGACCGCCTGCTTGGTGGAGGCGAGATCGAAGCCGACGTGCACCTGGGTGTCGATCTCACGGCCGTGATAGCGGTACGTGCGAGCCTCCGCGAAGTTCGAGAAGACCTTCGTGTTGCGGGGCTGGACGAACGCGCCTTCCCACAGCGGCTTGTCGGCGGTCTTCAGCGCGACGCGCCGCTTCTGCTCCTCGGCGAACTTCCGCTGATCACGGTTGATCGTGAGGAAGCCTTCCACCAAGGGCTGGTCGGCCGGCCGCTGGGGGAGCAGCTCGGGGACCTTGGCGTTGAGGAAGGCGTCGCTGACCTCGATCGTGTCGCGGCGGAAGCGCCGGGGCAGCATCTCGGCCGGGATCCCTCGCGTGACCGCATTACCCGCCTCATCGGCCGCTGTCACCGAGAGCGAGGTCCCGCTCGGGATATCGTAGGGCAGCGCGAAGAAGCCGACGCGCGTGCCCTGAGGGCCCATCGGGAACGTCGGGAAGCTGAGCGACCCGACCTTGGCGTCGGCGCGCACCGCATCACCCGCGCGGACGACCACCAGGCCGGCTCCGCCCGGCAGGATGTACGGCGTCGCCGCGGCGACCTCGAGCGGTGGCGGCGTCAGGTCGATCGTCGTCGGGAACGTGATGGCCGCGCGCTCCTGCCCGCGCCACGGGCGCCAGAAATCGTCGCGGGCCCAGACCTCGACGGTGGCGTCGCCCTCGCGGAATCCCGCCGCCGTCGGCTCGAGCGTCAGCGGGAGCTCGACTTTCGGCATCGGGGCGCCGTCGTATCGCGTGATCGCAACTGACTTGCCGCCCTGAGCCACGCGCACGCTGGCGGTCGCGACACGACCACGAGCCGCTTCGACCACGACGGTGAGCGGCGTCTTCTGACCGACGAAGCGCGGCACGCTTGCGGTGACGCGAACGCCGGGCACGGACTGACGCCAGATCAGATAGGACACCGAGGCGAGTAGCGCGACCACCACGACCACGAACAGGAGCGCCCAGAACTTCGTGCGGGACCGCCGAGGCACGACAAGCATCATAGCATGCGGACGTTGCAGCACCGCCCTTGATCGAGCCATGATCGGGTGGTGTCCACGCTCCAACGACGTCTGACGCTCGCGCTGCTGTGCTCGCTGACGCTGGCCTCGGTGACGCCGGCGGCGGCGCAGTTCGGCCATCGTCGAGGGCGGCCCGGGCCTTCCCCCTCGACGCCCTCCACGCCGGCAACGCCTGCGGAAACGCCTCCGGCTCCCGGGAGCGCGGGCCCGGGAGACCGGCGCTACGGGTTCACCTTCTTCGATGCTCGCGATGCCGTGGAGCGCGGCGAGGCTCGCCCGGCGCTCGCGTTCTACGAGAGCGCGGCGGCGGACGCCGAGCAGCGGGGCGCGCGTGCCGAGGCCGGCAGCGCCTACGCCTGCGCGGCGTTCGTGGCGGTTCGCCTCCACCAGCTCCAGAAGGCCATCACGTCGGCGCAGAAGGCCCTCGACCTGCTGCGCAACGAGCCAACCGTCGCGAACGAGCAGATGAGCATGATGGTGTCGATCTACAGTGCTCTGGGCAACGCGTATCGCAACGCCGGCGATCGCGCCCAGGCCCGGAAGTGGTACGAGCAGGGTCTGACCTACGCGCGAGCCGCCGTCGCCCCGCACCGCCGGGGCGCCGCGATGTGGGTGGCGGGGATGCTCAGGCAACTCGCGCAGATCGACTTCCAGGAGCATGCGTATACCGACGCGCGAGACCACGTTCGCGAGGCGGTGACGCTCGCCGAGCACTTCCTCGCCACCGCGCCGGGCCGGGCCGCCCCTGCGGCCATCGACAACGGGCGTCGACAAGCGGCCCAGGGACTGACCCTGCTGGCCAAGGCCGAGCTGGGCCTCGACGACAAGGATGCGGCCGACGCCGCGCTCAAGCGCGCGGCCCAGTATTCCCGTCTCGTCGGACTCGTGGAGGTCGATCTCGAGATTCGAACCACCGCCGGGCAGCTTGCGCTCGCCCGCAACGATCCGAGCGCCGCGCTGGCCGAGATCCAGCGCGCGCTGCCCGAGGCCGAGCGCATTGGTCGAACCGGCAACCTGGTTCAGCTCTATCAGCTCCAGGCACGTAGCTTCGCCGGATTGCGGCGGCCGGCCGATGCGCTCACGTCGATCCGCCGTTCCATGGACCTCGTCGAGGAGATCCGCGGCACGCTCCAGGAATCGTCGCTGCGCAGCGGGTACATCGAGGACAAGCAGGGCATCTATCAGTTCGCGGTCAGGATGGCGCTGCGCACGCAGAACGCCGCCGACGCCTTCGCCTTCGCCGAGCGCGCCCGGGCCCGAGCCTTCCTCGACCTCCTCGGCAACTCGACGACGTTGTCCAAGGGCCGCACCCGGGCCCTCGTGCAGGAAGAAGTGCAGCTTCGTGCGCGACTGGCCGAGGCCCAGGCGCTGGCCTCCGACAGCGAAAGCGAGACGGGTGAGGCGCGCCAGGCCAAGGAGGCCGTCGAGGCGGCCGACCGTGACTACCGGGCGTTCCTCGAGCGCGTGCGCAAGGAGAACGTCGAGCAGGCCTCGCTCATGACCGTGGAGCCGGTCACCCTGACCGAGATCCAGGGACTCCTGCCCGAGGGCACGACGCTCGTCGAATACCTGGTGGGCAACGCCGACGTCGTCATCTGGATCATCGACCGTCACCGCGCCAGGGCGCTGACCGTGCGAGGCGCCCGTGCCGACCTCGTCGCCAGTGTGCGCACGCTACGGGCCGCCATCGCCGATCAGGCGCCGCTGGCCGAGATCGAGCGCCAGGCGGCGAAACTCTACGACGGCCTGCTGGCGCCGGCCCGCGTCGAGATCCAGGGGACCCGGCTCCTCATCGTGCCTCACGACGTGCTGCACTACCTTCCATTCGCGGCGCTCCGGAGTCCGGCTGGCCGGTGGCTGATCGAGGACTACGCGCTCGCCACGCTCCCGAGCGCGAGCGTCCTGAAGTTCCTCGCCGCCAAGGATGCGTCGAACGGGCGTCCCCTCGCTCTCGGTAATCCCGACGTCGGCCCCGCGCTCAACCTGCGCTACGCCGAGCGCGAGGCCCGCGTCGTGGGCGAAACGTATCCCGGTGCCACGGTGCTGGTTCGCGACGCGGCGAGCGAGGCCCGGGTGAAGGCACTGGCCGGCGGCGCCGGGATGTTGCACTTCGCCACGCACGCCGAGCTCAACGAGAGCGAGCCGATGTCCTCCGCGCTGCTGCTCACGCCGGGCGACGGTGAGGACGGGCGGCTCGAGGTGCGGGAGCTGTTTGGCCTCGATCTCCACGCTCGGCTCGTCGTGCTCTCGGCCTGCGAGACCGGCCTCGGCAAGCTCTCGCGCGGTGACGACCTCGTCGGCCTCCAGCGCGCCTTCCTCTACGCGGGCACACCCGCGGTGGTCACCACGCTGTGGAAGGTCGACGACCGCGCGAGCTTCGTACTCATGCGTGAGTTCTACGCCCGGCTGAAGACGACGGCGCCCGGCGAGGCGCTGAGCCTGGCGCAGCGCGAGACGCTGCGGCAGTTCCCGCATCCGTTCGCCTGGGCCGGGTACGGCCTGACCGGCGCTCCATGGTAGATCTGCGAGCCGGCCTGCGGCGAGTCGACACGCCGCTGGCCCGTTCGCTCCTGCTCGGTGTCGCGGTCAGCATCGCGGTCACCGTGGTGTCGCGCTTCGGTGGGCTGGCGGGGTGGGAGACGCGAGCCATCGACGCCTTCCTGTTCTTCCGCGATCGCGTTCCGACGCCCGAGATCGTCCTGGTGAACATCGACGACGCCGCGTTCCAGGAGATGGGCGAGCGCCAGCCGTTGCCCCGGCCCTATCTCGCGCAGCTCGCCGAGTTCCTGCTCGAGAGCGGCGCGCGTGTCGTCGGCTTCGACGTCCAGCTCAAGAAAGCGACGACGCCGCAGGAAGACGGCGCCCTCGTCGCGGTGACCCGACGCTGGGACGGCCGGAGCGGACGACTGGTGTTCACCACCGTGGCCAACCCGATCGACGACGCCCGACCGGCCCGCTACGCGCCGACGCCGGCGTACTCGCCCGATCTGCGCGCGATCTTCGGCTTCGCCAACGCTCCGCTCAGCCCCGACGGCCTGGTCCGCGTCGCGCGGCCGGTGTTGCCGGCGGCCGGCGACCAGTACCTCCCGTCCTTCGCTCTCGCCGTCCTGGCCGGTTACGAGGGCTACTCGCCGGAAGCGCTGGCCGCGGCGCTGACCGGCGGGACCTCGCGCGAGGTCGTGCTGCCCGTAGGGGATCCGAAGCGCGGCATCAACCGGCACGATGCGATTTCAGTCGGCTCGCTGCGCGACACGGTGTGGCGGATCGACTACGTCGGCCAGCCAGGCGCCTTCGCGGCGTTCCCGGCAGGCGCCCTCATGGCGGTGGCGCGCAGCGGCGTGCGCCCCGAGGGCGACAATCCGTTCCGCGGCAAGATCGTGCTGGTGGGCGCCACCTTCGGCGAGAGCCGCGATTTCTACGGCACGCCGATGGGCCTGATGAGCGGCGTGGAGATCCAGGCGAACATCGTCCACACGCTGCTCTCACGCCGGGCGCTGCTCCCGCCGCCGTGGGCGCTCAACATGGCGCTGCTCCTGACCGCCTGCCTCTGGATCTCGCTGCTCTCCGTGCGGATGCGCCAGGTCTGGGTCATCGTGCTGAGCCTGGGCCTCGTCGTCGTCTTCGTGGCGCTGAGCTACGAGGCGTACAGCCGGGGCTACTGGCTGGACTTCATCGCGCCGTTGGCCGTGATGAAGTTCTACCGGCAGGGCTCGAGCACCCTGGCCCGGCGTCGGCTCAACGCCGAGTTCGGGCAGTACGTGAGCAAGGAAGTCCTCGCGCGCGTCTTGCGCGAGGGGACGCGGCTGGGCGGCGAGGTGCGGACGGTCTCGGTGCTGATGTCCGACGTCCGTGGATTCACCACGCTCTCCGAGCGGCTGCCTCCGGCCCGGATCTCCGAGATCATGAACGAGTACTTCACGGCGATGGTCGAGGTGATCATGCGCCACCACGGCCTCGTCAACGACTTCATCGGCGACGGCATCCTCGCGGTCTACGGCGCGCCGGTCGACGACGCGGAGCACGCCTGGCACGCGGTCGAGACGGCGCTCGACATGCAGCGGGCGCTCGCCGAGCTGAACCGGGTGTGGGCGGCCCGGGGCGCGCCCACGCTGGCCATGGGCGTGGCGATCAACACCGGCGAGGTGTTTGCCGGTACCATGGGGTCGCCGAAGAAGAAGAAGTACTCAGTGCTCGGCGACACCGTGAACACGGTGGCGCGGATCGAGGCGATGAACCGCGAGCTGGGCACGGAGATCCTCGTCTCGAGCGCGACGCTGGCGGCGGTGAAGGGCCGCGTGCGTGTCCGCGAGCGGGGCGCCGTGAACGTGAAGGGCAAGGCCGAGCCGGTCGAGCTCTTCGAGTTGCTGGACACCGGAGAGCCAGGAGGTTCGTGATGGCCCGTGTCGTCGCCGTGCTGGTCCTCGTCCTTGCCGCCGGAGTCGCGGCGGCGCAGTCGACCGAGACCGTCGGCATGATCACCGAGATCAAGACCGGCCACGGTCGCGTCGAGCTCCGAAGCGGCAGTGACTGGCGGCGGGCCGGGCCGCTCCAGGCGCTGCGGGCCGGCGATGCCCTGCGCGTCACGGACGACGCCGTGGCCGTCGTGATGCTGAGCGGTGGGGGCACGGTGAAGGTCCAGGTGGCGAACTCGCCGTACACGGTGGCCGCGCGAGCCGACGACACGCGCACGCAGAAGGCGCGCACGCTCGTGCAGGCGGGCCTGGGCTTCATGGCCGCCGGTCAACGCGAGGCGCCGACCGCCGTTCTGAGCACGCGCAGCGCGGCCAAGCCGCCGGTCGTCATCGCGCCGCGCAACACGAGCCTGCTCCCGGGGCCAATCGCGCTCGAGTGGGCGGGGAGCCGCTTCGCGCGATACACGGTGCGCATCGTGGGGCCGTCGGGGCCTGTCTTCGAGCGCCGCGGCGTCGCCGGCGGGCGGCTCGACTATCCGCCGGACGCGACGGCGCTGGCGCCGGGCACGCGCTACATCATCCAGGTGACCAGCGGTGAGCAGACACACCAGGAGGCGTGGTTCGAGATCCTCGATGCCGAGCGGGCCCGCACGATCGCCGACGATCTGGCCGCGCTCACCCAGAGCTTCGGCAGCGGCACGTCGCGGAACTCGGTCGCGGTGGTGCGGGCAGGCAGGCTCGCCAGCAACGGCTTGCTCAACGACGCTCGCCGGGTGGTGCTGGACGCGCTGGCCAGCGATCCCGACGAGCCGGCGCTGCACCAGGCCCTGGGGAGCCTCTACCAGAAGAGCGGCCTCGGCGAGATGGCTGCCGAGTCCTTCGACGAGGCGCAGTTCCTGCTTACCCGCAACGCAAAGTAGCCGCGCTGCCGTGGGGGGTTTCCTTGACACCCCCCGAGCGCCTCGATAGATTGGCCCGGTGTCGAGCGCTGTCTGGCTGATTCCCGCATTTCCGCTGGCCGGCGCCCTCCTCAACATCCTCTTCGGCCGCATCACCGGACGTCGCGCGCACTGGATCGCCGTGCCCGCGCTCGCCGGCTCGTTCGTCGCCTCGTGGATGGTCTTCTCGCAGGTGTCGGGCGGGCGGCCGCTGACGGCACAGCTCGCGCCCTGGATCGTCGCCGGCGAGTTCGATACGTGGATCACCGCCCACGTCGATCAGCTCACCGGCGTCATGCTCCTCGTCGTCACCGGTGTCGGCTTCCTGATCCACCTCTACTCGGTCGGGTACATGCACGGCGACCCGGGGTACGCGCGCTTCTTCGCCTATCTCAACCTGTTCGTCTTCTCGATGACGATGCTGGTGCTCGCCGGCAACTTCCTCCTCCTCTACGTCTTCTGGGAGGCGGTCGGTCTCTGCTCGTATCTCCTGATTGGCTTCTGGTATACGCGCCCGGCCGCGGCCGAGGCGGGCAAGAAGGCGTTCATCGTCAATCGCGTGGGCGACTTCGGCTTCGGCCTCGGCGTCCTCTGGCTGTGGACGGCGCTCGGCACGCTCGACTACACGGACGTCTTCGCCAAGACGGGCGACCTGGCGCCGGGCGTGGCCACCGGTATCGCGCTCCTGCTCTTCATGGGCGCGTGCGGGAAATCGGCGCAGCTTCCGCTGCACGTCTGGCTCCCGGACGCGATGGAAGGACCGACCCCGGTGTCCGCGCTCATCCACGCGGCCACGATGGTGACGGCCGGCGTCTACATGGTCGCCCGGAGCCACACGCTGTTCGAGCGTTCGGGCGTGGCGCTCGAGGTCGTGGCCATCGTGGGCACCGTCACCGCCGTCTTCGCCGCGTCGATCGGGCTCGTTCAGACCGACATCAAGCGCGTGCTCGCCTATTCGACCATCAGCCAGCTCGGCTACATGTTCGCCGCGGTCGGCCTCGGCGCGTACGCGGCCGGGATCTTTCATCTGGTGACCCACGCCTTCTTCAAGGCGCTGCTCTTCCTGGGCGCCGGCAGCGTGATCCACGGCATGGGTGGCGAGCAGGACCTGAGAAAGATGGGCGGGCTGGCGCCGAAGATGGTCACGACGACGATCACCATGACGATCGGCGCCGTCGGCCTCGCCGGATTGCCGCCGTTCGCGGGCTTCTTCTCGAAGGACGAGATCCTCCACGCGGCGTACGCGAGCCATCACCGCCTGCTGTGGGCGTTCCTCCTCCTCGGCGCGTTCATGACCGCGTTCTACTCGTTCCGGCTGGTCTTCCTGACGTTCTTCGGCGGCCCCCGGATGTCGCGCGAGGTCGCCCACCACGTCCACGAATCGCCGTGGGTGATGACGTTGCCGCTCGTGGTGCTGGCCGTGCTGACGTTCCTCGCCGGCTGGGCGGTGGGCATGCCGTCGGAGGCGGGCACGCGCTTCGCGCGCTTCCTCACCCCGGTCTTCCCGCCGGCCGCCCACGAGTGGAGCGGCGCGGTGACGCTCATGCTCGCCGTGCTGAGCACGATCGCGGCCAGCGCGGGCATCGTGCTCGCCTGGTTCCGGTACGCCGCGGCGCCGGTCAAGGCCGCGACGATCGGGCAACCGCGGACGCCGTTCCACAAGCTGCTGCTGAACGCGTACTACGTCGACCTCATCTACGACCGGCTGATCGTGCGGCCGCTCTACGTCCTGTCCGTGTTCCTGGCGTACCGGGTCGACCTCGGCATCATCGATGGCCTCGTGAACGCGGTGGGCCGCGCCGTCGTGGCGTGGGCCGCCGGCTTCCGTCGGCTCCAGACCGGGTACGTCGTGAACTACGCGCTGACGATGCTCGTGGGCGCCGTCCTGCTCGTGGGCTTCCTGCTGATTCGATGAAGTCGTGACTCCCCACGTGCTCTCGATCGTGACGCTGCTGCCCCTGGCCGGCGCGCTTGTGCTGACCCTCGTGCCGCGCCGTCTCGATCAGGTGCTGCGCGTCGGCGCCCTCATCGTCTCGCTGGCGGCGTTCGCGGCCTCCATCCGGCTCTACACGGGGTTCGACGGCAGCTCGGCCAGCTACCAGTTCGAAGAGCAGGTGGCCTGGATGCCGTCGCTCGGCGCGTCGTACCACATCGGAATCGACGGCATCAGCCTGCTCCTGGTGCTCCTCACGACGCTCCTCATGCCGATCGCGCTCGCCTCGGCCTGGCACGCCATCGAGGACCGCACGAAGGAGTTCGTGATCGCCATGCTGGTCCTCGAGACCGGGATGGTGGGCGTCTTCGTCAGCCTCGACCTGTTCCTGTTCTTGGTGTTCTGGGAGGCGATGCTCATCCCGATGTACTTCGTCATCGGCGTGTGGGGCGGCGCCAACCGCATCTACGCCGCCGTGAAGTTCGTCCTCTACACGATGGCGGGCTCCGCGCTCATGCTGGTGGCCATCCTCGCCCTCTACTATCGGCACGGTGTGGCGACGGGGACGTTCACCTTCGACGTGCCCATCGTGACGCGCTGGGTGGTGCCGGCCGGGCTCGGCCAGAACCTCATGTTCCTGGCCTTTGCCCTGGCCTTCGCGATCAAGGTGCCGCTCTTCCCGTTCCACACGTGGCTGCCCGACGCCCACGTCGAAGCGCCGACGGCCGGCTCGGTCATCCTCGCGGGTGTGCTCCTCAAGATGGGGACGTACGGCTTCCTGCGCTTCAGCCTGCCGATCTTCCCGGACGCGAGCCTCACCTTCGGGCCCATCGTCCTCGCGCTGGCCGTCTTCGGCATCGTGTACGGGGCCTGGGTCTCCACCGTGCAGCCCGACCTCAAGAAGCTGGTCGCGTACTCGAGCGTGAGCCACCTGGGCTTCGTGATGCTGGGGATCTTCACGCTGAACGTTCAGGGCCTCGTCGGCGGCGTGATCCAGATGATCAACCACGGCCTGAGCACGGGCGCGCTGTTCCTCATGGTCGGGATGATCTACGAGCGCCGTCACACCCGCCTCATCGCCGACTTCGGCGGCCTGTGGAAGGTGATTCCCGCCTTCTCCGCCCTCTTCCTGGTCGTGGTGCTGTCGTCCCTCGGGTTGCCCGGCCTCAACGGATTCGTCGGCGAGTTCCTGATCCTGATCGGTGCGTTCCAGACGAATCGCGGCCTGGCCGCGCTCGCCTTGACCGGCATCATCTTCGCCGCCGTGTACCTGCTGTGGATGTACCAGCGGGTGATCTTCGGCGAGGTGACGCACGAGGAGAACCGCGGGTTGCGCGACCTGAGCCTGCGCGAGTGGGCGTTGATCGTGCCGCTGGTGATCTTCATCGTCTGGATCGGTGTCTATCCCACCGTGTTCACGGGGCCCACCGAGGCGACGGTCGAAGCCCTGATCGCGCAGGTCCAGTCCAAGGCCAGCGTGGCGCTCCGATGATTCCCGCGCCGCCCATCTCGCTGGCCGTCCTGGCCCCGGCGCTCATCGTGATGGGCGCCGGCTGCCTGGTGCTCCTCCTCGACCTGCTGCCGCCGCGGGCGAGCAAGGTCCACCTGGCCACCGTCGCCCTTCTCGGCGTGGTGGCCGCGTTGCTGACCTCGCTGGCGGCGTGGGGCGGCCGCGGACGGGGTTTCCGCGACATGGTGATCCTCGACAACTATGCGCTCTTCTTCCACGTCGTCATCTGCTACGGGGCGGCGCTGATCGTGCTGCTGTCGATCGACTATCTGCGTCGCAGCGGCGTGGAGTCGGGTGAGTACTACGCGCTGGTGCTCTTCTCGACGTCGGGCATGCTGCTCTTGACCTCGGCCAGCGACCTCATCGTGGTCTTCCTCGCCATCGAGCTGATGTCGCTCTCGCTCTACGTCCTGTCGGGGTTGTTCAAGGGCCGCCGGCAGGCCGGCGAGGCGTCGATGAAATATTTCCTGCTCGGCGCGTTCGCCTCCGCCTTTCTCCTCTACGGGATCGCGCTGCTCTACGGCGCCACCGGGACGACCAACATCGACCGCATCGCGGCGGCGGCCGCCGCCGCGCCGCACGATACGCTCCTGATCGCCGGCCTGGGGCTGCTCCTGGTCGGCTTCGGCTTCAAGATCTCGTCGGCGCCGTTCCACATGTGGGCGCCCGACGTCTACGAGGGCGCGCCCACGAGCGTCACCGCGCTCATCGCCACCGGATCGAAGGCGGCGGTGTTCGCCGTGCTCGTCCGGCTGCTCCTCTCCGGCGTGCGCGCCGTCCAGGCCGACTGGACGGCGGTGCTATGGGTGCTGGCCGCGCTCACGATGACCCTCGGCAACGTGGTGGCCATCGCGCAGTCGAACCTCAAGCGCATGCTGGCCTACTCGTCGATCGCCCACGTCGGCTACATGCTCGTGGGCCTGGCGGCCGGCGGCGCCGCCGGCGCCGGGGCCGTGCTCTTCTACCTGCTCGCCTACACCTTCACGACGGCCGGCACCTTCGGCGTGATCACGCTGTGCGTGCGCGCGGGCGAGGAGGCCGTCGACGTCCGCGACTACGCCGGCCTCGGGCGCCGGCATCCCGTGCTGGCCTTCGCGCTGGCCCTGTTGCTGCTTTCCCTGGTCGGTATCCCGCCGCTGGCCGGCTTCGTCGGCAAGTTCTACCTGTTCGGCGCCGCGGTGCGGGCGGGCTTCGTGTGGCTGACTGTCCTCGGCGTGCTGAACTCGGCCGTCGCCGCCTATTATTACCTGCGCGTCATCGTGACGATGTACATGCAGGAGCCCGATGGACAGTCGGCGTCCGTAGCGCCGTCGTTCGCGGGCGGCCTGGCCCTCACCATCGCGGTCATCGGCGTCGTGCTCCTGGGGCTGATGCCGGCGCCGTTCGTGGATCTGGCCCAGGTCGCGGTCGCCCCGCTGCTTCGCTGAGGCCTTCCGCGATCCCCTCGTTCCGGCTCCCGCAACGAGGGTGGCTCTTCGATCTCGACGGGACGGTCTATCGCGGTGACGTCCTGATCCCCGGTGCGGCGGCGACGATCGCGGCGCTGCGAGCGGCTGGGCGCCGCGTCGCATTCCTCTCGAACAAGCCGCTGCAGACGCGCGGCGACTACGCGGCGAAGCTTACGCGCCTGGGGATTCCGACTTCGGCCGACGAGGTCATCAGCTCCTCGCTGGTCCTGGCTCGTCATTTGCGCACGCTCGACGCGGGAGCCCCGGTCTTCGTCATCGGCGAGCCGCCCCTGATCACCGAGCTCCAGACGCACGGCTTCGAGGTCCGCACGCATCACCACGTGCGCTGGGTCGTCATCGCCTTCGACCGGACGTTCGACTACGCGAAGCTCAACACGGCGCTCCAGGCCGTGCGGGCCGGCGCGCGGTTGATCGCGACCAATCCCGACCGGACCTGCCCGACCGAGGACGGGGAGATTCCCGACTGTGCGGGCATGATCGCGGCAGTGGAAGCCGTGACCGGCGCCACCGTGGAGGTGATCGTCGGCAAGCCGTCACCGATCATCCTCGAGACGGCGCTGGCCAGGCTCGACGTGCCGGCGGCCGACGCGGTCATGGTCGGCGACCGGATCGAGACGGACATCGTCATGGGCAAGCGCGGCGGCCTGGCGACCGTGCTCGTGCTCTCGGGCATCACGCGCGCCGACGATCCGCGGATCGCCGAGGTGGCTCCGGACGCCGTGGTACGATCGATCGGAGAGCTCATGGAGCCATGACGCGCGCGGCACCGCTGGCCGATGCCGACTACGACGTCGTCATCATCGGAGGCGGCATCGCAGGCGCGGGAGCGGCGCGCGACCTCGCGCTGCGTGGCGTCTCGGTCGCGCTGCTCGACAAGGGCGACTTCGGCTCGGGCACCACCTCGAAGTCCTCGAAGCTGGTCCACGGCGGTCTGCGCTATCTCGAGCTGTTCGACTTCGCACTCGTTCGCGAATCGCTGCGCGAGCGCGAGACGCTCGGCCGGCTGGCGCCGCACCTGGTCAAGTCGCTGCCGTTCCTGGTACCGATCTACCGCGAGTCGTCGCGCAGTCTCATCAAGGTGCGCCTGGGCCTCCGGCTCTACGACTGGCTGACGCCCGGGGGCGATCGCGAGCGCTATCGCGTGCTCAAGCCGGTGGACGCGTTGAGCCTCGAGCCCGCCTTGCGCGCACGCGACCTGCGCGGCGCCGGCTACTACTTCGACGGCCTGCTCCTCTACCCGGAACGGCTCTGCCTGGAGAACGTGCTCTCGGCCAACCGTCACGGCGCGCGCGTCTACAACTATGCCGACGTGGAGGAGGTCGTGCGCGATGCGCGCGGGACCCTGACGGGCGTGAAGGTGCGCGACCTGCTCACGGGCCAGGTGGTCACGCTGGGGGCGCGGGTGATCGTGAACGCCACCGGGCCCTGGGTCGACCAGATCCGCGAACGCGCCCGGGTGACCGAGCGCGGCCGGAGAATCGTGCGGACGACGAAGGGCATCCACTGCCTGCTGCCGCGGCTGACCGAGCGCGCCGTGTATCACGCGACCGGCGACGACCGCATGATCTTCGTCATTCCGTGGCGCGGCTTCTCGCTGGTCGGCACGACCGACACCGACTTCGACGGCGATCTCGACCGCCTGCAGGCGACCCGCGCCGAGGTGGACTACCTGCTGGCCGAGGCGCGCAAAGCGATCCCCGACCCGCGCGTGGCGGCCGGCAACGTCGCCTACACCTACGCCGGCGTTCGCCCGCTCACGTGGGAGGACAACGCGCGCGCGTCCGACGTGTCGCGCGCGCACAAGGTCATCGGCGAGGAGGACGGACGCTTCCTGTCCATCACCGGCACGAAGCTGACGTGCTTCCGCAGCCTGGCCGCCCAGCTGGGCGACCACGTCCTCGACACGCTCGACCTGCGCGCGCGAAGCCGCACGGCGGAGCTCACGCTCGACGGCGCCGACGAAGCCGTCGGACGCACGGAAGCCCACGCCTGGCTCGACGTCTCGCCCGAGACGGCCACGACGGGCCTCTCCCGGGACACGCTGGAAACCCTGGTGACGACGTACGGCCGCGGGTATCACCGCGTCATCGAGATGGCCGGCAAGGTGGCCGGGGGCGGCGAGCGTCTCTGTCCCGCGAACCCCGACATCGTGGCCCAGCTCCATCTCGCCGTGCAGGACGAGTTGGCCGTGTCGCTCCAGGACGTGCTGCTCCGGCGGACCGGCATCGGCACCAGCGCGTGTCAGGGCCTCGACTGCGCCGAGAGCATCGCGGATCGGATGGCCGCGCTCCTCGGCTGGCGCCCGCGGCGGCGTGAAGCCGAGCTCGACGCGTACCGCGCGCACGTCGCCCGCGCCCAGCGCTTCAAGGCGTAACGGACGCTCCATTCGCCTGTGCTATAGTCCCGCCACCGCTGGAGTCCCGCCACCGCTCGCGAGGAGGATGTCATGGCGCTTGCCGTCGTCGTGTTGCTTCTTGCGCTGGTGTCGCCGGCCGCCGCCGAGACCGAGGTCACCGTGTGGCACGCGATGGGCGGAGCGCTCGGCGAGAAGGTGAAGGAGATCACCGACGCGTTCAACAAGACGCAGAGCGAGTACAAGGTCACGCCCGTCTACAAGGGCAACTACACGGAGGCGATGACCGCGGCCATCGCGGCGTTCCGCGCGCGCCAGCAGCCGCACGTGGTCCAGGTGTTCGAGGTGGGGACGGCCACCATGATGTCCGCACGCGGCGCGATCAAGCCGGTGCACGCGCTGATGGCCGAGGCGGGCGAGCGCTTCGATCCCTCCGCCTACTTGCCCGCCGTGACCGGCTACTACACGTCCGCCGACGGCAAGATGCTCTCGCTGCCGTTCAACAGCTCGACGCCGGTGCTCTACTTCAACAAGGACGCGTTCAAGAAGGCGGGCCTCGATCCCGCCAAGGCGCCGGCCACGTGGCCCGAGCTGGGCGACGCCGGCAAGAAGCTCCAGGCGGCCGGTCTTCCGTGCGGCTTCACCACCGACTGGCAGTCGTGGATCCAGCTCGAGAACCTCTCCGCCTGGCACAACGTGCCGTTCGCGACCAGGGCCAACGGCTTCGGCGGCCTCGACACCGAGCTGCGCTTCAACACGCCATTCCACGTCAAGCACATCACGCAGCTCGGGGAGTGGCAGAAGACGAAGCTCTTCGACTACGGCGGCCGGCGTAACGAGGCGACGGCGAAGTTCACCAGCGGAGAGTGCGGGATGCTGATGGAGTCGTCGGCCGGCTACGCGGGCGTCAAGAAGACGGCGAAGTTCGACTTCGGCATCGGGACCTTGCCCTACTGGCCGGACATGAAGGGCGCGCCGCAGAACACGATCATCGGTGGGGCCAGCCTCTGGGTGATGGCCGGCCATCAGCCGCCGGCGTACAAGGGCGTCGCGAAGTTCTTCAGCTACGTCTCGTCGCCGGAGGTGCAGGCCGACTGGCACCAGTTCACCGGCTACCTGCCAATCACCCGCGCGGCTTACGAGCTGACCAAGAAGCAGGGCTTCTACGAGAAGAACCCGGGCACCGAGGTGTCGATCCTCCAGATGACGGGCCGGGCACCGACCGAGAACTCCAAGGGCCTGCGGCTGGGCAACTTCGTCCAGATCCGCGACGTGATCGACGAGGAGCTCGAGGCCGTGTGGGCCGGCAAGGCGCCGGCCAAGGACGCGCTGGACACGGCGGTGCGGCGCGGCAACGACCTGCTGCGCCAGTTCGAGCGCGCCAACAAGTAAGCGGGGCGATGGAGAAGCGGGCGGTCTTTCCGCACCGCGTCCTGCCCTACGTCCTGCTGGCCCCTCAGATCGCGGTCACGTTGGTCTTCTTCGTCTGGCCGGCGTCGCAGGCGCTCTATCAATCGCTCCTGCGCCAGGACGCCTTCGGGCTCCGCACGAGCTTCGTCGGCCTCGAGAACTTCGCCGCGCTCTTCCGCGATCGCGACTATCTGCACGCGGTGGCCGTCACCGCGATCTTCAGCGCGTCGGTGTCGGCGCTGGCACTGAGCAGCGCCCTCGTGCTGGCGGTGATGGCCGACCGCGTCGTGCGTGGTGGCCGCGTGTACCGCACGCTCCTGGTGTGGCCCTACGCAGTCGCGCCGGCGGTGGCCGGCGTGCTCTGGCTCTTCCTGTTCAACCCCACGCTCGGCATCGTGGCGTTCGCGCTTCGCCAGGTCGGCTACCGCTGGAACCATCTGCTCAACGGGGACCAGGCGATGGCGCTGGTCGTGCTGGCCGCGGCCTGGAAGCAGGTGAGCTACAACTTCATCTTCTTCCTGGCCGGGCTGGCCGGGGTCGGCCGCGCCGTGCTCGAGGCCGCCGCCATCGATGGCGCCGGGCCGGCGCGCCGCTTCGTCAGCATCGTCTTCCCGTTGCTCTCGCCGACGATGTTTTTCCTCGTCGTCGTCAACATCGTCTACGCGTTCTTCGAGACGTTCGGCATCGTGCACGCCGTCACCGGCGGCGGCCCCGCTCGCGCGACGGAGATCCTCGTGTTCAAGGTCTTCCGGGACGGGTTCGTCGGCCTCGACCTCGGCCGATCGGCCGCGCAGTCCGTGATCCTCATGGCCATCGTGATCGGCCTCACCGTCGTGCAGTTCCGCTACGTCGAGCGTAAGGTCCACTACTGATGGTCGAGCGCCAGTCCGGTCTCACGCTCCTGACGCACGCGGTCCTGCTGGCCGGCATTGCCGTCGTCGCCTTCCCGATCTACGTGACGTTCGTGGCGTCTACCCACACGCTCGACGACGTCGTGCGGGCGCCGATGCCGCTCCTGCCCGGCCACCTCCTGGTCGAGAATTACCGGGCGGTTCTCACCGACGGACTGCGCAGCGCCGGGGGCGCGCCGGTCGGCCGCATGCTGGTGAACAGCCTGGTGATGGCCGTCGTGATCGCCGCCGGCAAGATCGCCATCTCGCTGCTGTCGGCCTTCGCCATCGTCTACTTTCGCTTCCCGTTCCGCGCCGCCGCCTTCTGGACGATCTTCCTGACGCTCATGCTCCCCGTCGAGGTGCGCATCGTCCCGACCTACAAGGTCATCGCCGACCTCGGCATGCTCAACTCCTACGCCGGGCTCACCGTGCCACTGATCGCCTCGGCCACCGCGACGTTCCTGTTCCGGCAGTTCTTCCTCACCGTCCCCGACGAGTTGCTAGAGGCCGCGCGCATCGACGGTGCCGGCCCGCTGCGGTTCTTCGCGTCGATCCTGGTGCCGGTGTCGCGCACGAGCATCGCCGCGCTGTTCGTGATCCTCTTCATCTACGGCTGGAACCAGTACCTGTGGCCGCTGCTGGTGACCACCGACGAGGCGATGTACACGATCGTCGTGGCGATTCATCGGATGGTGGCGGTGGCCGAGGCCCAGGTCGAGTGGCAAGGGGTGATGGCCACGGCCATGCTGGCCATGGTGCCGCCGATCGTCGTCGTGATCGTCATGCAGCGCTGGTTCGTGAAGGGATTGGTGGAGACGGAAAAGTGAAGAGCGTGATCGGCCTCGCCATCCTGGTCGCCGCGCACCGGGGCGGCGCCCAGCTGTGGCCCGAGAACAGCCTGCTCGCCTTCGGCAACGCGCTGGGCCTGGGCGTCGACGCCGTGGAGACGGACGTTCACATGACGAGCGATGGCGAGATCGTCGTGATTCACGATCCGACGCTCGACCGCACGACGATGGGGCGCGGAGCGATCAGCGAACTGGCGACGACCGACGTGACCGCGGCGCGACTCAAAGATCGCGCCGGCCGAACGACCGACGAGCGCGTTCCGACGCTCGCTCAACTCCTCGACCTGCTCGCGCCCCAACGCGCTCAGCTCCTGCTCGAGATCAAGGTCGATGCGCGCAATCGGCGCTATCCCGGGATCGAGGAGAAGGCGCTCGCGTTGCTGCGGAGTCGCCGGATGGCCGAGCGAACGCTGGTCATGGCGTTCGAGCCCGAGACCGTCGCGCGCGTGCGCGAGCTCGACCCCGCCATCCGCACCGTGCTGCTCGTCGGACGCCGTCAGGGCGCGCGTGACGCCGTCCAGCAGGCGACGGCGCTCCGTGCCAATGTCATCGGCTACGACTTCCGGCTCCTCGACGCCGATCTCATGGCGGCCACGCGGACGGCTGGCCTCAAGGTGGCGGCGTGGACGGTGAACGAGGAGACCGATATCCGCCGCATCGTCGGCCTCGGCGTGGATGTCGTGATCAGCGACCGCCCCGACCTCGCGCTCCGGCTCGTGCGCCCGTGAGGCCCGTGCGCGCGTGAGCTCTCGCGTCGTCCTGGCGCTCGACCAGGGAACGTCGGGCACGACGGCTCTCGTCGTCGACTCCGACGGGCGAGTCATCGCGCGCGGCTATGCTGAGCTGCCCCAGTACTATCCGCAGCCGGGCTGGGTCGAGCACGACCCGGAAGAGATCTGGGCCACGGTGGGACAGGCGGCGACCGTGGCGCTCGCCGAGGCGCGTGTGCGCGCGGCCGACATCGCCGCCGTCGGGATCACCAACCAGCGCGAGACCACAATCGTCTGGGACCGGACGACGGGCGCGCCGATCCATCGCGCCATCGTGTGGCAGTGCCGCCGGACGGCGCCGTTCTGCGAGCGGCTGCGTGCGGATGGCCTCGAGTCCCTCGTGCGCGAGCGGACCGGCCTGGTCCTGGACGCCTATTTCTCGGGGACGAAGATCCGGTGGCTGCTCGACGAGGTACCGGGCGCCCGCAAGCGCGCCGAGGCCGGCGAGCTCGCGTTCGGGACGGTCGACGCCTGGCTCTTGTGGAAGCTGACTGGCGGTCGGGTCCACGCGACCGACGTCACCAACGCGTCGCGCACGCTCTGTCTCGACCTGCGCACGGGCGATTGGGACGACGAGATGCTCGGGATCTTCGGCGTGCCGAGGCCTCTCCTCCCGGCGGTGCGGCCATCGGCCGGTGTCTTCGGCGAGACGCGCGGACTCGGCTGGTTGCCCGATGGCGTGCCGATCGCCGGCGTCGCCGGCGACCAGCAGTCGGCGCTCTTCGGGCACGCCTGCTACGTCCCCGGTGACGCCAAGAACACGTACGGCACCGGCTGTTTCCTGTTGCTCAACACCGGCCACGCTCCCGTCACGTCGCGCCACGGGTTGCTCACGACGATCGCGTGGCGACTCGACGGACGGATCACCTACGCCCTCGAGGGCAGTGTCTTCATCGCAGGCGCGGCCATCCAGTGGCTGCGCGACGGCCTCGGCGTCCTGCGCACCGCCGCCGACAGCCAGCGCATCGCGGAGTCCGTTCCCGACACCGGCGGCGTCTATCTCGTGCCTGCGTTCGTGGGCCTGGGCGCGCCCTACTGGGACATGCGGGCGCGGGGTACCATCGTGGGCCTGACGCGGGGCACGACCGCCGCCCATCTCACTCGCGCGGCGCTGGAGGCGATCGCGTACCAGAGCCGTGACGTCCTCGAGGCCATGACCGCCGACGCCGGGATCGTCGCGAGACGGTTGCGCGTCGATGGCGGTGCCTCCACCAACGACTTCCTCTGCCAGTTTCAAGCGGATATCCTCGATATCCCCGTGATCCGGCCCGCGGTGACGGAGACGACGGGGCTGGGTGCGGCGTATCTGGCTGGCGTCGGAGCTGGCCTCTGGCGCTCGCTGGATGCGCTGGCCGCGCGCGCGAGCATCGAGCGGACCTTCGAGCCGGCGATGAATGCCAGCACGCGCGCGCGTTGCTACGACGGCTGGCGCCGCGCGGTCGAACGAGCGCTGCAGTGGGAGCCGAGCGACCCGAGCGGGCCGCGGGGCGAGCCGCCGTAAGGCGGTTGGGGCTGGGGCCCCGCGCCTGAAGGCGAGCGAACTGGGAATCCCGCCAGTCGCGAGGCGACCGAATGAACGAATCGGAGCCGAGCGACCCGAGCGGGCGGTAGGGTGATCCGGGCGGGTACATATATAAGGAGGAGCCACATGCGGCGGTTCTGCGGGGTCGTTCTGGCACTGGTTCTCGCGATGAGCGCGGTGGGCACGGGAACGGCCCAGGCGCCTATCGAGAACGAGCTGACGCTGATCACACCGGTCTCGAAGTTCATCCACGACGCCGCGCTGAAAGCCTTCGCCGACTATGCCAAGGAGCGCTTCAACGTGGCCGTGAGGGTCAACGCCATCCCTGCCGGAACGCCGATCGCGTACGGGCGCATCACCGAGTGGAAAGGCAAGCCCGAGGCCGACATCTTCTGGGGCGGTGAGTCGGCGCTCTTCGAGAAGCTGGCCGATCAGAAGCTGCTGCAGAAGCTCGAGATCTCGCGCGAGGCCTGGGACTCGATCCCGTCGTCCATCGGCAAGCCCAAGCCCATTCCGCTCAAGGACCCCGAGGGCTACTGGGTCGGCACTGCGCTCGAGCCGTACGGGCTCGTGTGGCATCCGCGGAAGCTCCAGCGGCTGGGCGTGGCCGACCTGCGCGACTGGGACGATCTGCTCAATCCCAAGCTCAAGGGCGAGGTCGCGCAGTGCGCGCCCACCCGCTCGTCGTCGTCGAACGCGACGTACGAGGTCATCCTCTCGTTGCACGGCGAGGACAAGGGCTGGGAGTGGCTCAGAAAGCTTGCCGCCAACACGGGACACTTCACGGCGCGCAGCCGAGACGTGCCCAACGTCGTCGCCAAGGGCGAGTACGCCGCGGGCTTCGCGGTGCCGTCCTACATGGCCTTCGAGGAAAAGCTGGCTGGCTTCGACATCCGCTTCGTGGCGCCGAGGAACGCGTTCGTGACGCCGGAGCCGATGGCCATCCTGGCCGGTTCCCGCAACCCCAAGGCGGCGCGGGCCTTCGTCGAGTTCCTCCTCACCGAGCGTGGCCAGAGAGTGTTCATGGAGCGCGGGCTGTTTCCGGTGACGCCGAAGTACAAGGTCCAGGGACCCCCGGGCTCCACCGCCGAGCTGGCCGTGCAGTTTACCGGCGGGATCCGCTCGTACTTCGATGGCGACGTCGCCAACGTGTACGACGACGCCGTTGCGGCCAAGCGATCGGAGGCGCTGAAGACCCGGTTCCGCTCCGACATCGAGGCCACCTGGAAAAAGTAATCGAGGTGAAGCCGCGGCTGGCCGTCGTCGTGGGGGATCCGACGGGGATCGGCCCCGAGATCCTCGCGCGGGCGCTCGCCCGGGCCGAGGTCACCGCCGCCTTCACGCCCGTCGTCGTCGGGGACGCCCGGATCGTCGCGCGCGGGGCGGCGCTCGCCGGCACGGCGGTGCCTCTGGCCATCGAGATCGTCGACCTCGCACACTGCCCACCCGAGGACGTGGCGCTGGGCGCGGCGCTTCCGCGCGCGGGCCGCGCCGCCGGGCAGGCGCTCGAGCGCGCGTTCGCGATGGCGGCGCGTGGCGACGTCGCCGGCGTGTGCTACGCGCCGCTGCACAAGCGCTCGTTGCACGACGGAGGCTACCCGTTCGAGGACGAGCTGCGCATGTTCGCTCACTGGACGGGCAGCGCCGACGTCGGGGAGATCAACGCGCTGGAGCGCTTGTGGACCTCGCGGGTGACCTCCCACGTTGGCCTGGCTCGCGTCGCCGCCGAGCTCTCGGTGGACCGGGTCGTGCGAGCGGTGCGCCTCATCGACCGGGCCCAGCGGGCGGCCGGCTGGCCCCGGCCGCGCATCGCCGTCGCCGCGTTCAATCCCCACGGCGGCGAGCAGGGACTGTTCGGCGACGAGGAGCCGCGCGTGATCGAGCCCGCGGTGGATCAAGCCCGTGACGAGGGCCTCGACGCGCGAGGCCCGATTCCTGCCGACACCGTCTTCGTGCGCGCGCGGGCGGGGGAGTTCGACGCCGTCGTGACCATGTACCAGGACCAGGGCCAGATCGCGATGAAGCTGCTCGGCTTCGAGCGCGGCGTCACGCTGGCCGCCGGGCTGCCCTTCCCGGTGACGACGCCTGCGCACGGCACCGCGCACGCCATCGCGGCCAAGGGCGTCGCGCATCCAGGCGCCATGATCGCCGCGCTGAAGCTCGCCGCCCAGATGGCCACGGGCGCGTGAACATCGCGCTGCGCGCGGTCTCGAAGAAGTTCGGCGCGACCGCCGCCGTCGATCACGCGACGCTCGACATCGCCGACGGCGAGCTCTTCACGCTGCTCGGCCCCTCCGGGTGCGGCAAGACGACGCTGCTGAGGCTCATGGCCGGGTTCTACCGGCCCGACGGCGGCGAGATCTGGTTCGGCGGGCGCCGGGTCGACGACCTGGCGCCCCACGTGCGCAACATCGGCATGGTCTTCCAGAACTACGCGCTGTGGCCGCACATGACCGTGGCCGCGAACATCACGTACGGCCTCAAGCTGCGCAAGCTCTCGACGACCGAGATCGCGCGCCGGCTGGCCGAGGGCCTCCGCAAGGTGAACCTCGCGGGCCTGGCCGAGCGCTACCCCGGCCAGCTCTCCGGCGGCCAGCAGCAGCGCGTGGCCCTGGCCCGCGCCCTCGTGCTGAACCCCGACATCCTGCTCCTCGACGAGCCGCTCTCGAATCTCGACGCCAAGATCCGCCTCCAGGTGCGGGCCGAGATCCGCACGCTCCAGAAGGATCTCGGTATCACCACGGTCTACGTCACCCACGATCAAGAGGAGGCGCTGTCGCTCTCCGATCGGGTCGCGGTCATGCGTGACGGCGTGATCCTCCAGACGGCGCCTCCCCGCGAGCTCTACGAGCGGCCACGAAGCCGCTTCGTCGCCGATTTCGTCGGTGTCAACAACTTCGTGCCCGGTGTGTGCCGCGACGTGGCCGCCGATGGCGCGACGATCGACACGGCGCTCGGCGTCGTGCGCGGCGTCGCCGCCGACGGCGTCACGCCGGGCGGCCGCTGCGTGCTCGCGGTCCGTCCCGAGAACCTGGTCGTCGGCAACGGCGGCGACAACATCGTCGAGGCGCGCGTCATCCTCGCCTCGTATCTCGGCCACGCGCTCCGCTACGACGTGGAGGCCGCGGCCGGCGTGCGCCTCAAGGTCGACGTGCGCGACCCGCTGCACCACCAACCGCTGGCCGCGGGCCAGCGCGTGCGGATCGGGTTCGGGTCGTCCGCGGCTCTCGTGCTGACGGATGACGTCGGCGCGAGCTGAGGCGCGCCCGCGCGCCGGCGCGGGCGGCGCGTGGTGGCCGGCGCTTGGCATCGCCGCGATCTGGATCTTCCTGGGCGTCTTCCTCGTCTACCCGCTCGCCCGGATCTTCTACGACGCGTTCTCGGACGACGCCGGGCGGCTCACGGTCCGCCACTTCGTCGACTTCGCCACCGACGGGTTCTACCGCCGTTCCCTCTGGAACTCGCTGGTCCTCGGACTGGGGACGGTGGCCGCGACGAGCGTCCTCGGCTTCGCCATCGCGATGCTGCTCGTTCGCTACGACTTCGTCGGCCGCAGCCTGTTCAGCAACCTGACCCTGATCCCGATCGTCGCGCCGCCGCTGGTGGGCGTCCTGGGCTTCACGTTCATCCTGGGCCGGGCGGGAACGGTCAACGTCCTGCTCATGGACTGGTTCGACCTGCTGACGCCGATCAACTTCGTGTACGGCGTCCACGGCGTGCTCCTGGTCGAGACGCTCCACCTCTTTCCGATGATCACGCTGAACGTGGTCGACGCGCTGGCCAAGATCGATCCGGCGCTGGAGGAAGCCGCCGAGAGTGTCGGCGCGCCGGGATGGTGGAAGCTCGCCACGATCACGCTGCCGCTGACGACCCCCGGCTACGTGGCGGGCGCGCTGCTCGTGTTCATCTGGACGTTCTCGGATTTCGCCACGCCGCTCGTCCTCGGCGTCCACGATCTCCTGGCCGCGCAGGCGTATCTCAACATCGTCCAGTTCGTGGACCGCCGGCTCTTCCGGATGGGGATCGTCATCTCGGCGTTCATGGTCCTCCTCGCGGTGCTCTTCCTGATCGCGGCCCGCCGCTACGTGGCCATCAAGGACTACTCGTCGCTCTCGTACTCGCGCGTGGCGAGGCGGCGGCTCTCGCCGGCGCGGCAGGTCCTGGCCATCCTCTTCCTCTCGCTGGTGATGCTGGCGTCGTTCATCCCGTATGTCGGTGTGCTCCTCGCGTCCGTGGGACGAGGCTGGTCGATGACGCCGGTCCCGCTCCACTACACGCTGCAGTTCTTCGAGCGCGTCATCGTCGAGACGCCCAAGTACGTCGTGAACAGCTTCCTGTACTCGATCGTGGCGGTGGGCATCTGTATCGTCGTCGGTGTTCCGATCGCGTGGCTGCTCGCGCGGACGCACGTGCCCGGCCGCGACGTCCTCGATGGGCTCAACACGCTGATCCTGGCCGTTCCCGGGACGGCCATCGGCATCGCCTACATCCGCGCCTTCCACGAGCCTCCGCCCGGGTTCGACCGCGGATTGACGAGCTTCTGGATCATCCTGCCGCTCGTCCTGGCCATCCGTCGGCTGCCGTACACCGTCCGGGGCTCGTACGCCTCGCTGCTCCTCGTCCATCGTTCGATGGAGGAGGCCGCGGCCAGCGTCGGCGCCGGACGCCTGCGGTCGTTCCGCGACGTGACGCTGCCGCTGATGTGGCGCGGCATCCTCGTCGGCTCGCTCTTCTCGTTCATGACGTCGCTCCAGGAAGCCTCGGCGGTGCTGTTCCTCTCCCTCGGCGGCTGGGAGACGATCACCGTGGGCATCTTTTCTTTCTACATCGCGGGCAGCGCCAGCGAAGCGGCCGCGCTCGGCGTCATCCTCCTCGTCGTCGCCGCGGTGACCGTGCTCGTGATCAACCGCGTCGCCGGCACGCGCATGGGTGGGATGTTCGGATAAACATTGAGCCTTTCCTTGTCGCAGCTTCACGCTTGTGCTAGTGTTCGTCTTCACATGGCGCCGGGCGAACCTGCCTGGAAGTCCGTCGGCGAGCTTGCCTCGATCGGAATGACGATGGTGCTCGCGACGGTGATCGGGCTCGCCGGCGGGTACTACGCGGACCGATGGCTCGGCACGAGCCCCATCTTTCTTCTGATCGGTCTCGGCCTGGGGATCGCGGCGGGGTTCGTGAGCCTGTTTCGGACGGCGAAGGACGCGGAGCGGGATCTGGATGAGCGTGAGTGAGCTTCGTCTGCGGGTGACGGCGGAGAGCGCGGTGATCGTCGTCGTGCTCGCCGTCGTCGCCGCGACGCTCGGCGGCGCCCGCATCGGACTCGGCGTCCTGGCCGGCGGCGCCCTCGCCATCGCGAGCTTCTGGCGGCTGGCCGGTGACGCGGCGAGCGTCTCGTCGGCGACCGCGGCATCCGGTCGCTGGCTGATCGCCAGCGCGCTGCGCTTCGGTGGACTCGCGGCGGCGACGGCCGTGCTCCTCGTCCTCGACTGGGCGCATCCGGTCGCACTCGTGTTCGGTCTCACCATCCTGCCATGCAATCTCGTGGCCCAGGGGCTGCGGCTCGCCCGCGTTCAGCGGGAGGGCTGATGGAAGCCATCGAGCATCCCCCGATCTTCAGCCTGCCCGGCATTCCCGATCACGTCACCTATACGTGGATCGTGATGATCATCCTGGCCGGGCTCGCGTTCGTGGCGTCGCGGCGAATGGACCTCGTTCCGCGCGGGACGCAGAACTTCCTCGAAGTCGTGCTCGAGCAGTTCCAGGCGCTGATCGACGACGTCATCGGCCCCGAGGGCCGGCCGTATCTTCCGCTGATCGCGACGCTCGGGCTGTTCATCCTCACCGGGAACTTGCTCAGCCTCATTCCCGGGGTGGCGGGGCCGACCGCCAACCTCAACACGACGGCGGCCTGCGCGATCATCGTCTTCGTCTCGTACCACGCGATCGGCATCCGCCGGCAGGGCTTCGTGAACTACTTCAAGCACTTCATGGGCCCGGTGCCGCTCCTGGCGCCGCTCATGATCCCCATCGAGACGATCAGTCACCTGGCCCGGCCGCTGTCGCTCTCGCTCCGACTGTTCGGCAACATGACGGGCGGCCACATCCTGCTCGCCATCATCTTCTTCCTGATGGGGCTCGACGGTCTGATCGGTTGGGCGCTCTCCGGCAGCCCAGCCGGAGCGATCGTCGGGGGCGTCGGCGGCCTCATCATGATCGTCTTCACGGTCGGCTTCCTCTATCCATTGAAGATCCTGGTCTCGGTCCTTCAGGCCTTCATCTTCGTGATGCTGACGATGCTCTACATCGCCGGCGCGACCGAGGGGGCCGAGCACCACCACGCGGAACACCACTAGCAGATCACCACGCGGAGAGGAGGAAGGTCGTGTCACGTTCACTGATGCTGGCACTCGGGGCAGTGTTCGCGTTTCCAGGCCTTGCGGCCGCACAGGGACCCGCCGCCGCCACCGGAGGGTGGGTCGGCCCGTTCGCGGTCATCGCGGCCGGAATCGGGATGGCGCTAGCAGCGGGGCTGTGCGGACTGGGTCAGGGACGGGCGGTGGCCGCAGCGGTCGATGCGATGGCTCGACAGCCGGCGGCGGCTGCGCGCATCCAGACCGCGATGATCATCGGTCTGGCCCTCATCGAGTCCCTGGCGATCTACGTCCTCGTCGTCGCGATGATTCTGTTGTTCGTGCAACCGATCAAGGGGTAGGAGGTTCACCAGCGCGGGCGCCCCGCGGCGCCCGCGTCTCCGGCGATGCCCCGTCGTTCCAGCTCCCGCCTCCCGAGGATCCCGGAGATGACCGTGCGCCGGCTCTCCGTGTATACGCGTTGTCTCCTCCAGCTCGAGGAAGACGGCGTGAAGACGGTGTCTTCGCAGGACCTGGCCGAGCGCTTCAACCTGAATTCGGCGCAGGTGCGCAAGGACCTGGCGTACTTCGGCGAGTTCGGCGTTCGAGGCATCGGCTATTACGTCTCGAGCCTGAAGGCCGAGCTCCAGCGCATCCTCGGGCTCGATCGGGAGTGGCCGGTCGCGCTCGTCGGCTTCGGTAACCTTGGCTCGGCGCTCTTCCACTACCGGGGCTTCGGGCGGCAGGGTTTCCGGATCGCCGTCATCTTCGACGACGATCCCGCGAAGGTCGGCCGCGAGGTCGACGGTGTCCCGATCTTCTCCACGCGCGATCTCGCGCGGGAGATCCAGGCTCGGCGCGTGCAGATGGCGATCGTCGCGGTGCCGGCCGAGGCGGCCCAGTCCGTGGCCGATCAGCTCGTCGCCGCCGGGATCAAGGCCGTGCTCAACTTTGCCCCGGCCCGGATCCGCCTGCCGCGCGACGTCCGGCTCAAGGACGTCGACCTCTCGATCGAGCTCGAGACCCTCTCGTTCTACCTGGCGAAAGCTTCGCGGTAGGATGATGTGACGGGGCACGGGCCTCGCGAGCCCGGGCGCCCGTGCCCGGTTCGACATGCTGAGTGAGTGGGCCGCCTTCAGCGAGCTGGCGAAAGCCTTCGCCGAGGGAGAGGCCTGCCTGCGCGTCGCCGGACTCACCGGCCCCGCCCGGGCGATGGTCGTCGCCGGCCTGGCGAAGACGCATCCCCGGCCACTGCTCGTCGTGACCGCCACGCTCGCCGACGCTCACCGCTTCACCCAGGACCTCAAGTTCTTCGGGACGCCCGCGGTGGAATTTCCTGAGCGCGAGCCGCGCCTGTGGCGGGGCGGGCGCCAGCGCGAGAGTGACGCCGAGCGGGCCGTCGTCTGTCGTCGCCTGCTCGCCGGCGAGCCGCTCGTCGTCGTGGCCACGCCGACCGCGATCGACGTTCCGCTTCCCAGTCCGACGGAGTTCCGCGAGGCCACGCTGCGCTTCACGACCGGCGACAGCCTCGATCGCGAGCTCTTGATCGAGGCGCTGGAGAAGGCTGGTTACGAGCGGACCGACACCGTCGTCGAGGTCGGTCAGTGGAGCGTGCGCGGTGGCATCGTCGACGTGTTCTCGCCGGCCCAGACGGCGCCGGCGCGGCTCGAGTTCTTCGGCGACGAGATCGAGTCGATCCGGCTCTTCGATCCGACGTCACAGCGCTCACAGGCCACGCTCGACGAGCTCCTCGTGCTTCCGTTGCACGAGGACGGCGCCAGTGCCGAGGCGGGGCGCGGCCTCCTCGACTATCTCCCGCCGACGGCCGCGGTCGTCCTCGACTCGCCGAAGCTGCTCGACGCCACTGACGAAGACGCGCCCGAGCGACCGCCGCTCGGCCAGCGCCTGGCCGGACGGCAGCGCCTCGAGCTCGAGCTGGTCGAGGGCGCCACCGGCCCCGCCGGGCTCACGCTCGACACGCGCTCGGTGACGCAGCACGCAGGAAAGTTCACCCAGCTCGCCGAGGAGATCGCGGGCTGGCGTCGCGAGGGCTTCACGGTGAGGCTGGCCGCGGCCGACGATCGCCAAGCCGACCACGTCCAGCAGATCCTGCGCGAGCACGGTGTGGAGGCGATCCGGGCCGCCAGCATCGACGCTCCCGAAGGACTGGCCATCGTCGTCGGGGAGTGCTCGTCGGGGTTCTCGATCCCCGCGCTGGGCCTGATCCTCGTCACCGAGACCGAGATGTTCGGTGCCCGGCGGCGAACGCTGCGGCGCCCGAAATACCAGCGGGGCTCACCCATCAGCGCCTTCACCGACCTCGAGGTCGGTGACCTCGTCGTTCACGAGGACCATGGCATCGGAAAGTATCTCGGCCTCAAGACCATGGCGGTGGGAGACCGCGACGGTGACTTCCTGCTCCTCGAGTACGCCGAGAACAACCGTCTCTATCTGCCCGTCGATCGGCTCGACCTGATCTCGAAGTACATGGGGGGCGACTCCACCGCGGCGCGCCTCGATCGGCTCGGCGGCGCGTCCTGGCAGCGGGTGAAGGATTCCGTCCGCGCGGCCCTGCGCGAGATGGCCGAGGAGCTCCTGCGGCTCTACGCCAAGCGCACGGTGGCCGACGGCCATCGCTTCTCGACCGACACGCCCTGGCAGCGCGAGTTCGAAGCCGCCTTCCGGTTCGAGGAGACCACCGATCAGCTCCGCGCCATCGAAGAGGCCAAGCGCGACATGGAAGGCGAGCGGCCGATGGACCGCCTCATCGCGGGTGACGTCGGCTACGGCAAGACGGAGGTCGCGCTTCGCGCCGCGTTCAAGGCGGTGGCCGACGGCACCCAGGTGGCCGTGCTGGTCCCCACCACGGTGCTGGCCCAGCAGCACTGGTCGACGTTCGTGGACCGCTTCGCGCCGTTCCCGGCCAAGGTCGAGCTGCTCTCTCGCTTCCGCTCGCCGGCGGAGCAGAAGACCGTCGTGCAGGGACTCCGCCTGGGCACAGTCGACGTCGTCATCGGCACCCATCGCTTGCTGTCGAAGGACGTCGAGTTCAAGAACCTCGGCCTCCTGGTCGTCGACGAGGAGCATCGCTTCGGCGTCGCCCACAAGGAACGGCTCAAGCAGTTCCGGGCCGCGGTGGACGTGATGACGCTCACGGCCACACCGATCCCCCGCACGCTCTACATGTCGCTCTCGGGTGTGCGTGACATGTCGGTGATCGAGACGCCGCCGCTCGATCGGCTTCCGGTGGACACCGTGCTCCGGCGCTTCTCCAAGGCCGTGATCAAGGAGGCGGTCGAGCGCGAGCTCCGCCGGGGCGGGCAGGTGTTCTTCGTCCACAACCGTGTCCAGTCGCTCCCGTCGATGGCGCGCCTCGTCCAGGAGCTCGTACCCGATGCGCGCATCGTCATGGCGCACGGCCAGATGCGTGAGCGCGAGCTCGAAGCGACCATGGTGAAGTTCGTGAGCGGCCAGGCCGACGTGCTGGTGTCGACGGCGATCATCGAGTCCGGGCTCGACATCCCGGCGTCCAACACGATCATCGTCAACCGGGCCGACCGGTTCGGGCTCGCCCAGCTCTATCAGCTCCGGGGGCGAGTCGGGCGCGAGCGCCAGCAGGCGTACTGCTACCTGCTGGTCCCCGCCGACGGCCGGGTCGATGAGCAAGCCCAGCGGCGGCTGCGCGTCCTGCAGGAGTTGACGGAGCTGGGTTCTGGCTTCAAGCTAGCGCTCCGCGACCTGGAGATCCGCGGGGCCGGCAATCTCCTGGGGGCCGAGCAGCACGGACACATCGCGGCAGTGGGATTCGATCTTTATTCGAAGCTCCTGGCCGAGGCCGTGGCAGAATTGAAAGGCGAACCGGCCACTGTGACGGTCGAGCCGGTGATCAGCGTCAACACTGAAGGATTCTTGCCTGAAGATTATGTCCCCGAGGTCAATCAGCGACTGGTCTTTTACAAGCGTCTGGCCGGCGCCGGAGGCGACGATGCCGTTGCCGAGCTCCGTGCCGAGCTCGCCGACCGCTTTGGTCCGCCGCCGCCCGAAGTCGAGCAGCTCCTCGACATCGTCCGCATCCGTGTCGCCGCCCGGACCCTCGGGATCGAACGGATCGAGGCCGGCTCGGGCCGCGCGCTCCTCACGTTCGCCCCATCCACCAAGGTGGAGCCGGCCACGCTCGTCGGGCTCGTGCAGAAGAGCCGGGGGCGTCTCGCCATGAAGCGTGAGTTCACCCTCGAAGCGTTGATCGCTCGCGGAGAGTGGCCGGTGGTGCGGGACGCCCTGCTCGCGCTGTTGTCCGAGATCGGTCGCGGATGAGGGCGCGCTTCGTGGCCGCCGTGCTGGCCCTCGCCGTCGGCGGCTGCGCCATGTCCATGCCGGGATGGGTCCCCTACCTCGGCAAGAAAAAGGGCGAGCCCACGGTCGCGCAGCCACCTCCGCCCGCGCCGGCGGCCACACGAGCCCCCGTGGTGACGAAGCCGCGCCCGCCGGAGAGCGAGGACGTGGCCGACCGCGTGGTCGCCGTCGTGAACAACGACGCCATCACGCTCGGTGAGCTGCAGGAGAACATCGCCATCTTCCGCCAGGAAAATCGCGACCGGGTCAGCGCGTCCGACGAGGAGCTGCAGAAGCAGTTCCTGGCGCGCCTCATCGACTCGCGGCTGCAGATCCAGGAAGCCGGGCGCGAGAAGATCACGGTCGAGGACGCCGAGCTCAACGAAGAGCTGGCCGAGCGCATGAAGCGCTTCGGCGCCAAGACGCCGGAAGAGCTGGAGGCCCTCGTGAAGTCGCAGGGGCTCTCCTACGACACGGTGAAGAAGCGCATTCGCGACTCGCTGCTCGTCCAGAAGGTGATGCGCCGCAAGGTCTCACTCCGGATCTCGGTGACCGAGCCGGAGATCGATCGCTACATCGCCGACAACCGCGAGAAGCTCGAGGCCGGCCTCGGCTACCACGCGCGCCACATCCTCATCGTGCCCGCCGGCACCACGGATGCCGACCTGGAAGCGGCCCGCATTCGCGCCGACGTCATCCGCGCCCAGATCCTGGAGGGCGCGGACTTCGCCGAGCTGGCCCGCCACAACTCCGGAGACGCCAGCGCCAAGGACGGGGGCGATCTCGGTACCCTGAAACGGGGCGAGCTCGCCCAGGAGATCGAGGTCCGCATTCTCGCCTTGAAACCGGGCGAAGTCTCGCGGCCGTTCCCGTCGTCCCTGGGCTGGCACGTCTTCCGGCTGGAGTCGAAGGACATGCTCGAGGGTGAGGGCCTCCAGCGGGTTCGGCAGCAGGTCAAAGACATCCTCTATCGTGAGAAGTACGAGGCGAGGATGGAGGCCTGGATCAAGGAGATGAAGGAACGAGCCATCATCGAGGTGCGGATGTGAAAAACGTTGACATCCTTGGACCCGGGTGAGAGCATGACCGTGCTGTTAGCAGTCCAACCCCGCAACGCCCTGCTTGATACACGCGAGTCACTGTGCGAACCACTAACTGACGCGGCAGCGAACGCCGCCCCCGGAGCCGTCTCATGAGCGCCCGCCGAGACCGAGGCCAAGGCAGCAACCCGACCGCCGAGAGTGCCGCTCAATCTGCCGCCGGAGGGATGAACCTCTCCGAGCTGAAAGAAAAGAGCATCCCCGACCTCAACGGCATTGCCCGCGAGATGAACATCCAGAACGTCGGCGGCCTGCGCAAGCAGGAGCTGATCTTCAAGATCCTCCAGTCTCAAGCGGAGAAGGATGGGCTCATCTACGCCGAGGGCGTGCTCGAGGTCCTTCCCGACGGCTTCGGCTTCCTGCGTGCCCCCGACTACAACTATCTGCCTGGCCCCGACGACATCTACGTCTCGCCTTCGCAGATCCGGCGCTTCGACCTGCGAACCGGCGACACCATCTCCGGCCAGGTCCGGCCGCCCAAGGACTCCGAGCGGTATTTCGCGCTGCTCAAAGTGGAGTCAATCAACTTCGAGGGGCCGGAGGCGGCGCGGGACAAGATCCTCTTCGACAACCTCACGCCGCTCTATCCGATGGAGCGGCTGCGCCTGGAGCACACGACTGAGAACCTGACCACGCGGGTCATGGATCTTCTCTGCCCGATCGGCAAGGGCCAGCGCGGCATGATCGTGGCGGCGCCGCGCACCGGCAAGACGATGATGCTGCAGTCCATCGCGCACGCCATCGCGGCGAACCACCCCGAGGTCTATCTCATCGTGCTGCTCATCGACGAGCGGCCAGAAGAAGTCACCGACATGCAGCGGACCGTCAAGGGCGAGGTCATCTCCTCGACCTTCGACGAGCCGCCCCAGCGCCACATCCAGGTGGCCGACATGGCCATCGAGAAGGCCAAGCGCCTCGTCGAGCACAAGCGCGACGTGGTGATCCTGCTCGACTCGCTCACGCGGTTCGCGCGGGCCCACAACGCCATCATCCCGTCGTCGGGCAAGGTGCTCTCGGGCGGCCTCGACGCCAACGCGCTCCAGCGCCCCCGGCGCTTCTTCGCCACCGCCCGCAACATCGAGGAGGGCGGCTCGCTCACGATCATGGCGACCGCCATCGTGGACACGGGCAGCCGGATGGACGACGTGATCTTCGAGGAGTTCAAGGGCACCGGCAACATGGAGGTCCACCTCGACCGGCGGTTGATGGACAAGCGCATCTTCCCCACGATCAACATCGAGCAGTCGGGCACCCGCAAGGAAGAGCTGCTCCTCGAGAAGGACGAGCTCCAGAAGGTGTGGCTGCTCCGCAAGGCGCTGTCCCAGCTGAATCCCGTCGAAGCGATGGAGCTCCTGCTCGACAAGCTCAAGCTGACGAAGACGAACAAAGAGTTCCTGGCCTCGATGCACTCGATGGGTTAGTCCTCCGGCATCCGCCGGTGGCGTGAAACTCCCTGAAATCCCGGGGAGTTTTTGCGTTTTTGTGCCCGCCCTGGTATTCTCAGGCTTCGCGAGGGAGGTGGGCCGTGAAGGCTGGCATTCATCCGGATTACATCGACACGAAGATCACGTGCGCGTGCGGCGAGGTCATCCAGACTCGCTCGACGAAGCCCGACATCCGGGTGGAAGTCTGCTCCAAGTGCCACCCGTTCTACACGGGCAAGCAGAAGTTCATGGACACCGCCGGCCGCGTCGAGCGGTTCCAGCGAAAGTACAAGCGCCAGACGACCACGGCCAGCTGAACGGCCGGCCGGGCCGGACCGTCGCCGGGTGATCCACGATGCTGTTTGACAAGTTGCGGCAGATCGAGGAGCGCTCGGAAGAGCTGGAGCGCGCACTCGCCGACCCCAAGATCTACGGTCAGCCGGCGGAGTTCGCCCGGCTTCGCAAAGAGCACGCCGACAGCAGCGAGATCGTCGAGCGCTTCCGTGAGTACCGCGAAGTCCTGCGCCGTCTCGGCGAGGCGCGCCACCTCCTGACCGACGGCGGCGACCGCGAGCTGGCCGAGCTGGCCCAACTCGAGATCGATGAGCTCTCGGCCCGCCAGACGGCACTCGAGAGCGATCTCAAGCGCCTGCTCCTGCCGCGCGATCCCAACGACGACAAGAACGTCTTCGTCGAGATCCGCGCAGGCGCCGGAGGTGACGAGGCGGGCCTCTTCGCCGGCGACCTGCTGCGGATGTACACGAAGTACGCCGAGCGTCAGCGCTGGAAGGTCGAGATCATGGACGCCAGCACGACGGGCGTCGGCGGCTACAAGGAAGTCATCCTCTTCGTCCAGGGCAAGGGCGCCTGGAGCCGACTGAAATTCGAGCGTGGGGTCCATCGCGTCCAGCGCGTTCCCGCCACGGAATCAGCGGGTCGGATCCACACCTCGACGGTCACGGTGGCGGTGCTCCCCGAGGCCGCGGACGTGGACGTCAAGGTGGAGGAGAAGGACATCCGCGTGGACGTCTATCGCTCCTCCGGCCCGGGTGGCCAGGGCGTGAACACGACCGATTCGGCGGTCCGCATCACGCACATTCCCACCGGCCTCGTGGTGACCTGCCAGGACGAGCGCTCTCAGCTCAAGAACCGTGCGAAGGCGCTGCGGGTCCTGAAGGCCCGCCTCCTCGAGCGCGCCCAGGAAGAGCAACAGGCCGCAATCGCCGCCGACCGGCGCAGCCAGGTGGGCACCGGCGAGCGCAGCGAACGCATCCGCACATACAACTTCGCCCAGAACCGCGTGACCGATCATCGCGTCGGCGTCACCCTGCATCGATTGCCCGAGGTGCTCGAAGGGGACATCGACGAGGTGATCGAGGCGCTGGCCGCCGCAGAGCAGGCCGAGCGTCTGGAGCGGGTCGCCCAGTGAGCGCCGTGACGATAGCGTCCACGCGTGCCGCCATCGAGGCGGCCACGACCCGGCTCAGGGACGCCAGCGTGGACACCGCTCGCGTGGACGCCGAGTGGCTGATGGCCGGGCTCCTCGGAGTCGGTCGGGCTGCGCTCGCGGCGAATCTCGATGAGGAGCTGACCCCGGCGCTTGCCGCTCGCTACGACGCCGCGGTGACGCGCCGCGAGCGACGCGAGCCGCTCCAGCACATCCTCGGCTGGGAGGAGTTCTGCGGGCTTCGATTCACGGTGACGCCGGACGTCCTGGTCCCTCGTCCCGAGACTGAGATGCTGGTCGAGTGGACGCTGTCTCTGCTGCCACGCGCCGGCGCTCGCAGGCGACTCGCCATCGACGTGGGGACCGGCTCGGGATGTATCGCGTGCGCGCTGGCCGTGGCCCGAACAGACGTCGACGTGGTTGCCATCGACGCCTCGCCCGCCGCCGTTGAGATTGCGCGTCGAAACGTGGCGGGCCTCGGGCTGAGCGGTCGCGTCACCGTGAGGGAAGGCGACCTGCTGTCCGGTCTCGGGGCCTGCCGCGCCGATCTCGTCGTCGCGAACTTGCCCTACCTGCCTGCGCCGGTGTTGGCCGGCCTGGCCCCTGAAGTCGTCGACCACGAGCCACGGGTCGCCCTCGATGGCGGACCCGACGGTCTGAGCGTGATCCGCTCGCTCGTCGCCCAAGCCCCGCGCTGGCTCGCGCCGGGCGGTGCGCTCGTCCTCGAGACCGCCGGTGGCGATCGGATTCCCGAGACGGCTGGCCTCATGCGCGCGGCAGGACTCTCGAATATTTCGACGCGGTGCGATTTGGTCGGGATCGAGCGATTCATTGCGGCATTTTTGCCGTCGATTGACGACGGCAGGGGGTGAGCTATGCCGGCACGACTCGAGATCGAGGGCGGCATTCCGCTGAGGGGCACCGTCAAGGTCAGCGCGGCGAAGAACGCGGCGCTGCCGGCGCTGGCGGCCGCGCTGCTGACGGCCGAGCCGCTCGTCTTTCCCAACCTCCCCGATTTGCAGGACGTCCGCACGATGATTCGCCTGCTGCAAACGTTGGGCGCAACCATCGACCGCAACGACGCTCGCGCCAGCGTCCGCGTCGCGCGAGTGCTGAAGGACGAGGCGGCGTACGAGCTCGTGTCGACCATGCGCGCCTCGGTCCTCGTGCTCGGCCCGCTCGTCGCCCGTCACGGCTCGGCGCGCGTCGCGCTGCCCGGCGGATGCGCGATCGGCGTGCGCCCCATCGATCAGCACCTGAAGGGCCTGGCCAAGCTCGGTGCGGAGATCGCGATCGAGAACGGCTACGTCGTCGCCCGAGCCAGCCGGCTTCGCGGCGCGTCGATCACCCTCGACATGGTGACCGTGACGGGCACCGAGAACCTCATGATGGCGGCAACGCTCGCTCAGGGCACGACGGTCATCGAGAATGCCGCCCGCGAGCCCGAGGTGTCGGATCTCGCCGCGTGCCTCAACGCGATGGGAGGACGCATCGACGGCGCCGGTACCTCGCGGATCGAGATCGAGGGCGTGCCGACGCTGGCCGGCGCCACGCACCGGATCGTTCCCGACCGGATCGAGGCCGGCACCCTGATCGTCGCCGGCGCCATCACCCGCGGTGACGTGACGGTGAGCGATCTCGTGCCCGACCACCTCGGAGCCGTGCTCGCCAAGCTCGAGGAGTGCGGCGTGGGCATCGAGGTCGGCTCGACGTGGGTGCGCGTGCGCGGGCCCGAGCGGCCTCGCCCGAGCGACGTCGTCACGAGCCCGTTCCCCGGGTTCGCGACCGACATGCAGGCCCAGCTCATGACGTTGCTCGGGCTCGCCGACGGACAGTCGCGCGTGACCGAGACGATCTTCGAAAACCGGTTCATGCACGCGGCCGAGCTCGTGCGGCTGGGCGCCCGCATCGAGACCGAGGGCTCCACGGCGACCATCCGAGGCGTCCGTCACTACCAGGGAGCCCAGGTGATGGCGTCGGACCTCCGTGCCTCCGCCGCGCTGGTCCTGGCGGGGTTGGCCGCACGCGGTCGAACGGAAGTCGCCCGCGTCTATCACCTCGACCGGGGTTACGAGCGGATGGAGACCAAGCTGGCGAACCTCGGCGCGCGCATCGAGCGGCGAACGTGAGCGAGCGGCTCACGCTGGCGCTTCCCAAGGGCCGTCTGCTCGACGGCGCGCTGGGCCTCCTGCGCGATATCGGCGTGGACGGCATCGACGCCGATTCCCGCCGGCTGATCTTCACCGACCCGCAGCGCGGACTCCGCCTGCTCTTCCTCAAGCCGGCCGACGTTCCCGCCTACGTGACGTATGGCGCCGCCGACCTCGGGATCGTCGGCAAGGACATCCTGCTGGAGCAGGAGCCGGACGTCTACGAACCGCTCGATCTCGGCTTCGGAGTCTGCCGGCTCGTCGTCGCCGAGCCGCGGGAGTTGTGGGAGCGCGACGATCCATCCAAGTGGTCGTGGGTCCGCGTCGCCACGAAGTACGCCCGGATGACGGAGCGGTACTTCTCCGAGCGCGGCATCCAGGTGGAGATCGTGCGTCTGGACGGCTCGATCGAGCTGGCGCCGCTGGTCGGGCTGGCCGAGCGCATCGTCGATCTCGTCCAGACGGGGGAGACGCTGAGGGCCAACGGCCTCGTCGAGGTCGCGGAGATCGCGCGCTCGACGGCACGGTTGATCGTCAACCGGGCCTCCATGAAGACGGAGTACTCCGAAATCACGAACTTTATCGATCAATTGGCAAGCCGAACGCAGCCGCGGGCACCTCGAACAGGCCACCTGCGGACCGAACCGACCTCACGGACCCCGTTACAATGATCCGGACGCTGGACGCGCGTGAGCTCGGCGCCGACGAGGTCGTCAGGCGACTGGCCCGGCCGCCGGCCGCCGTCGATCCCTCGATCCAGCGCGCCGTGGACGAAATCCTGGCCGACGTGCGTGCTCGCGGCGACGCCGCGGTGCTCGAGTACACCGAGCGCTTCGACGGCCACGCGGCGCCGTCCGCGTCAGCGCTCGCGATCGCGCCGGCCGAGTGGGACGCTGCCGATCGCGCGCTGGCCAGCGATGTGAAGGCCGCCCTCGCCTACGCGGCCGAGCGCATCGAGCGCTATCACGCTGCGGCGCTGCCGAAATCGTGGAGGATCACCGACGAGCACGGCTCCGTACTGGGACAGGAGATCCGTCCGCTCGACCGTGTCGGCGTCTACATCCCGGGTGGTCGCGCGTCCTACCCGTCCACGGTGCTCATGACGGCGGTGCCGGCACGTGTCGCCGGCGTTCGCGACATCGTCCTGGTCACTCCGCCCGGGCGTGACGGCCGTGTCGATCCAACGGTCCTTGCGGCTGCTGGCATGGCGGGTGTGACGGAAGGCTGGAAGATCGGCGGCGCCCAGGCGATCGGAGCCCTGGCCTACGGGACCTCGACGATCCACCGCGTCGACAAGATCGTCGGCCCCGGCAACGTGTACGTCGCGCTCGCCAAGAGCCGCGTCTTCGGTGACGTCGGGATCGACATGGTGGCGGGGCCGAGCGAGATCGTCGTCGTCGCCGACGCGATGGCCGATCCGGCCTGGATCGCCGCCGATCTCCTCGCGCAGGCCGAGCACGATCCGATGGCGCGGGCCGTCTTGATCACTGACGACGCCGAGCTTCCAGGACGCGTACAGACGGCGCTCACTGATCAGCTCGAGCGTCTGCCCCGCCGCACCATCGCCGCCGAGGCGCTGGCGCAGAACGGTGCCCTCGTGCGCGTCCGTTCACTCGATGACGCCGCCGACCTGGCGAATCGTCTCGCGCCCGAGCACCTCGAATTGCTGGTCCGTGTCCCGCAAGCGTTGCTCGGCCGCATCCGCCACGCTGGCGCCGTGTTCGTCGGCGGGCAGACGCCGGAGGTCGTCGGGGACTACGTGGCCGGGCCGAGCCACGTGCTGCCGACGGCGGGGACCGCGCGGTTCTCCTCGCCGCTGGGCACCGAGGATTTCGTGACGCGGACGAGCGTCATCGAGTACGCCGCCGGTGGACTCCAGGCGGCGCTGCCGCACCTGCGCGCATTGACGCGGATCGAAGGCCTCGCCGGGCACGGAGCGGCGGCGGAAGTGCGGGTCAACCCGAAGGCCGGAGGGACAGGGCCATGAGTCGCCAGGACGAAGGCCGACAGGGGCGCGTCGAGCGGAAGACGAAGGAGACGGAAGTCGGGCTCCAGCTCAACCTCGACGGCACCGGCGCGGTCAAGGTGCGCACGCCCATTCCGTTCTTCAGCCACATGCTGGAAGCCTGGGCCAAGCACGGCCTCATCGACCTCAGCGTAGAGGCAAGCGGCGACGTCGAGGTCGACATCCACCACACCGTGGAAGACGTCGGGATCGTGCTGGGCCAGGCGCTCAAGCAGGCCCTCGGCGACAAGCGCGGCATCGTGCGCTACGGCACGGCCTTCGTGCCGATGGACGAGGCGCTCGTGCAAGCCGCCGTCGACATCTCGGGCCGGCCCTTCCTGGTCTTCAACGTGCCGGTGGCGCGAGCGCGCGTGTCGAACTTCGATCTCGACATGCTGCAGGAATTCTTTCGCGCCTTCGCGTTCAACGCCGAGATCACGCTCCACGTGACGATGCACTACGGCCACAACCTGCACCACGTCACCGAGGCCGTCTTCAAGGCGGTCGGGCGGGCGCTGGCCGAGGCGACGCGGCTCAACCCTCGCATCGCCGGAATTCTGCCCTCGACCAAAGGCACGCTGTGATCGCCATCGTCGATTACGGCCGAGGCAATCTCGGCTCGGTCGAGAAGGCCTTCGAACGGGTCGGCATGGACGCCGTCGTGACCCAGGACGCCAAGGCGGTGGACGCCGCCGATGCCGTGGTCCTTCCCGGCGACGGCGCGTTTCACGATGCGATGTCCAATCTCGACCGTCTTGACCTGACGCCGTCGCTGCGTCGCGCGCTCGACGGCCGCCGCCCGTTTCTCGGCATCTGCCTCGGCTATCAGCTGCTCTTCTCGCGCAGCGAGGAGTTCGGCGAGGGCCAGGGCCTCGACGTGCTGTCCGGCGTCGTGCGCCGGTTCGCGGCCGGTCGGAAGGTTCCGCACATGGGCTGGAATCGAGTCGAGCACGGCCAGCGGCTGCGGCTGTTCGAGGGGATCCCGGACGGCGCCCACTTCTACTTCGTCCACTCCTATTACCCCGAGATGGCGGTCAACGGGGTCGCCACGGCGTGGTGCGACTACGGTGTGCGCTTCGCCGCCGCCATCGAGCGTGGCGTCACCTTCGCCACCCAGTTCCACCCGGAGAAGAGCCAGCGCTGGGGCCTCCGTCTGCTCGAGAATTTCGCCGCGCTCGTGCGGGCAGCGACAGCGGCGCGCGCGTGACCATCATCCCGGCCGTCGACATCAAGGACGGCCGGTGCGTTCGCCTGCGCGAGGGGCGCGCCGACCAGGCCACGGTGTTCTCCGATGATCCGGTGGCCATGGCCGCTCGCTGGGCCGGTCTCGGCGCCGAGCGCCTGCACGTGATCGACCTCGACGGGGCCTTTGGCGCGGTCCGTCAGACGACGCTCGTCGCCGCTGTCGTCGCCGCGGTGGCGCCGGTTCCGGTCGAGGTCGGCGGTGGCTTGCGCGATCTGGCTGCGGTCGAGGCCACGATCGAGGCCGGGGCACGGTGGGTGGTGCTCGGAACGCGAGCCGCGCTGGATGCGCGTTTTCTCGGGGAGGTGTGCCGCGCGTTTCCTGATCGCGTGATCGTCGCCGTGGATGCTCGGGGCGAACGCGTCGCCGTGAAGGGATGGACGGAAGTCGCCGACACGACGACAGCCGAGCTGGGGATGCGCGCGCGCGACGTGGGCGCGGCGGCGCTCCTCTACACGGACATCACGCGCGATGGCACGGAACAGGGACCGAACGTCGAGCACACCCAAGGGCTCGCGCGTACGGTCGACCTGCCCGTCCTCGCCTCGGGGGGCGTGGCCCGACTCGAGGACCTGCGACGGTTGGCGTCGATTCCGGGTGTGGTCGGCACGGTGGTCGGACGCGCGCTCTACACCGGCGCCATCGATCTTCGTCAGGCGCTGAGGGCGCTCGCATGCTGACCAAGCGCGTCATCCCCTGTCTCGACGTCAAGGACGGCCGCGTTGTGAAGGGGGTCCGCTTCGTCGATCTGCGCGATGCCGGCGATCCGGTGGCCGCCGCCGAGGCCTACGACGCGCAAGGCGCCGACGAGCTGGTCTTCCTCGACATCACGGCGTCGCACGAGAACCGGAAAATCATGCTCGGCGTGGTGGCTCAGACGGCGGAGCGGATCTACATGCCACTCACCGTGGGCGGCGGCATCCGGGGCATCGAGGACGTTCGCGCGCTGCTGCGCGCGGGGGCCGACAAGGTCTCGCTCAACACCTCGGCGCTCGCGCGACCCGAGCTGATCTCGGAGGCCGCTGAACGGTTCGGCAGCCAGTGCATCGTGGTGGCCATCGACGCGAGACAAACGCAGCCAAGCGATGCCTCGCGACCGGAGCCACCCCGCACCTCGAACAGGCCACCTGCGGAGCAAGCCGGGCTGGCGGCTCCCGCGAGAACATGGGAGGTCTATACCCACGGCGGTCGTCGGGCGGCCGGTCGCGACGCCGTCGAATGGGCTCGCGAGGCCGCCCGGCTCGGCGCCGGCGAGATTCTCCTGACGAGCATGGATCGTGACGGCACCAAGGACGGCTACGATCTCGAGCTCACGCGGGCCGTGTCCACTGCGGTGTCGATTCCGGTCATCGCCTCCGGCGGCGCGGGCACGCTCGAGCATCTCTGGGAAGGGCTCGTCGATGGATCGGCCGACGCCGTCCTGGCTGCGTCGATCTTCCACTTCGGCCTCCACACGGTCGCCGAGGCCAAGGCATACCTGCGCGAGCGAGGCGTCGAAGTGCGCCTCGAGCCATGACGATCGACGGCCTCAAGTTCGACGAGCGCGGGCTGATTCCCGCCGTGGTGCAGGAAGCGGACACCGGCGAGGTCCTGATGGTGGCGTGGATGGATCGGGAAGCGCTCGACACCACGCTGCGGACGGGGTTGACGCACTTCTGGTCGCGGTCGCGCGAGCGGCTCTGGCAGAAGGGCGAGACGTCGGGTCACGTCCAGCACGTACAAGGCGTCTACGTCGACTGCGACGCCGACGTGCTGCTCGTGCAGGTCCACCAGGAGGGTGTGGCCTGTCACACGGGCAACCGAACGTGCTTCTTCACGGCGATCAAGGCCGGACCGCCCGGGGCCACGATGATCGAGCGTCTCGAGCGGATCGTGGCCAGCCGAAAGACCGGCGCGCCCGCCGGGTCTTACGTGGCCGGGCTGCTCGCGCGCGGCGAGCCGGCGATCGCCCGCAAGATCGGCGAGGAGGCGACCGAGGTCATCACGGCCGCGCTCGGTGGCGAGGGCGACCGCCGCGTCGTGGAGGAGGTCGCCGACCTGTGGTTCCACACGATCGTCCTGCTCGGGGCGCGCGGCATCGCGGTCCACGACGTGCTCGAGGAGTTGGCCCGGCGACATCAGGCGCGCGCGACGCCAGGCGCGTGATCCCGTGCGGCAAGGGCGCCGGCCCTTCCTGATCGTGGCGGCGGCGCTCATCGCTGGTTGCGCGAGCCATCGCGTCGATCCTGGCGTGTTCCACTCGGCCAAGGGCTACCGCGTGACGATGCCCGGTTCTGGGTGGACCATGATCTCGGACGGCCACGCGGACCTCGAGCTACGCGACGTCACCGACCGCGCCGGCATCCTCGTCCACGCCGAGTGTGACGCTCGGCGGGCGAGCCGGCCGCTCGCGTTCCTCGAGCGCCGGTTGCTGCACGGCCTGACCCAGCGGACAACCGTCGAGCGGGGCGAGGCGACCGTCGATGGCCATCGGGCCGCCCACACCGTGCTGGAGGCAGCCAATGGCCGGACCGGCTCGCGGATGAAGATCGAGACGTTCGTCGTGACCGACGGGCGCTGTGTGTATGACTTGATCTACGCTGCGGACCCGGCAGCCTTCGCGGCCGGCCGCGACGATTTCGCGCGGCTCGTCCAGTCGTTCGCCACGGAGTAGTGGATGGAAGCGTACCTCCGACGCACGGTGCTCTGGTATGGCGGCCTGAGCATCCTCGCCGCCAGCGTGGTGCGGAATCTGGCCCTCCCGCCCGCCTATCTGCAGCACGTGGTCCACGAGATCGAGGTGATGGGCGTGCGCTCGCTCGGCGTGGCCCTCGTCGCCGCCGTCTTCACGGGCATGGTGTTCGCGCTGCAGAGCGCCATCAACATGGCGCGGTTCGGCGCGGAAGCGTACGTCGGCCCGGTGAGCGCGCTGGCGATCCTCCGTGAGCTCGGGCCGGTGCTCACCGCCATTCTCGTGGGCGGCAAGGTCGCGTCCGGCATCACCGCCGAGCTCGGTTCGATGAAGGTCACCGAGCAGATCGATGCCCTTCGGACGCTCGGCGTGAACTACGTCAAACGCTTGATCGTGCCCCGGCTCCTGGCCGCGGTCGTCGTGTTTCCGCTCCTCACCGTGCTGTCCGACGCGGTCGGGGTGCTCGGCGGCATGATCATCATGAACCTCGAGCGCGGCGCCGACATGTACACCTACTGGAACGTGACGACCTACTGGGTCGTGCCGCGCGACTTCCTGATGGGGGTGGGCAAGAGCTTCTTCTTCGGCGGCATCGTCACACTGATCGGCTGCTACAACGGCCTGAGCGTCGAGGGAGGCACGGAAGGGTTGGGGCGGGCAACGACGGCCACCGTCGTCCACGTCACGATGGGGGTGATCGTCTCCGACTTCTTCCTCACCAAGCTGTTTCTCATCTTCTTCTGGGGACAGTAAGGCGATGACGGCGATCGTCGAGGTCAACGACGTCTGGAAGCGGTTCGACAGCCTCGAAGTCCTCCAGGGCCTGTCGTTCGAAGCGTTCAAGGGCGAGACGCTCGTGGTCATGGGAGGGAGCGGCTCCGGGAAGACCGTGCTGCTCCGGCACATCGCCGGCCTCATCCAGCCGGATCAGGGCCAGATCAAAGTCTTCGGTCAGAACATCGAGGCGCTGAGCGAAGAGGAGCTCCTGCCGTTCCGGCGTCGTATGGGGTTCGTGTTCCAGGGGGCCGCGCTGTTCGACTCGCTCACGATCCACGAGAACGTCGCGTACCCGCTGCGCGAGCACATGCGGCTGTCCGAAGACGAGATCCAGGGGCGTGTGGTGGAGGCACTGGCGCGTGTCGGACTCAGGGAGGACGTGCTACCGCTCCTGCCCTCCGAGCTCTCGGGCGGCATGCGCAAGCGTGTAGGCATCGCGCGCGCACTCATGCTCGAGCCGGAGATGATGCTCTACGATGAGCCCACGGCGGGCCTCGACCCGACCAACGCCCACCTCGTCTCCGATCTCATCTCGGAAGTGCAGGCGCGGGTATGCGACACTTCCATCGTGGTCACGCACGATCTCGAGCTCACGCGAGCCGTGGCGACCCGCGTGGCCGTCCTCATCGACGGCCGGTTCGCGGCCCTCGGGCCGCGCGACGCCGTGCTCGACAGCGACGAACCGGCCGTCCACGCATTCCTGACTGGCGACGCGACGTCTTACCGTGTCTGACGGCAGCCGACTCGCCTCGCAGTTCCGGGTGGGCCTCTTCGTCATCATCGCGCTTGCCACGTTCCTGGGCATGATCTACGCGCTCGGCGCCCGGGCGCGCCTCTTCGAGGCGCGCTACACGGTCCACGCCGACTTCACCGAGGTGGGTGGCCTTACCGAAGGGGCGACCGTGCGCCTGGCGGGAGTGCAGATCGGCCGGGTGTCGGCGGTTCATCTGCCATCCCAGCCCGGTGGCAAGGTGCGGGTGGATCTGAACATCACGCGGAAGTACGCCGACCGCATCCGCCAGAATTCCGTGGCGCGCATCGACACGCAGGGCCTGCTCGGCGACAAGATCGTGGAGATCACCGTTGGCACCCCCGACGCCCCGGTCGTCCCGCCCGACGGCATCATCGCGGCCCGCGATCCGGTGGACATCGGCCAGGTGCTGACCCAGGGGACGGAGACCGTGAAGAACGTCGCCGCCCTCACCGAGAATCTCGGCAAGATGGCCCGGTCGTTCAACGAGTCGAAGGTCATGGACGATGTCTCGGCGACGACCGGGTCGGCCCGGCGGGCCACCGAACAGCTCGAGCGGATCGTGACCGAGGCCCGGACCGGCCGCGGCTGGGCCCACGCCCTCCTCTACGACGAGCCGGTAGCCTTGCAGAAGCTCAACGGGCTCATCACGGCCACCCAGAAGGTCCTCGATCGGGTCGAGCAGGGTGAGGGCGCCGTCGGGGTGCTCACGTCACCCCGCTCCACCGAGGCGGCCCGGAAGCTGGTGGCGGCCATGGAGCGCGTCGGGCGCGCCGCTGAGACGCCGAATGCCGAAGACGGCCTCCTGCCCGGCCTGCTCTTCGATCCGAAGTACAAGCAGGTCTTGGAGGACCTCCGCGTCGTCAGCCACAATCTGAGAGAGGTCTCGGACCGGATCGTCGGTGGTCGGGGGACGCTGGGCAGCCTGGTCAAGGACGACTCGAGCGACGGGGGTCTCCGCAGTGCGGTAGACGATCTGCGGGTGGCGGTGGGGAACCTGAAAGAGATCACGGCCAAGGTCAACGAGGGCGAGGGAACGCTCGGTGCCCTCATCGCCGATCCGACGCTCTACGAGCGTCTCGTCGCCATCCTCGACGGGGCCCAGCGGAGCACGATCCTGAAATACTTCCTCCGCCGACTCGGCGAGCAGGGGGATAAGGGCAAGAACGAGCCCGCTGCCTCCCCGGAGAGAAGATAGATGGTGCGCGACCGCAACGTGTATCGCTGCCAGCAGTGCGGCTTCGCCAGCCCGAAGCCCGGCACGTGCCCGGACTGCAAGCGGATGACCGGAGACCTGATGGCCCTGGTCGAGGAGCGCGCTGCGCCAGAGCCGGGTGGCCGTCGGATCGGCCTGTCGAGCAGCCGGCCTCGCGCGCTCAGCGACATTACCATGGAGCACACGGACCGTCTCCGCACCGGCATCGGTGAGCTCGACCGCGTGCTCGGCGGGGGCGTGGTGCCGGGCTCGCTCGTGCTCATCGGGGGCGATCCGGGAATCGGCAAGAGCACATTGCTCATCCAGGCGGCTCGCGCGCTGGCGACGGCGGCGCCGCCGGTCTTGTACGTGTCTGCCGAGGAGTCGGCCGCCCAGGTGAAGCTGCGCGCCGAGCGCCTGGGCATCAGCAGCGATGGACTGCTCCTGTGGACGGAGACCGATCTCGTCACCGTGGAGGCCGAGCTCGACACCGTGAAGCCAAAGGTCCTGATCATCGACTCGATCCAGACCGTGTTTCTGCCCACGCTGGAGTCCGCCCCCGGCAGCGTGGCCCAGGTTCGGGAGTGCGGGGGACGGCTCATGACGATCGCCAAGGGGCGAGGGATCGCGACGTTCCTGGTCGGCCATGTCACCAAGGAGGGAGCCCTGGCCGGGCCTCGTGTCCTCGAGCACCTGGTCGACACCGTGCTCTACTTCGAGGGTGAGCAGCATCACGCCTATCGCGTCCTGCGCGCCGTGAAGAACCGCTTCGGCTCGACCAACGAGATCGGCGTCTTCCAGATGGCCGAACGCGGCCTGCTCGAGGTCAAGAACCCGTCGGGCTTCTTCCTGGCCGAGCGTCCCAAGGACGTCCCGGGCTCGGTCATCGTCGCAGGTCTCGAAGGCACGCGTCCTCTTCTGCTCGAGCTGCAAGCACTGGTGGCGCCTGCGTCCTTCGGGACGCCACGCCGCACCGTGCTCGGCGCCGACTACAACCGGGTCTGCCTGCTCCTCGCCGTTCTCGAGAAGCGCGCGGGAGTGCCGCTGGCCAGCCAGGACGTCTTCGTCAACGTCGCTGGTGGAGGACGCGTCATGGAGCCGGCGGCCGACCTCGCCGTCCTCGTTGCGGCCGCGTCGAGCTACATGGAGCGTCCCGTGCGCGGCGACGTCGTGGTCCTCGGCGAGGTGGGCTTGACCGGGGAGGTGCGCGCGGTCACCGGGCTCGAGGCTCGCCTGCGTGAGGCGGCGCAGCTCGGCTTCACCCAGGCGGTCGTGCCCAGGAGCAACCTGCTCGAGACGCCTCGCCCACCTCTCGAAGCGCACGGCGTGGCGACGGTGCACGAGGCGCTAGACGTGCTCCTGTCATGAAGCTCCGCACCGTCCTCCTCGCGCGCGCGATGGTCGTCGCGCTCTCGGCCTGGGCAGGCGTCGAGCTGGCACCCGCCTTCCAGGTGCCGATCACTGCCGGGGCCGTCGCCGGCGCGTTTCTCGGGGGTATCGCGGTCTGGTTGGAGACCCGCGCCGTCGGCGTGCCGGTCGAGCGCCTCTTCTGGGGGACCGTCGGCGGATTCTTCGGGATCATTGCCGGCCTCGCCATCGGGACCGCGGTCGCTTCGATCGTGCCCAACGTCGGCATGGCCGGCGTCGGATTGCCCGCACTGCTCGGCGCGTATCTCGGCGCCGCCACTGCGCTGCGCCGCCGGGCCGACCTCGAGCCGGTGTCGGCCGTCCTCTTCCCAGGGGGCCGGCGGGGTGAGCTCTCGAAGGTGCTCGACACGTCCGTCATCATCGACGGCCGCATCACCGACGTGTGCGAGGCCGGCTTCATCGACGGGACACTGATCGTGCCGCAGTTCGTGCTGGGTGAGCTGCAGCAGATCGCGGACTCGCCCGATACGCTGCGCCGGAACCGGGGCAAGCGCGGATTCGACGTCTTGCAGCGCTTGCAGCGTAGCCGCAAGGTGAAGGTCGAGATCATGGACACGGATTTCCCCCACGTCCGTGAGGTCGACCGCAAGCTGATCGAGCTCGGCAAGACGCTGGGCGCCAAGGTGCTCACCAACGACTACAACCTCAACAAGATGGCGGAGCTCAGCGGCGTGCCCGTGCTCAATATCAACGAGCTGGCCAACGCGCTCAAGCCCGTGGTGCTGCCCGGCGAGGCGATGCGCGTGCAGGTGGTGCGCGAGGGGAAGGAAGCCGGGCAGGGTGTCGCCTATCTCGACGACGGCACCATGGTGGTCGTCGACCACGGCCGTCGCTATCTCGGTCAGGCGGCCGACGTCGTCGTCACCAGCGTGCTGCAGACGACGGCTGGCCGGATGATCTTCACGCGTCTGCGCGACGAGGACGGCTCCGGACCACGTGGTGCGTGACGTAGCGGTGGTCATTCCGGCCGGCGGCGTCGGCACACGCCTGGGCCGGCGCACGCCGAAGCAGTTCCTCGCTCTCGGCAGCGCGCCGATCCTCGTCGCCACGGTCCGTCACTTCGCCCGACATCCCCGCGTCAACAGCGTCGTCGTCGCCGCGCCGGCGGCGCACGTCGCGCGGACACGACGCATGCTGGAGCGGGGGCGCGGGGCTCCGGTCACCGTGGTGGAGGGCGGCGGGACGCGCCAGGAATCGGTGAGTCGCGGCCTCGCCGCAGTGCCCGCCGACAGCGCCCTGGTCGTCGTCCACGACGCCGTGCGGCCGTTCATCACACGGGCGCTGATCGATGCCGTCCTCGGGGCCGCGCGGGCGACTGGCGCCGCCATTTGCGCTCTGCCGATCGCCGAGACCGTGAAGCGGGTGAGCGGCGGCGTGGTCGAGAGCACGCTCGACCGCGCGGAGCTCGTGGCGGTCCAGACGCCTCAGGCCTTTCGGGCGGATCTCCTGCGAGAGGCGCACGACAAGGCCCGGCGCGACGGCTTCATCGGGACCGACGACGCGATGCTGGTCGAGCGCCTCGGCCAGAGCGTTCAGGTGGTGCCCGGGCTCGCCGAGAATGTGAAGATCACGACCCCGGTGGATCTCCGACGTGCGCGGGCTCGCGCCCGCTCGTGACGCGCGTCGGCTTCGGCTTCGACCTCCATCCCCTGCGACGCGGCAGGCCCCTCGTTCTGGGTGGCGTGACGCTCGAGTCAGAGGCTGGTCTCGACGGCCACTCCGACGCCGACGTCCTCTCTCACGCCGTCGGTGAGGCGCTCCTGGGGGCCCTGGCCATGGGCGATCTCGGCCGGCACTTTCCCGACACCGATCCCCGCTATCGCGGCATCTCAAGCCTCGTGTTGCTCGAGAAGGCCATGGACCTGGTGCGGTCGCGCGGGGGCCGACTGGTGAACGTCGATGCCACCGTCCTGGCCCAGGCGCCACGTCTGCAACCCCACCTGGAGGAGATGGCCAAGCGGCTGGCGGACACGCTCGGCGTGGACCGGGGTGCCGTCAGCGTGAAGGCGAAGAGTCCGGAGGGCCTGGGCCTGCTGGGTCGCAAGGAGGGCATCGCCGCCATGGCGGTCGTCGGCGTGGAGGTGACGTGAGCCTCCGCGTCCACAACACCCTCACCCGCAAGGAGGAGGATTTCATCCCCCTCGTGCCCGGCGAGGTGAGGATGTACGTGTGCGGGGTCACGGTCTACGACCTCTGCCACATCGGGCACGCCCGGAGCGCCATCGTCTTCGACGTGATCCGCCGGTACCTGGCCTTCAAGGGCTATCGCGTGACGTTCGTCAAGAACTTCACCGACGTCGACGACAGGATCATCAAGCGCGCCAATGCCGAGGGCGTGAGCGCCCGCGAGATCTCGGAGCGCTACATCGCCGAGTTCTATCGCGACATGGACGCGATCGGCATCCTGCGGGGCGACGTCGAGCCCAAGGCCACCGACCATATCGAGCAGATGATCCGGCTCATCGAGCAGCTCGTCACCGCCGGGGTCGCCTACGTCGTCGAGGGTGACGTCTACTTCGAGATCTCGAGGTTTTCGGCCTACGGCCGGCTGTCCGGCAAGAACCTCGACGAGCTGCTCGCCGGCGCTCGCGTCGAGGTGGACGAGCGCAAACGCGATCCGCGTGATTTCGCGCTGTGGAAAGCGGCCAAGCCTGGCGAGCCGTCGTGGCCGAGTCCCTGGGGGGATGGACGCCCCGGCTGGCACATCGAGTGCTCGGCCATGGCGATGGAGTATCTCGGCTCGACGTTCGACGTCCATGGCGGGGGCGAGGACCTCGTCTTTCCCCACCACGAGTGCGAGATCGCACAGTCGGAGGCGGCGACCAGGAAGACGTTCGCTCGGTACTGGGTCCACAACGGGTTCGTGAATCTGGGCGCCGAGAAGATGTCCAAATCCCTGGGCAACACGCTGCTCATCCGCGAGCTGGTGAAGCGCCACGATCCGGACGCGCTGAGACTCTGGCTGCTCGGCACCCACTACCGCCATCCGGTCGAGTTCTCGGAGGAGCGCCTGAACGAGGCGGGGCGTGCGCTCGAGCGCTTCAGCCGCCTGTTCCGGGAAGCCGCCCGCTACGCATGGCCCCCGGGGCCGGTCCCAGATGCGCTGCGTCAGTTCCGTCTCCGCTTCGAGGCGGCGATGGACGACGACTTCAATACGCCTCAGGCGCTCGGCGCCCTGTTCGATCTTGCACGCGCGCTGTATGAGCACGTCGAGCGGACCGACGAGGCTGACGCCCAACAGGCGCTCGTGGCCGGAGTCGACGAAGTCAAGCGTCTGGGCGGTGCGCTGGGCCTGTTTGCGAGGGGCGTGACCGTCGCGGGCCCGCCGGCGGAGGTTGACCGCCTCGTCAGCGAGCGTTCCGACGCACGCAAGCGGCGTGACTGGCGACGTTCCGACGAGCTGCGCGATGAGCTCCAGAAGCTTGGATGGTCGGTCGAGGACACGCCCAGCGGCCCTCGACTGACGCCGCGTCGTTGAGCGACGTCCTCTTCGGACGAAATCCCGTCCGCGCACTCCTCAAGGGTGGTGGACGGAGGACCGATGAGATCGCCGTCCTCGCCGGGGCGGCCGGCCCGCTGGCCGAAATGGTGGCGCTGGCTCGCCGGGCCGGGGTGAAGGTCTCATATCGCACACGCGACCAGCTCACCGCCATCGCCGGGTCGCCCAACCATCAGGGTGTGGTCGCCCGCGTCGCCGCCGCCGAGTACGCGGAGCTGGACGACCTCCTCGACATCCCATCGGGGCGGGATGAGCCCGCGTTCTTTCTGGCGTTGGACCAGGTCCAGGACCCGAGGAATCTCGGTGCCGTGCTTCGGTCCGCCGACGCCCTCGGGGTCCATGGCGTGATCGTTCCGAAGCATCATCAAGTCGGGCTCACGGGTGCTGCGGCCAAGACCGCGATGGGCGCCGCCGACTCGGTCAGGGTGGCGCGCGAGACGAATCTCGCGGCAGCGCTCGAGAAGCTCAAGCAAGCAGGCGTGTGGATTCACGGGGCTGCCGCGACGGGAGGGGTCGCCCCGTGGGACGCCGACCTGACGGGCCCTCTCTGCCTCGTCCTGGGAAGCGAAGGCGGCGGCCTGAGGCCGCTCATCGCGAGGACTTGCGACGTTCTGTTGACCGTGCCGATGCTCGGCCAGGTCGGTTCCCTCAACGTATCGGCAGCTACCGCGGTCATCTGTTACGAGGTCGTCCGGCAGAGGCATGCCCGGCGAAAACTCCTTGACTTAACAAAGACTCGAAACTAATGTGAAGTTTTGCCTGTGCTGGCGTAGCTCAGGGGAAGAGCAACTGCCTTGTAAGCAGTGGGTCGGGGGTTCAAATCCTCCCGCCAGCGCCAGCCAACTGTTGTTAGATTCCGAGGAGTTCCGAGACATCATACCGGCAGGTTCGGGGAGGTACCCAAGTGGTCAAAGGGGGCAGACTGTAAATCTGCTGGTTTCGGCCTTCGGAGGTTCAAACCCTCCCCTCCCCACCACTTGCGCACGAGGCGGCCTTTACATGGGCGGGAATAGCTCAGCGGTAGAGCGCCAGCCTTCCAAGCTGGGGGTCGCGGGTTCGAATCCCGTTTCCCGCTCCAAGCGATATCGAGAGCCCACGGCTTTGCCGGGGGCGACGAACGTCGGGGGTTTGGGGGCCATTTCGGGGCCCCCATGACGATTGGACACGCCCATGTAGCTCAGTCGGCAGAGCGCGTCCTTGGTAAGGACGAGGTCTCCGGTTCAATCCCGGACATGGGCTCCATTGCCCTCGAGAGGATTGTCGCGGCCAACGGAGGTCAGTGATGGCGAAGGCGAAGTACGAGCGGACGAAGCCGCACGTGAACATCGGGACGATCGGGCACATCGACCACGGCAAGACGACGTTGACGGCGGCGATCACGAAGGTGCTGCACACGAAGAACCAGAAGATCGCGGTGCGGGAGTACGGGTCGATCGATAACGCGCCGGAAGAGCGGGAGCGGGGGATCACGATCGCGGTGGCGCACGTGGAGTACGAGACGGACAAGCGGCACTACGCGCACATCGACTGCCCGGGGCACGCGGACTACATCAAGAACATGATCACGGGAGCGGCGCAGATGGACGGGGCCATTCTGGTGGTGGCCGCCAATGACGGGCCGATGCCGCAGACCCGGGAGCACGTGCTGCTGGCGCGGCAGGTCAACGTGCCGTTTCTGGTGGTGTTCATGAACAAAGTCGATATGGTCGACGATCCTGAAATCCTCGACCTGGTCGAACTCGAGGTCCGTGAGCTTCTCAAGAAGTACCAGTTTCCGGGGGACGAGGTGCCGGTGATCCGGGGGTCGGCGCTGCAGGCCAACGAGAAGCCGGAGGACCCGAAGGCGGCGGAGGCGATCTGGAAGCTGATGCAGGCGGTGGACAGCTATATACCGACGCCGCCGCGGCCGGTGGACAAGCCGTTTCTGATGCCGATCGAGGACATCTTCTCGATCACGGGGCGGGGGACGGTGGTGACCGGGCGGGTCGAGCGGGGGATCGTGAAGGTGGGCGAGGAAGTGGAGATCGTGGGGATCCACGCCACGCGCAAGAGCGTGGTGACGGGCGTGGAGATGTTCCGGAAGCTGCTGGACGAAGGGCAGGCGGGGGATAATATCGGGGCGCTGCTGCGGGGGGTGGACAAGGACGAGGTGGAGCGGGGGCAGGTGCTGGCCAAGCCGGCATCGATCAAACCGCACAAGAACTTCAAGGCCGAGGTGTACGTGCTGACGAAGGAAGAGGGGGGGCGGCACACGCCCTACTTCAACGGGTACCGGCCGCAATTTTACTTTCGGACGACGGACGTGACGGGGGTGTGCACGTTGCCGGCGGGGGTGGAGATGGTGATGCCGGGGGACAACGTGACGCTGGCGATCGAGCTGATCCAGCCGATCGCGATGGAGAAGGAGTTGCGGTTCGCGATCCGCGAAGGGGGCCGCACGGTGGGCGCCGGCGTCGTCACCGAGATTCAGGAATAGTGGACGGCCATGCGCGACATCATCTCGCTCGCATGCACCACGTGTCAGCGGCGGAACTATTCGACGACGAAGAACAAGCGGACGCATCCGGACCGCATGGAGCTGAAGAAGTATTGCCGGTGGTGTCGCAAGCACACGCCGCACAAGGAGACGAAGTAGTCGCCGGGCGGAGGGGTGTAGCTCTAACGGCTAGAGCACCGGACTCCAAATCCGGGGGATGGGGGTTCGAATCCCTCCACCCCTGCCACCATATATTGGACCGAGGGCAGTGACATGGGCTTCCTGACGCGGGCACGAGAATTCATCCGCGAAGTCCTCGTCGAATTCCGGAAGGTGACCTGGCCCAGCCGGCAGGAGCTCGTGAACTCGACGACGGTCGTGATCGTGGTGACGGTGGTCCTCGCATTCTTCCTCGGCGCCGTCGACATCGGGCTGGCGAGAATCGTGGAAAGGATCCTGAGATGAGCGCAGAGGGTATGGCCACGACGATCAAGCAGTGGTTCGTCGTGCACACCTACTCGGGCTTCGAGAACAAGGTGGCCGAGGCCATCCAGTCGCGCGCCAAGATCTTCGGGATGGGCGAGAAGGTCTCGCGCGTCCTGGTGCCAACCGAGAAAGTGGTCGAGGTGCGCAACAAGCAGAAGCGGGAGACCGAGCAGAAGTTCTTCCCCGGCTACGTGCTCGTCGAAATGGAGCTGAGCGACGAGACCTGGCAGCTCGTGCGCGCGACGCCCAAGGTGACCGGCTTCGTCGGCTCGGGCACGCGGCCGGTGGCGCTCAGTCAGGATCAGGTCGACGAGATCCTGCGTCAGATGGAAGCCGGCGCGGAGAAGCCCAAGCCGAAGTCGGTGTTCCAGCGTGGCGACAAGGTGCGGGTCATCGACGGACCGTTCGTGAACTTCCAGGGGACCGTCGAGGACATCAACCCGGAGCGGGGCCGTATGAAGGTGGTGGTACCTGTCTTCGGACGTCCCACGCCGGTCGAGCTCGAGTACTACCAGGTGGAACGACTGTGAAAAAGGTCCAGGCCGTCGTCAAGTTGCAGATCCCGGCGGGGAAGGGGAATCCCTCGCCGCCGGTCGGCCCGGCGCTCGGACAGCACGGCGTGAACATCATGGAGTTCTGCAAGGGGTTCAATGCCCAGACCCAGGGGCAGGAAGGTCTGATCCTTCCGGTCGTGGTGACCATCTATCAGGATCGGTCGTTCACGTTCGTGGTGAAGACGCCGCCGGCCGCGGTCCTCCTCAAGCGGGCGGCCGGGATCGCCAAAGCGTCGGCGGTTCCTCACAAGGACAAGATCGGTAAGGTGAGCCGCCAGCAGGTCCGGGAGATCGCGCAGACGAAGCTGGTGGACCTCAACACCGAGAACATCGACGCCGCGATGCGGATCGTCGAAGGCACCGCCCGCAGCATGGGCATCGACGTCGTCTAACGATCAGGAGCGCAAGCCATGGCGACGGTTCTCACGAAGAAGGGTGGCAAGCGGTACGCGACGGCGACGGCCAAAATCGAGCCGGAGCGTGAACACACGGTGGAGGAGGCGGTCGGCGCGCTGAAGGCGATGCCGGGCGCGAAGTTCGACGAGTCCGTCGATCTGTCGCTCCGGCTCGGCGTCGATCCCAAGCACGCCGATCAGATGGTGCGCGGCGCCGTCGTCCTGCCTCACGGCATCGGCAAGTCCGTCCGGGTTGCCGTCTTCGCCAAAGGCGAGAAGGAGCGGGAGGCGCGCGAGGCGGGGGCGGATGTGATCGGCGCCGAGGATCTCGTCGAGAAGGTCCAGGGCGGCTTCATGGAGTTCGACACGGCGATCGCCACGCCGGACCTCATGGGTCAGGTCGGACGCCTCGGCAAGGTACTGGGTCCACGCGGCCTCATGCCGAACCCCAAGCTCGGCACGGTCACCTTCGACGTGGGACGGGCGGTGCGCGAAGCCAAGGCGGGGAAGGTCGAGTTCCGCGTCGACAAGGCGGGTAACGTCCACGTGCCGGTCGGTAAGCGTTCGTTCAGCCCCGAGAACATCGTCGCCAACGCGCTGGCCGTGATCGAGGCGATCGTTCGCGCCAAGCCCGCGGCGGCCAAGGGCACGTATCTCCGGACGCTCACGCTGTCCAGCACGATGAGCCCCGGCATCAAGATCGATCCCGTGCGGACGGCCAACCTGTTCAAGAAGCAAGGAGCCTGAGCGTGCCCACGGAAGCCAAGGTCAAGGCGGTCGACGAGCTCAAGCAGCGCCTGGACGGCGTGAAGACGGTCGTGCTCACCGAGTACCGGGGCCTGACCGTGCGGCAGCTGTCCGATCTGCGCAAGCAACTGCGGGCCGTGTCCGCGCACTACAAGGTCGTGAAGAACCGGCTGGCCAAGATCGCCGTCGACGCGACGGATCTGAGCGCGCTGGCCCGTCACCTCAACGGCCCGACCGGGATGATCGTCTCGAACAGTGACCCGGTGGCCGTGGCCAAAGCGCTCCAGGCGTTCACGAAAGCGAATCAGGCGCTCACGATCAAGGCGGGCTACGCCGATGGTCAGGTCCTGGAACCGGCCGGACTGAAGGCGCTGGCCGATCTACCCTCGCGAGACGCGCTGCGCAGCCAGTTGCTCGCCGCGCTCCAGGGACCGCTGGCCCAGCTCGTCGGCTTGCTCGCGGCCCCGCAACGCGAGATCGCCTACGTCCTGCAGCAGCGCGGGGCCCAGGCCGCCGCCGAAGCGGCCGCCGACTCGAACGGACACGCATAGCGGAGTGATGGGCCGTGGTCGCGCGGCGCGCGACGCGGTCGATGAAGCGGTAAGGGAATATCGCGGCGGGGCGCGCCGGGGGAGAACGAGGGGGGCGTTGCCCCCCTCAGTTGAACAGAAGCGACAGCCCGGGTGCCCGCACCCATTACAAAGGAGAGGCCATGGCCACGATCGAAGAAATCGCCGAACAACTCGACAAGCTCTCGCTGCTCGACGCCGCGAAGCTCTCGAAGCTGCTCCAGGAGAAGTGGGGCGTGTCGGCGGCAGCGCCCGTGGCCGTTGCGGCCATGCCGGGAGCGGCGGGTGGCGCCGGCGGCGGGGCCGCGGCCGTCGAGGAGAAGACCGACTTCGACGTGGTTCTGATGGCCGCCGGTGAGAAGAAGATCCAGGTCATCAAGGTGGTGCGCGAGTTGACCGGTCTCGGCCTCAAGGAGGCCAAGGACCTGGTCGACGGTGCGCCCAAGGCGGTGAAGGAGAAGATCGCCAAGGCCGAGGCCGAAGAAATGAAGAAGAAGCTCGAGGAGCAGGGCGCGACCGTCCAGGTCAAGTAGACGCCGATTCCGGGGCGGCGATGTGATCGGGGCGAAACCCTTAATCCTCAGGAGAAGCCATGGCAGGGACCATTCAGTGCGGGCGCCGCAGCCGCAAGGACTTCGGCAAGATCCCGTCGATCGTGGAGATCCCGAACCTTATCGAGGTGCAGAAGCGGTCGTACCAGACGTTCCTCCAGAAGGACATCGAGGTCGAGCGGCGTGAGGACATCGGCCTGCAGGCCGTCTTCAAGTCCGTGTTTCCGATCGCCGACTACAACGACAACGCCCTGCTGGAGTTCGACTCCTATCACTTCGGCGATCCGAAGTACACGGTGGAGGAGTGTCACGATCGCGGCATGACGTTCGCCATTCCGCTCAAGGTCACCCTCCGTCTCGTCGTCTTCGATCACGACAAGGAAGCCAAGACGAAGACGATTCGTGAGCAGCGGGGCCAGGAAGTCTACCTGGGCGAGCTGCCGCTCATGACCGACAAGGGCACGTTCATCATCAACGGCACCGAGCGCGTGGTGGTGAGTCAGCTCCAGCGCTCGGCCGGCGTCTTCTTCGACGACGACAAGGGCAAGACCCTGGCCTCCGGCAAGTCGCTCTTCTCGGCCCGCGTCATCCCCTACCGGGGCTCGTGGGTCGAGTTCGACTTCGACGCCAACGACGTGCTCCACGTGCGCGTGGATCGGCGCCGGAAGATGCTGGCCACCGCGTTCCTCCGCGCGTTCTGGTTCCTCGAGAAGAACCACATCCTCTCCGACGAGGAGATCCTCAGCCACTTCTACGAGACGGAAGAGGTGCTGTCGTTCGAGGAGGGCAACGCCTGGGTGAAGTTCAACCCCGAGGCCCATGTCGGCGCGAAGGTGGCCGAGGACGTCAAGCCGCCGCGGCACCGCGAGCCGCTGGTCGCGGCCGGCAAGGTCCTGAACACCAAGCTCGTCGAGAAGCTGCTCGAGGCCGGCGTCGAGAAGATCGCCGTCCGCGCCGAGGCGTTGGTCGGCCGCCACACCGCGTCCCGCATCGTCGACACCGAGAGCGGCGAGGTCGTCCTCGAGCCGAACGCCGAGATCACCTCGACCGTGCTCTCGTCGGTGATGAGCCGGCGGGTGGCGCCGTTCAAGCTGCTGGTGATCAGCCCCGGCAAGGTCGACAGCTCGATCTACGAAACCCTGGCCAAGGACCACTTCAAGAATCCCGACGAGGCGCTGGTCGAGATCTACCGCCGGCTGCGGCCGGGCGATCCACCGACCATCGATTCCGCGCGCGCGCTCTTCCGCGGCATGTTCATGGACGCGCGTCGCTACGACCTGGCCCGCGTCGGGCGATTCATGGTCAACGAGAAGCTGGGCATCAGCGCATCCGCCAACGCCAAGACGTTGCGGAGCGAGGACGTGGTGTCCGTCATTCGGCACCTGTTGGCCGTCAAGCTCGGCAGCAAGCCGACCGACGACATCGACCACCTCGGCAACCGGCGCGTGCGCTCGGTCGGTGAGCTGCTGGAGAACCAGTTCCGCGTCGGCCTCACCCGCATGGAGCGGGCCGTGAAGGAGCGTATGTCGATCTCCGACATCGCCGCCCTCATGCCCCACGACCTGATCAACGCCAAGCCGGTGTCGGCCGTCGTGAAGGAGTTCTTCGGCTCGTCCCAGCTGTCGCAGTTCATGGACCAGACCAATCCGCTGGCCGAGCTGACCCACAAGCGCCGGCTGTCGGCGTTGGGACCGCGCGGCTTGTCCCGCGAGCGCGCCGGGTTCGAAGTGCGCGACGTGCACCCGACCCACTACGGCCGCATCTGCCCGATCGAGACGCCGGAAGGCCCGAACATCGGCCTCATCTCGTCGCTCTCGACGTACGCCCGCACCAACGAGTTCGGCTTCATCGAGACGCCGTACCGGCGGGTGACCGAGGGCCGCGTCACCGACGAGATCGAGTTCCTGACCGCGTTGAAGGAGGAGAAGTTCGTCATCGCCCAGGCCAACGCCGAGATCGACCGCACCGGCAAGTTCGTACAGGAGCGGGTGTCGGCGCGCAAGGGCGGTGAGTTCCGGATGGTGGCCCCGGAAGAGCTGCATTACATGGACGTGTCACCCAAGCAGCTCGTGTCGGTGGCGGCCTCGCTCATCCCGTTCCTCGAGAACGACGACGCCAACCGTGCCCTCATGGGCTCCAACATGCAGCGGCAGGCGGTCCCGCTGCTGCAGCCGGAGGCGCCGCTGGTCGGCACCGGCATGGAGCACGTGGTGGCGCGCGACTCCGGCGCCGTCATCGTGGCCAAGCGCCCCGGCGTGGTCGAGTACGTGTCGGCCGATCGCATCGTGGTCCGGGCCGAGAGCCGCTCGAAGAAGGCGGATCCCGTTCAGGACCTGCCGCTCGACATCTACAACCTGACCAAGTACCGGCGGTCGAATCAGAACACGTGCATCAACCAGAAGCCGGTCGTGCGGAAGGGCCAGCGGGTGTCCCAGGGCGACGTCGTGGCCGACGGGCCGGGCACCGACCAGGGCGAGCTGGCGCTCGGCCGCAACGTTCTCGTCGCCTTCATGCCGTGGGGCGGCTACAACTTCGAGGACGCGATCCTGGTCTCCGAGCGGCTCGTGAAGGACGACCGCTTCACCTCGATCCACATCGAGGAATTCGAGATCCAGGCCCGCGACACGAAGCTGGGCAAGGAAGAGATCACGCGCGACATCCCGAACGTCTCCGAAGAGGCCCTCAAGGACCTGGACGATTCGGGCATCGTGCGCATCGGGGCCAAGGTCAAGGCCGGCGATATCCTGGTCGGCAAGATCACGCCGAAGGGCGAGACGCAGCTCACGCCCGAGGAGAAACTGCTCCGCGCGATCTTCGGTGAGAAGGCCGGCGACGTCCGCGACACCTCACTGATGGTGCCGCCCGGCATCGAAGGCACCGTGGTCGACGTCAAGGTGTTCTCGCGGCGCGGCGTCGACAAGGACGAGCGCGCCAAGTCGATCGAGGAAGAGGAGATCGCGCGCCTGGAGAAGGATTACCAGGACGAGATCGCCATGGTCGAGATGGAGCGCGACCAGAAGCTGAAGAACCTCCTCGTGAGCAAGACCTCGGTGGCCGATCTGTTCGATCCGACCAACAAGGTCCGGCGTGTGACCAAGAAGGGTGACCGCGTCGAGCGGCCCGACCTCGACAACTTCTCCTGGAACGAGCTGAAGAAGATCAAGGTGAAGGAGGACGAGGGCCTGGCCCAGATGATCCGCCGCATCGAGGAGCTGGCCGAAGAGCAGATCGCCATCTACGACTCGATGCTGGAAGACCGCATCGGCCGTCTGCGCCGCGGCGACGACCTGCCGCCCGGAGTGATCAAGATGGTCAAGGTCTACGTCGCGGTGAAGCGCAAGCTGTCGGTCGGCGACAAGATGGCCGGCCGCCACGGCAACAAGGGCGTGGTGTCCAAGATCATGCCCGAGGAGGACATGCCGTACCTGCCCGACGGCACGCCCGTCGAGATCGTGCTGAACCCGCTCGGCGTGCCGTCCCGGATGAACGTGGGACAGATCCTGGAAACCCACCTCGGCTGGGCGGCCCGCGCGCTCGGCCTGTGGGTCGCCAGCCCCGTGTTCGATGGGGCGACCGAGGAGGAGATCAAGGAGCACCTGAGGGAGGCCAAGCTGCCGCAGTCGGGCAAGACCGTGCTTCACGACGGACGAACCGGCAAGAGGTTCCACCAGGAGGTGACGGTCGGCCAGATCTACATCATGAAGCTGGCCCATCTGGTCGACGACAAGATGCACGCCCGCTCGATCGGGCCGTACTCGCTGGTCACCCAGCAGCCGCTGGGCGGCAAGGCGCAGTTCGGCGGGCAGCGGTTCGGCGAAATGGAAGTGTGGGCGCTGGAGGCCTACGGGGCCGCGCACACGCTCCAGGAGATGCTGACCGTGAAGTCCGACGATGTGGAGGGGCGTAACCGCATCTACGAGGCGATCGTCAAAGGCGAGAACTTCCTCGAGCCCGGCACACCGGAGTCGTTCAACGTGCTGGTGAAGGAGCTCCAGAGCCTGGCCCTCGACGTCGAACTGGTGACCAAGGACGGGAAGAAGGCGTCCTGAGCCCCCTCGACAAAGGAGAAGACTGAATGCTGACGGATCGGCCTTTCGGCAGCCTGATCAGAGAGGAGAAGCCCACCAAGGACCTGTGGGGCATCCTCGATCGGCATGCGAAGCCCATCACGTTTGACGCGATTCGCATCAAGCTGGCCGCGCCCCAGAAGATCCGCGACTGGTCGCACGGCGAGGTGAAGAAGCCGGAGACCATCAACTACCGGACCTTCAAGCCGGAGCGCGACGGCCTGTTCTGCGCGCGCATCTTCGGCCCGACCAAGGACTACGAGTGCGCCTGCGGCAAGTACAAGCGCATGAAGTTCGCCGGCGTCGTCTGCGACAAGTGCGGCGTCGAGGTCACGCGCGCCCGCGTGCGCCGCGAGCGCATGGGCCACATCGAGCTGGCCTCGCCGGTCAGCCACGTGTGGTTCTTCAAGGGCCTGCCCTCGCGCATCGGGCAGCTCCTCGACATGTCACTGCGCGAGCTGGAGAAGATCCTCTACTTCGAGGAGTACGTGGCTCTCGAGTCGAAGATCCCGGCCATCAAGAAGAAGGATCTCGTCTCGGTGGACAAGGCGCGCAAGACGATGGACGAGCACGGCCCCGACAGCCTCAAGGTGGGCATGGGCGCCGAGGCCATCCGCGAGCTGCTGCGCGACCTCGACCTCGACGCGCTGGCCCGCGACCTGCGCGCTCAGATGCTGGGCGAGACGTCGGTGCAGAAGCGCAAGAAGATCGTCAAGCGCCTGAAAGTCATCGAGGCCTTCCTGAAGTCCGGGAACCAGCCGGACTGGATGATCCTCGAGGTCGTGCCGGTGATCCCGCCCGAGCTGCGCCCACTGGTGCCATTGGATGGTGGTCGCTTCGCGACCTCCGACCTCAACGACCTCTATCGCCGCGTGATCAACCGGAACAACCGTCTGAAGCGCCTCATGGACCTCAAGGCGCCCGAGATCATCATCCGCAACGAGAAGCGGATGCTGCAGGAGGCGGTGGACGCGCTCTTCGACAACGGCCGGCGTGGCCGCATCATCACCGGACCCAACAACCGCCCCCTGAAGTCGCTGTCCGACACGCTGAAGGGCAAGCAGGGCCGCTTCCGCCAGAACCTGCTCGGCAAGCGCGTCGACTACTCCGGGCGCTCGGTCATCGTGGTCGGCCCCTATCTCAAGCTCTACCAGTGCGGGCTCCCGAAGAAGATGGCGCTCGAGCTGTTCAAGCCGTTCATCCTCCGCAAGCTCGAGGAGCGCGGCATCGCGTCGTCCATCAAGGCCGCCAAGAAGTACGTCGAGAAGGAGCGGCCTGAGGTGTGGGACATTCTCGACGACGTCATCAAGGAGCACCCGGTGCTGCTGAACCGGGCCCCGACGCTCCACCGACTGGGCATCCAAGCCTTCGAGCCGATTCTCGTCGAAGGAAAAGCGATCGAAATTCATCCGCTGGTCTGCACCGCGTTCAACGCCGACTTCGACGGCGATCAGATGGCAGTCCACATCCCGCTGTCCATGGAGGCGCAGCTCGAGGCCCAGGTGCTGATGCTGTCGGCCAACAACATCCTGTCGCCCTCCAACGGCGCCCCGATCGCGGTGCCCACCCAGGACATGGTCCTCGGCATCTACTACCTGACCAAGGAGCGCCTCTCCACGCCGGAGCACCCGATCCGGGGCGAGGGGCGGCTGTTCGCCGATCCCGAGGAAGTCCGGATCGCCTACGACAACGAGGACGTCGATCTTCAGGCCCGCATCCGCCTGCGCTGGCGGGGCGACGTCATCGAGACCACGGTCGGTCGCACGCTCTTCAACGAGATCGTGCCCGAGGCGCTGCGCTTCGAGAACCGTGAGCTGAAGAAGAAGGAGATCAGCGCGCTCGTCGGCCGCTGTTACAACACCCTGGGAAACGAGCAGACCGTCCACTTCCTCGACGAGCTCAAGGACCTCGGCTTCCGTTACGCGACGCTCTCCGGCCTCTCCATCGGCATCGACGACATGCACATCCCGTCGTCGAAGGAGCGCCACATCACCGAAGCCCGGCGCCAGGTCAACGAGGTCGAGCAGCAGTACCAGGACGGCGTCATCACCAACGGTGAGCGCTACAACAAGGTCGTCGACATCTGGGCCCACACCACCGAGCTCATCTCCGAGGAGATGTTCCGCGAGCTCGAGTCCGGTGAGCAAGGCGGTGAGTTCAACCCCATCTACATGATGGCCGACTCGGGCGCCCGCGGCTCGCGCCAGCAGATCCGCCAGCTGGCCGGCATGCGAGGCCTCATGGCCAAGCCCTCGGGCGAGATCATCGAAACGCCCATCACGTCGAACTTCCGCGAAGGCCTCACGGTGCTGGAGTACTTCACCTCGACTCACGGCGCGCGCAAGGGCCTGGCCGACACGGCACTGAAGACGGCCGACTCCGGCTACCTGACCCGGCGTCTGGTCGACGTGTCCCAGGACGTGATCGTCAGCGAGTACGACTGCGGCACCGTGAAGTACATCGAAGCCACGCCGCTCGTCGAGGGCGGTGACATCATCCAGTCGCTGCGCGATCGCATCGTCGGCCGCGTGGCCGCCGAGGACATCCGCGATCCGCTGTCGAACGAGATCATCGCGCAGGTCAACGTCGAGATCGCCGAGGAGCTGGCCCAGAAGATCGAGGACGCCGGTATCGAGCGCGTCCGCATCCGGTCCACGCTCATCTGCGAGACGAAGCGCGGCGTGTGCGTCATGTGCTACGGCCGTAACCTCGGCTCGAACCGCCTGGCCGAGCTGGGCGAGGCGGTCGGCATCATCGCCGCTCAGTCCATCGGCGAGCCGGGGACCCAGCTCACGATGCGGACGTTCCACATCGGAGGAACGGCCAGCCGCGTCGTCGAGGCCTCCAAGCACGAAGCGAAGGGCGCGGGCACCGTCCGCTACCACAACCTGCGCACGGTGCAGAACCGCGACGGGGACCTGGTGGCCACCAACCGCAACGGCGAGATCGGCGTCGTGGACGAGCGCGGGCGGGAGCGCGAGCGCTACCCCGTCGTCTACGGCGCCAAGATCAAGGTCAAGCTGGACCAGAAGGTCAAGCCGCGCACGGTGCTCGTCGAGTGGGACCCGTTCACCAACCCGATCCTCACCGAGTTCACCGGACGGGTCGAATACCAGGACATCGTCGAGAACGTGACCGTGCGCGAGGAGTTCGACGAGGTCACCGGTCTGGCTCGCAAGGTCGTCATCGAAGATCCGGACGGGCGGCTCCAGCCCGGCGTGATCATCCGCGGCCAGGCGGGCACGGAGACGGGTGAACGGCATCGCTATCCGTTGCCGGTGGGCTCCAATCTCACCGTTCCCGATGGAGCGGAGATCTTCGCGGCCGACATCATCGCGAAGATCCCGCGGGAGACGACCAAGACCAAGGACATCACCGGCGGTCTGCCGCGCGTGGCCGAGCTGTTCGAGGCGCGCAAGCCCAAGGAGCAGGCGGTCATCACCGAGATCGATGGCCGCGTCGAGATGGGCGGGTTCGTCAAGGGCATGCGCAAGATCGTCATCCGCGCCGACAACGGGGAAACCAAGGAGTACCTGATCCCGCGCGGCAAGCACATCAGCGTTCACGAGGGCGACCGCGTGAAGGCCGGTGAGCCGCTCATGGACGGCTCGCCGAATCCGCACGACTACCTGGCCGTCCTCGGTGATCGCGAGCTCCAGAAGTACCTCGTGAACGAGGTCCAGGAGGTCTATCGGCTGCAGGGCGTGACGATCAACGACAAGCACATCGAGATCATCGTTCGCCAGATGCTCCGTCGCGTCCGGATCGAGGAGGTCGGCGACACCGAGTTCGTGGTGGGTGAGCTGGTGGACAAGTTCGTCTTCCAGGAGGAGAACGAGCGAGTGATCGGCCAGGGCAAGCGGCCGGCCACGGCCAAGCCCGTGCTGCTCGGCATCACCAAGGCGTCGCTGTCGACCGACAGCTTCATCTCGGCGGCGTCGTTCCAGGAGACCACGCGCGTGTTGACGGAGGCCGCGATCTCCGGAAAGACCGACGATCTGCGCGGTCTGAAGGAGAACGTCATCGTGGGCCGGCTCATCCCGGCCGGCACCGGACTCAACAACTACACGCGGGTGGAGGTGCTCACGCCGGGCGGCGAGGCGGTGAAGCCGCTCGACCAGGTCCTCACACTCGAGCCGCCGCCGAGCGACGGTACCGAGGAATCGGATGGCTCGGTGGCCGCAGCCGGATGAGCGCTGGTGAGGCCTAAAACTTTGACACCGCGGGGTGTTTCAGATATAAAGTTAGAGTTTTGTCGCCGGACCCGGAAGGTTTGGCGTCAGGAGAGCCATGCCGACCATTAATCAACTCGTGCGCTACGGCCGCGAAGCGGTGCGGAAGAAGTCGAAGACGCCGGCGATGCAGGCGTGTCCTCAGAAGCGGGGCGTGTGCATTCGCGTGTACACGACCACACCGAAGAAGCCGAACTCGGCCTTGCGCAAGGTGGCCCGCGTGCGGCTCACCAACGGCCTGGAAGTGACGTCGTACATCCCGGGGGTCGGCCACAATCTCCAGGAGCACTCGATCGTGATGATCCGGGGTGGCCGTGTGAAGGACCTTCCCGGTATCCGCTACCACATCATTCGCGGCACGCTGGATACGGCCGGCGTGGCCGGCCGCAAGCAGAGCCGGTCGAAGTACGGCGCCAAGGCGCCCAAGGGAGCCGCGTAGGCCATGCGGCGCGCCGGGGCGGCCAAGCGGGAAGTGCTTCCGGATCCGAAGTTCGGGAGCCGGCTGGTGACGAAGTTCATCAACATCATGATGCTGCGGGGCAAGAAGTCGACGGCCGAGCGCATCATGTACGACGCCATCGCGGCCGTCGAGGACCGGTCCAAGCAGGAAGGCATCAAGATGTTCAAGACGGCCATCGACAACGTGAAGCCGGCCGTCGAGGTGAAGTCGCGCCGCGTGGGCGGCTCCACCTATCAGGTGCCGGTGGAGGTGCGGCCGGAGCGGCGGACGTCCCTGGCCATGCGCTGGATGATCGTCGCCGCGCGCCGTCGGCCCGAGCGGAGCATGTCGGACAAGCTGGCGGCCGAGCTGCTGGACGCGGCCAACAATCGCGGCTCCGCCGTGAAGAAGCGAGAGGACACCCACAAGATGGCGGAGGCCAACAAGGCCTTCGCTCATTACCGCTGGTAAACGGGGGAACGACGAAGAGGGGGGCCACGTGCTGACCCCCCTCTTCGCATGTGTAGCCGAACAAAAAGGGGCGACATAGTGCAGCGGCTGTTTTCATTAGAAAAAACGCGCAACATCGGCATCATGGCGCACATCGATGCCGGCAAGACGACCACCACCGAGCGCATCCTCTATTACACGGGGCGGTCGTACAAGATCGGCGAGGTCCATGAGGGCACCGCCACCATGGACTGGATGGTGCAGGAGCAGGAGCGTGGTATCACGATCACCTCGGCCGCCACCACGTGCTTCTGGCGCGACTGCCGGGTCAACATCATCGATACGCCCGGCCACGTGGACTTCACGGTCGAGGTCGAACGCTCGCTCCGCGTGCTCGATGGGGCGGTCGCCATTCTCGACGCCGTCTCCGGCGTGGAGCCGCAGACCGAGACCGTGTGGCGCCAGGCCGACAAGTACCGGGTGCCCCGCATCGTGTACGTGAACAAGATGGATCGCATCGGCGCGGACTACTACCGCTGCCTGGACATGCTGCGCCAGCGGCTGGGTGCTCATCCGGTCCCGGTGCAGATCCCGATCGGGCGCGAGGACGAGTACATCGGGCTGATCGACCTCATCAACGAGAAGGCGCTGGTCTGGGACGAGAACGACGAGACACTCGGCAAGGAGTACAAGCAGGTCGCGATTCCGGCCGATCTGCGCGATCAGGTGAAAGAGTACCGGGAGAAGATGATCGAAGGGCTGGCCGAGGTCGACGAGCATCTGATGGAGAAGTACGTGCACGGCGAGGCGATCACCGCCGACGAGCTGAAGAAGGCCGTGCGCAAGGGCACGATCGCCATGACGCTCTTCCCGGTCCTGTGCGGCGCCTCCTTCAAGAACAAGGGCGTGCAGGCGCTGCTCGATGCCGTCCTCGACTTCCTGCCCTCACCGCTCGAGATTCCGGCCATGCAGGGCATCAACCCGGAGACGCGCGAGACCGAGGTGCGCAAGGCCGCCGACAACGAGCCGTTTGCGGCGCTCGCCTTCAAGATCATGAACGATCAGCACGTCGGCCAGCTCGTGTTCCTGCGCGTCTACTCGGGACAGCTGCCGTCCGGCTCCGCGGTTTACAACTCGACCAAGGACAAGAAGGAGCGGGTCGGCCGTCTGCTCCGGATGCACGCCAACAAGCGCGAGGAGATCGACGGCGTGGCCGCCGGTGACATCGCCGCCGTCATCGGTCTCAAAGCGACCACGACCGGCGACACGCTGTGCGACCCCGACAAGCCCATCGTGCTGGAGTCGATGAGCTTTCCCGATCCCGTCATCGCGGTGGCCATCGAGCCGAAGACGAAGGCCGACGAGGAGAAGCTCGGGATCTCGCTGTCGCGGCTGGCCCTCGAGGACCCGACGTTCCGGGTCACGACCGAGCAGGAGACGTCCCAGACGCTCATCCACGGCATGGGTGAGCTGCATCTCGAGATCATCGTGGACCGCCTCCTTCGCGAGTTCCGTGTGGAGGCCAACGTCGGCAAGCCGCAGGTCGCCTACCGTGAGACCATTCGCCGCCGGGCCGAGGCCCAGGGCAAGTTCGTGCGCCAGACCGGCGGCCGCGGCCAGTACGGCGACGTGGAGCTCGAGGTCGAGCCCGCCGAGCCCGGTGAGGGCATCGTCTTCGAGAACAAGATCGTGGGTGGGTCGATTCCCAAGGAATACATCGCCCCGGTCGAGAAGGGCGTGCGGGAGGCGCTGGAAACAGGCGTGCTCGCCGGCTATCCGATGGTGGACGTGCGGGTGCGGCTGACCGACGGGTCGTATCACGAGGTCGATTCCTCGGAGATGGCCTTCAAGATCGCCGGCTCCATGGGCGTGAAGGAAGCCTGCCGCAAGGCCAAACCTGTTCTGCTCGAACCCATCATGGATGTCGAGGTCGTGACGCCCGAGGAGTACATGGGCGCGGTCGTCGGCGATCTCAACAGCCGTCGGGGCCGCATCGTCTCCATGGAGGCGCGCGGGACTTCGCAGGTCATCCGGGCCAATGTGCCGCTCGGCCAAATGTTCGGCTATGTGACCGATTTGCGATCGATGTCACAGGGGCGCGCGACTTCTACCATGCAGTTCGCGCGCTATGAAGAAGTGCCGACCGCCGTAGCCGAGGAGATCATGGCGAAGGTCGCCGGTAAGCCGGCTCAGCGCGTCGGCTCCCGCTAGAACCCGCGAGACCGGAGGAACGCAGATCATGGCGAAGGCGAAGTACGAGCGGACGAAGCCGCACGTGAACATCGGGACGATCGGGCACATCGACCACGGCAAGACGACGTTGACGGCGGCGATCACGAAGGTGCTGCACACGAAGAACCAGAAGA
>Ga0209157_1000081_pt1 | contig 82059 bp, 62 predicted proteins | sample GraSoiAngelo_135_FD_185892 | JGI IMG/M metagenome (GOLD analysis project Ga0209157, IMG submission 185892) | Grasslands soil microbial communities from the Angelo Coastal Reserve, California, USA - 14_0929_05_40cm (SPAdes) (version 2) | ecosystem: Environmental > Terrestrial > Soil > Grasslands ... | reverse complement strand
CCGGAAGGAGCAGATAAAGCCTAGACCAATCTGGGGATCTTGGGGACGGTTCTACGATCGCCTCTTCAGCCTTAGGAACAAGATCGTCCTCGACTTCGGTTCAGATGTGGACTCCCCGCTCTACAGAAAATTTCTCCGAGAAAATAACGACGCGAGTGGAAAATACAAGGGATACGATATTGACGACGACACAGTTTCCTGGTTAAAAAAGGAGGAATTCTTTTACGACTTCTACGCGGACAATTCTTTGCGAGGCTCCTTCGACGTCATAGTTGCCTCGCAAGTGTACGAGCATCTCACCGAATCCGAGAGAGAACAATTCCTCTCTAGAGCCCATCAACTGCTCAATGAGTCCGGCTGCCTAATCGTCGATGTCCCATACATCGCGAATCTAAACATCATCGAATTCTTCAAAAGAGATCGATCACATAAACCTCTGGCATTGGAGGATGAAGCAGCGTATTTCGAGACCTTTGGTTTTAAAGTTCAGACCTATATCGGAGGTAGGACCGCGCCATACAGGCCCTTAATCTGGAATCTTTGGCGTTTCCTAGAAAATTTACTACTGGGCTACTATCCCTTTCATGTGGTACTGTTTGACGCGACTAAAGTCCATTAGCCGAGAAGTAGTAGTCCGACTCTGGACCACCCTCATTTTCGTCTGGCACCGCCACGTCAAGCCACGACTCATTACTCAAAAGAGTACGCTTCTCCTGGTCTTCCCAGTCATCTCTCTAGTAGTATCAATTATCATCCTTTCCCCGTTGCTACTACCCCCTGGTCTCCCGTTTTATGGCGACGAAACATATTACATCCCATGGACCCTGGCCACGGTCGCAAGGTACAATCTGCAGATATGGACTTCTGGAATCGGGCCGTCAGCAGATATTCTGTCGCTGATTCCCACGCTTACTCTGGTCGGACTTAGTGGGATTCTCGGCCAGGACCTCGGGGTCAAGGGCTACCTTGTACTAATGGCATGGATATCAGCGATGGTGCCGTACGTTGCGACGAAACAGCTTCTGAGTCACTGGCGTTTGATAGACAACCGCGCCCATCTGGAACTCGCTTCAGGCACAAGTGGACTAGTCTGCTTATTGTTTTTCAATAATCAGGCAGTCATTGCGGGATCGAACAGTTTCGTATGGGACTATGCTATGTTCCCTCTCCTCGTTTCTTCTCTCATATTGTTCATGGACACTAGAAGGCCACGCCACCTGATTGTCTTTGGATTATCTACGGTACTCGCTAGTCCTCAACCTTTCTGGCCGTTCCTTGTAGGAGTCGTCGGGCTGATGTACTTCATCGTCTTGCTGATACAGAGTCCGCGGATTCCTACCCTAGTGAGGCTATTGAAGAACTCATTGTGGCTGGTGGCAATTGGCCTTGCGTTGAATGCGTTCTGGATAATTCCAATCTTTGCTGGCTATTTCTGGCAGGCAGGTTCAACCTTCCAGATCTACACCACTCAAGGACTGATCAATCCAAGCGACCTTATCTTTCTCAGTTTTTGGAGTCTTACCGACATCTTCCTAATGGGTGAAAGCGCTCACTACTTCTTTTGGAATCATCCCCAAAACTATGGATTGTTCAGCTATGGAATCCCCGTGCTCGCCTTAGTGTCATTATTCGCCTACTATAGAAATCGTAAAACTATCTTCATCGGAGCCGTTCTAATCGTAGGGGCATTTCTCACGGCAGGGACCAATGAACCCCTAGGATTCGTCTACTACGCCGCGACAAGCAACCTACCCTACGGTATAGGGGGCATTCTGAGAAATCCTACAAAATTTGTCTCGATTGTCACCTTCTCGTATGCTCTTCTTCTGGGCTTGGCCCCGATCGCTATCATCTCAAGGGTCCCCCTAAATCGACTTCCTGTGCGACTGCTTTGGAAGAGGCTCATTCGATACGCGACTATCCTCGGGCTTGTCCTGCTTATCCTCACTCCAATAGCATATGGAACTTTGTTAGACCTTCAAGGATATACTTGGCCACGATATAGCCCAACATCCATCCCGCAACAATACGGTGATCTGAACAACTGGCTGACTGCCAATCCGGGGAATTACAAGGTGATGTGGGTTCCGTCCGGGGGTGCCTATGACTGGAAGCAAAATGTCATAACTGCGTTTCCCGACCTATTGTCATCAAAGCCAGCTGTACCCTTCGCAACCGTCTATCCAGGAATGTTAAGCTCAACAAATAATACTGGAAGAGCTTTGGCCTTTATGGGAGTCAAATATGTAATATACCATGGCGACTCCATCAATTATCCAAACGACCAGATCCTCCGGGCGCTCTTCAGGCAGACAGACCTTCGTATGGTCGAATCGATTAATAGCACCGTTAGCACCGTTGACGACTCTCTGGAAGCCCTTCCTATCGGCGCACCGGGATTCCAGTTTGGAGATAGCCCTTTTCAGCTGCAAAACGTCACCCTTCAGCGCCAATCGAACAATAACCTAACGATGAGCTACTCAATACCCGAGTCGGTCGTCAGTCAAGGATTTAGCGGAAAGTTCGAAGACTGGTTTGGAATCCTGATTCATGGGTTTCCTGCAGGGTCTGTGGACTTTACGAACAGGATATTCTCGGCAACAGTGAGCCGTCAGCAACAGGTTAGTAACACAACCGGGTTCGCATCCTTCCTAGTCGACACGCCTCTCGGGAACTATCCCAGGACCTCCATTGACCTTTACGCAAACTATTACGACAGCGAGTACAGGCAGCTAACCCCATTATATTTCATAAGCAGACTTGTCCTTGTTCCAAATCAGATAACCAACCGTTATGTTATCTTGGAGAACAGAGCGTTCGCGGGGGCGGTCTTCCCACAGAATCTGAACGTGATGAGCAACTCGAACATTACCGACCTCTTGAAAAGTAATACCAGCATAGTATCGTTTCCTTTTGCTGAAGTGACCAGCTTTGAGCAAACAAGTGAAGTGGAACTCAGAGTATCTACCAAATCCTCAGTACCATTCGTCCTTGTTCTAACCGAGCCATATGATAGACTTTGGAGGGCGTACATTGGAAGCGATGTGGTAAAGCCGATCCCCATCTACGGACTGGCAAATGGCTTCTTGGTAAACGAGACGGGGACTGTTAGCATCAGGATTTATTACACCCTACAAGACTACGTTTACTTTGGGATTGTGCTTTCTGTCGCAAGCTTTTCTGTTGCACTGTCAGCCATCATTCTGGCCTGGAGAAAAACTAGGCGGAAAATTCTTACTTCGCCAAAAACCATTGAACCTGTACCGATCCCGGCGCAACCGTTTGACAAGCTCTAGTCCTGGTGCTGTTACGGGCCGGAAACTGCGAGTCCAAATGGCTGAAGCGAGCGATGCATGTTTTTTCGGTGCGCCGGGTCCGCTGATCCAGAATCTACGATTCGAGTAGCGAGGCGTACTCACTGACCCATCACGGTTCAGAAGCGAGACCCGTGATTACACTGACTATCGACGATTGTTGGAAATCACACGCCGAGGCGTTCAATCAAGTCCTTGACTCGATGTCATTTCGGGGGGTGTTCTATGTCATAGCTGGATTTGTGGGAAAAGAGGTAAACGGTTTTCAGTTTGTCGAATGGGAAGCTCTTCGTAGGATGTCTGAGGCAGGCCATGAAGTAGGTTCGCATTCATTCACACATAGAGGATCGGTGTTAGGTCTGACGACAAAGGCTGCCCAGCTGGTCCGGTTGGTCAGAAGCAAAGGGGTAGTACGCTCCGCGAGGCTTACCCACGCACTTCTGAGGCTGTCGGAGGAGTATCCAGTGAAACATTTGCAACAGGACCAGGAAGTTCTGATGTCGAAACTGGAGATTGAGAAAGAACTGGGGAGACCTTGTAGAAGCTACTCCTATCCGGGAGGAGAACCAACACCCATGCATGTGAACGTGGTCAAAGAGGCAGGTTACACATCGGCGAGGACGACCCGTCCCGGGTTCAATTGCTTTCATCGATTCGAATCCTATGCCCTCAGATGCCAAGTATGGGATCAATGGACAACCCCTAGAATTGCTGATAAATGGGTAGACAGGGCTATCAGCCGAAATCTTTGGCTAGTCGAGGTTTTTCATGCGATAAATCTGGCACACTATCCATACAGTTGTTCCGAGTCTTCTCTGAAGGAACACCTTTCTTACATTCAATCAAAACAAGGTGAAATTGACAATTTGACTGTCAGCGAGACCATCAAGCAAATACGGAGAAATCTATCGAGTGAGTCACTGCCCCAAACAAATTTTTCTGACGCGACCGACCAGTTTAACTTAGGGTAGATGCATAGCTTAGTGAAGGACGCTCAAATGGGTGCTGACACGCTGCTCGTCCCGCCGGCTGTTCAGCGCCCGCACTCGGGGGTTGACGAGGGACCACTGAGGCACCCCCTCGTGTCTGTAATAATTCCGACCAAGAACTCAGAACGAACGATTCGTCCCTGTCTCGAAAGTGTTTGTGCTCAAACCTACAGAAACTTCGAAATTGTGGTGGTAGACAACTTCTCAAGCGATGCGACGGTACAAATAGCGAAGGAATACGCTGACCTAGTGCTTCTGGCGGGTCCTGAAAGGACCAGCCAAGTTAAGCTGGGAGCTGCCAACAGCAAAGGAGATTTCATCTACAAGATCGACTCTGACTTTGTGCTCGAGCCTTCTGTGCTGGAGAAGGCTGTCAGAGTTGCCTTAGACGAGAGAGCTGTTGGAGTTGTGATACCAAACCTATCCTACCCGAAGATAAGTTTCTGGTCCGAGGTACGTTTCATCGAGCGCCTCTCGTATGTCGGGTCGAAGCAGATTGAAGCTGCGCGCTTCATCCGACACGATGCATATGACGCCGTGGGAGGCCATGACGGAACCCTCGTGGCTTACGAAGAGCACGATCTTCACAACAAGGTGTCGAGGCTTGGCAAGATCGTGCGCATCCAGGGCGCCTCCGAGTGGCACATAGGGGAACCCAAACACCTTGCTGACATCGTGATCACGAGTTGGTACTATGGGAAGACGGCGATTCGATATGTTAGGCGTTACCCCCACATTGCTGCAACCCAGATTCTTCCAGTCCGGCGATCATTCTTGAATCAACGAAAGATGTTCTTGCACCGGCCCAAGCTCTTGCTTGGCCTCGTAATCTACGAGACAGCAAAATATCTCTCCGGTCTTTTCGGGCTTCTAGCTCAGATCACATGGCCCTTTTCTCCGCCCTTCCGTCAACTCAGTCAGAGACAGATGACCATCGAGAATCAAATGCATCCTCCCTCATCAATTCACGATGAGCTTTCGTTCTTACGACCGTCGCATGTGTTTGGGATTACCATAGTTATTCCTACCTACAACTCTAAAGCAGCGTTGGCTCGTTGTCTTGCATCGCTTACAAGCCAGACTTACGCTCCCAAGGCCGTCATTGTAGTGGATCGATTCAGCAGAGATGGTACTTCGGACGTGGCGGTGGCCGAGGGAGCAAAGGTGATTGAAGCTGGAGCGAACCGGAGCCTTGCTAGAAACATCGGACTGGAACATTCGTTATCGGACGGCGTGCTCTTTGTGGATGCGGACATGATATTGCCGCCGTCCTTGATAGAACAATGCGAGACTGGACTAGTCAAGCATCAGGCCCTCGTAATACCCGAAATATCTGTTGGAAGAGGATTCTGGGCTCAATGCAAGGCGGCCGAACGGAAGACCTACATTCGTAATGAGATGATCGAAGCTGCCCGCTGTTTTCGAAGGGACGCTCTTATTTCACTTGGCGGGTACGATCCAAGATTGGAAGCCGGAGAGGACTGGGACCTGCAGATACGCGCAAAAGCCGCGGGTTTCTCTGTCGGCCGAACTAGTGCGGAAATCCAGCACGATGAGGGTGAACCAACCTTACTAAACATGCTCAGGAAGAAATATTTCTATGGAAAGATGTTCGGCATCTACTTGGCCACAAATCCGTATGAGGGAGTGAGACAGCTTAATCCGTTTCGGCGCATATTGGCCCCCACGCTCAAAACGCTTCCCATGGACCCTGTGCATGGCGCTGGGATACTTGTCCTCAGAACTCTGGAATTCGCAGCCGCCGGTATTGGTCATGTTCGTAGGATCTTTGCAAGGGAGAGATGAGAATGGGAGTTAGCTCTCACCTTTGCTCGTTCCCCGCATAGGTGACATGCCCACATCTTCCGCCTGAACACGTGTTCCACCTCGCTAACCTAACTCGAAGGAAGCGTCTTGTATGCTAACCGCCCCTCCTTCATGGAGAGGCTGAAGCTTCAGCTTTCAGTCGGGCCGAAAATCCGAGAGACACCACTACTCCCAATGATTGTATAGAGCGGAGAAACCGAGACAGCACTCATGAATGCGCCTCTGCTGAGTTTTGGAAAGTTACGTTTCACTTATGCGGGGGAGAACACTGTGTGGCCATTCTATGCTCAATTTTTCCAAGACGCCTATGGATGTCTCCAAATCAATGATGGCGACACAGTCCTCGATGCTGGTGCAAGTGTCGGTTTCTTCTCTATCTACGCGGCATCCCGGTGCAGGAAGGTCATCGCCGTCGAGCCTGGCCTAGAGAGTTTCAGGGCGTTGACTCTAAACAGAGCCATGAATCGGGCATCAAACATCATGACGGTCAACAGAGCCCTATGGAGTGCTCCGGGATATGTGAAGATGGCGGGGCATGGAGTGGTATTCAGGATTATTTCTCCTGACGTGGAGGCTGACAAGTCCCAGTATGTTCCCTGCACCACAATCGACGGACTATTGGAGGACCTGAATTGTTCGGTGGATGCTGTAAAAATGGACGTTGAAGGAGCCGAGCGAAACTGCGCGGATGGCGCATATCTTCGCTCTGTGCGAGAAATAGCGATAGAAACCCATGGAACGAGAGACTACATTCGTGCATTACTTAGAAGACACGGGTTTTCGACAAGGGTTGTGACATTCAAATATGGACGAATAGTGAAGAACCTGTTGAGACATTTACCGGCGTTTTCCGAAGCAGAGATTTCCACTGGGTTCACTGCAACCCGATCGTCTATCATGGCAATGGTAAAGCGGCGGGGAATCATCCCTCAACGGGGAAACTTCGACCTCGACATCGTCTATGGTCACAAGGCTTGACCCGCTGCCCGAACCCTTCGTCCTGAGCCCGCCAGTCAGGGAATGTGACCATACCTGGCAAGGATCGCAATAGGTCCGTATGGAGGTGGCTCTGGAATCTCTACTTATACCGCGGAACTCTGCAAAGCATTGTCAAAGGCCGGGAGCGACCTTGATGTCACGCTGCTGACCTGGCAGGGTACCGATCCTCCCAACATCGGGTTACCCACTCTCACTCTTCCGAAGAACGCGTTTCTCGGTATGTCAGATTACGTAGGTGGCCCAATAGCTAAGATCTTCGGCGCCTCGATGGAGGTTCGTCGGAAGACCAAGAATTTCGACCTAATTCATTTTCCGGATTCGACCTACGGGGCCTTCGTCAAGCATCCTCGGCTCGTCTTGACCATGTGGGGATACTTCACGTGGAGACTTCTTCCCAGATGGTACTCCGAAAGGTTCGGATTCCCGATCAACATCCCTGGCACTGCAGCGGGCATTGAGTTCATGGCCATGAACACATTGGCGCTTAGGAGGGCCAAAGCCGTCATATCACTTCTGCCCCTTTTTTACCTGCCAAGAAAACATGTTCGCGAGAACGTTTTCTACATTCCTCCACCGCTCTCCCTTTCGGAGGCCCCGCCTATTTCAGAGAGTATCCATCACGAATCCGACAAACGATTCGAGGATTCTGATATTGTTTTCATCTTTGGATCTCGAGATCTATCCATTAGAGGAAAGGGCGCGCAAATTGCAATAGACGCATTCTCGAAGCTGCTCCTTCGTGATGGGATTCGCGCAGTTCTCGTGATGGTTGGTGCGAAAAGAGAAACGCTAAGAGTTCCGGACAATATTAGGAACCGCATCATCTTCGCGGGCTTTCTACCCAGAAGTGAGTATGTTGAGCTTCTCCGTCCGGGCCGATGCTTTCTTGCATTGTCCCACGGAGAGGAGCTTGACTATGCCTGTCTCGAGGCAATGGCAGCTGGCTGTGCGGTCATCGCCTCAGATATTCCGGCACATTATGTTGTCAGAAATCACGAGACGGGTAGACTCGTTTCGAGAAATTACGACTCAGTCCATTGGGCAATGCTGGACTTGACGGATGATGATACTAGGCGAAAGCTGGGAATGAATGCCGCAAGAGAGGTGAGGAAGTTGACCAACCCCGCCGAGGTTGGGAAGAAGTATCTAGCCTTGTACCAGAGAGCACTCTCCACGTAGGTGCATGCTGTTATTTTCGGATTGCAGATGCAACAAGATTTTGTCGATATGAGCCTGGTTGTCAGGAATGACATGCGACCAAGTCGAGTGCGGGGAACGCACTCAGATCGCATTGAATCGCAAAGGTATGACTTATCTGCGGGATTCAATATCTGTCTTTATGCGGGTTTGTTCGTGAGACCTGTAGGATCGAGAATCCGCCTAATCGTGGCGGTTGGACTAGTGGGATTAGTCATGGCGGCCATCCTGGTGACTCAGCGTTTTCCACTATCGCCTTTCTCTTCTGTAGCGATTTCCGGGATTAGGGCCAACTGCGCCACTATGATTGAAGACTCATCCAATCGTCCTGTGACCGCCCGAAGCGGTACGATACTGTTTGGTTGTAGTGCCAGGACAGGGTGGCCGCCGACTTCGCTAGATTGTGGGGAAGGTTGTCCCAGTGCTTATCCGGTGTTTAATGTGTCGCAGACCGGGGACTATACTCCCGTCTTCACGCTCCCTCAGTACTATACCGGTCTCTTCGTTGCGGGTACGACCGGTTGCTCCCCCCCGGCAGGCTCTGGGTCGCCGCCGGCGCAACTGACAAACGGGGCTAAGATGCAATTATCCGGATCTGGCTCTTCACCGAACCTGTTCTACTACTGTGCCAGCTATGCCAGCGTAGCATCGACGGGCGCAACGTTGTCGAGCTTCACGATATCGTGGGGGTTAGGATCGACGGTCTTTGGCCAGACCATCCCATCGGTAGCGGTCCCGCCCGAACCTCCACCAACAGCCCTCTCAGTTGTCAGAGGAATTGACAATGGTCTCTACTACGCAACGTTGGCGGGCGGTTGGAGTGGCTGGCAGTCGCTGGGAGGGAGTACGGCCGGGCAGGCTGTGTTCTGCTCAGGAGGTAGTGGAAGGCTGTACTTGTCTGTAAGAGGCTTGGATAATAGAACCATATACCTCAAGAGCTATTCGAACGGAGCCTGGTCGGCCTGGACGAGTCCAGATGGCCTCACGACAGCTGAACCTGCATGCGCGTCGATGAACGGGACTCTCCATCTTCTGGTCCGGGGAGTAGAATACGGTCTCTGGTATAACAGCCTCGACGAGGTTTCAGGCCGCTGGAGTGGCTGGCAGTCCCTAGGCGGCTCTGTCTCATCGTCCCCCGTCTTGGCTGCTTCCCCTGGCCTCAACAGGCTGGATGTCGTAGTGGAGGGGGAGGCGGGGTCCATCTGGCATAAAGCCTTCATCAACGGGGTTTGGTCGCCGGCTTGGGACTCCCCCATGGGCATCACCTCCGATGTTCCTGCTGTGTCGAGTGATGGACAGACCCTTCACATAGTCGTGAGGGGTGCGGGTAATGATCTCTGGTACAATTCACTGAACTTCACAACCAGCTTCTGGTCTGGCTGGATTCCCCTGAAGGGAACAACAGGCATCACGCCTAGTCTTGCAACGGACTCGTCAGGCACCGTTCACCTGTTTGTTGTCGGAGTAGAGGGTCAAATCTACGACAAGTCTCTAGCCCAGGGAGGAGTCTGGTCGACGAGCTGGGATAGCGCGGGGGGTACAACAAACAACCCAGTCGCAGTGACCACGCAAGGGTCAAACATTGCCATTATGGTGAGCGCCACGAACGGCGGAATCTGGTACAACACGCTCGCGGGGTCCGTATGGCAGGGGTGGACTGGTCTGGGAGGGTCAACCGCCCTAGCACCGGCTTTGTCTGCCATTTCATGATCATTCGCCAAGGATGTAGAATGTTTGTCGAGATTGCAACTTTCCGAAAACCGCTACTTCTTCTTGACTACTTGGACCCAATTGTGATCATGGTAGAAAGGCCCCCGCTAGAGCCGGTTACTTTGAGCGTGTAACTGCCGAGAAGAGTCGAGCCTTTCGACAATACCGTCAAGAGAACGGTCGCCGGTGCACCAGGTGCAATTGTTGCGGTGGTGGAGTTGAGGGCCAAGAATGGCCCTGCCTGTGTCCGCGCGCCATACCGTCGTTCAGCTTAATGCTGCGGGTAAACCCAGTGACTTATCTTTTACAGTGCTAGCTAATTCACGAGCTTGGTTGCATCTAGGGTGCGAACCCAGTTTCTGGATTAGATCATGGAACTGTTATCAGGCCCGGGTCTTCGCTCGTCGATCCTGTCAATGCCGTCCATCCTGAAAAACTGCCGCAACAGGTGAAGGTGTTGTACCAGAGATCCTTGCTCCCGCCACTGACCACGGCACCTATTGTTCCAGGCACGACCATTGCGCCTGCCGGTCTGTTCCCAGTATTCCCCCCTGTGGCAAAATCACCGCCCCAAGAGGAGGTTAGGTCGAAGTTTCTGGACTTTAGGTGGATGCCACCGTCAAAGCCCCCGGCATAGAGGGCATAAACAGTTCCAGCGGAGTTTGGCTGTCCGAGCGTATCGATAGCCAGAGTTGGAGAGTTGTGAGCAAAGTTACCGATGCTCGACCCCCAGCCTCCGCAATACAGAGGTCCGCCCCAGCTGCGACCAGCAGACAAGACTACTGAGTAGACTGCATTGTCAGCCCCGAGAATGGCCACCTGGATGATGCTGGTGCCTGCTGCGTTTCCACCCACAATGGCGGGAGTCGTAAATGTACGAGTAGCCCCGCAGGTGTTGAAGGGAGGTGCTGCTTGGTCCCATATCATCGACCAGCTTCCTGAAGCGAACCAAGTGTGATAAATCGCATTGTCCTCCCCTCTGACCACAAGGTCGAGCGAATTAATCAATGGGCTTGCGGATAGCGCGGGCGCAGAGGGACTGGATCCGCTCAAGCCCACCCATGGTGACCATATTCCCGTGTTCAAGTCTAGGCTGTTGGCCCAAAGGTTGGTGTCGGTTCCCCTCACAACGAGGTGCATGGTCGTTCCTAGAACACCGCATGCGGGTTGGAGATCCGTCGCACCCGTAGGAACCTTGTCCCACGTGGGGGACCAGGAGCCATTAAGGAAGGATTTGTGATAAATATTCTCGTCATACCCCTCTACAACAAGCTCTACGCGGCCGGGCCCTGATTGACAGAGTCCGGGCGGGGATGGACTCCCGCCTGACAATGACTGCCAGCCGCCCCAGTGGTCAGTGTAGAAACCGTTCCAGTACAGGCCACCATCCGTTCCTGTGACCACTGAAATCATGTTTGGAACGGAGGTGGCAAGTGGAGCAGGCGCGGATGCACTCACGGTGAGGGTCATTGGCAACACGGAGATGAGGCAGGAAATGAGCAAGATAGAGGTCACATGAAACAGATTGTGTTGCAATTTACCCAAAGACCACTACTTCTTCTTGACCACTTGGACCGGAATTGTGATGGTGGTAGAAAGGCCCCCACTAGAGCCCGTTACTTTGACCGTATAACTTCCAAGGGGAGTCGAGCCTTTCGAGGTTACCGTCAGGAGAATGGTGGCCGGTGCACCCGGTGCGATTCTTGCAGTGGTGGAGCTGAGGGTCAAGAATGGCCCTTTGCTGCCCTGGGGCGCGATACTGGAGTTGAGCGTGATGGTGCCGGTGAACCCGTTAGTGCTGTTGATGGTGATAGCGGTTATGTTGGAGCTACCCTGTCGGACGAGTAGGCTTGAGGGGTTGGCGGAGATTGTGAAATCGGGCGGCTCGTTGCTCGCGCACTGGACACTTGTTAGCGCGGACGTATCTGTGGCCGTCGCGTTCGACACAAAGACCGACACAAATGGAATCCCAACAGTCAGCGTGCGCCCAGTATCTGTTGCGTTTGTATTTGTGGCTGTGAAATTGGCTGAACCTACAAGGTTGCAACCGGGGCTGATATCTCCATTGGCGTCCAGCTTGGCGACCGAAACGCCCCCCGGAGAGGGTGGTGAGCCAAAGGCTATTGAGGCAAAGGGGGAGCCAGCTGCCACGATCCCGCCATCAGAAGTCTTCTGAACTGAAGCAATGGCTGATGAGGGTCCACCCTTCTGCCAGAGAATATTCCCGTCCGGGTCCAGCTTGTAGATCCAAGCTCCCCCAGGCGAGTTGGTTGGACCGACTACAACAAAACCCCCGTCGGCGGTCTGATCGACCGAGTTCGCATACTCACTATTGCCAGTTCCGCCATACGTCTTCTGCCAGACCATACCCCCTGTTGAGTTGAGTTTGAAGACCCAGTCGTGGAACTTGCAATCTATAAGCGTAGGTATACAGGTACTGGGCTGGTTACCCCAGGTATTGCTCCCGCCCGCGACAATGAATCCACCGTCAAGCGTCTGCTGTGCTGAATAGACCTCACCATCAAAGTATACGCTAAAGATCTTCTGCCAGACCAGATTTCCCAAAGAGTCAATCTTGAAAATTAACGGATCCCAGGAGGAGACGGTCTCTGGCGGCACGTGATGTGCTCTTCCAGCGACCACGAATCCGCCGTCTGAGGTCTGCGCTATGGAGTAGGCGTAATTCCATTGAGTGGCGTAAAGTTGCTGCCAGATCACGTTACCCGCTGCGTCAAGCCTGACAACCCATGCTCCTTCGTTTTGGCAGCCGCACGAGAGAAAGAAGAATATCCCCCAGCCCGCTACCGCGGATCCGCCGTCAGAAGTATGCGTGACATATCTGAACGCATCGTTTCCAGCGCCAAAGGTCTTCTGCCAGACAATGTTCCCGGTCGGGTCCAGCTTGAAGACCCAGGGCGATGGCTGACCAGCGGTGGAGTTCATGAATGAACCTGCTACTATGTATCCTCCATCTGTTGTCTGATCTACCGAGCTTGCACCGTCGGGTCCAACTCCTCCGTAAGTCTTTTGCCATACAACATTTCCCAGAGAGTCAAGTTTGAGGATCCAGGCGTGCGGGTTTCCAGGCGCACCTGACGAGTTAGTAGTGCCTGCTACTATGTAGCCACCGTCGGCTGTCTGCCGCGCAGAATCAGCTGTCTCTGCTGCTCCAGCTACGTGGTATGTCTTCGCCCAGACGGGAATGGAAGTTGTAGGTTGAGCTGTGACAGCGACCATCTGAACGGAGACTATTATGAGGACTACTAGTCCTAAACGTGACAGCAGTCCGAACCTTCTCATTCTCAAGCCTCTTACGCCATACACTTTCATTGTTGCCTTGATTGCCACTTAGCAACAGGGTCTGGAACAGCGCGTCTTCAACGAAACGTTTCCTATTCGCGGTGTTTGAGAATTTAAAACTACCGGCCTCCAAGTCGAACTGCTAATCTTGGTCGAAAAAAGGATCCAAGAAAACGGGCCACAGCTTCCCACCCTTAACCCCGCCGCCCAAGAAACAAGTCCTTAGAATACAATTGCTAGGTTGCAGGTTATCGCTGTTGGGCTCCGAGTCCAACGGCGGCGAAATTCAAGGCCCCATATTTATTGGGATTGTATCGTCTCCGTGCGTCAACCAGGTTGGGAGTCCGCATGAGTGCCAGATAGTCCTTCGCTTGAATTTTCCCGAACTGACTCCATTCAGTCATGACTATGCAACAGTCAGCGCCTTTGAGCGCTGATCGTTCATCTTTTGCAAATTCGACAGTTTCCCCGAGTTGCTTCGGAGCGTTCGGAATCGCCAAAGAATCGTAGGCTATTACCTGGGCACTCCCTTTCAGGAGAAGTGTGATAACGCGTAGTGATGCTGCTTCTCTGACATCATCAGTGTCCTTCTTGAATGCGAGGCCCAGAACTGAGATTCTCTTCTGCTCCAGAGGTCCCAGGCCCTTGCGATTAGAAAGGGATGGGAGGATGGAGACCAGCGTGTTTTACGTGGTAAGAGTTGTGCTACCAGTGCTTCCAAAGTGGCTGGCGTCACCGGAATATGTAGCGGCGATAGTTACAGTCGTTGACTTGCCTGGATTCGTATAGGAAACGGTGCAACTGGCAGTCGGACCTGTGCCGCTGAGGGTGCAGCTGGGCGGGCTGAAGCCGCTCTTCCGGCTAGTACTGCTGCTTGTCCAACTGACAGTGCCCGTTGGTGTTAGTGGCATGCCGGGAGACGTGTCCGAAACGGAGGCTGTGCATGTGAATCTGCTAGAATGACCGGTACAGCTGACGCTGGTGGAGGTGGAACGCTTTGTTACGGCCAGACTGAAGCTGCCTCTGCTGGCAAAATGGGTCGAGTCAGCACCATAGGTCCCCGTGATTCTATGACCTCCCTCCGAACCTACATTTGGAGAGTAGTTCACATTGCAACTGCTCGCTGATGAGCTGGCCGGGTTGAGGATGCAAGTGCTCGATGGTGAGAACGTGCCGGAACTATTGCTGGTAAACGAGACCGTGCCAGTAGGAGCGGTCGGCGATGACGTGGTGTCGGTAACAGTAGCAGCACATTGGGCAGCCTGGTTGACGGCCGCTGATCCGGGGTCGCAAGCCACAATTGTCCTGGTGGTATGAGTGGATAGACTGGGACCAGCGACGGCCGTTACGCTGTTGCCTAATCCGGATACGTAAATCAGGCTCGTTGCCGGATTCACTGCGACGCCAATGGTGGCAATATTCGGAACATTGGTCGCCTCTGTGTTTGTTGTCCCATCGATAACAAATACCGTTCCGTGTCCAGCGTATATTCTGTTAGTGGCCTCGTCTACGCCGACACCCATCGTTGAGTTGTTCTGCCCCAGTGGAATAGATGTTACGATGGACATGGTCGAAGCGTCGATTACGTGCAGGGAATCCGAATTTTGGACATACAGAGATATATCTGGGCCAGATACAGCGTACAGCATATTCGTCTCCGAATTTGTGGCCAGGCCAAAAGGTATCCGGTTGGATGCCAGCAACCAGTCTGCATAGGTAACGTTTGCAGTAACCGCGTTAGTGGAGCCATCTATTGCAAATACTGAGGTATACCCTGAGGAGGGGCAGCAGGTAGGTGTGGTAAAGGAGGCGTATATCTTGTTCGTTACAGGGTTGACGGTTATTCCCGCACTGTTGCACCTCGAAGGGTCTGTTCCGGCGGCGCAAGACACAGAGACCCTCGCCAGGACGGAGTAGGTCGAGCCATCGATCACGTCGACGGCAGTGCCAGTGAATTCCTCAACGTAAACCCTGTCGGTCACGGGGTTAACGGCGACCTGGGTTGGGTTCCCGGCTAATCCAACAGTAGCAATCCTCGACAATGTAGCCTCGTCGAGGACACTCACAAGACCAGTGCTATGGCCGTATATGTCCGTATCTGTTACAAATATCTTGTTGGTTTGCGGGTTTACCGCAAGTCCGTAAGGACCATAATAGTCCAGCGTTGGGGACGTTGCCACCACGGTGTTGGTATACCCATCTATCTCCACCACGACATTGTTGGCAGAGTCGGCCACGAAAATGAGGTTTGACAAGGCGTCTACATCTATGCCACTGGCGATGGGGCTCGCCGGCCCCGTCCCTAAGGGTATCGTGGCCACGACTGTCTCTCCGCGCACGGGACTCGCGAAAAAGACTGGGGCGACCATGACGAATAACAGTAGAAAGATCATTATTGTCTTGGGGAGTCTTCGCTTGTTGAGAAGATTGGACGTTGACAATTCCGCTCCGCGGTGTCAACTATTCTTCAATATTAGCCTTGAGTGTACAAGTGAGCACTGGCTTTCGCAGTTGCTCTTCCAATGAGCGGAAGTCCTGTAGGGTGCTCTCTGCCGGGTTGAGGTTATTCCCGGCGCGGTCCAAACCCAATGGCCGTGAAATTCAAAGATTCGTAGTCTTGAGGGTTGTGCAGTCTGCGGGCGTCAACCAAGTTTGGAGTTCGCATGAGTGCCTGATAGTCCTTCGCTTGGAGTTTCGCAAACTGATTCCATTCGGTCACAACTATGCAACAGTCTGCACCGTTGAGAGCTGATCGTTCATCAGCTGCAAACTCGACATTTTCCGAAATTACTTTCCGAGCGTTCGGAATAGCCATAGGATCGTAGGCTGTGATCCTGGCTCCCTTTTTTAGTAGAAGGTTGATGACGCGTAATGATGCTGCTTCTCGAATGTCGTCTGTGTCCTTTTTGAACGCAAGGCCCAGTACTGCGACTCTCTTCTGCTCCAGAGGCCCCGTCAGTTTCTCTGCTAGTTCTACCACCTTCTCTGCTTGCCGGACATTGGTGTCTTCCGTTGCTCGTAGTAGGATGGGGCTGTATTCGAGATTTTTGCTGAAGTTGATCAGTGCTTCCAGGTCTTTGTGAAAGCAGCTTCCACCATACCCGGGCCCTGCCTTCAGGAAGAGGGGTCCGATCCGCGGGTCGTTGCCGATCGCCTCCGCGACCTGGTTCACATCGACGCCGGGTATCTGCTGGGCAATGTTGGCGATAGTGTTGATGAAACTGATCTTTGTTGCTAGAAACGCGTTGCTGGTATACTTGACGAGCTCTGCTGTTTCAGGATTGGTGAGGATTATTGGTGGGAGCTTCTTTCCATAGAACCTCTTGTAGAGCTGCTTCAGCACGCTCGACGATTTCTCGTCGTCCGACCCGATGACTATTTTGTCCGGGTGGAGCGCGTCCTTGATGGCTGTTCCCTCTTTCAAGAACTCGGGGTTTGAGCAGAGTCCAAGGTCCGTTCCTATGTTCTTAGAGCTAGATCTTGCAAGAATGGGGCGGACTGTTTTGCGTGTTGTGCCCGGAACCACCGTGCTCTTTACAATGACGAGATGATACGACCTTTTCTGCCGGAGGGCTGTGCCCAGTTCTTCCGTGGCCTTTTCTACATAGCTGAGGTCTATTGATCCATCATTACGGCTTGGTGTCCCTACGGTTAGAAACGTAGAGGACGTGTTGGCGGATTGAGAAATATCGCTCGTTGCCACCAAGAGCTTATTTGTTACGGCTTTCTTGAGCATGCTGTCGAGCTGGGGCTCGTATAGTGGTGCTTTGCCGTGTTGTATCTGTTCGATTTTCTTCTCATCGATGTCGATTCCTACGGTGGTGATTCCTCTAGATGCGAATGCTGCTGCGGTACAGAGGCCAACGTAGCCCATACCGACGACCGATACAGACCCCGGTCCGGATTTCATAGAAGCCGGGGATCGAGCGCGCGATAATAATCTATCAAGGACCTGTGCCTTGATGGAAATGTTAAACTCTTGAGGTGTGGGAGCAAGTCGATGGAGGAGCTGGTTCTCTAGTGCTAAGCAAGGCCGTGATTCCCGCAGCGGGGATGGGGACCAGGCTCTTGTCGGTCACTAAGGAACAGCCGAAAGAGATGCTCCCGATTTTCGCGAGAGGTAGCAGTGGAGACTTGTGTCTGAAACCCATTGTCCAGCTGATCTTCGAACAGCTGTACTCTGTCGGGTTCCGAGAATTCTGCTTTATCGTGGGGCGTGGAAAAAGGGCCATCGAGGATCATTTCACGCCCGACTTCTCGTTCATTTCGAGGCTTGACACCAAGGGCCTAGACAACGCTACTAGGGAGCTAGAAGCGTTCTATAGAATGGTTGAGGATTCGACTCTCGTCTGGATCAATCAGCCTACGCCACGCGGTTTCGGCGACGCGGTCTTGAAGGCGAAAGGATTCGCGGCGGATGATCGTTTCCTTGTCCACGCGGGCGACAGCCACTTCATATCGAAAAATGCTGAGCATCTTCGTAGGCTTGTCCGCATAGCCGAAGAGTTCAAGCCTGAGACGGTGTTCCTATCCAAAGAAGTTGAAGACCCAAAACGGTTTGGGATCGTCGAAGGCGAGACAATGAAAAACGGGCTTGTAAAGGTGAAGCGTGTCGTCGAGAAGCCTGCCAAGCCGGCTTCAAGACTGGCGATCATGCCTGTCTACGTGTTCGACCCGGTAATTTTCAAAGCGTTAGAGTCGACGAAGACCGGGTTCGCCGGCGAGCTCCAGCTCACCGACGGGATCCAGAAGATTGTAGACTGGAACCTCAACGTGTACGCAACCCAAGTTGATCCCAAGGAGACATGGCTGGACATAGGCTCGCCGGACCTCTACTGGGAGGCCCAGAGCCTGTCTTACAAACACTCTAAAGAGCCCGCGCCATAGAATGAGATTCCCGATGGTCTAGGCGCTAGGAATGATGGATCTGATTATCAAGGAGGACCTTGATACGATCAGAAGATCCATAGAGCCTGGCGCGTTCCAAGGGAAGAGTGTCTTGGTATCCGGGGGGTCAGGGTTCTTGGGCAGCTGGGTCTGCGATATCCTAGTCGGATTAGGTTCGAGAGTCATCTGTGTTGATAATCTCTCGACCGGGGTCTTCGAGAACATTGAACACCTGAAGTTGGTGAAGAGTTTCGAATTCGAAAAGGCCGATGTTTGCACATATTCCAGGATTCCGAAGGTTGACATGGTCCTTCACCTTGCGAGCAGACCGGCTCCCGAAGATTATCAGAAGCACCCTGTGGATACGGCTCTCGCGAATGCGACTGGAACTGACAGAATGCTGCACTTGGCTAGGAAGAATGATGCGCGAGTCTTCTATGCTTCCTCAAGTGAGGTTTATGGTGACCCCGAGCTCTTTCCAACTCCAGAATCTTACGAGGGAAGAGTTGACCCTCTGGGACCCAGATCGTGTTATGAAGAGGGAAAACGATTCGGCGAAGCGTTGTGCAAGGCGTACCATGACCAGTACGGCCTCGATGTCAGGATTGCGCGACTCTTCAACAGCTATGGACCCAGATTGAGAGCTGAGGGCTTCTATGGCAGAGTCGTCTCAAGATTCATACTACAGACGATACGGGGAGACCCCATCACCGTATTCGGAGATGGCTCGCAGACAAGGTCTTTCTGCTACGTAACCGACACGGTTACAGGTTGTTTCAAGTTCATGGGGCTGGAGAGAGCTCCGGATATGGTCCTCAACATCGGCACGAAAGACGAGAGCAAGATCCTTGACCTAGCTGAGACAATAAAGAAGCTCGCAAGTTCCGACGCCTCCATCCGTTTTCTTCCTCTACCTCTCGGAGATCACCTTAGGCGTCTTCCAGACACTCAAAGAACGGAGAAGATGCTAGATTGGAGTCCGTCGATTCGACTTCAGGATGGCCTGGACCGGACCCTGAGGTGGTTCCGCTCAAGGAGCATTGCGTAGCATCTTTCTTCGAATGGTCTGCCTGCGTCGCTCGAACAACACGTTGGTGCAGACAGCTATTTCCTGTCCTTGAACATCGACGGAGTGCTGCTGTATGTGACAGTGACAGATTCGCCCGGTTCAAGCCAGACAGTGACGTTCGTTGTTGTGAAGAGGTTGACTGAGTTCTTCGCCACTTGGCTGACAGTGCCTCCTACTAGGTAGACTGCTTCCGGAACACCGTTAAAGTTCGTATAAGGAGAACCCGAAGGTGGTGTCGGTATTGAAGCGATGCCTTGTGGGTAAGAATAGCGATTCTCAGCTTCGTCCGTGAACCCGATTAACGTGTGTTGAGTAGGCATGCCATGGGCAACGAGTTGCTCCGACAAGACAGGAGCGTTTTCGCGATAGGTTGCAAACATAATGTTCACGTTTACAGGTGACGCGATTTGTGGTCGACTACAGCCCCTTAGACGGGTTTGAGGCTCATTCCATCTGGTAGCTATCTGCTGAGAATTGACGAAGTTAAGAGCATATGCTACGGAGCTAGTTCAAACAGAAAGAAAGAGGTGGATACGCCCCAGGCTAAGGTGTTGAGAGGCCTGGGGATTGGGCTGCGGCTCCGTTCATGTTGACCCATCCTGACCATGTGCCTGATGTCTGGGTGTTGTACCATAGTCGGCTGTCGAAACCTGTTGCTACCACAGCCACGTTTGAGCCGAGCATTACGGCAGCGGGTCTGTTCTTTGTAATTCCTCCAGCATTGCTCCAGGCGGCGTCGAACGCTCCTGCCGAAGGCTTCGCTTTTGCGTAGACGTGCTGGTCAAAGCCGAGTACAACCAGATGCAGTGTGCCTGCCGGGTCGACTAGAAGCGACGGTGTCGTCGGTGAAGACCCTACTAGGTTGGTGTAGGTTGACCAGGTGCCGCTTGCCAAGCTGCGTGTCACGTAGTAGAGAGAATAGTCCTCTCCTACCACGACTACGTGGAGGTTGCTTCCGTCACTCAGTATTGCGGGGGTGGTTACGGTCTTATCCGGGATGGGCGTGCGGTTCGATGTGTCCCATGAGGCTGCCCAGGCTCCGGAGGTGAACGCCTTGTGATAGATCTGGTCGTCGGTGCCTCTTACGACGAGGTCTAGTCGGTTGAGTGAGGATGTTGCGGCGAGTGCTGGGGCCGATGGGCTGAATCCTAGGAGGTCGGTCCAGGCTGCTGCCCAAGTGTGGGTTGAAAGGTTGAAGGTTGTTGCCCAGATCTCACCGGTGGCCCCTCGTACGACTACGTAGAGTGTTGTTCCTAGAACCGCGCATGCGGGCTGGTCGATAGTGACTCCGCCTGGGCTATTGTCCCAGGTGGCCGCGAAGGAGCTGCCGGAGAATGTCTTGTGGTATACCTGATTGTCTGTGCCTCGGACCACGAGTTCGGTGCTACTCGGGCTAGACGCGCACAGGGTGGGCGGTGACGGGCTTTGGCCGTTGAGTGGTTGCCATGTATTCCATGATCCTGTGAAGGGACTCCAGTAGAGATTACCATCAATCCCGTTTACTACCGAAACCAGTGTGGGTGGAGCTGCCCCAGCGACTGTGGCGGTCTGAATATTCTCACTAAGAGTGGTTCCAAAGGCGTCGGACACCAGAACGCATACGTTCGGAGGATTAGCCACACTGCTCGTGCCGCATGCCGGGTGTGTCGGATAATCAAGCGGAGTGCTCGTCGGCGAGGAAACCACGGTGTACGTTATTGAGAATGCCATCCCCGAGCATGGGGAGATACCACCACACTCGTTGCTTCCAGCACTCTCTAGGGTGGAAACCTCTACAACGCCCGGGCCGTTCGCAGAGTTAACCGTACACGCGCCAACCACGGATAAGCCGTTGATACAGACAATAGTAGACGTCGGAGTAGCAATCAGTGGTCCGAGAGCAGCGCTTCTCGGATTTAGAAATGTTTGGTCGTCTCGGACGTAGATGTCGAAGCCGCCCATGGCATCAGAATTCTGAATGAAGACGCCGATCGTAAGGTTCTGGCCAACAGCGGGAGCGTTGATCGATGGTGGACTGGCAGGACAACTGGTCGCGGTCGAGGTTGCTGTGATGCAGACAAGACCAGTTAGCTGGGCCTGAGCCGATCGGAGAACAGTTGAAGGGACGAATAGTCCAACCGCTAGGAGGAGCGGTAACAATATTATGATGCGCTTATTCAAACGGTACGTCTACCTTAACGTCCGGTTTACGAGTGTACTCGTATTTAGCTTTAACGCGAGGATCGTTCGCTTGGAGCAATCGAGAGCCATCAGCGGATATGAAGAGCCTAGTTGGGTTATCCAAGGCTATAGGGACGGTGGACAAGCAAGCCGAGTTCTCGCATGAACCCGCGGGACTGCAGAAGAGCACGCGTCTGCGGATGAAACTATCGCGAGTCTGTTCGTTCCAGCCCGATTATCCCTCTATGAGAAGCGTCTCATGCCCGCTAGGAACGCGACGATGAGAGCGCCGAGAAAGACGGGAAGGAAGAAGAGTCTCAGATTGATGAACGAGTAGAAGAAGACTAGTACGAGGCCGAGCGCCGCTATGGCCGCGAGAAATCTTCTGTTGCCGGGCCCCGGGCCCCCGAAATTCCTCGCATAGCCAGACGCTCGTATTACCAGCCACATGACAGCGACGGATCCGAGGAGAGTACCCCAGAAGACCAGCCCTCCGTAGAGGAGTCCTAGGCTGACGAGGAGGATGGGATACGCGAAGAGAAGAGTGTACAGTCCAAGTTTTGCGAGAGATCGCAACCTAGCTCTGAGACGGCCAGCCAATCCTGCTAACTGGCCGGGCTGGAAGGCCGTCGGGTCAAACGACCAGAGACGAATCCTCCGGCCTCTCTTGCTCCTCTTGCCTTTTTCAGACAACGCTGTACATGATATCCGAGCGGTGGATCTAGTAATTTAGCTTATCATCTTGTATGGGGTGATTTCCATCTTGCCATACTCGTAGTTGAGATTCATTTTGGAGATCCGATGATGAACAAGATACTCAAGAAATGGTACAGCGTCTTTCTCCATTCGATAAGACAGAATCGACTAGGCTGTCACTACTGCGAGGAAGGGATCCGTCTGGAATGTTCCAGCCTCGACCTGGTAGTTTCCTGTGAATAGCGCCCACAATCTTCCACCCATAGCTGTCGCCTCGAAATAGTCTCCATACTGTGGGACTACGAAGGATCCGCCAAACTGGCTGAGGTAGAAGTACATCTCCGGATCAGAGTTGGGCTCGCTGGAAACACTGGTGACGCGTTGCCGGTGGAAGATCTGTCCAGCGTTGCTGGACACGGACGCGACCACATCGATTCGATGGTTGAACTGGTCGTACCGGGTTGAATAGTAGACCACGTACAGCGAGCCCGTCTGCGAGTCTACAGTGACGAACGGCTGATCATTCACGGCCGGATCTGACAAGACAACCGGGCTTGACCAGGTCGAGCCGTTGTCACTCGACCTCGTCAAGACTACACTGGAGAGTCCACAGTTTCCAGGATTGTCAGCGGCGAAGAATATGAAGCTGGACGGGAAGTTGTAGTAGTGGCCGCTCGTGCAGACCTGGGTTGTGAAGTAGAGATTGTTCGACTTGCCGCTGAGATCCGCGGCTAAACTGATCAATCCAGGCGCGCTCCTGTACTGTTCGGTCGCCCAGCCAATAACAATAGTCGCCGATGGCAGTGTCGTCCCCGCGCCCATATAGCTCAGAATATTGCTGACAGGCCCGAAGGCTGTCCCGCCTGGCGGAGACATGCTGACCCTGCAGCTGACCGGTCCGAAGGTTGTCCAAGTTCCAAAGTTGCACCAGGAGAGATAGACGTTCCCGTTCCTGTCGACAACCGGCGTCGTCCAAGAGACGAACATGTCGTCGCCCGACACGACCGGCTTGTCACCACCCGACAGCATGGCGCATTTTACGAGGTTGTTGTCGCAGCGAGCCAGATAGGTCTGGCTCCGCCCGGGAGGGTAGAAGTGATCCCACGCGACATAGACAGAACCATAGTAGGGAGAGGATGGGCTGCGATCGACGGCTATCCGGTCTTTGTCTTCAAAGTTGAATGCTGGAAAGCGGCTGGTTCCATTGACAAACATGGCATTCCAGCAAGGGTTCGATGCCCGATCGCTTATCAAGGTCGCGCAGGACGCGCTCGAGTCGAACAGGTTGGAGTTCGACTTCGCGATCATTATCCCATTCCCAAAGATGCCGAAGCCCGCGACAATGGCGAGCGATGCATAGAAGAAGTTGCCGTCTACACTGGCCGCTACGGACGGGTCTCCCCAAGCGGTCAAGATTTGGCCCGTTGCGTTGACATTAGGGATGCTGCCGCTCTTTGTGACGCTCTTTCCGCCGTCGGTTGAGACTGTGAATCCGCTCAGCGAGGCCGGGATCGTGCCCGCACAGTCGGAGGGAAGGAACGGGCAGAAGAAGTACTTAGGATCGTTGAAGCCGCCAACGACGTGACTAGAATTATTCGGGTCCACTGCGATTGTTGTCTCTGATTGTGGAAAGTAGCTGTTGTCAGTAATGAAACGGAGCGAATTCTGCTGAATAGTCTTGAGGCTCGACGGGTTATTCGGGGAGGCCGAAGGGGATGCGCTGGTCGGAAGCACGGGGGTCGCGTTCGTCAAGGCGACGAGGGCCACTGAGGAGAGCGGGGCGTGGAAGTTGTTCGCCGGCGCAGGATTGTATGAGGCCATCATGGGTTGATCATCGACTCTGGTGCCAACCGGGAGGAAGCCTGGAATTATCAAGAGTCCAAGAATGGAGAGCGTGAGAACCTTAACGGCCGGTCCAGTTCTCATGACAATTCAATGCGAGACGCTGGCGTTGTGCTATATAGCATGGTCAGTAGGAATGCTACAGTCCAAGCTTGAAGGCGTGCAAATTCCTAGAATCTCGGGCCAGATTCCTCTAGAAGAACAAATCCTGCCCCGCTGTAGATGGAGAGGCACATACAATCGGGCTCAGGGAAGAAAGTCTAGGGAAAGTGTCTCGTAGCCTATGGAACTACTGCGAACGAGCCCGAGTTCGTCCCGCCCACAATGTAGAGATTTCCATTAGTCCAGTAGAGTGACGCGGTAAAGTTGACCTTCTCGTTTACGAAGCTGCTGCTGATGGGCTGGTTGAAGCTGAACGAGAAGCTCTTCGCCCCAGACGGCACCGTCACCGGTGTCAATCCCGGAGTATTGTTGACCCCGCCCGCGTTATTGACGCAGGTGACTCCACAGATTACGTCGAAGGTAAGAGATGGATTCGTCCCGGAGTGTCCCACGATCCTCACCAATACCCTGACGCTCGTCATCGACGGGTTGGCCACGATCGCCGTCCATGTCTGAGCGGAACTCTTGCCGAGGCTCAAATGATGTGTCCATTTAAGCCCGCCCTGTGCGAACGTCGGGTTCGCCGCTGTCGTTACGTTCACGTTGATCTGGATCGTGTGTGTCCGATTTCCACCACTGCCGGATGCTTCGAACGAGAAGAGGGTGCCCGCCGGTACTGAGGACCCTACGAAGACTGTCATGTTGGAGGTGTCCGTCCCGCCGACCGCGCTGATTATTACAGGATCAGGCACAAACATCACTGTGACACCGGGAGGCAGAGAACCGCTGGTGAGGGTCACGCTGCCCGTGAAGCCGCCCAGACCCGTCACGGTAAACATGACAGTGCCCATGCCTCCAGTGGGTACTGAGAGACTCGTCGAGTTAGAAGTCAGTCTGAAGTCGCTCGGCGCCGGGCTGATCGTCACCTGGAAGGTAGTGCTGGTGGAGCCCGAGTGGGTCGAGTCTCCGCTGTAGACCGCGGTGACGGTCTGGCTTCCAGTCCGCGCTGGTGTGTAAAAGACGGAGCAATGAGCCTGGTCTGTGCCGAGTCCTGAGAGATTGCATGTGGGAGAAGGGTTGAAGTTGCCTGGGCCGTTGGCCGTGAACGTGGCGGTGCCTGTGGGATTGGTCTCGTTGTCGTTGTCAGTGACGGTGGCGGTGCAGGAGGTAGACGTGCCCAAGACGATCGATTGGGGAGTACAGTCTACCGAGGTGGTTGTCGGACGGACTAGCTGGATGACCGTTCCGCCCTGGATGTTCTCGGGCAGAGGTGTTCCAACATTGTCTGAGATGAGCACGCAGACATCGCTGCTGTTCACACTGCTCGGCACGCAGCCTGGAGCGGAGGGATAGTAGAGCGTCGTGCTCGAATTGGGACCTGCAACTTTGTAGGTTATCGTGAAAGCAAGGCCCGAGCATGGACCCGGGGGATTGTTACAGTCGGGCAGACCTGACGACTCGATCGTCGTCACCTCTACAACGCCGGGACCATTGACGGTGCCCTGCGTACATGAGCCGGTCATCGCAAGACCGTTTATGCAGATAGTCGTGAATGTCGGATTGGCGATGAGGTTGCCCAGCGCTGCGCTGGTCGGATTGAGAAAAGCGGGATCGACTGCCACGTAGACGTCCCAGCCGCCGAGCGGCTCAGAGTTTTGGACAAAGATCCCAACGGTGAAACTTGAACCCATGGAGACCGGTCCTATCGTCGCCGGGGTTGAGGGACAGCTTGTCTCTGTCGACGGATAGGTTACGCAAAGGAGCCCAGTGAATTTCTGATGGACGTTCTGAGTGACTGTCGCACCCTGAATGTTCTCGGCAAGGGTGTCTCCGAACGTGGTAGCAACCAGAACGCACGTGTTCGGTGGGGAGAAGACGCTACTCTGTGCGCACCTTGGATGTGTCGGATAGTCTAGAGTGGTACTGTTGGTCGCGCCCACGACCTCGTAGGTTATGGTGAACGCCATACCAGAGCATGGTCCGATGCCACCACACTCGTTCCCCCCAGAACCGTCGATCGTTGTGACCTCGACAACACCTGGACCGTTCGCAGAGTTGACCGTACAGTCACCAGTCTGGGAAGAATTGTTGACACAGATTGACGTGAGGAATGGACTGGTAATCAGACTGCCAAGACTTGCATTGACAGGACGAACGTAAGCGGGGTCCGATCTTACGTAGATGTCGAAGCCGCCCATAGCGTTAGAACCCTGGATGAAGAGGCCGACAGTGAATGTTGAACCCATGGTGACCGGTCCTATCACGGCCGGGGTTGAGGGGCAGCTGGTCTCCGTCGACGGATACGTTACGCAGACGAGACCAACGAAAGGTTGAGGTTCTAGCGTTACGGTCGCTCCCTGAATATTCTCTGCTAGAGCTGTCCCGAAGGCATTGGTCACAAGAACACACGTGTCGGGGGGCGAGGAGACGCTGCTCGTTGAACAGCCCGGGTCTGTCGGATAAGAGAGAGGAGTATTTGAAGATGGGGCCACATCATTGGCCTGGTAAAATATTGTGAACGCCATACCGGAACATGGTGAGACACCTCCACACTCGTTCGACCCGGAGCTCTCTGTTACTGCAACCTGAACAACGCCTGGACCGTTAGCTTCGCCCGGCGTGCAATTGACCGTGGTACGATTCTCGATGCAAAGGCTTGTCAACGATGGATTGGCAATGAGATTGCCAAGACTCGCGCCGACTGGCCTAACGTAAGCGGAGTCTGATCTGACATAGATGTCAAAGCCGTTCATGGCATCAGAATCCTGAATGAAGACACCAACTTGGAAATTATAACCGGCTGTGATCGGACCCAGCGTCGGGGGACTTGCGTCACAGCTTGAAGCATTTGGGGAACCGGTGATACAGACAAGGCCCGTGTTCTGTGCATGAGCCGAGGGGACCATACGCGAAGGAAGGAAGAACGCGGCAACGAGCAGGATAAGAGAGAGTGACAGTAATCGACGTTTATCGATCGAATGGCTCATCTCGCAAACCACTTCTATTCTGTCGCCGCCGACTTTGCCCGCCAGGCTATTTTAACCATATGGCAAGCGAGGGCTATCGGAGGCTGTGAGTAGCCTTTCCTGGCCATCCGCGGATACATGAGAAGCAGGGACCGTTCGAATCTTGTAGAACCTTGATCTGTCGATGTTTTTCAAAGAAGAATTCTTCAGGTTCACCAGAGCGGACTCGCGTCGTGCTAGCTATGTTGGACAGTCGCGGAGATTGTGGCAGTGGCCTGTTTTGAACGGGGGCAGGATTGTGAGGACTTTGAACTGCATCGTGTCTCCTCCGCTGGCCAGAAATGACTGGCCTGTGAAGCGAGGGTAGGAGGCGGTGATGACATACCTTCCGAGGGGCACGGAGGTCGTGTTCCAGGAGAAACTGAAGGTTACGCTACCGCCGAGCGGAATGCTCTTGGTCACCGAAGACGCAATAGTGTACGTTGTCGTGTTCGTCGCTGTGACAGTTATCTGGACTGTCTCGGCAAAGTCTCCCAGATTAGTCACTGTGACGAGGATGGTCGCGACGCTCTTCTGGAAAGTGTTCGGTCCCGATCGGACCCCTGTGATGATCGCGTTGTGGACCGAGCTGATGGTGCTGCTCTTGATGTAGTAGATGTCAAACGCGAATCCCGACGGATAGTCTGAGGAGTAGAATATCCAGAGAGACTTGTCAACTCCCTGGAGTACAGTGGGCGAATAGTCGTCGAGAGGATTGTTGACATCACCATACGATGTGAGCTGAACATCCGAAGACCAGGCACTCCCGTCAAACGTGGTCTTGTAGAATAATTTCTGTTGATACAAAGCATTGGTGCCTCCTGCGAGCTGTATCTGTCGTGACCAGAAGATCCAGATGGTCCCGTTCCTGTCCTGGACCATTCCCGGGTCGATATCATAGTTGTTGGTCGTGAGCTGGGTCTCAGCAGACCAAGAGACCCCGTTGTAGTTTCGATAGTACAAATTGTAATTGCTCGACGATTGTCTCGCCCAGGCCACCCAGACCTTACCATCGTATGTTGCGAGGGCTGCAGGTGTCGCGTCCACGTGTCCCGAGGAGGAGACCTGGATGTCCGCAGACCATGTGTTTCCCTTTAGCGCCTTGTAGTAGATGCCTACTGATGTTGAGGAGAAGTATCTCTCCCAGAACACGTAGACGGTGGAGTTGGTCGTGACAGCGGCCTCGGGGAAGAAATCGTCGAAGGACGTGCCGCTCGTGAGCCTGATGGTGTTTCGCCAGGCGCCGCTGGAGTAGAGCTTGTAGTAGATGTTCCAGTGCCCGGTCTGGTTTGACGACCAGAGCAGGATAATGCTGCTGTTCCTCATCTGCGCGAGCGAGGGAGAGATCACGAATGGGGTAGCTGTTGGGAGCGTCAAGATGGGAGACCAGCCCGCGCCGGATGTGTAGGTCATGTACACGCCCGTCTCATAGTACTGCTGCCATGCAACCCAGATTGTGCCGTCACTCGCCTGGAGGGCTGACGGATAGTCGCTAGAGCCCGCAGTCTGCTCGATAGACTGAGGAGTGTTGAAGGTGACTCCTTCGACTCTCGGAACGCTAAACAGGGGAAGAGCAAGCAACATCATGAGAACTGCGAGGAAGAGAATCCTATTTTTCTTCACATACGACCACCTATCCGATTTTTATTGCCAGTAGATAGGACCGGTTAGGATTTTCAAAAAATAAGAGGGGAGTTTGGGGGATTGACTTGTCCCCCTTGCGTTTATGGTACTACAGCGAACGAGCCGTTCTGTTGACCGCTGCCCTTGAGGTAGCCTGATCCCGTTGTCCAGTAGACTGTTGCAGTGAAGCTGATCTTCTGGTTGGCGAAGGCGTTGCTGATGGGCTGGTTGAAGCTGAACGAGACGGTTGCACCGGCCGCTACCGTTATCGGTCCCGCGGCAGCCGCGGCATTATCGAATCCTTGACTGATATCAGCGCAGGTTGTTGCGCAGATGACATCGATTGTCATCGACGGGTTGATGTTGGAGTGGCCCTGGATCCGGATTACTACTTGAACGCCAGAGGTCAATGGGTTCTTGACGCCAATGGACCAGCTCTGACCATTGGGGTGCTTGACGAGGCTCAGGTGGTGTGTCCAGTGGGCTGACGAGATCGACGGGTAGGGCGCTATGATGAACTGCTCGCACGAGCTCGATGCAGCAAAGTTGTTGCCATCGCCACTGTACGCTGCGATGAAGCTGTAGGTGACGGGCGCCGTTAATCCTTTGAATGGTGTTGTGAATGATGCGGATGTAGGAACATCGTTTGCCGATCGTACATTGACGGTAGACGTGAAGACGCTCGTTCCAGTGCACGCGCCGTTCGAGTATACACTGTAGGTTACCTGGCCAGAGACGCCCTGTGGTGGAGCGCCACCCGTAAGGACGACGGTGTCGTGGACGTTAGAGCCTGCTCTTACACCCAGAGCGGGTGGAGCTTGACCAGTCTCGTCCCAAATAACTTGTGAGGAGATGATCACGGTAGCCTTCGCGACGTTCAATGGGAATGGATCTATACCGCCTGAGTGAACCGTGTCGCCATTGTAGATAACTCCAATGTTGTGTATTCCGGTGCCGACGCCTATCGGGAGATAGACGACGGAGCATTGGGAACTGGCAGGCTGGCTAGGTCCGACCGCCTGGAGAGTGCAATAGTTTTGTGGCTGATTGACTCCCTGCGCGTCAGTCGTCCATATTACTTTGCCGACAGGAGGGACGTTCCGAATTGTGTCAGTGATTGTCACGGTGCAAGTCGTGGTGCTGTAGACCTCGATCGGGTTGGGGGTGCAGCTCTTGCTGATCGTCACATTGTCCACGAATGCTGCTTCTGTGACAACGGCCGGTTGAATGTTCTCTGGCAGCGTGTCTCCTTGCGCGGTAGATATCTGAACGCACACGTTCGGAGGTGAAGAGACACTACTGGTGGCACACGCGAGTGGTGCCACAGGATAGTCTATGCCAGTGGTCGGAGTCGTGCCTACCTTCTGGTAGGTTATAGTGAAAGCCAAGCCAGAACATGGAGCCGCAGAACACACGTTCGTCCCTGAACTGTCAAACGTGGATACCTGGACGACGCCGAGGCCGTTGGGCGGGGGCGGGTCACATTGACCTTCGAGCGAGATTCCATTGATACATCGAATCGTGTTTGTTGGACTGGGAATGAGGCTGCCGAGCTGGGCATCGGTTGGGTTCAGATACTGCCGGTCGACCGTGACGTAGATGTTGAAGCCACCCAGAGGCGCGGAACCCTGAACAAAGACACCGACCGTGAAGCTCTGGCCGGCAGTAATGGGGTTGATGTCAGGGGTGCCGACGGGACAGCTTGTTGATGCCGGGTTTGGAAGGATGCAGACGACTGCAGGGGGAAGAGTAATGGTGACGTTTGCGCCCTGAATATTCTCGCTAAGAGTGTCCCCGAAGGCAGTAGAGACTAGAACGCACGTGTTTGGTGGTGAGGAGACACTGCTCGTGCTACATGCTGGATGTGTCGGATAGGAGAGAGAAGTACTGGGGGTCGCGCCCACAACCTGGTATGTTATTGTGAAAGCCATGCCAGAGCATGGCGAGATACCACCACACTCGTTGCTCCCATTGCTATCCAGGGTGGAAACCTCGACAACACCCTGACCATTCGCAGAATTGACCGTACACGCGCCAACCACGGAAACACCGTTGATACAGATAATCGTTGATGTCGGACTCGCAATAAGAGTGCCGAGAGCAGCGCCCGTAGGATTCAGATAGGCCGGGTTGCCCGCAACATAGATGTCAAAGCCGCCCATAGCATCAGAACCCTGAATGAAGACACCGACACTGAAAGTATCACCAGCGTTGAAAGGACCCAACGTCGGAGCACCAGCGCTACAGCTCGTGGCCGATGTGGAGGCGGTGATACAGACAAGGCCCGTGCCTGGCGAGGCGTGGGCGTATGGGACGAAGCTTGCAGGGGTGAAGATCGCAGCGGCGAGGAGAAGAGGCAGTGATAGTATTAGACGCTTCTTTTCGAATAGACGATTGTACATGACATTGATCACTTTTTTTCTTGGATAGGCTTGACTTTTAGCTGGTCTTAAGAAGCTTTCGGGTGGTGAGCAACCATCGGCAACCGCCAGATATTACTCGCCCAATGTAGATATCTCGGAACATTTCCGCTTTTAAACCAAGTTTCCGGCCAATTTTCCTCGGGCACTCTCTCAGCTGTTCCTTCGAAAGCCAGCGACAAAGACACAGAATCTGTCAGGTGTAGAGGTGACACGCGACAAAGTGATCCTTCTCCACCTCGAGGAGCGGTGGCTCGTCAATCGTACACCGGGTGTGCGCGTATGGACACCGGGTGTGGAATCTGCAGCCTGACGGAGGATCGACGGGGCTCGGTATCTCTCCACTGATCACATCTCCCCTCTTCTGAGCGGGGTCGGGGGATGGGACTGCCGCAATGAGCGCTTGAGTGTATGGATGGAGAGGGGCATTGATGAGCTGCTCCGACTCTGACATTTCCATGATCTTTCCAAGATACATTATGCCGATCCTGTCGCAGACATGCTTCGCCAGGGCAAGATCATGGGTGATGTAGATGATGGACGTTCCCTTCTTGTGGACCAGGTCGACCATGAGGTTGAGAATCTCGGCCCTGATCGACACGTCGAGCATTGAGACAGGCTCGTCAGCAACGACAAACTTTGGATCGAGAACAAACGCCCTGCCGGTAGCGACCCTCTGACGCTGCCCACCGCTCAGCTCGTGGGGAAAACGGTAGAGGAAATTCTCCGGAGGCACAAGCTCGACCTCGTTCAACATCGCCTTCACCCTCTCCTCCACCTCCGACTCGTTCTTGGCAACTTTCTGGACACGGATCGGCTCAGCAATAATCTCCTTGATCGTCATCCGCGGATCAAGAGACTCGAATGGGTCCTGAAAGACTATCTGCACTCTCCGACGCAGATCCTTCAGACTACGCCAGCCGTAGAGATTCTCCTCAACCTTTTTGAAGTGTTTTTTGCAAAGATAGCCAGTGTCCGCGATTGTCTGAAGGAGAGAGCTGGACACATCAGTGGGCGAGACCGCTCTCCTAGCAGGACGACCACAATCCGCAATGGAACACTTCGCTGCCTTCTCTACCTTGCCAACGGTCTTCAGTCTTGGTATGGCAAGCTTCTTCTTTGCCTCCTTGAAGTGTGTAGAGCAGAGATAGGCGTTCTCACCGGAGGATTCTCCTCCTAGTTTGGCCCTGGTGAAGTCGGTGGACGAGACAGTTTTCTTTGCGGGTCGTCCACAACCGGTAACTGAGCAGGCGGTTCCCCTTTCGACCTTTCCCCGGGTCTTGATTGCCGATCTGAAGGCGACCGTGATATCTTTGCCTTCAAAGTAGATGGCGCCATCGGTTGGATCTGTGAGTCTGACAAGCAGTCGGCCAGTAGTGGTCTTCCCACTTCCGCTCTCGCCGGCGAGGCCGAAGATCTCCCCTTTTCTCATCCCGAAGCTGATCCCGTCAACCGCTTTTACGGTCAGCTCTTGTTTAGAGACCAGTGTTTGGAAGAAACCTTTTTTCAAAGGGAAATGTTTCTTCAGATTCTCCACGCGGACTATGTAGTCTTCGCTCAATTCAACCATCTAGTCGTAGAGGTGGCAGGCGACAAAATGATCGCCCGTCCCGGCCTTTTCCAGAACAGGGTCGACCTTCTTGCAGACATCCATAACATATGGGCATCTCGGGTTGAAGCGACATGCGGGCGGAGGTCTCAACAGATCTGGTGGCTGCCCTGGGATAGACGTGAGCCTAATTCTCTCACCCTTGAGGGCCGGAAACGCTTTGATCAAGCCTTGAGTGTACGGATGGAGGGGCTCTTTGAAAATGGCCTCGGCGGCGCCATACTCTACAATTCTTCCCGCGTACATTATCGCAATCTTCTCGCAGGTCTCCGCAAGTATCGAGAGATCGTGGCTGATCACAAGCATCGACAATCCAAGCCTCTCCCTGAGATCACGCATCAGCTTGAGCGTCTGGGCCTGAACAATAACGTCCAGCGCAGTGCCTGGCTCGTCGCCGATCAAAAACTTTGGATTAGCCGCGAGAGCCATGGCGATGAGTGCTCTCTGTCGCATTCCTCCGCTGAACTCGTGCGGATAATTGTCGACACGTTCGGGATCTATGCCGACAAGCTCGAAGAGCTTCCTCGCCCGCTCCCATGCTGATTTGTTGTCAGTATCAGGCTCATGAGTCCGTATGGCCTCGACGATCTGATCTCCAACCTTGATTACAGGATTCATCGCGTTCATTGCTCCCTGGAAGACTATTGCGATGCCCTTCCAGCGAATCTTCCTCATCTCGTTCTCCGACAGGGGAACTAGGTCCATCCCGTCGAAGAGGATCTTGCCGCCTCGAATTACTCCTCCCTGGGGGAGAATCTTCAGAATGGACAGAGCGACGGTCGTCTTTCCACAACCAGACTCCCCGGCAATACCGAGAGCCTCACCTTTTTCAACGCGAAGATTTACACCTTCAGCGGCTCTGACCCATCCGCTAGCTGTCCGATAGTTTGTCGTGAGGTCTTGCGTCTCTAGAATCGCGGGCATCTGAGTGTCGCTCTCGAGTCCATCTCAAGATTCGAGCGGGGCTCGCTTCAATTAAGCTTTGGGGGAGATGTGAAGACTATTCTGACAATACGAGCCCCGCACGGTAGAACAGAGATTCTACAAATTCGGCCAGCCACTCTAGGTTTCTCCGAAGATGATCGGCAATTGGAGATCATTGGTGAGGCAGATTTATAGGACATCATATCAAGAGACCGCGGGGAAGCTACGCTGCCAACAATCGTTTCACAGAGTTTCCGCAAAGCCCTCGTACTCGTCCTATTCACCCTACTACTGAGCCCCTCACTGCTGGCGCCGGCACGGGCAGCTGAAATCACTGTTACGGTGAATAGGGATTCCATATCTGTCCAGATCAATTTTGCACTAACTGAGAATCTCACGACATCACTCCCTGCGCTTGATACTGTTCTTGACCTGTCGAGTCCAGTGATAGCTCCAGTGCAAAAGGCATTTCAATCCGTTGTCCCCAACGCCCGAATCGAACAGCTAAATCTACATGCTCGGACGGCCCAGATCAACAATCGAACCGGTCTCTGGGTATTCCAAGAGAACTACACGATCACCGTCTCAGGTGTCACCAGGGATACTGGCGGAAGAATAGTTGCCGACCTCGCCTTTCTCTCGTCAAAGAACAATCAGTCCATGATCACGTCAGGGGTGGAGCTGAACAGTGTCGGGCTGACTTATCTTCTGGAAGGCTTTTCGAGGTTTCCGCCTGACGGCAAGACACGCTACTTCGCGCTGAGTGCCGAATATACACTTCCCCTTGTTCCTGAACAGTTCACCTCGGCCTTCAGCATTCTCGACCTGACCTGGATCTCTCCAGTCTCAAGGTGGAACAGTGTCTACCAGCCGTTCGAACCATCGACCATGTGGAACCTGCAACCTCGGAATTCTCCGTTCAGTGTAAAGGTGGGTGTGGGCCTCACTTCCGAACAAACCTTTCTGAAGCAGTACGTGGCCTACCTAAATTCGACAGTGGAGGCCATCGCTCCTCCCAGAGCTCAAGCCGACGGGACATCGATCTTCTTTGACATACCAACAATAGCGGAGACGATAATGCCGATCATAATTGTCGCATCGCTTCTGGTTACCATCACCTCGATATTGCTTGAGAGAAGAGTATCCAAATCGGGACGGCCTTTTAGAGGTAGAAAACGTTAGGCTAACAAGACTATAGTCGGTCGAGTGATAATCCTCTTAGAGTAGGTATCCCTCGACGACGGGATTATGCAGATGGTGATCGCTAGACTACATCTTACCGCTGAAAACAATATTGCGGAAATCGAATCGCAAGTGGGCGGGATGCCGATGTGTGGAAACGATCTTTCAGTCCCCCCTTTTCCCCTAACGTACTCGTCTAACGCCTTGCCTTCTCGGATCGATACGTGGAGTCAGGCTACGGTGTACATGATGTAAGAATCGGTGGATGTGACGGACCAGGAAGAGGGAAGCTGGAGACACTTTTGCCCCGGTCCGTTGCTCGTCTAGCGCCGTTTTCTGAGCTTGGGGTTGAACATTTCGTCGAGCGCGTAGCCGATTAGGACGAAGGATAGGGAGACGAGGGCGATGGATAATCCGGGAGGAATGACCCACCACCAGTAGTGCGTGCCGCCCACGATGAAGTTGTCGTTGAGAATTCTTCCCCATGACTCGACCGTGGGGTCGCCGAGACCCAAGAAAGCCAGCGCTGCATAAGTTAGAATGGCTCCGGGCACGCTCAGGGCTAGGTTGACGTAAGTGAGTCCGACGAGGTTCGGGAACAGATGTTTCGTGAGTATCCGAACGTTCCCAGCTCCCGCGGCTCTCGCAGCTTCGATGAAAGGCCTCTCCCTTAGAGTTAGGACTTGAGATCTGATCACACGTGCAAAGCCCATCCAAGAGAAGAAGGCTATGATCATGATAATTGTCAGAGCGCTTGGTGTGAGGATTACGGTTAGGATTATGGCGAGTGGAAGGAAAGGAATCGTCAACATTAGGTCCGTGACTCTCATGAGGACCTGATCTACGATACCTCCGAGGAGACCTGCCAGTAGCCCTATGAGAAGTCCGACTCCGATTCCGAGCAGGGCTGACGTTAGCCCTACGAGCATAGACGACGGTGTGCCAAGCAAGTCACGGGTCAGCAGATCATTCCCTCCATTGTCAGTTCCAAAGAGACCCCAGGCTGTTCCCGGGAGGCTTAACTGAAGATTTGTGATGTCGAGCGTCTGTACTCCGTCGAATCCGACCTCGATCCCGTATGTGTAATCTTGAACCGCGGAGAAAATTACTTCCGCGTCACTAAGACCCGTTGAGCCTCTGGGCTTGTCGGGCCAGGTCTCCATCCGGCTTCCTTGAGGCCGAGTCCAGTTGCCACTCTGTGTCACGTTGACATCCCAGAGGTTGAACACAAGTCCACCCAGCTGATCAATGAATACCCTCACATGGATGGGATGGGCCTCTGTCGCACCGGTTGCTAGGACGGACACGGTGCCCAGGAAGCTCGCGGGTGGTCCTTTGTAGGGATAGCGAAATGTCTGGTTGAGTCCGGCTTTCGCCATGCCCTGGGTTGGATGGGATAGTTGTACGCTTCCCACCGCATGGGTAGTCGGATCAGCAGTTCCAGGGGCGTACGACAGAATAAGGTTGGAAAGATCTTGCCGCGATCCACTAAACGCCCATGCCCGGAGTGATGCGGGAGAGGAGAATAACGGATCATTTACGACCACAAGGTTCTTACTCAGATAGTAGCCGTCCGGAAAGTTCATTACCCATTCGGGCTGGGCATGGGGACCAGCCACTTGCTCGATGTCATGATAGGGAGTGATCAATGGCGCGGCCAGTGCCACGAAGCTTGACAGTATGAGAATGACGAGCCCTACAAGCGACATCCTATTCCTCATCAGTGCTCTAAGTAGCCCGGCCGTGCGGTGCAGCTGGAAGCGCCAGTATGATTTAAGATAGTCTTGGTCGGACACACTAATCACGACTTGAGTGGGTCAAGAATGTCCTATTCATAGCGTATGCGCGGGTCGACGATGCCGTATGCTACATCTGCAATGAAGTTGGCTGCTATCACTGTAAGAGAGATCAGATAGAACATTGCCTGCATCACTGGAAAATCGTGGGCCTGTACAGCTTGAAAGAGCATGAAACCCAGCCCCTCGTATGCAAACACAGTCTCAGTTATGATCGCACCGGCGAGTATCCCCCCGAACGCGAGGGCGGTAGAGGTTATGACTGGAAGCGACGCATTCTTGAACGCGTGACGGAAAAGTATCACCCTCTGCGACAGCCCCTTGGCCTTGGCTGTGACGATGTAGTCCTCGTTCAGAGCTTCCACCATGGTTGCTCTGGTCAAGAGGACGAAACCACCATAGGTAAAGAGCGTCAGTGTTAGCGCTGGGAGAAAGAGATACTGAAGGCGGATTAGAATCTGCGACGCCAAGTTGGGAATATGTCCAGGAATAGAGAATTCTACCGGTTGGGTTCCTCCTGAGGGGAACCAGCCCAACCCTATGGCGAAGACGAGTATGAGGACCTCGCCCATCCAGAATGTCGGGAGTGCGAACGTAGTGAGTGAGGCGGATATTGCGGTCCTATCTAAGAAGGAGTCCCGTTTGTGGGACGCCACTATGCCGAGGGCCACGCCTATGATTATGGCGAGGATAGTTGAAGTTCCGAGTAGTAGAAGGGTGTTCTGCAACCTTCTCTGTTGTATTATCAGGGTCGTGATGGACTGGCCGTTCTGAAATGAGATTCCAAAGTTGAATGTGAGCATCGCACGAACGTAGGTTATGAACTGGTCTGTTGGAGACGCGTGACAATTCCACAGCTTGCAGAGATTATCGATTGCGGCCTGGTTTCCAGCGAGCCGGGGATTAGCTGTAAGTAATGCCTGAGCACCGCTCTGTCCAGGAAGCGCTTCGAAGATGAACCAGTTCAATATTATGACGGCGAAAATCAGCGCTACAGTATATGCCAGCCTTCTGAGCAAGAAGGACCGAAGCGACATCTAACGAACAAAAACATCGAGATCAATCGTTTATTTGAGGCTTGCCCCTGTGACTGAAATTTCAGTCCCAAAAGAAAATCTGGCTGGACTTCGCTTCCGCGGTTCTGGGACAGAAAGGAAGGTTCGACTAGTGTTTGTGTTGAAGGGTTGAGAGATTCTTGCTTGTGTGTGTAACTTTCTGGAAAAACTGGTTAGAACATATGATGGAGGGCGGATGCCCTTGGTGGGTTCGATCGGCAGTCTACGCATTGCTATGCGCAGATGTTCCTGCGATTCTGGATGATAAAAAGAAAAGAGAGGGGGTTTAGTTTTTTCGTCGATTGTTAGCAGTCGTATGCGCCGTTAGGATAGGCTGAGCCTGATCCTACTGGTGCTGCGCAGTTGGTGTAAGGACCGCCTGTTGGCGACGCGGGTGAAAGTACAGTGGTGTCTCTGTTTCCTACGTTTGTTTGTCTGCTGCCCCACTCGTAGAGCGTGGAGGCGTACCCTCCGATGCCTGGTAGAGTGGTGCCTACCCATCCTGCGTTAGATGCTGTGCATGGAGTGATGGTCGTTCCTGGCAGTGTGTAGCCTGCCTTGCAGGCTAAGATTAGCTGTGTGCCGGTAGTCTTCTCTGTCGAAAAGCCTATCCAGCTAATGCCTCTGAGCGAGTTGACAATCGCCCTCTGGTTGAGACCGACAAGGTTACTGCCTGTCCCGCCTGCGTTGCCAATTCCCTGCGCCCAGTGTGGACAGTTGGCCGATGGACTCGAGGAGTGGCAGCTGTTGACAGTCAACACCTTGTTGAAGTCAGCGCTACCGGACCCGATGACACCTGCCCAGATGTACGTTGCAAGCTTTCCACTGCTGCGGAAGTAGTCGCTGCTAGAGCCAGCAATGCCACAGGTTGTGCCTGTTCCTGTGAGAGTACAGCCCGTCCGGGTCAGGGTGAAATCGCCGAGACCAGAGGGTGGAGCCTGTGTATTGTCGATGCTACAGCCTCCCCCGATTGTGCCAACCGGAGGATGATTCAAGCCACCGATGCTCTGGCATTGGAACGGTCCTGATCCGATGAGGAAGTTGTTCGCGATAGGGTCGAAGGCCGGACTGTCCGCTGACACGCCGTTTACGACAGCAACATTGGGTGAGCCGAATGCTCCTACACAATTGTCCTCAGCAGCAGCGACGATGCTAGTGCCCACAAGGTTCTTGCCTAGAACACCGCTGTTCCACGTGCTCGCGCCACATCCAGACCAGACGTGGCCTGGCATGATGGTGATGCCGCCCAGGAAGAGCTCAGTGAACGGACCCTTAGCCTTGAGGTTCAGGTCCACAGTGAACTCGTCCAGCACGTTGACGTGAGCAACGTTCGAAAGCGATGTGGCCTGGAATGCGCCCGTAGCGTTGAGGTCGATGAAGCTGTACTTTACGTCCCAAGCGGTGACCGGACCACTGTCATGCCAGTGGTTGGCACGGTTCAACGAGAGACGAAGATCAGCCACAGTGTTGGCGAAGTATGTCGCGTTGCCATAGCCTAGCGTTGTAGAGGTACAGCCGGGACCACCTGGGTAGCATAGGAAGCTGTGACTCGTCGTCATCCAGTCAATGTTCTGGATGATCGAGGAGCAGACTGGAACTCCGGCCGATCCGGCCAGACTTGCAGAGTTTGTGCATTGCGGGTTCTGGACGAAGAGACTGTCATAGATGTTTGCCAGCAGGAAACCTTCCCAGAGTGTGTTGAACTGGAATGGAGTGGGATTCCCTACGGTGGTCAAGAAGCTCTGGCGGAATGTTCCGTTGATGAATGCGTTGGCGCTGTAGCCGTTAAGCCATTCGAAGAAGCCCGCTGAGGGCGTATAACCGCCTCCAAAGGCTGTGATAAAGCCTGGGTTCGATTGGCTTCCCAGAGGCCAGTTGCTCCGGCGACCCTGGGTGTCTTGGCCGTCCCAGACTGGTACCGTGAGAGCATGTGTGCCGAAGTAGTCCTCTGCCTGGTAGCCGGCGCTGATGGATGTACATGGAGGAGATGCTCCGATGCATGTGGTAGCTTGTGCGCCTCCAAGGACCACTCCACCCGAGCAGTTTGCGAACGTCGGGGTGGCTTGGCCGATCGTGGGATCTGTTGCGGGTCCAGGCGAACCGAGGCATAGGGAGAACTCTGTTGCCTGGCTCAGGCTATCGTAGGTTGGACTGCAGATGTACTGGTAGTTTGCTACGTTGTCGGAGTATACTGGTCCAGTGCATGGAGAGCCTGGCACGTTGGAGGAGCAGTCAGCACTTGTACAGGTAACGTCTGTCTTTGAGGTGAAGAGGCTATTGTACTCGAAGTATACGACCGAGTCGTATGGGAACACTTGTCCGAAGCCGAATGTTCCCAATCCCCAGCAGTTGATCGGGATGCCAGTGAGACTGGTGTTAAATCCGCAGAATTGAATGATTGACCCCTCAACTCTCTGGAGGAACGAGCAGGGTCCATTGCTGCAGGCAACATTGCTGCTGCCAGTGTTGGTATTGTCGCAGGATTGGGGTTGACCTGCAAGCGTTGTCCATGCGCCCCACGCGGGTGAGAACAGCGCGCAGATGTCCTGGGCAATGCCTTCGCCCAGACTCTTGCGGGGTTCGGTGGTGCGGACGAACATGCAGGTGTTTGCCGTGGCAGGGGAGCCTATAGCGCAGCCTGCAGTGTTGATGGTTGTAGCAACCGAGGGCCAGCCGCCGGTCGGTGGGAGTAGTTCACAGTTTGCATTCGTTCCGACGCCGGTTATACCAGCGAAGGAGAACGCTCGGACAAAGTGTTGTGCAGCTGCGCAGAAGTCAGGACTGCCGATAGCCGCTTGCCATGGGAAGGTGGTAGTGCCAGCGATCGTGCCAGTTGGACAGGCGGTGCTGAAGCTACAGTTGTATGAAGTACCACCAGGAGCACCGACGATACAGTTCGAGCCTGTCTCTGCATACAATGTATCCCAGCCACACGGGTTAGCGGCCGGAAGCCCACCATTGATACATCCCCCTGACTGTGTACAGACGGGCATAGCCGCGTCATCTGGGATGCACGCAATGTTGAGGCACGCAGCGTTCTGCGCGGCGAAGGTCTGCTTGTTGAAGAGATGAGCTATTCCTTGGCGAAGCTCTTGGCCTGCGGCAGTACTGCCGTACTGCATGGGTATACCCCACAGGATGTTGGCGAGGTTAAACTCGATCTCGAAGTATCCGTGGTCGGCGACTGGAAAGCTACAGAGGACAGTGGAGCTGCCTGCACAGTTTACGACGCCAGCGCCTTGCTGGGTTGCCGTTAGCGGCCAGTCCTCTGCGTCCACCTGGTTTGTTGTCAGCCAGTCGACCTGGGTTTGGGGTACCCCGTCACCCTGGCTTATTGACAGTGTGCCCTCTTGGGCACCCGCTGGATACCATGAGCCGACTCCGGTCTCCGTGGTGGCGTGGACTGTTGGTATTGTGATTGATGGGAGCTGGAGGAGTGATGCGAGTGGACCGCTGAGGCCCACGAGTGAGAATGTCACTGTAAAGAGTACGAGTAGTTTTGCGGTAGAAGTACCTTTCAAATTTTCTCGAATGCAAGCTGGGAGGTTAGGCTTTAAAAGATTATCCCTTATGTAGCGGCGATTTACATCCCGGGAATGACTGGGATATTCCTAGCTTACCAAGAGTCCCATCGAATATACAGGAAAGGCTCACAGCGGCTCCGGGTTGCGGGCTCGCGACTTTCTCACGAGTCCGACCCCGAAGACGGCGACGCCAAGTAGGACGATTCCAGACAGGAGCGTCTCCGGAAGGTTGAGACCCAGAAAGAGTCCGAACCGAGGAGGGAGGGGGATTATTAGCTGTACAAACGCTGTTCTCAAATTGTTCGGATCTAAAAGGTGTCCTAGAACAGTCAACGTGTCGTTCTCCAAGATCCTTCCGGTTGTCATGTTCTTGACCTCGTCGAGGAGGACGTCAACCCTGTAGACTCTAGGCGGGAGACCTGTAGTATCCCAATCGTAGCTTAAGCTCGACGTGTGTAATGGTTGAAGATTGACGACAGGCTGAGAAGCTCTATTCTCATTATTGATTGAGAGACTCAAGGTTGAATTCTCAGGATCGATGCCGTTGTTCGTCGCGATTGCAACGATGTGAACCCTAGTGCCGGAAACTATACCCACTGTATGATCGATCGTGAGTGACTCGATCCCGATGTCAGTCCAGATCTTGAAAACTTGGATAATCAATGTATAGTATGCGGTAGCGTTGTAATTATCCTTCGCGCCAAGAGTCACAAAGTGTTCGCCTACCTGTTCCTGAGGAAATACGAAGGTAACATTCGACTGAAGGGCGCCGTTACCCTGAGGACTATTGAAGGTACGGACGTCTCGACCAGATCCCGCGGCCCAGTTATATGCTATAATCCGGCCCCCTGGATTCTGCGATACCGCAGTGCCGTTAATGGATACGGGACGACCTGTAATCGGTCTTAGCGGAGGTTCAAAGAATACGAGTGGTGGCTTGCATAGCCCGGACCCACAGTCTTTGTTGGTGAAATAGCCATCATAGGCGACCGTCTGCAAGACGCCCTCTGTCGCGTTATGATGGTTTTGTAATAGTTGATGTACGAAGTGGAATGTCGAAAATCCTACGCCAAACACGCCGAATGTAATACTGAACAATCTTCCGTTTGGCACTGGGTTAGTTGTATTGCTCCCCCCAGAAGTGATGAGGTCGAGGCTCACGACACCCGTGCCGTCGTATGCAGCCTGAAAACTACACGATGCACCGAGACCATCAACAGTGAGACCATTGATACATATCCTCTGAGGCTGCGCATCGCTTCCCAAGACTCCTCCCGAGTAATCCAAGGATTGGAATTGCAGAAGTGGATAGTTGTAGAAGAGTCCTATCTCAAAACCGGAAGACGGGAATGAGTTGGTGATATTGACTTCCAACGTGATTGACGATCCTACCTTGAAACTCGTGCTAGCGATAGCAGTCGGGTTAACGGCGATTTTCGCGCCCACCGTCAGAGTGACATTAACCGGGGCTATTGGCTCCTGGCTTCCGAGTCTTGCCGTCACAGTCACGTTGTAAACGCCATAAAGTGCAGTGCGAGGAACCGTCATGGTCAAGACAGTACTATTGCCTTCCTTCCGCGGAATCACGCTGCTCGGAGCGAACGAGCAGGTGGTCCCCGAAAAGTTTGCAGGAGGCAGACTAATCAGATCACAGGCTAGCGTAACATTTGAGGCGTGTTCCTCGCCCGCCGTAAGGGTCGCAACGATGGTTGTCGTCCCAGAATTCCCAGGAGTCAGTCTTATTCCTGCAGGAGTGAAGAGGGTATAAGCAAAGCTGCCTTGAGCATGGACTAGTGCTACCGGACTCAGCAATGCACCGGAGAACATGTTCAGTGAAACGGCGAGAACGGCTACAAAAAGAGCCTTCCAAGACTTAGAGAAAATTCCAGAGCACCTCCCAGCCCAAGCCTGCCTCTAACCATTCGACCCGCGTCGTGTCCCTCGCAGAGCCGAGGGGTTTTCCGTTTTAAAAGTTTATCCGAATATTTTCCAGGGTCTTCTTGGATCTTCGAAATCCAACTCAAATAGACTGTGAGTCCCCTATTTGAACTGGGTTCCCCCTGCTCCAACAAGAGCCGGGTAGAAGTAGATATTTAGCTGATAGGGAGGCATGGCTCATCTGAATATTTGAGGACTATGCCCAGACCGGGTACCAAGGTCTGGTTCCCCCAATGTCCCTGCTGGATTCGACCGCCTTCGATCCTAATGCACATGAACCAGCCATAGTACGGGTTGAACCTCGGGTCATTTGCAGGGGGAGGGATCGTAAAGTTCAGTGTATTCGTCTCCCCGAGAGGTTGTCCCCAGACATTGAAAAAGTCCTGGAGGGTATAGGTCCGGCTGACGGTCGACCTCACGTGGATAATGGAATATGTGGTGTTTCCGCCTGGTGCCTGTTGCGCGAATACTGGATAGTGCCCGTTTATCCCTTCATTGTCATACTGGTTTGTCTTCCAGATGCCGCCTCTTATGCCAACATTTATGGGTAAAACGTTACTGACGTAAGCAGATCCCTGATTTAACTGATAAATCTGAATGGCTATTGGAATTGTAAAGTCCTGTTGGGCTTGAGGATTGGCAGATACTGCGAAGTAGATTGCGACAAGTAATGCCAGAGCGATGAAGGGGACTGAGTAGAGGACCAGCTTCTTTCTACCCGCGCCACGTACGCTCTTTGGAGCCAAACGGACCCGACGGAGAGATGGTCCTCCGGCCTTATAGTCTTGTCTGACTCCTGATGAAATTCGCTTGCCACCAACCCAAGAAAGGTGTAGGAGAAATCGGTCGTATTGGACTAGATTGTGAACTATTTCCCCCTTGCAAAGCTATCCAGAATAGCCCTTCGCTATACCGAATCCATATATTCGCGAAATCCTAGCTCGACTTCGTAAGCGGAAGAAACCTATGTCAATTGTTCAACAGTCGGTACCTTCGCATTACATTCTCAATTTCGTACTTTTCGATAAGCCCATAAGCCCCTCGTGTCAAGACCAGTAGTGATTTCTGAATGAAGAAGCTCGTCGCCGTGACGTTACTACTCCTCGGATCCCTATTCGCCGTTCCCATCTCCACACACTTAGCACACGGCCAGTTCACCGGCATTGTGTGTCTTACCAGAGCAACAAGCAACAACTGTCCGCAAGTCCCGCTCACTTTCAACGCCACAGGCGTCGGGAAAACCTTCACGATCGGTGTCTTTATTGAAAATTCTGATGCCATGGGTGGCATCGACATCTATGTCTCTGTTGACACGTCGTATCTGACTCCCATTAGTGCTGCTTTCGGACCTCTGATCGCTAGCCCCACGTCGACGATTATCTGTATCAACAGTGTTTCCGTGGTTGGCGCGTGTACGGTTGGCACTGCTAACGGTCCGGGCGTTGTCGAAGTTTCCGCCCTAGAGAGCCAGGCAGGCAACGAGTGTGGTGGTATCTCGCCATGCTCTGGTATGGCGTTGACTATAACTTATCAGGTGATAGGCTCTACTGCTAGTACTCCTTTCTCTTATCCAAGAAACTCAGGCTGCTCCACGAGCAGTGTGACCAATCCCCCGAACGTGTGCGTTAATATCACCGACGCGTTCGGGACCACACTCAGTGAGACAGTGCAAGAGGGAGACTTCACAGACTTGACCCCGACGGCGAACTTTGGCGCGACACCCACGAGCGGAAACGCACCTCTCACGGTCAATTTCAACGCGACCCTGAGCAACGCGACCGCGGGGAATGTGATCACGCAGTATAATTGGGATTTCGGAGACGGTTCATCCCCTGCAAATGTGACTAGTGGGCCGACGACTTCCCACGTTTACAGTTCACCAGGCACGTTCCATCCCAATCTTGAGACGGTAGATGTGTCGGGGAAGAGCTCCATAAAAGATGGGTTAACCATCACGGTCTTACTGCCTGACTTCAGTATCGATTCAAACCCAACCGTTCTTCAGATCCTTCAAGGGGCAAACAAGAATGCAACGATAAGCCTGACCAGCCTGCGGAGCTTCAGCGGAACCGTTACCATCTCCGCCAACAGTTCCGCAACTATAGGAATCACCTCCACACTCAACCAGACAAGCGTCACACTCTCATCGGGACAAACGAATTCGAGAACAAGGCTTACCGTCTCCGCAGCAATCTCAACACCGACTGGAACCTACGCGATCAATGTCACTGGGACCAGCGGGACACTCAAACACTCAGTCTTCATAACAGTCACGGTTATCAAACCAGACTTTAGCATCACGTCCAACCCGAACACCCTCCAAATTGAGCCAGGAAAGAACGAGAACGCGACGATAAGCCTCACCAGCATGAACACGTTCAGCGGAACAATAACACTCACGGCAAACAGCTCCGCCACCCTGGGAATAACTTCGACGCTCAACCCGACTACGGTCACGCTGGCATCAGGCCAGACGGACTCCGGGACGAAACTCACTGTCGCCACATCTGTCTCAGCCTCTCCGGGAACTTACACGGTCAACGTTACAGGAACAGGCGGGACACTCAAACACTCGGTCTTCATAACAGTCACAGTTGTAAAACCAGATTTTAGTGTCACGTCCACTCCACAGTCCGTGTCGATCCCACGCGGAGGAAACGGAAATTCTATCATCACTCTCACCGGCCAGTTCGGCTTTACCGGGAACGTCGGCCTCACGGCCAGTCCCAACTCGACAAGCATAATCACGTTTCTCGATTCGACGAGCGTCCTCGTGGCTACAGGGATAAGAACCAACGTAACTCTATACATAATCGCCAAGCCCAGCATCACGCCTGGAGACTACAGGATAACAGTGACCGGGACCAGCGGTCCTCTGACCCACAGCATCAACGTCACGATCAATGTCCCAGTTCCCAGTTTCGGGGCTAGCGCCACCCCAACGAGCGTATCGGTCAATACCGGAACGAACGGGACATCCGCCGTTACTCTGATTGGGCTGAACGGTTTCACTGGCAACGTCAACCTCACCGCGCCTCCTCCCCCCAGCGTGGACATAACAACTACGCTCTCTAACACCACCGTCTCGATAACCAGCACAAGCGGCCCGGTCACATCGACTCTGTTGATCTCCACGAAAGCAACTACGCCGGCCGGGACCTACACGATCACAGTCAACGCAACGACTACGAGCCTCCGTCGCCTCGTCAACATCACTCTGACAGTAACATCACCACTGCCCTCGATCCAGATCGGTGCCGCTAGCCTCTCCGCCGTCTCCCTGACGGCAGGAAAAACAGTAGACATGACGTTCACAGTCAGCAACAGCGGAGGAACACCAGTTAACGTAACCCTGACAATGGACGTGAACGGCGGTAGCGGAGGAAACATAACGGTCGCACAAAAGACCCTCACCCTCAGCCCAGGCCAGGCCGCTCAGACATTCACACTGTCATGGAACACGACTCAATGGCCCGCGGGCAGCTATCATGTCTATGCTAGAGTTATCGGATCTCAGACGAGTACCGTTAACCAGTCGCAGAGCGCTGGCGTAGTAGCTCTAGGATCCCCGCCCTCGCCTCCACCGGTTGCGGACCTCAGTCTGATTCCCTGGGTAACAACGGGGATTGCATCGGCAATTGCCGCCGTGTTCGGACTACTCCTGTTCAGGCGCCGACGGCCAGCCGGCGGGATGGGATCTGTCCAGTAGAACCGAATGATCTGATGTGATGAGACCAAGAGAGTCTTCCGACTATTTCTTTCTGAGACTGGCTCTCTTGGCGTGCAGCTTTTTCCGCATGTTTCTTCGTCTGAAAAAGAGACCGAGTCCAAAGATACCCAGAGAACCGGCAAGGCTCCCGAGGAATACGGTGTCACCATACCAGGGCGTCGGAGGTGGAAGAGGTGGGACGTCGACCTTGATGCCGACACTGTCCTGAGTCGTCCAGCCAGCGATAACCGTCTCCGTAACGGTACTGTTCGTCACGTAGGGCCCGGAGAAGGCTAAAAGATAGTCCCCAGGGGACAGGTTCTGGAATACGACCTGGCCTCCGGAGTCCGTAGTGGCGTTTCCAAATGGAGACGCGGTGGACGCGTTGAAGATCTGTACGAGCACCCCGGATTGGAGTATTTTCTGTAGACTGTACACGCTTAAGAGCAACGCGCCCAACGCGGGACCTACTTTGATCATTCGGTGGGTAGAGTTTGTATTTCCAAGAGTGTCCGTGACATTGAGCTTTACATTGTAAGAACGCGGTGAAGGAAAGGTGTGTGTTGTTGAAGGTGACGTTGTGCTGTTCGTGGTTCCATCGTCAAAATTCCAATCATACTTGGTGATCGAGATGGACGAATCGGCTCCGTTGAAGCTTCCACTGGCATCAAAGCTGTTAGGGTGGCCAGCGACGACTGTAGGCGTATTCGAAGGCTGGTAGTTGAAGAACGCCGTGATCCTCGAGTTGCTAAAGATTGCATCTTGGGTTATGACCGGTATGGTTTCGATGGTAAAGTAGGGCGCGGGACCTGATCTCTCTACATCGGCAGTGCTTATCCTGATCAGGCTCGCCCCCGTCCCTGAAACATGGAATTTAACCGAGAAGAGACGCCCGTTCGTAGGCCCGACGACCGGGTTGCCACTCTCGGGGGCCGCTGAGAAGTGCACCCACCCGGGGATGGAGTCCGTCGGGTCAGCACATGGTCCCACCGTGGTTGATATGCCGAAAACACACTCAGCGGAGACAAAGTTTTGAGAGGTAGAGCCGAAGATGTTGCCAGAGTAGTTCAGGTCGACGGCTTGGACTATTGGTGAAGGTTGCGGATTAGTATAATTCAGCTTCAGATCGAAGCCTGCAATATTCTGATCCGCAACAAGATTTAGCATTACGTCGACAGTGAAATCCGACCCGCTCGTAGCGTTGTACGAGACGGGGCTAAGGTATACGGTCGAGAAGCTTTGAGAAAATGCTGCCGTGACGGGATCATAGTTAGCGTGGGAGACGACGATGAGGAGACACAGAACTAGGAACGAACGAATTCTCAACTCCTCCTCACTCTTCTTGCATATCACTTTAGATAAACGAAGCTGTGCAATATTGGCTTATCGCCAGACCGGCCATACTATGATCGGATGGAGGGCGGACGACGCTCTCGAATAGATCGCGCGTTTACTGGAAGTTTCTCGACAGAGAGCCTTGATCCCAGGGGAGTCTGGAGCAATCCAACGATACTATCGAGTTCATTACCAGTTCGGAGGTCGAACTTTTCGTCCCTCGTCACGAGACTCATCATTCTTGCGTGTGTCATATCGGTCACTCGAAGGCTAACGATCTCATCAAATCTGACCTGAAAGTTGTCCTTGTTAGCCGCCAGAATCTTGTTAGGCGTCAACCGCTCTAGGGTACGCTTGCTTCGCGACTCGCCCCCACTCCTAACGACGTCCTCAAACCCTCCACTGAGCCTTCCGAATAGCGCCGAGGTGACCAGTTGTCCAGCACCTCTCTTTCCCAAGTGCGCTACGATTATCCTGCTTCCAGTCACGAACAGGATGAGTTGTTCGATACCAAGAGCCAGACGGGCGACAACAGGAATCTCCCCGAGAATACTCTCCGATTCGGGGCTCATGTCCTTTCAGAATAATTTCACGCGGCTTATTCAATTCATCCCCCGAATCCGATAACAAAGAATCGCTCTCTCTGGAGGCGAATTCAGGTTAGAGTGGAGCCCCGGACGAGATTTGAACTCGTGACCCTTGCCTGTTTGACAAGATTACCAAGGCAATGCTCTAGGCTGCAAGGCACCTACCAGGCTGAGCCACCGGGGCACTGAATGCGGAAGCCCCGAGATTTCTTATATAATGTTGGTCACCTTTGCACCTGCGTTCGATGAATTTTGAGCGTCTGGAATCTAATCTCCCTTATCTGACCAACCCTGCTCGATAACGCCGAAAGTGTTGCCAAGAATGCCTCGACCAGAGCGTCAGGGTCAGTGACCGTCGAGTGTCTTAGGGGGCTGCAGATAGCTGGACGAAGAGTCTCCCCTGGCTCGCTTCCTCCATGCCCAGGCGGCGATGGTTGCTGTCCCTAGCAGAAGAATGGGCACCCATAACGACAATAGCTCCATCAGCAGCTTCAGCCTATCCAAGTTAACGAGGCTCCCACCTACGCTCGACGATTGCACCTGAACAGCGGTAAGAACAAAATCGGATATTGGACCGCTCGTTCCGGTGATGTTGACAGTGTAGCTTGCGGGCATTGTAGAGGTGGTCGGGGAGAAGGTGAGGTTGAACGATGATGTACCGCCAGCGGAAAGCTGAAGGGTCTTGGAAGAGGGACTGATTGGGAGCCCAGAGGGACTTGAAGATGCCGAGACAGTCACGTTTCCCTGGAAACCGTTGAGGCTGGACAGTGTCACCTTGGCATTGCCCGATGCTCCCTGAAGGATCGTCTGAATCGACGGCGCGACGGCGATTCCAAAGTCTGGTAGGAGGATCGTGGCGGTAAACGCGTCTTGGTCGACGCAGCTCGTGTATGCCGCGTCGTATGTGTCGCATGCGAAGCGGTTGTCTGCCCAGAATGGATGAGCTGCGGAGGGTGTGGCGGCTATTCCGATATAGTCGCCCATGAATGGCTCGTTCCAGTTCGGAGCGTCAGTCCTCTTGACGAGCCCAGGGTTGAACGACACATTCGTCACCCTTACCCTTGCGGAGAAGCTGACCCCGCCATCATTCGAGTTCGTAAAGAAAACATCCAGCGCGGTCATAGGGGTCTGCGTGTTGAACCTACTGTCATACCACGCCACGTCTACAATCCCTCCAGATGCAACTATTGTCGGGAAGAAGTGTTGGCCCGTGGTAATGTCGTTTATTCTGAGAGGAGCGGTCCAAGAACCGCCGCCGTCTGTTGACCGAGTTATGTATACGTTGGAGTTTCCGAGTCTCACATCATCGAAGACAACGTACACACCGTGAGCATCGGCTGCTATCTGCGGTATGGTGAAGGCTCGGAAGCTGGCCCCTATCGACGATCCCGAGGTCACCCAGGACGCGGGGTTGACCGCTCTGGCGTTCTGAACCAAAGTCGTACCACCGCCTGTGATCTTGGAAACCTGGATGTAGTTCAGATTCGCGCCAGTAACGGGATCAAAAGCATCGGTCGAGACAAAGACATTCCCCGCAGGATCAACAGCAACCCCCGGCAACCCACCGGTCCGGTCCGAAGGCGCGTAGAACGGCGGGGAGAAGCTGTTCCCGCCATCAGTCGATCTTGTGAATAGTGTTGCGAAGGGGGTTATTGATGTGAGATTGGCGTCAAACGCCAAATACACGTTCCCGTCAAAGGGTCCCCCAGTATTATCCACGGCTATCCACGGCTTGTCCGCAAACAGTGGACCCGTGATCAGTTTGACACTGGAATAGGTCGCTCCATCATTCGTATACTTGGCAACAAACGCAACGGTGTTGCCTATTGGACCATTACCTAAAAATCCGGCCGCACTCACGTTAAACACCAAGCCCGCATAGTAGACGTTGCCGAGACGATCGAAGGCGAGCACGGGATCGGATGTGGCATTTGACCTGTGCAGCGGCGAGGCCAATCCCTGGCTGGAAGCGTCTCCAGGAAAGCCAGGCAAGAGACCACTTGTCCATGTCTGTCCACCATCAACCGAGCGGTAATAGCCGTGCCACCGATGCTCCCCAATACTCTTCAACCTGTAATCCTGGGCTCCCGCAACGAGAACATTCGGGTTACGAGGGTCGACCACTATTGTCGTCTCGACCTGCTGCCGATCCGGGGCAGCCTCCCCCACAACGGGAACATTTGCACCCACCACACCAGCGGAAGAAGCCGGAGCCATCAGACTGCTACCCCTAGTAGCTGTAGACACCGGATGAAATAATGGGGGCAGGCATGATATCAGGACGAGCACGAAGAAGACTGCGAGTTTAGGGCGAATCTTGGCCCATGCCCTCTCCATAGAATCAACCGACTCGACTCCCCCTTATCACTTTATCCGTAGCCATAGTCGTGGTTGCTACTATCTCGAGCCTGTCGTGACCGCGTGTATTCTTACACGAAGAAGACGTTTCTCTTTCCTACTGGTGCTGCAGCATCTGCCCAGCCTTATCCCGCCAAGCAGGCCACTTCGACATCTCTTCCAGCGCAGACTTTTCAGCCTGCTCGTGATTCATCCAGCGCGTCTGCATAGCCTGACTCACCAGGTCCTCGTACAACTTCTCGAAAGGCAGCAACTTCCCCTTCAAGTCAGTACAATGAATGCAATAGGGATTATCAGGATTCTGCGTGCCATGATCCGCATTCGACGACATCGGCCGGCCACAACTCTCACACTCACTCGCGAGAGACATAAGACTCCGCACCAGAAGCCAACAAGCCTCTGCTATGTAGATAACCATACTTGGACAATTAGACGCTGGTCAAGGTAACAAGACCCTCCCAACTGCTAAACAATTAATAAGCCCGGACACCAGGAATCGTCAAGAACGCTAGAGGAATGCTTCTATTGCGGAGAAAGGGCCCGAAGGCTCCTTTCGCACTAGTCACACTAATACTCCTATTCGGAAAAAAGAAACCAGCCCAAGTAGCCGACAAGGCGACTGTCGCAGACTCAAAGACGGAAGCATTCCCAGTGCCCGACATTCTCAGGAAGACTATCAGTGGAAATGATGCCTCCAACGCCCGCGACCGACTCCGATTGGCGAGCCTAGAACGGGACATTATCGGAGACGCTCTAACAAAAATCTACGAGGCGGAAGCTAAGGGACTGATCAACGAACCAGAAAAAAATCAGTTGCTGCAACGATACAAGACTGACCTGAAGCGAGTAGACGGAGAAGTAGACACTCACAAAAAGACGGTTGACCTGTACGACCTGGAGTCTGCCAAAGAAGACCTCCTCAAGAGCTTCCATGAAAAGATGCTCGAGATCGACCTGAAGATAAGCCAGATCAGACCCACAACGACAATCGCGCCTGAAGAAAAGACCGTCCAGCCACCACCCACGCCAAAGACAGACCCAGCACAAACAACACCAACGACTCCCGCCAAGGAAAGGCCTGCCCGAGAGAAGCCTAAGAACAAGGCAGAAGAACGGCTCGAGACAATCAGAGAAGAAGTGCTCAAAGCCATGGAGCGACTAGAGCAGATAGAGACCGAAGGCTAGACCAGAAGATGTCATGGACCGACAAGGCGCGGGTGAGCGCCGCCGCACAAGCCGTCCGAGAACTCAAAGACCACACCACGGTTGGACTGGGAAGCGGCAACACAATCCTCCGAGCACTCGAACTTGCAGCAGAACGGATCAAGAAAGAGAATCTTAGGATCAGCTTCATCCCAACCTCATACCAGATGGAGATCGCCGCAAAGAAACTCGGCCTCAAGACAGCAAGCCTAGACGAGGAGACCGAACCGGAACTAGCACTAGACGGCGCAGACCAAGTGCAATGGCGAACCCTCGACCTGGTCAAGGGCGGAGGAGCCGCGCTGCTGCGAGAAAAGATAGTAGACTCCACGGCGAGGCGTCTTGTCATCGTCGTAGACGAGAAAAAATTGGCCAAGACACTCGGCGGACCCCAACCAATACCTGTCGAGATAACCCCCTTCGCCTACGCTTCCACACTTGAAAAGATCAGGAGAATCTCGGACAAGACCATTCTCAGAGAGACCCCAGGCAAAGTAGGACCCGTCATAACAGACAACGGCAACATTATCGCCGACGTCTACTTCAGAAGCCTCCGCCGTCCAGAGATCGTCCACGAGAAACTCAAGAAGATACCAGGCGTAATAGAAACAGGGCTCTTCCTAGGCATGGCAGACACAGTCTATGTCGGGAGAAAAGACGGACACGTAGACATCCTACGCAGAAGCTGAAACATCATTCACGAACAAGACAGATTCTAGATTGCCTCTGGCTCAAGAAGAACCATTTCACCCAAACGACTTTTCCAACTCCAGGCAGTAGGAGTTCATCTCAGCATCTGAGTGCCGGGGGCGGGGTCTCGAACAAGGCCGTCTATCGAACCCGCGTTGTCGGAATTCTAGGAGTTATCGAGGGGCGATTGACGTGCACAAAGTCTATGAATGCTGCTAGTTTGGGAGCGTCTGCCGAGGTGGCCTAGCCTAGTCAAGGCACCGGGCTCGCCCTCCGCGAGGGTGATACTCATAATCCTAGGCTAGGGTGGATTCCGGAGAGGAGTTTGACTTCCCCGGACATCGAGGGTGCAAATCCCTCCCTCGGCACTCCTTCCTAAGAGACTGCGGGTTGATCGCACCAAATCTACCGCTAGAACCATTGAGCTCAGAAAGATTAAACGCCCGATAAGAACTGAGATCATGACACCAAGGGAAAACCTGAAGCTTGTCTACGTACGACTTCTCCACACTCGACAACATCGAGACAAACGGCAAACGAGTCTTCCTCAGAGTTGACATCAACGTTCCACTCGACCCATCAACGCATCTGATCCTCGACGATACACGGATCAGAGCCGTCTCCGAGACACTTGCTAGGCTTGAAGATGCTCGGGTTGTCCTAGGGTCGCATCAGAGCAGGCCCGGAAAAGACGACTTCACGAGTCTAGAACCTCACGCGCAGGCACTCGCCCAATACTGCAATCAAGAAATAAAATTCGTAGACGATGTGATAGGCCCACAAGCCCGCCAGCGAATCGGCAAGGTCGAACCAGGCCAAGTACTGGTGCTGGACAATCTCAGATTCTGCGCCGAAGAAAACATCGACGACAGACCCGAAAAACTCCTCAAGACCCATTTCGTCAAACAGCTCACACCCTTGTTCGACCTAAACGTCAACGACGCCTTTGCAACAGCCCACCGATCACAGCCGAGCATAGTGGGACTGGCCGAGGCACTCCCCAGCGTCGCCGGAAGGCTGATGGAGAAGGAACTCAAAGCAATATCCGGCCTACTCCAAGAGCCACGCCGGCCCTGCGTCTACGTCCTCGGGGGAGCCAAGGTGGAGGACAAGATTCCAGTGATTGAACACATTCTCAGCCGCAACAAGGCTGACAAGATCCTGCTCGGAGGTGTGCCAGCGAAGATATTCCTCAAAGCAATGGACAAGAAAATATCGCATCAAGACGAGGAAGACATGGCTGGCCTCACCAGTAGTATTGACACTGCGAAAAGCCTCATCAGTAGATTCAAGGACAAGATCGAGACCCCCTCGGATCTAGCCTACGCCGATGGTCATGGAAAGAGGATCGATCGGAGCGTCGATACTTCCCAGTTGAAAGAGCCAGCCTTGGACATTGGTGCGAATACGCTCGAGAGATATTCCAAGACGGTCGAGGACGCGGCCACAGTGGTCTCGAACGGGCCACTCGGAGTATTCGAGAGAAACGGGTTCGACCTCGGAACCAAGAGAGTCCTCGAATCCATGGCCAAGTGCAACGGCTATACCATCATAGGAGGAGGGCACATAGTCGGGCTCGCCTCCATCCTCGGAATCGACCAGAGCTTCAAGCACGTCAGCACGGCGGGAGGAGCAATGCTATCACTCCTCTCCGGCCAGAGCCTACCGGGCGTCGATGCCCTAGTCAGGGCATCGGCTAGAATGCACAGCCAGAGAAAGGACAGCTAATCCTCAAACTCCGGATAGAACTTATTTTAGCAACAACTCCAGAGCGACAGCTTGCAGCCCCGGTAGCTCAGTGGAAGAGCGGCGGCTTTGTACGCGGTCCAAGAAAGCCGCAGGTCCTGGGTTCAATCCCCAGCCGGGGCTCCAAGACACACGTTCAGAGACCGTTTCGACAGAGAAATGCTTCAACCAGTCAAATCTCTCACCCGTGAGAGGGAACAAAGCCGCAGCCGGTTCCCACGCCGTTTATTATCTCCGAGAATCAGCTCCGGATAGACTAGCGCGATGGCGAGGAGGCTGTGGACGCGTCGCACCATTCTCATCGGCGTGGTAGTGATCGCTCTCACTGTAGGGATCGTATTTCCCAGCATACCCTTCCTGCCATATAGTCCTCCTCCCCACTTCTCGATCACGACGACGAGGAGCTATGAGATCAGTGGAGGAAACCAGTCACGCCCGGGGTTCAGCGCGCTGACAATTTCAGGAATCTCAAGTGGTCAAGCTTTCTGGGTAGGAGTAACTGCCACGAAGGGAACAGCAAGCTTCTGCGTGCTGTCCTCATTGTCATACCAAGACTGGGTCTCCGCGTATGACCAGCCGGGGTCCGCTCTTGACAGGCTGACGGGTTGCATTCTGGGCCCTACGCAACAGGTATACTAAGATACCCTGAAGTTTCAGCCTCCTTACTCGGGAACATGGGACGTATTGGCTCTAAACAGTAATCCCGCTGGCATAACTGTAGACTTTACTCGCGCATGATCAGTGCTGGACTATTCGGCGCATGATCCTCGAAGGAACGAGAAGACTGCCGAGAGGAGGATTAGGGCCGAGAAGATTGCGAGGGCGTGCTGCAATCCGGTAAGAAATGGGATAACGTAGCCGCCAATCATCTGGCCGCTTGTAACGGTGGTCACGTTGCCGATTATGTTGACGAGGACACTGTACGGGACATCGGCCGTCATGACCGCGAGGACGAGAGGGATGCTCGCGACAATGCTCGTGTTGATAATTGTACTCCGAACTCCGGAGGATATGCCTCTCTTTGCGCTTGGGACCGAACCCATGACTGAGCTTGCGTTCGGGCTGCGGAATAGACCGATGCCAATCCCGACCAGGGCAAGGCCGAGTGCTATCTCCGGATAAGACGTGGTCGTCGTAAACCCGGAGAGATAGAAGAAGCCGCCCGCGGCCGCCAAGAGACCGGCCGTGCTGAGACCCCGAGCTCCCCACCTGTCGGAGAGGGACCCGCTTATGGGGCCAACAAAGATGAGAGCGGCGTCGAGGGGTATTAGGAAGATCCCGGCGTGGAGCGGGTCGTAGCCCCTGACGAGCTGGAAGTAGAGGGTCATTATGAAGGCGAGGCCTGCAAAGGCGAGACCGCTGAGGAGATTGGCGATGTTGCCTGCGGTGAAGAGCCTGATTCTGAAGAGTGACAGGTCCAAGACTGGAAAGCTGGCCCTTCGCTCGGATAGTGCGAAGATGATCATTAGGAGAAAACTCAGGGCGATAAGGCTGAGCGATAATGGATCGGTAACGCTTCCTAGCGTCAGCCCGAGGAGTAGAAAGGTGATGGAGGCGGAGAATGTCACGGCGCCGGGCAGGTCGAACTTCTCACCACGCGCGGGTTGTGAGATCTCCTTCAGTCTCTTCCTCGACCAGTAGGTGCCGAATATGCCGATTGGAACGTTTACTAGGAATATGGAGCGCCAGGTGAAGAGCTGTATGAGTACTCCGCTGAGGATGTAGCCTGTGATCGTCCCAGCGTTGATCGCGACCTGGTTTATCCCGATGCCTTTCCCGAGTTCACTGCCCGCGAAAGCGTCCGTAACAATAGCGACGCTGTTCACGAAGAGGAAGGCGGCTCCGACCCCCTGGACGAGCCGGAAGATGAGAAGCATCTCGGCTGTGATGGAGAGCCCGGACAATAGTGAGCCGAGGCTGAATACTGCAAAGCCCCAGTTGTAGAGCCGGACCCGCCCGTACAGGTCGGCCAGCCGGCCTATACCAACCAGCAGGACTGTTATCATCAGCCTGTAGATGGTGATGAACCAGACCCCCTCGACCAGGTTCGTCTTGAGGCTGCTGACCACCTGGGGAAGACCCACGACTATTATGCTGGAATCGAGCGTGGCCATGAAGATACCGACAGTAGTGACCGTGAGAACGACCCACTTGTACTCCAAGACCGACCCCCCAGTCCACCAAGGCGTCTCCGCGCTCCGCCCCGGGAGAACTATAAAACGCGCACTACAGTCAAGAAAGGATCATTCTGGAACAGCCGACAACTCCCGAGACAAGCCGAGAATCAGCCCTGAATGCGAATCCAAGCATCCGTTTTGACCTCGCGCAGTTTCCACGCTGACCTGCACGCTGACCTCCACGATCACAAAAACGCCTGACCCGCCCGTTCTCCGCGACAAACCGGAAACAGAGCCCAGACCGGGTTCAACTGGCGGAGACCCTCTCCAAAAATCTCAAAAGCGTTACTCCCCGCGACACAAACCTGCTCTTTGGGAACGAGAGTCGCCCCAAGAAATAGTTCAGAACAAGCCTGGATCAGCCATCCGGGAGGGGGGTCCCGCTGAACACCTTATTCACGCTTGAAGGGCCCTCACCAGCACTTACTGGAAAACGATGATCAGCCCGTTCTGCGCGAAAACTCGATATCTCGCCCAGAACCGTTTCAGACGGCGGAAGGACCCCTTCCAGGATTTAGAAAATAAAAAATTCCCGCGACACAAATGTGCCTTCTGGGAAGAGTACAGAACTCCTAGGCATTCCTTTAGATACCAAGAAAGCCGTGAAGGCAGAGTCTTGAGCAGACCCTTTGCCCGGCTCATCGACGACCTCTTCGCCTTAGACCAGAGAGTCCGCTACGTGGCAGTCCTCGACCGTAACCACCGGCTCGTCGAGTCGAGGATGCGCACCCACGTCGCAAGCTTCACCCCGGAAGACTATGACCGGAAGTTCATGGGAAGCGTCCCACCACTCATACTCGACACGCTCTCACAGCTCGAAAACCAGTGCGGACCCCTCAGCCACATATCCGTACAGTACGAGAAGGTCGACCTCATCTTCATACCACACAACAACCAGATCATAGCACTCAGCCTAGAGACCGGCCCACTCGAGCCGATACTGAGAAAACTCCGAGACTCACTAGGAGTACACATACACCTCTAAACAACCACTGAAAGAACCAGACCGAATATTCGGCGAAGACCCCACCTCAACAAGCGCCATCGAAACTGTTGGCCAAGTGTTATACAACAGCCAGAGTCGTAGAGCCACCGAGCCATCATTGGAGCCGAGACAGTCCTACAACCAGGTCTTCCAGCTACTCGAACAACACCACCAATGGTTCGCCAACTCCCTCCCACTAATCGCCAGCGAGAACATCCCCAGCCCAGCCGTCCGAGAAGCAGTACTCTCCGACTTCGGAAACCGGTACGCAGAAGGCTGGACAGGAGAACGAGTCTACGCAGGCTGCAGATACATCGACCAAGTCGAACAAGTCTGCATCGACCTAGCAAAACAACTCTTCAACGTCGACTTCGCCGACGTCCGGCCCATCTCCGGAGTCTGCGCCAACCTCGTCGCGTACACCACCTTCACAAACCCAGGAGACACAATGCTCGCACTAGCAATCCCAGCCGGAGGACACATCAGCATGGGAAAGAGAGAATTCGGAGGCACAGCAGGCGCCGTCAGAGGCCTAAACGTCGAATACTTCCCATTCGACACCGAAGAGATGAACATCGACACAGACGCAACCGAGAAAAAGATCCAGAAACTCGCCGAGGATGGAAAGAAGCCGACACTCGCAATGTTCGGAGGCTCAGTCCTCCCATTCCCCCACCCAGTCCGAGAACTCGCAAACATACTCCAGCAGCACGACAGCAAGATCTGCTTCGACGCCGCACACGTCGCCGGACTAGTCGCAGGCGGACAATTCCAAGACCCGCTACGCGAAGGAGCCGACGCGATGACAGCCAGCACCCACAAGACCCTCCCCGGACCCCAAGGCGGAATCATACTCTCCAAACCAGAGAACGGAGAAAAGATCAAGAAGTCAACATTCCCCGGCAACGTGAGCAACCACCACCTACACCACCTAGCCGGCAAGGCGATCATGTTCGCAGAGATGCTCGCGTTCGGAAAAGAGTACGCGTCCCAGATCGTCAAGAACAGCCAAGCACTCGCGCAGGCCCTACACGAGAGAGGCTTCCAGGTCCTAGGAGAGAAGAAGGGATTCACCAGGTCACACCTGCTCGTCGCAGACATCACGAAACATGGCGATGGCAAGACGATCGAGAAGAAGCTCGAGGATGCGAACATCATCCTAAACAGAAACCTGCTGCCCTACGACATCAAGGCGGGAAGACACTTCGAAGCCCCCGGCGGGATAAGAGCAGGCGTCTCCGAGGTCACGAGGCTCGGAATGAGAGAGCCGGAGATGGTGGAGATCGCCGACCTCATGACCCGGATAGTCGTGAAAGGCGAGGATTCCCGCAGAGTAGCAACCGACGTGGCGGAGTTCCGGAAGGACTTCCAGCGAGTACAGTACGCCTTCGAATCGAGCAAGGACGCCTACGCCTACATCCACATCCGATAAAACCACCCACATCCCAGCTGCTGGATCAGACACCTTCAGATCCTAGCGGCTGCCTAATCCTCCACGCCACCCTTATTACCGGCGACGTGAAGATGCCCGGAACGAAGGGCCCAGGTTGAGCACCAAGCGGGAGAAGAGAAGACGCGAAGAAGCCCCAATGCCCGCGGCAAGCGCCGGACTCTTACGCTTCTTCGAAGAAGACACGCCCGGCGTAAAGCTCAGCCCCCAGCTCATAGTAATCTCAGGATTCGGACTCGTAATCTTCGCCATTCTCTTCCAATTCGTCCTCTTCCCCGTCCGTTAGGGACGTTTCTCTTCAATAGTCCTCGACCAGCGTCCGCTGCGCGTAGGACGGAACCGTTCTAGCCTCCCGTCCCAGTCTCACCCTAACAGCCCGCTTGAACTCCTCCGCAAAACCAGAGAAGACATAGACCTGCTCGGGATCGCATGCTTTGACGAAAGAGACCAGCTGATCAAAGTCGGCGTGGCTGCTCAACGGGAAGGCAGTCACACCGCCCCCGAGAGAGAGCGCCCAGCCAGTCGCATAGGCTCTCGAAAACCTCCGGCCGATATGCGAACGGTCGCTAGGCGTTGTGATATAGACGCACGGATCCTTCTCAAGAATAGCCCTCCCGTCACGAGAAGCCCCGGAAAACCAGTCCAGGACAACCCCGCTCCTACGATGCGCCTCGTTCACCCCGTCAAGTCTCGGATTGACAATAACCGGAAGATGCGTGTACACGTTGAAGAGCCGGACAACCTCTTGAGCCTTCCCCGCCGCGTAGACATGCAAGCAAGGAATCCTCCCGGCCTTGACCGTGTCAAGCGCCCACTCGACCATCTGCGCGTAGACAGTCTCACGCGGCGGAAAACGATAGTGAGGAGACCCATACGTTGCCTCTATCACGAGAAGATCGCAGGCCACTGGCTCCGCCGGCTTCGTGGTGAGAGTCTCGACACAGTTGATGTCGCCAGTGTAAAGCACGGAAGAGTCGGGAGTCTCCACGAGGAACTGGGCCGATCCCAGCATATGCCCAGCGTCGAGAGCCTTGACCTCCGCATCGTCAATCACCAGCTTCTCGTTGATCTTGAGCGGGTGAAAATTTGAGACCCGATGGTCATGCAGAGCATGATGAATGTCTCTCGTCTCTTGGGTAGAATGTTTCAGCCCCTTATACCGGAACCCGCCCGTGTGATCGCCGTGGGCGTGTGAGACCAGCACCCGGGCTCTCTTTGGGATTCTCCGAGTGGTTGAAGGATCGAGAGCGAGGCAGAGGTCTGGTGTGTTGATGAAGAGTCCGTCATGCCACTCCACTCTATCTTCTCGCATTGGCCTTTCCCTCGGGTATGGTCTCTAGGCGCTGAACCGCGTCCAGATGGAGGAACGTCTCTCCCCTGGACTCTCTATTTACCACCTGTGGAATCGGACTGACCACTGTCGAACGGAGGATGACTGCCTCTGATTCTGTGAGCCAGATTCCCGGGGGCTCGTGTGACACGACGGCGAGGTGGCCCTCGTAGCCGAAGTCGCGGTTGATGACTGCCAAGACCCGCTTGCCGACGAGCCGCTCGAGCATGTGAAAGACTGTGGGTGATGCTGAGGCCATGTGAGTGTGACCTGGCTCGGAGGATCGTTGGACTCACCGCTGACCGGGTCGCTCCTTTAAAGACCCGTATTGAAATCGGAGAGTTGTTAGAACATGACGTATGGATTGTGGTGTGCCGTTCGAGTGGGATAAGCCGGGCGATACTCTTCTCGCCAAGGTTTGGCAAGGTTAATCTTGTAGATAGGCCCATTCACGTTCCTTTACGGGCTCTCGCCATGTCTGACATTGCTGTTGAGGTTGGAGACGGTTTCGAGGATGGAGTGGAAGAGGAGCCTAACATTGTCCGGATTGGGAAGAAGCCTATAATGAACTATGTCGTCGCTTGCATGACTCTTCTCAATAACGGGGTTGGGGAGGTCATGGTGCGGGGGAGGGGCCAGTCCATTACGAAGGCTGTGGAGACAGTTGACATGCTGAAGAGGGCTTTCATGAAGAATATCAAGGTCCATTCCGTCGACATCGGGACGGAGGAGATCAAGAGGGATGACGGTTCGATCGCGAGTCTCTCGATGATCGAGATAATCCTCGGAAACTGACCGCCTAGTCGTCGGGACGGTTCGAGCGATATTATTAGTAGTAGATTGATAGGGCAGGCGACGATCCAGATTTGCAGACTGAGAAGCATCAGTATCCCAAGATTGTTGTGACGCCACCCGGTCCGAAGGCTCGCGCACTAGTCAAAGAGGATGAGTCGATCATTTCCCAGTCGCTGGTCAGATTCTATCCGCTGGTGGCTGAGAGCGGGCATGGGAGTATCGTCCGGGATGTTGATGGGAACGAGTTTATCGATTTCAACTCTGGACTCGTCTGTCTCGCGGTAGGCCATTCGCATCCGCGGGTTGTGTCCGCGATCAAGGAGCAGGCGGAGAAGCTAATCCATTACTCGTGGACGGATTTTTACTACGAGAAGGTTGTCCAGTTGTCTGGGGAACTGGCCAAGATTACCCCGGGGAGTTTTGGGAAGAAGGTCTTCCTCAGCAATAGTGGGACGGAGGCGATAGAGGCGGCGATGAAGCTGGCGAAGTGGCATACGAGGAAGCACGCGTTCCTCTCGTTCATCGGCGCGTTTCATGGCCGGACGCTGGGCGCGTTGAGTCTGACGGCTAGTAAGCCGTACCAGAGGAGGCACTTCTTCCCGATGGTCCCGGGCGATACCCACGTGCCGTTTGCTGACTGTTACCGTTGTCCGTTCAAGCTCAGCTATCCCGATTGTGGCATGTACTGTGTCGACTTCATCCAGGAACAGGTCCTGGACAAATATCTGCCTCCCGAGGATGTGGCGGCAATGTTCGTAGAGCCGATCCAGGGCGAGGGAGGCTACGTTGTCCCGCCGGACGATTATTTTGTGAGGCTGAAGAAGCTGCTGGACAAGAACGGGATCATGATGGTGGATGACGAGGTCCAGTCGGGCATGGGCCGGACGGGACGCTGGTTCGGGATCGAGCACTGGGGGGTGGAGCCGGATGTTGTCTGCACGTCGAAGGCGCTGGCGTCTGGTCTGCCGATCGGAGCGACCGTTGCGAAGAAGGAGTTGATGGACTGGGAGGGCGGGTCTCACGCGAACACGTTCGGCGGAAACCCGGTCTCGTGCGCCGCCGCGTTACAGGTCATCAACGTGATCCGGGACGAGCATTTGTTGGAGAACGCGACCAAGCAGGGATCCCACATGATTAAGCGGTTGAAAGAGATGCAGGAGAAGTATCCGATCATTGGAGATGTCCGCGGGAAGGGCTTGATGATCGGCGCGGAGATCGTGAAGGACCCTAAGACGAAGGAGTATGCTGACAGGGAGGCGCATGATATCATGATGAAATCGTTCCGTCGGGGACTGGCGATCATCACCGCCGGCCATTCTACATTGCGGATTGCGCCGCCTTTGATCATAACCCGCGACCTCGTCGACGCTGGCCTCGACATTCTAGAGGGCGCGATCAAAGAAGTCAACCAGACACTCAAGTAACGGGGACGGTCGCGGAGAATTTCACGAGGCCCCCCGGGGGGAGGGGGTTCCAGAGTCGATTGTTCCGATTTGGGCTTTGTTTCATGTTTCGGGGCTGTTTCGAATCTGGAAGCGTTGTTTTTCGGGGTCTGAGAACGAGCAGGAGCCGCAAGGAAAACGAGCATTTACGCGCGTTCCTTCGTGCGAGTCTGCACTTGTCACAATGTTGGATCTATGTTGGCCGGGGCGTCGCGCCCTATGTCGACCATGGCACGTGTCCGCTGATACTGTCAACGCCACTTCTTTCTAAGACTCTCCAAATCCCGCAGAATCCTCTCGTAAGCGTTTTCTCCTACGACCTCTCCAGCCTCCAAGGGTGCGGCGGGCTTTAACATGGTTCCCTGCTCTCGCTCCTCCACTTTGAGCACCGACCCTCCCTCAATCTTGAATCTCTCCCTCAACTGAAGTGGAATCGTTACCTGGCCTTTCCGATTGACTTTGACGTTGGACAACTTTCGTCCAGTTGTACCGTGGTCCGGTCGCACCTTATACATTGTGCGACTGTAGATTGGTGTTACAAACAATTCACCATGCAAGCACGAACCGCCTCGTTGTGTAGAGTTTCGGGGGCGGACAAAACCGCGATTGGTACAAAATGGTCCACACGCTAACTATCAAGTGAAGGCAGATGATGCGAGAAAAACCAATGTCAAACGGTCTCCGTTTGGAGAGAGATATTTGTTCGAGCAGGACAAGACCTACTCTATGCGGATGGCTCCGATTTTGCTGGTCGGAGGTATTCTTCTTATAATCATCGGACTCTATTGGGCAGTAACGGCAAGCACGTACATATGCTTCGGCGGGCTCGCCTGTCAAAGTAGCTACAATGCTTGGATGCTTGAAAGAACGTTAGGGTCCAGCAGCCTTTTCATCGGGATAGGCTTACTCGCTGTCGGAACTTACATGTGGTTCAAAGTTCGACCAAGCATCATGGAAAAAAGTGAGCAGCTTCCTTCTTCGACCGACTCGATCTAGCTCATTCTCTTGAATCGACGACCCACTCCTATTTTTGAACCGAGCGAACCGGAGTGCCTATAATTTGGGACTTCGTTCCGATATTGTATGAAACGCCTTTCCAAGGCTCTTGTTCTTTCCCTATTGCTAGGGTTTTTTCTGCTCCTCATCAGTGCCGCCGCGACCAGAGAGCCTTGGGGAGCATCGGATGGGTATCCTCTTCACTACAGCTATCCTAACCTGCCCTGTACACGACCCAACCCGTTCAACGGGTGCGGCTACTCTTACGACCCCGTGTTGGTTGGCCTGGATTTCATATTCTGGCTGGCGATTGCCGGAGCCGCCGTTTCTGCGATCGACCTAGCTTGGACCGGGACCTTTTCACGCAATGTTAGGAAACAAACCAGATCTTCAGCGGCCCAGAGTTCATAGAATATCAAGGGCTGGGTCGAAGGGTCCTAGTGGCACCTAGAAAACTCTGTTCCTCCGGCACCATGGAGATAGTCTGTCTGTTGGACTCCTTAGAAAGTCGATCATTTCCACGCTGAAACTTCTCATCTGAACAGTTCGGTGCTCTCTCTTCCTCAATAGGAAGACGTGACGTTCAGGGTCCCAGCTAGTCTATTTTGACCAAGAATCCTGACCTTCGGCGCCTTCACCGACTCCTTGCCAATGCCCGGCGAGAACTGTTTACTCCAGCATCGATACAGGCTCCCGTATTCAGACGTCGAAGAGTTACCCAAAGAAGCGTCGCGCCAGAAGTTAGGTCTCGGGTCGTGACAAAACTCGTCGAGGCCATCGAGGAAGTTGACCGTCTCGCAAAGGCCTCAGGGAAGAGGACCAGAACTGGAGGAGGCGGAATCTCGCCGAAGGAACGGTGGTACCAGCTGATGGGGTATCTCGCTCAGGTTCTTGATGGCGTTCTCAAGAACTTGGACTTGCAGGGTGTGAAGGAGAAGATGGACCAGATGGAGATGGCTTTGGATGAGCTTCAAAGGACGACTCCGACGGCTGGATGACAAACTTGAACGGGTCAAAGCTGCTCGAGGCCGAGCTAGGGAATGGCCTGAGGACCCGGTCGAGTTCTGCATCCAGTATCTCGGGTTCAAGCCAACTGTGTACCAGGAAAAACTTTTGCGAGACCCTGCACAGTTCATCGTTGCGCGCTGGTCCCGCCAGTCAGGAAAGACCCACTGCGTAGCCGTTCTCCTCCTCTGGTCATGTCTAGGAAACCGATGGTTCAACGTGTTGGTCTTGGCCCCTTCTGTCCGCCAATCCAAGATCATCATCCGTAAGATTACCGGATTTCTTCCAAGACTTCCAAAATACGTCGCCTTGAAACCTTTCAAGACGAAGATAGAGTTCTACAACGGAAGCAGAATCCAAGCATTCCCGAACAGTCCAGAAACAATCCGGGGAGAACCTGGCGTCAATCTACTATACGTTGACGAGTTCTCGTACATCAAGGATGACAAGGAACTCTACGAGGCCGCGATCTTCTCCATGATGACCACAAACGGCAGATTTCTCGCAACGAGCACCCCTGGTTCGCGCGAGAGCATGTTCTATGCAATGTGCACAGACGACGTCATTTTCGGCGATTTCTCAAGACACCATGTGAGCTACTTGGATGCGCTTGAACCAAATGGGCCGCTCAAGCTGGAGATTCTTGAGAAGCTCAGACGACAGTTCGCCGCTGATCCGTGGAGGTGGAGGAGAGAGATGGAAGCAAAGTTCGCCGATGATGCAGACAGCTGGCTCAGCATGGCCCTAATCACTCGATGTGTGGATCAGAACCTTGAGTACATCCCAGAAGGAACCATCCTCACAGGCTCCTAAATTCTTCGTTGCAGGAGTGGACCTGGGACAGAAACAGGACCACTCAGCAGTAGCGGTCGTGAAAAAACGCGATAAAGAATTCGACCTAGTCCTTTTGAAGCAGTTCGAGCTGGGAACAGAGTACGGGTCCGTCGTCGGATATCTCAAGCTTCTCAACGAGAATCTTCGGGACCTACGTCGAATAATGATCGACCAGACAGGTGTAGGAGAAACGTTCTTGTCGATGGTCAACAACTCGGGACTGAAGAACGCACGAGGCATCAACCTTTCCCAGCCGACGAAACAGGATATCATGACGTTTCTGAAGCACTGTATGGAAGACGGACTCGTCCACATCCCATATGATAGAGAGTTCATGAACGAGCTGAACGTAGAACGTTTCGAGCTACAAGAAACTGGTAAGCTGAAGTATTCACATCCGCCAGGGACCCATGATGATCGTCTATGGGCCTTTGCACTTGCAATATACTACGCCAGATACGATCCTCCTGGTTATCATCCCGTCGCCGCCGTCAACAAGTACCCGAGCCCAGGCAACCTGATGCCCCAGCTTCCACGGACCCTCTGGAAAAAGTAGTCATTCTGGATGCACCTATCCCGTCGCACTCTTCTCTTACTCAAGGTTCTTGAGGACCAATCCACCGCAGGATCCCATTGGTTATCCATTCTTAACCGGGAAGAATATAACTCGGGTCCAGCAGAGGTAGAGCCGCCGTCTCGGAGTCTCGGACCTGTGAGCATTTCGCAGGACACATCGTCAGCCCTTCGATGGCACGAGCCGGTCGAAGGACTCGAGTTCGGCGAACTCTTCCTCGGAGGGATAGCGAGTACTTACCTGGGCCGCGGTAGATCTATTGGTTATGCTGTCCACTTCACTGACAAGCGGGTCATCGGCGTCAGGATGCGATTGCTTGCCCAAGCCCTTCTAGTACCCTACCTCATAATAGTCGGCTCACTCTATCTCCTAACGCTCTTTGAGATCGCATCCAGGGCGATACTATTCGTCTTCCTCCCCTTCGTCATCATTTTGGCTGACCAAGGGCTTAGGATTCTTTCGAGAAGATTCTCGGAGAGAATTATCTCGCGGAAAGGGGCCGATGTCACCTGGTCTATGAAGCGTAAGAGAGACTTTGAGTTTCCGAGGAACGCGATAGAGGAATTATTGATGAAGAGTCCTCTAAGAGGATTGAATCTGGGTAGCAGCAAGGGCTATCTCAGGATCACCTTGAAGGACCATCGCGTAAAGCTGATAGAGATCAAGACCCACGGCTGGAAACAACATCAGAAGCTCCGGGACCTAGTCATAAACTTCTCTAGCAGCGAACCGAAAGTGAGAGCATTGGAATACCCATATGGCTCATGAACACGCCGAACGGTTTCTCAGATCAGCTACTCATCCTAAGAACTGCGGAATCCCAGTACTTTCGAGGAAAGTAAGCTAAGCAGCCCCCTAGATCTTCGCCATAGGGCTCCGTTCTTCCCGAAGGATACCGTAGACGAAAGCAGTCTCGCCAGCTACCTTGAACCATCACACTCTTTCGAAAGTGTGCTTCTTGTCTCATGCCAAGCTTCTGGAGGACACGAACGGAGGCTAAGTTCTCGGTGTCGCACCAAGCCCAGATTCTGAGAAGCTCTAGTTGCTCAAACCCGAATGAGGGGAGGGCTCTACCAACCTCGGTAGCCCTTGCCCCAAGACCCTCTACAGAGAAAGTAGCCGATGTTTGCCTGCCCGATAATCCTCGCGAGGTCTCGGAGGCACATGCAGATTTGTTCGTGGAAATCTAAGAAAGTCTTTGCCCTGCTACTTTCTTATAATTCGGGATTGAGTATCAGCCTGTGGCTGCTCGCCTTTCCTGTGTGGATCCAGAATCTGAAGGGTTCTCACGCCAGATTTCCATATGGAATGGCACGAAAGCATAGAAAACCCCTGGCAGGATCGGCCAATGGCGATCTAGCTTTAGGACGGAATTGTTGAACCGCCCTTTGGTGTCATTTGTGATTGGATGTATACAGATGACTCGATGGGCTTATACCAGTTAGCCAACCCGGACCGGAATCGGTCCCTGGCCGATGAGGGGCAAGACGGTATTGATGGCCGGCCTGAGCCTTCTCATTCTCGTAGTTCCGGCCATGACACAGAATGGACATGCGGCAGGAACCTACTTCGACCATATTGTCATCATCGCGATGGAAAACAAGGACTATTCGAGCGTCCTCGGGAATGGAACCGGAACTTCAGCAGCACCATTCCTCGCTAGCATGCTTCCCTACAGCTCGACAATCCCGAACTATCACAGCTATGCTCCCCAAGGCGGCTCACGCGACGGCTGCTCCGCAGCCTGCTATACCGAGGTCACATCCGGAGGCTCCTACGGGGTTTCCGATGGAGTCGGTGAGGGTAGTGTCACTGCCACAAGCATCTTCGACAGGATCACATCCGCAGGGCTGACCTGGAAGGGTTTCTGCGAGAGCGGATGCGGGAGAAGCGGTGACCACTATCCGCCATTGCAATACGCCAGCACATACAAGAGCCCCAACAGTATCGTAACCTCCAGTGATTTTCCCGGGAACAGCCAGCTGCTCTCCGTGCTCAACTCGGCTAATCCGCCAAACTATGTCTGGCTCACACCCACGGACGGGCACAACATGCACAGCAGTAGTATCTCAACCGGAGATACCTACCTGAAAACTCTCCTCGTCGGTAGCGGCAGCCTAACATCGCCGGCAGCAGACTCGCTCCTATCTACTAACATATTCCGGCCGAGTGAGCGGACGCTCCTCTATATCTGGTGGGACGAGTATGATCCATCACCGAACGTCGAGTACGGTCCCGGCATCGCAAGACAGGAGTATATCGCTCCGTCCAACAACTATGACGAGTACGCCTCGTTGCACACCATAGTGTCCAACTGGGGACTCTCATGCCTCGCTGAGGATTGTCATGCGCCGGTAATGTCGGACCTTTTCTCTGCCTCAAGCCCGCCTTCCAGTCCGCCTGGAGGCATAAGTCTCGGCTGGATAGTCATAGGAGTCGTCCTAGCGGTAGTGATTGCCGCGGCGCTTGTGTTGAGTGTCCGTTTGAGGAGGCTCAGGGCTACACGAGCATCCGGACAATCTGGCTGTTGAAGAGGAGGTGTCTCGAAGGCCGAGGCATGCTCTCCGCGTAGAGAGCCCAAGACTCTCCTCGCAAATTCTTGCGTTCTTACGCCTAGACGCTTCGATCCGGGACCCACGCGGAGGGCGAATATTCTGTGCAGATTTCTAGAAGACTCGCCCAGAACAAGCCCGGTTAGCCGATCCGAGGATGCGAGTTACGCTGCGACCTTTGTCCCGAACAAAGACTTGAACGATGCAACCTCTACGAGAGACGTTAACCAGGCTGTTCTAAGCCCTGAATCACTGGACTTGCGCAGAAAAGTTCCAACTGGCGAGACCAATGTCCAAAAAAAGGGGGGTTGCCTGTAGCAGTCCATGACGTGAGAGTACAAGATCCTCTCTGCTCTCCTGATCCGTGACACGGCATACACAGTCACCCACGAGCGTTCCACCTGCTTTCAGGGTTACAGCGAGGCGAAAATATCTGCGCGGCTTAGAGCCTCGTCATGCGAGAGCCCTCTGGACAAGGTCCCTAACGCTCTCTTCACTCACTGCTCCCCGTGGTATGTACCGCGTAGCCTCGGGGTCGGACCAGTAACTGTGGAGCGAACCTGTGTCTGACTCCTCAATCTCTCTCAAGACAAGACGCGGTGTAGTGAGTCGGACACTGTCGAAAGTAGGTTCTGAAATCACAGGTTAGGAAGGTAGGGGCTGGAGCCGTAGAACTTGCTGTATATACTCGGGCTTCTCTTGGTTCTATCGAAGAGTCCGGAATCATTCTATCTCCGTTTCTGAGAACGGTCGTACTCGTTCTTGAGGAGACCCAGGACCACCGTGTCGTGGAAAGAGTTGTCGAAGAAGACGTTCTCTCGCAATCTCCCTTCCTCCTTGAATCCCATCTTCTCTGCGAGGGCGAGGCTCGCCTTGTTCTCAGCATAGGTCCACCAACCTGCCCGATGAAGGTTCAACTGTTCGAAGGCCTCTTTCAAGAGGAGACTGACTATTTCAGTCCCGTATCCCTTTCGCCAACGGTCTTTCTCTCCTATCGCCAGTCCAATGTCAGCACTCGTGTACCTTCTCGCCCAGCTACCGTAGGCTATCGAACACCATCCGATCAGCTTCTCACTCGATTTTTCCTCAATGCCAAACCTCCGCGTTGTCGCGTCCTCACCCTTCAGGTTCTTCTCAAGCTCAGTGGCCAATGCTTCCATAGAGATCGCATGATCAGGCTGAGACCTTGCCAGCCGCATGACCTCCTCATCATTCTGCCACTTGTGAATCAATTTCAGATCGTCCCTCTCAAGAGCCCGAAGAAGGATGCGTTTCCCCGTGAGCATTGTTGATCTCTCACCTGAAATTGTCGAGGCACTAAACGCTTGCCGTGGTGATGGAGTTCCGACTCAAGAAATGAATCTCAGGTCGAGTTCTCTGATCCTGTATTGGGATCCTCGGTTGTACCAGAGACATTCTGCGGGTAACCAAAGAAACCCTTGATTTGTGGTTTGGACATGTAGCTGATTAGGTAGAGAGCAAGGACGATCGAGCCAAGGAATAGAAGCGCCAGAGGCCCTGAAAATAGCGCAAGGAAAACACTCGCAATTATCACGATAATGTTTGCCAAGATGCCGAATTCCCGGGCCCATTCGCGTCCGTTCCAAGAACCGACTCCGGTAGACAGGCTGAAGATTCCCAGCGCAAGAGTCCACCAAGGATGCCCTTCGATGGTTATACTTATCAGCGTGAGAATAGAGAGTGAGGGAAGAAGCATACGAGCCGCTCCAAGTATGATAGCGAATCCTACGGCCATGAATAGAGCCGATAGCGCTTGAATCCCGAGGGGCCTCGCTGTGATCTTCCGATGAGACTTCATATATGCTGGGATTCTGACGAATACTGTTGGAGTTGCAACCGCAACCCCCGCGAGACCGAATATGATAAGCGGCCAGAATTTCTGCCACTGGGTTGGAGGAGGCTGCGCGGCGGTGGATTCGGGTCCATTCTCCTGGGACCAGCTGACCTTGCTAGTTGCCAGTAGATCGTTCAAGCAGCATGCGGTAGGTTCGCCTAATGTCACTGTTGCAGAGAACGAGAATGTGACTGTGCGATTTTCAGGAACGCCTACCTCAGCTGCGAACTGAGTGTAGTCGTTGAAGATAGCATCATAAGGACAGTGAATGTCCGACGCGCACTCATGCCAGTTGACAGAAGTGTTGAATGTTCCTAGGTCCACTGGTGCCTGGACACAAGCGTTTACCGTCTTCACGTAAAGAAAGACCGCCCCTGAAAAAGGATCCACCTCTAGTGGAATAGAGGAACCATTCATGCAACCTGCAGGAATCCACATGTCAAGTGATTCATAGCCAGGAATAACCAAGTTCACGTAGTCCTCGGTAGCATAGGTGTGAAGAGTCAAGTTCTCAGTTCTAAGTGTCAGTAGAATCGCGTAGATGGTGTAGTAGCCCTGAGGGGTGCTAACGTGTTCCGACAGATCGTACAAGTCGGCGCTCGCGGAGAAGCATAGCAAGATTCCCCTTCCCTGGTTGTCTCTTCCGCAGGAGAGAATGTCGCTAAAATGCCGGACGAGTCTTGCTGAAGAGCTTTGGGAGTGAACTGGAGAGGGAAGAATACCGACGAAGCTTAGAGAGAACAATAGAATCAGAAGCAGTGTCCGGAACCGAGTGCGACTCGGCAAGGACCGTCGGTCGATCAACGTGCAGCTCGAAGCATATATTGCTACTCATTTCTTGACTGGGTCTCCACAATCGAGCAAATTATCTTCTTCGAGAGACCCCTGACTCATTTCAGCTGATCGAGTAGATCAGCTTCTCTGAAGATATTTCGCGAGGGTCTTCCAAGTGAAAGAGTCAAGATTCCGGTTGAAGGCTGCGCCTGGATACTCCCAGATGTAGTCTTGTAGTTCGTCATGGTCGAGCTTGACCTCTTGGTCATTGACCTTGCATAGGAAGTCGAAGAAGATGAAATGCTTCTTCTTCCAGAACTCCTTGGCGAAGATTGCCTCCTGCATTAGAAGGAACTCGACAACCTCCACGTCAAGCCCGACCTCCTCCTTGACCTCGCGCTTCACAGCCTCCTTCATAGTCTCCCCGACCTCAATGTGTCCTCCTGGGAGTGTGTACTTGTTGAACCATTTGTGCGACTTGGCTAGTAGTATCTTCCCTTCTGGGTTCACAATCAATGCCCCAACGGTTGGTTCAGGATAGACCTGTTGTTGGGAGGCACGCTGCTCGACCGATGCTGACATTACTTTACACTCCAAATCGGGAGAGGGTTAGAGCTTTTCGGCAGACAGCATTCTACTGACCGTCTAAGACTCGGGAGAGAATTTCGCAATTCCACCCGCTGACGCACTAAGGTACACGGAATAGTCGCATCAACTTCAACCTCTCCAGGATTGCATTATTCTCGGCCCGAAGACTAGATCCTCGTCCGTGAAAACCTGATTAGCTAGAGGTGCGAAGTTGGGCCGATGAAATTACCAGGTCTGGACTGGCTCTTGGAGAAAGAGGACCCTCCAATTCGATTCTTTGCTCTTCGGGACATTCTTGGACGATCTCCTAGTAGCAAGGAAGTCTTAGAGGCCAAAGCACGATTCCGAAACTATTCCCCGGTACGAAAGGTTCTGAGGGCTCGGACAAAGGAGGGATACTGGCCACCAAAGGAGACGTTCTACACTCCCAAATGGACATCCACGATTTGGCCCTTGATGCTCCTCGGTGAGATGGGGTTCACTCCAGACGAGGGCGTTAAGCGCGCCTGCGAGGGATTTCTAGACCTCCACCAGCTGGACAACGGCGCCTTCACGTGTCCCAGCCCTATAGAGGTGCAGCGCTGGAAAAGGCGGCACCCTGGGAAGAAGGCCACACGCTGGGAGGAGCCCTGCCTCACTGGCAACATGATCCGGACCCTGCTCGTGTTCGGGTACGGAGAAGACAGGAGGGTGAAGAAGGCGATCGATTGGATGCCGGAGCATCAGCTCACGGATGGGGGCTGGAACTGCAACTATCCCGAGAAGAAGGTCAAGCACAGCAGCTTCATGTCCACCATAGAGCCGTTATGGGCCTATTCAGAGATTCCGCGTGCAAAATGGACCCGGAAGATCAAACGGTCGGTTGAGCAGGGTGCAGAGTTCTTGCTGATGCACCGAGTCTACAAATCTGACCATCATCACTGGAAGCACAGCCTACCATTCGCCACGGCGCTCCACTTTCCAATGTACTACTATTACGACGCCCTTCACGGACTAAGGGTCCTCGCAAAACTTGGATATGGGGACGACGAGCGTGTCAGGGACGCTGTCCACCTGATCCTGTCGAAGCGTTCCCCGGACGGGAAGTGGCTGTTGGAAGGCGACTGGTCTAGAGAGCCGGAGGCGCAAGCGAACAAGAGAAAGGCCTTGGTGGATGTCGAAGAGCTTTGGACGCCTAGCAAGTGGGTCACGTTGAACTGTTACAGGGCCCTTACTGCAACTGGAGATTTAGACATCTCAAGAAAGTAGCAAGGCCCTTCTCAAATGAGAAACGACGGGTCAGCCGAACTAGCCACTGTTCATTCGGAAATCATGGGGTGCACCAAGTGCGAGCTTCACAAGAACAGAAAAAAAGCTGTTCCAGGAGAGGGTCCCATAGACGCCAAGATAATGTTCGTAGGCGAGGGCCCAGGCCTGAACGAGGACGAACAGGGCAGACCCTTTGTGGGAGCCGCCGGGAAACTCCTGACTGAACTATTGGGGTCCATCGGACTCAGCAGATCTAACGTATTCATCACGAACATCGTCAAGTGCAGACCACCGAACAACCGCGCGCCGAGAAAGTCTGAGATAGAAACATGCAACCCATATCTTATCTCGCAGATCCGACTCATCAAGCCTCAGATAGTCTGCGCTTTAGGAACTCCGGCAATAGCAACACTGCTTGGCGAAGAATACTCAGCTACAAGAGTTCATGGAAAACCATTGGCAAAGGGGAACGTCACAATCTTGCCGATGTATCATCCCGCGGCCGCTCTATATGACTCGAGCCTTAAAGAAGTCCTCGCATCAGACTTTAGGACTCTCAAGGAACTACTCGAAGCCAAGGCGACACTGGACAAACCCGCTCAGAACGATGACCATGCGAAGGGACGAGAGACCTTGGAAAAATGGGTATGACCCGCTAATCCGAAATCTCCCATTTCGAGGACATCTAATCGCGAGGCTTATATAGTTATTACGTAATAACAGGTTCAATGTCTCGTGTGCTCACCGGGAAGATCAGACGAGTAGGAAACTCCATGGCAGTGATAATCCCGAAGGAGCTACTAGAAGCATCAGGCGCGAGCGAGGGCGACACCATCAAGCTATCGCTATCGATTCCGACGTCCAGGCGCGGGAACACGCTGGAAAGTATCGCGGGCCTTGACAGAAAAGCCCTACCCTTTGCCAGAGAGAAAAGGGATAGATTCTAGTTGCTCGTCGACACCAGTGCCATCATCGAAGTTCTGAGGCATCCTAAGACCTCGAAGGAGTTCAGAGCAATCCAGAAACAAATAGGAGAGGAAGAACTGTACGTGCTGATAGTCCAACTCGCCGAACTATCGGACTGGTGCATTGCAAACAAAGCACCTGTCAAGGAGAGGATCGAAGAATTGAAGAAGCTTGCAAGCATAATCCCCCTCGACGAAGACATTTGCCTAGAAGGATCAAGGATCAAGAATGAACGACGCAAGAAGGGCTTTGGAAACTTCGGTATACTAGACGGGCTACTCCTCGCGGGGGCTAGGTCAGTAGGCGAACGAGTCCTAACCTTCGACCGGGACTTTGTCGGAGAAGAAGACTGCCTCGTCCTCCCCCAGAAGGTCGAAGACGAGTCCTTACGGGACTAGAAATGTTCGAAGAGCGGCAGAGATATCTTGTTGGTCAACTTGAGTCTGAGAGTTTCTTGGCGGCCTTTCTCCAACTCCGCACTGCGAAACCGTTTCGCTCAAGGAGACGCTTGGAAGGGGCATTGTTGGGATTCAGACTCGTGTAGAGCATGTTGCAACCGTGATGCCTCGCCCAACTCTCAACTTTGGAGAGAAGGGAGCTTCCGATGCCTTTTCTTCGAAATTTCGAAAGGACGGCGATGTAATCAAGCCAGAGAGTTTTCTTCTCCCCATCAGCGAAAAACATTGGCTGACTGAGAACGAAGCCCACAACGTCGCCGTCAACTAGTGCAGCGAAACTGCTTTTCGTTCTGACATAGTAATTGAAGTATGCGGGTCGAATCCCTGGCGGTACTTCATCTCTTTCGCCTGTTCGTTTCAAGTATTGACGATATTCGTCTAAAACGGCCTCCTCGATTCTCATTACAGCCCTGTAGTCAGAGGACCGGAGCCGACGAATCTTCAATCGAACAGGCAAGTCAGTTCAGAACCGTTCGCCATGAGTCCGAAATGGGGAATGGATCGAATCGTCCCAAGATTAACCAAGTCTCCCTCCGCGAGCAATGTCACTCTTCGATGTTCTTCGGAAGATTATGGTAACTCTGTCCTTAGGGTAATCGAGAGTCTCTGACACAACATCTGTAAGCGATTCTGCCAGCAGTCGCTTCTGTTTCGATGTAATCTTCGAGTCCAGAAGATCAACCGTGACGGTAGGCAAGCTTCAGCCTCTCTCTGTGAACGGGGTCCCCGCCCTGCTCACATTCTCGGGCTTACGCTCTATGATGTTCACCACGACTTCCTCAGGGAGGCAGTTGAGAATCTTCACCACCGCTTCCGTAGCTCTCTTCATGAATTCCGACTTCTGAGCCACCGAGTGTCTGCCTTCAATGGGATGGATCTCAATAGATACTCGATTGGTCATCTTGATTCTGGTCGTTCTCCCAGTCTCGAATCTATATTGCTGTTAAGATCGAGCTTTCTTGCAGCAGATATGAAAGTCCTAGTCAGTGGAGGAGGCGGCTTCATAGGTTCCAGACTGGTTCGTCGGCTCTTGAAAAGAGGACATCGCGTGAGGGTTCTCGATGTTCAGACTGGACGTCTCGAACGTATGGACGATCCCAACTTAGAGTTTGTTGGATTAGGAGATGACGCCTTGCGTGGCGGGATCTTCGATCGACGCCTGGTCAGGCGAGCTGTTCAGGGCGTCGATGTGGTATACCATTTAGCCATTAATTGGGACGGGCATAGCTGGCGGGGAAGACTTCCAATACCCGAACTCTTCAACATCAATATTGAGGGAACCTACAACCTTCTCGAAGCCGCAAAGTCTTCTGGAGTGAAGCACTTTCTCTTTTCAAGCAGCATCGCAGTCTACGGAAAGAGGAAGTCTCCAGTTATCGACGAGGAGACTACTTGTCAACCTGAACTGTGGAAGGGCGGCCCAGGACCCGCATACGCGATCGTTAAGCTTGCCACCGAAAGACTCTGCCTACTGTTCTACCACGAGTACGGGCTGCCAGTCACCGTTTTCAGAATCGACGTTGTGTTTGATCACAGCGAGTATCAAGACCTTGAACTAGAAACGATTCGGAAAGCGCGTAAGGGAGAGACCATTGAAGTGGCTAAGCGAGAAGGTGGGGCGTGTATACACGTCGATGATGTTGTCCAGGCCTTTATTCTGGCTACCTTGAACAGGAAGAGCTCCGGTCAAGTCTTCAATCTGTCAAACCCCGCGGCTTACGTCTCGGACCTAGATGTCTTTCGGATAGTCGTCAAGTCCTTAGGTTCGAAGAGCAGAGTCAGACTCGTGAGAGGACCAGCACTAACTGGTCCCACAATACAGTCCGTACGGAAAGCAGAACGAGTCCTTGGTTGGAGGCCACGGAAGACGAGAGAGGACCTCGAAACAACAATTGACCGAATGGTGAGAGGTTCCTAGGACGATATTGCCCGCAGACTCTGAGAATAGGCAGATTTAGACCGTTTGAATTCAAATCTCTAGGACATGGAAAAAAGGATGTTTCAGGAAATATATGCCGGCTCCCATTCTACTGTTCACCATAGTAGCCGATCGAAGTGAACATGCTGATGATTTCCCCGAAACGATCCTCGTCGTTCTTGGAAAGGATGGGCGGCCATTTCCCGCGAGTCTCCTTGGTAGAAACGAATCCTCGCCCTAGCTAGCTATTTGGGAGGACCGTCGGGGACATTCAGGATTCTCTTGAGATAACGAGTGTGTTGTCTCTCGTGAGTAACCAGTCGGTGCACTACCTTAGTTGCAGTCCAAGGCCAAGTGCCGTCTGACCATTTGCTCGGATAGAATACTTGGCTAAGTTGTTCAGCTGTAAGGTTTGGAAGAGTTTCTTCGACCAGAGACCGAGTGTACTTCAACCATGTGAGAAGATTCCTCCTTTTTGGTTCGTCTAATGGTGGGTCAGCATTGATTCTCGAAAGATACCAGACATCAACATCGGCTATGTGTCTAAGCGTGTTACGCACACTCCGGGGCTCACCGGTTGGCTTGAAGCTGAAGGCTGCCTTCGGCAACTTTGTAATCACTTGGTTTAGGTCGTCGCGAGTATACTTGAGAAGTTTCAGACAACGTTCTATGTCGTGATTGGTCGCAGGAGTCCTATCGCAATCACGCAGCGGGTCCGGCCCGCCAGCACTGCCAGCACTTCCTCTTGTATCGACCTCTTCAACCACAGTAAGCTCTACGTGTTTTGGAATAGTAGTGCTTTCTCCATGTTCGGCTAGCCACTGATGGTATTGAGGTATTACTGTAACGAGTTTTTCTAGAGCCCTGTTCTTTGAGCGTGAAAGCGCAAAACATCCCATCAGCTCATGAACATGAGCCATAGTGCTCCCATCTTCGCCAATGACCAGGCTGACTCGATGGTTCAGCGTGATCACCTATGGTCAAGCTGAAACTCGAGCGTTATTCGAGAAGACTGGGCCTCCTGCAACCTCAGTCCTATTCCTTTTCTGATGTAACATTCATCGTCGACATCCTCGCTGGGACTCCTCTAGAATCAGTCTAGTCGCTCTCCGAGGGTCTAGCTGTCCGAGGTGAGTGTTTGAATTTCTTTCTTGAAATTCTCCAGTTCAAAAATGGAATGCTTCATTGGATGGCCGTTGACGTAAACACACGGAGAAGTAATCCCACGGGTCTTTGCCTCGTCAGGGTTCTCCCACATGTTGATCCTCTCCACCAGGATTTCCGGATTCACGCTTCGGATAGCTTCTTCCATCTTGTCATTGAAATGGTGAGTGTAGATGCACGTGGGTGCGTAGAATATCTTGGCTCCCCGTTCGTCAACGCTCCTCGGCTGGCTGTGCTGAGGTGCTATAGGCTGGCCATTTACTACGTATTCTAGCTCGTTCGGTTGCCCGTCGGGCCTCTGTTGGAAGCCCATCTTTTTCCAGAACGTTGTCTGGGGGAAGCCGCAGCCAGGAGGGTCGAATCCGAGGGTCCCGATTCTGTCGAATCGCCCCTGTCTCTTCACATCCTCCAAGAGGGACTTGAAGAGCGCACTTCCGCAACCTTTGTTCTGCAGGGCGAGGCGGACGAAACTACACATTACATGTAGAGTCTTAGGGTCTGGATTCTCCAGGTAGGGTATGGATGATTCTGGGTAGAACTGAATGTGTCCAACAGGCTTGGAATCGACATAGGCCAATTTCGAGGGAGGACCATGTTCTCCGAGCATTTTCTGAAGCCAGTGCTTCTTCTCCTCTATTCCCCGGCGAATCGACGGTGAGTCTGGTTGGTATTCGCCGCAGACAGAGATTCTGTCGTCTAGCGACCTTTCGCTCAGGTTCTCGACTTGGACCTTCAACCCAACTAAGCTTCGAACATCTTTGTCTGATTCGTTTCTCAAGCTCTAACCACCTTAGAATAACCTTGTTACCCGTGTTAACACTGACGAGGTGAGGTCAATACGCTTGACTTCTGACATCGACTATCTTTATGCTTGACGGCGGACCCTTCAAACTGTGCAATCTGCAAGACTGAAACCAGTGGAACTAGTATTTCTCGGGACAGCAGGAGCGGAGACCACCCCAAAGGTTGGATGCTTATGCCGAGTCTGTCAAGAGGCCCGGCTTAAGGGAGGACGATTTGTCCGAAATGGACCTTCCGTCTTCCTGGCTGGTGCAAGCGTTCTGTTCGATACACCAGAAGATGCTGACAAGAGCCTTGAACGTGAAGGAATCCACGAGGTTCGCCACCTAGTCTACACTCACTGGCACCCTGACCATACCGCAGGTAGAAGAGTGCTGGAACAGCTCAATATGGACTGGCTAGACCGTAAGAAGAGACGGGTAACGGATGTCTGGCTTCCAAATTGGGTTCGCGAAGACTTTCGCAAGAGACATGGCCTAGAGGAGAACCTCGAGTACTTCGAGAGAGCAGGTATAGCCAGAATAAATGAGGTGGGGGAAGGAGAACCGTTTCAGTTAGACGGCATAACTGTGCGTCCGTTTAGGATGGCCCAGCCTGGCTTGACCGCATACATCCTAGAACGAGGATCTAGAAGGTGGGTATTCGCGCTCGACGATACGAAAGACTGGAAGCCAAGCACTGAGTTCTCGGACCCCGACCTTCTGGTGCTAGAAACCGGATGGTTCGAGCGGGACCCAGAGGGCGGCATCATCGTACCCTCAGGACATCCGATTCGCAACGAGGAAGCGTCATTCGACGAAACCCTCGACATAATCGACCGGATCAACCCTCAGAAGGCTGTACTGACCCATATAGAGCAACTATGGGATCGCTCCTACGAAGACTATCTGGAACTTGAGAAGAAGCACAATGGCCACAAACTCGAGTTTGCTTACGACGGACTCCGTATCAATCTCTGACCACGTGTCCAACTGATCTTCCGAAATGAAGTAGACTTGCAACTGCCAAGCAGAAACCAGCCCAAGAGATGTGGCCACTTTGAACAGGTGAAGGTCGGCTCAAAATGGAGATGTGTCGCATGTGGACGAATCCTAACCGTTGCCGAGAGTATTCAGAACTCTATCGAATTGTCCGATGTGATGAGATCGGCAATCGAAAGTAGAAGACCCCTAAGCGAGAGCCTGGATGATTTGTTGGGTCGTAAGGAGTGGGAAGAAATACGCGCAAAGATTCCGAGTAAGAGGGCATCGAAAAGAGTACGCAAGTAGCTGATGGAAATGATAATTGGAGCTTCTAAATCCCGGACATGGTGCAAGGTCAGAACGTCGAATGACGAGTACAGCCCCCCAGACAACTAAAGCTGCTTGGGTCTTACTCCGATTCCCAACCCTAACACCGTTAGTATCAACCCCGCAACGACGGAGGTTGCTCCTCCAAGCTCCTCACTTTGACCTATGCGAAGAGTTTCTCCCTCACCCGCGGGGCAAGGGCCCCCGAGCACTCTGCAGTCCCTTGACACATCAGCAATCGTCATCGCTCCAGTCAGATAAGCGATAATTCCCCCGCCAAGGAGACCTATTCCAACAGCCAAGAGAACAAGACCAAGTCTCGACCCCAAAGAATGCAACCAAATTCATCTCGCCGAGTAGGTATTTATCGCCTCTTGGATCTCCCAACCACCAGCTCCTCGCTCGCTTGCATCAAAGTAGGATTAGTCGCCCTTTCTGCAAGAATCTCCTTTTTGGAGAGGAGAGACCCGCCGAATACGATGACGACCTCGCCGATCATGGTGAGCTGGGTGGCAAAGAGTCCTTTGCCGTGGATTGAGGACGGTCCTAGTTCATCGAGGGTCCAGCCAGGTTCTGTTTCGATATCGAGCTGTCAAACTTGCGCGTCCGCCGATAAATAGTCATGAAACCCTATGACTTCTTCTTGTCGTTTCGCAGGAGGACTGTGATGTGCTGAAGGATAGTCAGGACGCTTATGGCCATCAGCTGTACGACTCCTACAAGGGCCGTCAAGTTGTTGAGGTCGTGGAGAGAGACGACGGCCTCATAGACCCGAGCGATACGTACCCGAAGTACTATCTGTCCGAGTACAAGGACTGGTCTCTCCGAGAGAGACAAGCCGCACGATATGTGAGAGGGAGGGTTCTTGACATTGGCTGTGGGGTGGAAGATGGTCCCTCTATCTCCAGAAGAAGGGCCATGATGTCCTGGGGATTGACATCTCACCCTTAGCGGTGAAGGTTTGCAAGTTGAGAGGACTGCGCAATGTGGGGGTCAGGTCTATTTCTGAAGTTAGCTCCAGGCTGGGAAGATTTGATACGATTCTGATGATGGGAAACAACTTCGGACTCTTCGGAAGGCCGAAACAAGCACGACAACTATTGAAACGGTTCTGCGATATGACAAGTCCAGACGCTGGTATTATCGCTGAGAGCTTGAACATTTACAGGCCCCCCGTGGACCCGGTGCACCGACGGTATCAAATGCGAAATCGCAGACTGGGCCGCATGCCGGGACAAGTACGCATGAGGATTAGGTATAGTATCTATGCCACGCCATGGTTCGATTACCTGTTGGTGTCGAAGCTAGAAATGATGGGAATACTGCGAGGAACGGGCTGGAAGATAAAACGATTCATAGAATCAAAGAAAAGCCCGGCATACATTGGAATCATCGAGAAAGAGAAAGCCGACGCTTGATCGACCGACGATCTACCGCAGACTTCTAGTATTAGAATTCAGGGTCTGAGGACTGCTCTCCCTTCTATCCGTCCTTCCGCTAACATTTTCAAGACCTCGTTGACCTCTCCTAAAGGATACGCCTTCACCACAACTCTAAACCGCTTCTGTCTTCCCAGTTCCATCAGTTCTCTCATTTCGCTGAGGGACCCTGAAATGGACCCGTGAACCTCTCGCCCATTGGTTGAGCCGCTATCCATTTTCAATTGGCCTCCAGCTGCTCCCACGACTACGAGTCTACCGCCTGCTCTAAGCATCTGGTAGGATGAGTTGAGTGTCGATGTCGACCCTACGAAATCGATAACGGCGCCGACTCCCTTCTTTGCTACTCTTCGGACCTGCGTGGCCATGTTCTTTCCGGCGAGGATGGTCTCATCTGATCCGAGCTTCTCGGCGAACGAGAGACTTCGCCGTCTCACATCAACCGCCACTATCGAGCATGGGCTCAGTTTCTTGAGAAGTTGAATCGCTATGTGTCCGAGTCCGCCGACACCTATTACGACAACATAGTCTCCGGCGTGGAGAACAGGCAGCGCCTCTTCCTTGACTGCGTGATAGGCAGTTATCCCGGCACAGCCGAGCGGGGCTCCCTCCTCAAGGCTCAG
>Ga0209157_1000080_pt1 | contig 82606 bp, 76 predicted proteins | sample GraSoiAngelo_135_FD_185892 | JGI IMG/M metagenome (GOLD analysis project Ga0209157, IMG submission 185892) | Grasslands soil microbial communities from the Angelo Coastal Reserve, California, USA - 14_0929_05_40cm (SPAdes) (version 2) | ecosystem: Environmental > Terrestrial > Soil > Grasslands ... | reverse complement strand
ACTGATCGCCGTGCGTGACAACGATGGGAAAGCCGTCGAGCTCGAGCTCGGCGACCTGGGGAAGCTGGGACCGCAGGTCGAAGTCGTCGGTATTCCCGTACACCGCCGTCACGGGCGCCAACGCCCGCAGTTCGACCAGCAGGTCGCCACGACCGACGTCCCCACCGTGCAGAATGTGATCGACTTCGCGGAAGATCTCGAACACCTGCGGCCGCAGCATCCCGTGTGTATCCGAGATGACTCCGAGTCTCACTGGCCGGTCGTTGCTCCAATTGCCCGCGCCGTGACATAGAAGTTCTCGTCCACGCTGAGCTCCGCGGCCCCGGACGACGCAACGTCCAAGGTCTGCCACGCTTCCGTCGGATGCAGGACGCGCGTCCCCAGGCCCGACACATTCACACGCAGCGGCATGTCGAATCCAGGTACGACATTGGTCCAATGATATCCGAGCTTGCCGCTCTCGACCCGGTACTCGAACACCGGGATCTGGGTCGTGGTGAGGTACTGCGAAAACACCTTACTGAGGTCGATGCCCGCCGCGCGGCTGATATAGTCTTCGACCTGCTTGCCCGTGACAGTCCGGTGGGAGAATGTCTTGTTCAAGCCCCGCAGGATGTCGCGCCACTTCGCGTCGTCGTCGATGATCGCCCGAATCGTATGCAGCATGTTCCCGCCCTTGGGATACATGTCGCCGGAGCCCTGCGCGTTCACGCCAAAAGCCGGAATGATGGGGCGGTCGTTGCGGATCCCGCTGCGCGCGCCGATCATGTACGCGGCACCCGCCATCTTCCCCATCCGGCACTCGGTGTAGATCCCCTCCGCGTAATTCGCGAAGCTCTCGTGCAACCACATGTCGGCGTGGTCCTGCGCCGAGATGTTGTTGCCCCACCATTCGTGCGCGCTCTCGTGCACGATGATGAAATCCCACTGCAGGCCCAGACCCGTGCGCGACAGGTCACGGCCGAGGTAGCCGTTGAGGTAGTGGTTGCCGTAGGCGACGGCGCTTTGATGCTCCATGCCGAGGTGCGGCGTCTCGACGAGCTTGTAGCCATCGGCGTACCAAGGGTACGGGCCGAACCAGTGCTCGAAGCACCGCAGCATGGGCGTCACCTGCTGGAACTGCCGCCGCGCCGTATCGGCGTGATAGTCCAGCGGCCAGAAGTCGAGCGTCAGCCGCCCTCCCTCGCCGTTCAGCGTATCGCTGAAGTGGGCGTAATGCCCGGCATTGATGGACACGTCGTAGTTGTTGATTGGACTCGTTACAAACCACTCGTAGGTGGTGGCGCCGTCTAGGGTTTTGGTCGTGCCACGCAGCCGTCCGTTCGATACGTCGGTCAGGGAGTCCGGCACGGTAATCGCGATGCGCTGGCTGTCGGGCTCATCGGCCAGATAGTCCTTGTTCGGCCACCAGACGCTTGCGCCCAGGCCCTCGTTGGCGGTTGCGATCCACAGACGGCCCAGACTGTCGGTGGGGAACGTGAACCCGCCATCCCAGGGAAGCCGGCGGCCGACGCGCGGCTTGCCGTGATACCAGACCCTGATCGTCCGCGTCTCGCCCGGGCGTTGTCGCGCCGCCAGCGTCACGAAGAACGCATTGCCATCGCGCCGGTACGTCACTTTCCGCCGATCCTGGACGATGCTGTCCACCTCGAGGGGCACCTGGAGGTCGATCTGCATCTGCTGCGCCGGCTGGAGCACCCGGTAGGTGATCCCGTTCCAGCCGGTGATAGACGAATCCCGCGGGTTCACGCGCGTGTGCAGATCGTAGAACTGCACGTCCCACCACGCGCGGGCGGGCCCGTTCGATCCGCGCAGCGTATCGGCGTGCGTGTAGTGCGTGGTGTCCTGGGCCACGGCCTGCAGCCAGATCAACGCCATCACGACCATAGGAAGACTCGCTCTCCTTTGAACTGCTTGATGCGCGGATCCCACGGAAAGAAAATCACGACCCGAAACTCGACCTTGGCTCCGGTGCCGGCATGCGACAGCCAGCGCCCCTGCTGGGTTCCCGTGACGGTGGCTTCTTCGCACACACCCTGCGGCCCGATCACGATCTGCTGCAGATCGAAGTGAATGTCCGGAATGGCGCCGAGGAGCTCGGTATAGAACCGCGTCGCGCCGGCATGGCCTTCCCACCGCGCGCCCGCCTCTCCGACGACCTCGTAGACGCAGTCCGGCGTCAGCGTCGCGATCAGCCCGGCGATGTCGCGCCGGTCCTCGGCGATGGAGTGCGCCTTCCACAGTTCGCGGATGTCGCGGTACAGCTCCGGGGTCACCTCACGCGACAGCAGCTCACGCGCGTCCACGGTCACCCCTGCCATGGCTTGAGGAGCTGGATGCCGAGTCCCAGATGGTCCACGATGCGCTGCACAATGAAGTCCACCAGCTGACTGATTTCCCTCGGACGCTGATAGAAGCCGGGGGCCGCAGGAAGTATGGTGGCTCCTGCCTCGGCCGCGAGCGTCATGTTGCGCAGATGAACGAGTGAGAGCGGCGACTCGCGCGGCACGAGAATCAGCTTGCGGCGCTCTTTGAGCGTAACGTCCGCCGCGCGCTCGATGAGCGAGCGGCTGGTGCCCTGCGCGATGGCGGCCATCGTGCCCATCGAGCAGGGACACACCACCATCCCCAGCGTCTGCACCGATCCCGAGGCGGGTTCCGCGCCGCGGTCCGCATCATTGAAGGATCGGACGCTCGTCCAGCCGCCTCGTCTTTGAGACCGCATTCCTCGGCAAGGAGCCGCCAGCCGTGCGCCGACACCAAGAGCCACGTCGGCACATGATGGTTGGCCAACATCTCGAGCAGCCGCACGGCGTACGGCGCGCCGGACGCGCCGGTGATCGCGAAGACGAGCGGTGCAGGAGGGGGAGGGGATGACATGGCCCGGAAACATACCCTCTGGCTAGGGACGTTGCGTGGGCGTTAATTGAAACACCTGCCCTTTCGATGAGGCTCTCCATGGCATCCCGCATTCGATCGCTTGCGTTCAGCATCGGTGCCTTCGCCCCAGGCATCATCCTCGCCCAGACGCCCGCGACCTCGACTGCAGTATCGGCGCTGACTCCGCCCGTCGCTGCCGTCCGGCCGCACCGTTTCGACGAGCACGGCACCGTGCGCATCGACCCGTACTACTGGTTGAAGGAGCGAGGCAACCCCGAAGTCATCAAGTACCTGCAGGACGAGAATGCGTACACCAAAGCGGTCATGGCTAACACGGAAGCGCTGCAGGATCGGCTCTACGAAGAGATGAAGGGGCGCGTGCTCCAGAACGATCAATCCGTGCCGTTTCGCGAAGGCAACTACTTCTACTATACGCGGCTCGTGGAGGGAAAGAACTATCCCATCTATGCGCGCAAGCGCGGCTCGCTGAATGCCCCTGAAGAGATTCTGATCGATGCGAACGCGCTCGCCGAAGGGAAGCCGACGTTCCTGATCAGGGCCTGGGATGTCAGCCCTGCGGCGGATCTGCTGGCGTTCGCCGTGGACACCACCGGCGGTCGCGTCAGCGCAATTCGCTTCAAGAATTTGCGGACCGGAGCCATGCTGTCCGATGTCATTCCGCGCGCGATCGGCGGCATGGCGTGGGCCGAAGACAATCGCACGCTGTTCTACACGAAACCCGATTCCGTGACCGTGCGCCCCTATCAGGTCTATCGCCACCGGCTTGGCACCCCTGCCTCGGCTGATCAATTGGTCTACGAGGACAAGGACGAGACCTATTACACCTCTGTTTTCAAGACCAAGTCCCGGGCGTACATCATGATTCAGTCCTCGCAGACGTTGGCGACCGAGTACCACTACATCCGGGCCGACCAACCCGACGCGCCGTTCCGCGTCATCATCCCGCGCGAGCGGGGGCACGAGTATTCCGCCAACCATTTCGGCGACTACTTCTACATCCTCACGAACGACCACGCCAAGAACTTCCGCCTCATGCGGACGCCGGTCGCACGGCCCGGGCGAGACAACTGGGAAGAAGTCATCCCGCACCGGTCAGACGTGCTGCTCGAAGACTTCGAGTTCTTCCGAGACTATCTCGTACTGAGCGAGCGGAAGGACGGCCTGGTGCAGCTGCGGGTCCGGCCCTGGAGCGGCCGGAATGAGTACTACCTCGATTTCGGTGAGCCCGCGTATCTGGCGTACGTGAGTACCAACCGCGAGTTCGACACGCCGCTGCTGCGCTACGTCTATACGTCGCTGACAACGCCGGCATCGACCTACGACTACGACATGCGGACGCGGCAGAAAACCCTCCTCAAGCGCGATCAGATCCTGGGTGGATTCGATCCGGCCAGCTACGTCACCGAACGGTTCTATACGACCGCACGCGATGGCGCCCGGGTACCCGTCTCGATCGTCTATCGGAAGAACACGGCGCGACCCGCGCCGCTGCTCCTGACCGGTTACGGATCCTACGGCGCGAGCTCTGATCCCACCTTCTCGGCGGACCGCCTCTCGCTGCTCGATCGCGGCTTCGCGTTCGCCATTGCGCACATTCGCGGCGGGTCCGAAATGGGCCGCGCCTGGTACGAAAACGGCCGGCAACTGCAGAAGAAGAACACGTTCACCGACTTCGTCGACGTTGCGGACGATCTGGTCCGCCGCGGGTACACGTCGCCCGATCGCCTGTTTGCGCGCGGGGCCAGCGCGGGCGGGCTGCTCATGGGCGCGGTCGTCAACCTGCGGCCCGAGCTGTTCAAAGGCGTCATCGCCGGGGTCCCCTACGTCGACGTCATCACCACGATGATGGACTCCACGATCCCGTTGACGACCGGCGAATACGATGAATGGGGCAATCCCCATGACTCGACCTTCTACCGGTACATGCTGTCCTATTCGCCGTATGACAACGTCGAGCGCAAGGCGTATCCGAATCTGCTCATCACGGCCGGGCTGTACGACACCCAGGTGCTCTATGTCGAGCCGGCGAAATGGACCGCCAAGCTGCGCGCCATGAAAACCGACACCAACCGTCTCATTCTGCGGACGAACATGGAGGCGGGACACAGCGGCGCGTCAGGCCGCTACAAGCGGTGGCGCGATGTGGCTTTCGAGTATGCGTTCCTGCTGGATCTGGCGGGGCGAGGAGACAAGCCGACGCCCTGACTCCTAGCGTCCCCGGCGGTTCGGTGTGGGTGAACGTTTGGGATGCCGGGGCGGCCCTTTGGGGAAGGGGGACACGGGACGAGGGACGGGTAAGGCCGGCTGCTTCAGACCTGGCGTACCCTTCCCTCGTCCCCCGTCCCCCCTCCCCTTTTTCATAGGATCCGATCCACCAACGCACCCAGAAACACGACGATACTCACGATCCCATTGGCGGTGAAAAAGGCCGCATCGAGCCGCGAGAGATCGCCGGGTCTGACCAGTCGGTGCTCCCAGCTGATCACCGCCACGCCGATGGCCACGCCGGCGAAATAGGGGAGCCCGAGACGTGCGCCCATGCCGAATAGGATCAGCGCGGCGATCCCCGCCCCTTGCAGCAGCTTCGCCACGATGATCGCCCAGCCCTGCCCCAGCCGGACGACGAGCGAGCGCAGTTGCTCCGCCCGATCGAAGGCTTCGTCCTGGAGCGCGTAGAAGATATCGAACCCGGCGACCCAACACGTCACCGCCAGCGCGAGCACCAGCAGCAGCCACCACGGCTCGCTCCACGTCCCCGTGATCGCGATGTAGCCACCGACCGGCGCAATGGCGAGCGCGCCGCCCAGCCACAGGTGCGTCCAGTCGGTGAAGCGTTTCGTGTAGCTGTAGATCGCGATCCAGATCAGCGCGACCGGCGCGAGTGCCGCGCACAACGGATTCAGCGCCCATGCCGCCCACAGAAACACCACCATCGCGCCGAGCACCGCGGCCCACGCCTGGCCGACCGTCAGCCGGCCCGTCGGCAGTTCCCGACCCTGCGTGCGCGGGTTGCGGGCGTCGATGCGCCGATCGGCGATGCGATTGAACCCCATTGCGACGAAGCGGGCGGCCGTGAATGCGATGACGACGAGGATCGCGGCGCGCCACGTCACCGGCTGCCTGTACGATGCGACGATGACGCCCAGCAACGCGAACGGCAAGGCGAAGAGCGTGTGCGGCAGCTTGACGAAGTTGACGAAGCGGACCAACAGGCTCTCGCCCGCGAAAGTCTGGCCCTCCGGCGCGACTTTCTCCTTCACTGCACGACGCGAATGGGCTTGAGCCGCTGCGTGGTAGTGCCGTCGCCCAGTTGGCCCGAGGCGTTGTCCCCCCAGCAATAGGCCACGTTGGCAACGGTGACACCGCAGGTATGGTACAGACTGGCGCTCACATTAACGAAGTCCGTGACGTCAGCAACGAGCGTGGGCGTGGCCCGGTTATCAGTGGTGCCGTCGCCGAGCTGCCCGTGTTGATTCTCCCCCCAGCAGTAGGCGAGTCCGGCAGTCGTAACTCCGCAGTTGTAAAACGCGCCGGCGTCGACCTGGGCGAAATCCAGACCTCCCGCCACGAGTGTGGGCGTGAGCTGAAAATCGCCCCAGCAATAGGCTGCGCTGTCCGTGGCGATCCCGCAGGTGCGATGCTCTTGCGCGCTCACCTGGACGAAAGCGAGACCTCCCGCCACAGCCGTTGGGCTGAACCGGCGAGTGGTCGAGCCGTCGCCAAGCTCGCCCACCTGATTCTCTCCCGAGCAATACGCCACGTTGGCCGCCGTGACGCCGCAGGTGTGTAGCGCCCCGGCGCTCACCTGCACGAAGTCGAGGGCTCCCTCCACGCGGGTGGGAGTGAGGCGTCGCAGGGCGGTTCCATCGCCGAGTTGGCCGTAGTCGCCGTAGCCCCAGCAATACGCCACGCCCTGTGTCGTGACTCCGCACGCATGGCCAGCGCCCGCACCCACTTGAGCGAAGCTCAAGCCTCCAGCGACCAGCGTGGGCACGAGCCGCTGGGTCGTCGTGCCATCGCCGAGATTGCCCAAGTCATTTCCGCCCCAGCAGTACGCCTCATGGGTGTTCGTCACACCGCACGCGAAGCCGTACCCGGCGGTCAGGTGCACGAAGCGCAGGCCTCCTTGCACCGGACCGGGAGTGAGCCGTGTGATGGTCGTGCCGTCCCCCAGTTGGCCGATGGCGTTCCCTCCCCAACAGTAGGCGAAACCCAGGATGGTCAAGCCGCACGTGGGGCCATTGGCGGTCACCTCCACGAGGGTTATTCGAACGCTGAACGGGGCACTCCGAGCCGGGGGCGTATCGCCGCTCCTGGCCACGAGGACGAAGCCGTCACCCGGTATCGCCGGACTTAGGCCTGCGAATGTCGCCACGCCGTCCACGGCCGTCGCCGTAGTCTGTCCCCGCAGGGCGTGTGTGGATGAGTACGCCTGCAGCCCGATCGTCACCACCGCATCCGGCACGACGTTCCCAAACCTGTCCTCCCGCGCCGTCACGCGTACGGCGGGATCGAACGGCACCTGCCCTTCCACCGTGCCCGGCTGCGTGAGAAAGGACAGGAGGACCGGACCTGGAGTTACGGCGAACGCGGCGCTGGTGACGGGAGCGACGCCGACCGTCGAGGCCGTCAACGTGTACCCGCCGGCCGCCTTATCCAACCACACACCCCGGAAGGTTGCTACGCCGGCCGCGCTGGTGACGGTCAGCGTCCCTCCCAGCGTGGCTCCCCCTGGATTGGCACCGAGCGCCAGCGTCACGGGCACTTCGGCATCGGTCACCCGGCTACCGCCGCCGTCACGCAGCTCGACTTTGATCGCCGGCTTCATGGAATCGCCGGCGACCGCGTCGTTGGGCCCCGCGACGAATGCCAATGCGACGATCTCCTGGTCCACTGTCAACATGGCCCTGCCCCCGACGTGGCCGACGCTGGCAGTGATCGCCGCTGTTCCGGATCCTCTTGCCGTCACGAGTCCCGTCGGATCCACGGTGACGACCGACGTATCCTGAGATCTCCAAGTAATGGTCACCCCGCCGATCGTTTGACCGCGGGCGTTCTTCGCCGATGCAGAGAGCTGGCGCGTTTCGCCGGCGACCGCGAGCGTGGCAACCGCGGGAGTCACCTGCACGGTCGCCACGACGTTCGCCTCGGGGTCCACGGAGGAGTCGTTGCATGCGGGCAGGAGGGAAAGACCGAGAGTCAGTCCGAGCGCGTGACGGCGGGAGATCACGGTTGCTGCCCGGTTACGGCGCCACGGGCGTTGGTGTCTGTCGTGACATGGTGGTGCCGTCACCCAGCTGACCATCGCCGTTGAAGCCCCAGCAATAGGCGATGTTCGCAGTTGTGACACCACACGTGTCGTTGCTCCCGACCGCTACGCGCGTGAAGATCAGGTTTCCCGTAACGAGCGTGGGCACGAGCCGCTGCGTGGTCGTACCGTCGCCCAGCTCGCCACTGTTGTTCGCCCCCCAACAGTAGGCCGCGCCATTCGCGGTGACACCGCAGGTGTGAACGAATGCCGCACTCACGTGAACGAAGTTGAACCCGCCCACCACCAGAGTCGGCGTGAGTCGCTGTTCGGTGGTCCCGTCGCCGAGCTGGCCGTAATGATTCAGGCCCCAGCAAAAGGCTTTGCTGTCGGTTGTGACTCCACACGCGTAGCGGTCTCCGGCGCTCACGTGATCAAACAGCAAGCCACCCGGAACGGCTGTGGGCACAGGCTGGCTGACGGTCGTGCCGTCCCCCAATTCGCCCGAGCCGTTGTAGCCCCAGCAATACGCCCGATGATCCCGGGTGACACCGCAGGTGAATTCCTCGCCAGCGCTCACCTCGACGAATTCCAGATCGCCCCAGACCGCTACGGGCGTGAGCCGAGAAACGATCGTGCTATCACCCAACTCGCCGCCGCCGTTTGCGCCCCAGCAGTAGGCGCGGCGGCCGCCGGTCACGCCGCACGTATGCAGTGCGCCGACGGCCACCTGTACGATGCTCGAGCCGCCCACCACGGGCGCCGGCGTGTTTCGTTGCTCCGTGGTGCCGTCCCCGAGCTGGCCCTGGTCATTGGAGCCCCAGCAGTACGCTCCGCCCTCCGTCAGCACACCGCACGTGCGATAACCGATCAGCAACGGCGTGGCCATCACCTGGCGGAATGTCAGGCCTCCCGTCACGCGTGTGGGAATGAGACGCGGCTCGGTCGTCCCGTCCCCCAGCTGCCCGGGACGATTCCACCCCCAGCAATACGCGAACGACGAGGTGGTAACGCCGCAGGTGTGTGCGCTCCCGGACGTGATTGCCGACATGGCGAGCGCGACCCGAAACGGAGCACTTGTGGTGCTCTGGAGAGCGGGCGCGGTGGCAACGAGCGTGTAGTCGGTCCCTGGCTCGTCGATCCGTAGGTCCGTAAAGGTGGCCACGCCCGCGACGGCATACACAGTCGTCGTGCCGTTGAGCGGCGTACCTCCTGAAGGTCCAGCGAGCGACACGGTGACCGGGTGCGTCGCGTTGGTGTCCGTGTTGCTGAACTGGTCGAGGATGGCCACCTGCGGCGCAGGGCTGATCGGCACGGCGCCCTCGACGCGCGTCGGCTGAGCCACGAAGGCGAGCTTCGTGGCGCGCGGAGGTTCGCCGGGAGCGGGTGCGTCGCTGCACGCCGTGAACAGCACACACACGGCGATGGCTAGCCGTCGTCGCTCGCTACCGCGCTTTGCCACGCAGCTCAATCCCCAATTCCCCCCATATGGCATCCACCTTGGCCTTGGTCTCCTCGTCCATCACGATCTTGTTCGGCCACTCGCGCGTGAATCCCTCTTCTTTCCACTTCCGCGTGGCGTCGATCCCCATCTTCGATCCGTACGTGAAGCCGCGGCTGGAATGATCGAGCACATCGATCGGCCCCATCGTAAAGCGCACGTCGCGCTCGGGATCGATGTGATTGAGCGCGACCCACCATGCTTCCTTGGGATCGCGCACGTTCACGTCCTTGTCCACCACCACGATCACCTTCGCGAGTGACATCAGTCCCTGGCCCCACAATCCGTTCATCACCTTGTACGCCTGCCCAGGGTATTGCTTGTCGATGCTCACAAACACCAGGTTGTGAAAAATCCCCTCGGCAGGCATGTGTAGGTCCACAATCTCTGGGATGGTGAGGCGCAGCAGCGGCAGGAAGATCCGTTCCGTGGCGTGCCCGAGGAAATAGTCCTCCATGGGCGGGCGGCCGACGATCGTGTGCGGCCAGATCGGATCGTCGCGCAACGTCACCGCCGTCACGTGGACCTTGGGATAGTAATCCGCGAGCGAATAAAACCCCGTGTGGTCTCCGAACGGGCCCTCCAGCACGAGCTCGTCTCGGGGGTCGATGTATCCCTCGATCACGATCTCGGCCTCGGCGGGGACCTCGAGATCGGAGCTGACGGCCTTGGCGAGCCGCACCGGCTCGCCGCGCAGAAATCCGGCGAACAGAAACTCGTCGATCGTCGGCGGCAACGGCGCGGACGCGGCATAGACGCTCGCGGGGTCTCCTCCCAGCGCAATCGCGACCGGCATCGTCTCGCCACGCTCGGCCATCGTGCGCCAGTGCGCCGCACCGACCTTGTGGCGTTGCCAGTGCATGGCCAGCGTGTTCTTGCTCAAGACCTGCACGCGGTACATGCCGACGTTGCGGACACCGGACGCCGGATCACGCGTAATGACTCCCCCGAGCGTGATATAGGGCCCGCCGTCTTCGGGCCAGCAGATCGGCACGGGAAAGCGCGTGAGGTCGACGTCCGAATCCTTGAGCACGGTGTTCTGGCTGGCGGGGCGACCGACGGTCTTGGGTGGGAACTTCGCGACTTCGGCGAGCCGCGGCAGCAGCGCGAGCTTGCCCAGCAAACCTTCGGGCACCTTCATCGCGAGCAGCTCGGCGATGCGCGCGCCGACATGGTCGAGGCAATCGACGCCGAGCGCCAGCGACATGCGCTGCTCCGAGCCGAACAAGTTGACCGCGAGGGGATACCGCGATTTGCCGCCGGTGCGGAGCGTCGGCTGGGTGAAGAGCAACGCCGGCCCACCGCCCGGCGATTTCATGCAGCGGTCGGCGATTTCGGTGATTTCCTTGTCGACGGACACAGGACGGGTCACGCGCGCGAGATCGCCCGACTTGTCGATCGCGTCGACAAATGCGCGCAGATTATCGAGTGCCATAGTGCACGGCGCAGATCCCGCCTGTCATCCGCTCGAAACCGACGCGCGAGAATCCCGCGGCCACGAGGCGCTGCGACAGCGCCTCCGGCTCGGGGAACGCGAGCACCGACTCTGGCAGGTAGGTATAGGCGTCTCTATGTTTCGAGACGAGCCGGCCGATGGCGGGGAGAATCCGGCGAAAATAGAAGAGAAAGATGGCGCGCAGCGGCGCGAATCGGGGCGTGGCGAATTCGAGGATGACGAAGCGCGCCCCTGGCTTCAGGACGCGTGCCGCTTCGCTCAAAGCCCGGTCGAGGTCGGCAACGTTGCGTACGCCAAATCCCACCAGGGCGCCGTCGAACCGCGCCGCGGGAAACGGCAGCGCCAGCGCGTCGGCGGCCACGGGAACGGTCCCCGGCGCCTTGTCCTTGCCGAGCGCGAGCATCGGCACCGCGAAATCGGCGCCGATCACGCGGCCGCGAAAGCCGTCGCGCCGAGCCAGTTCCGCCGCCAGATCGAGCGTGCCGGCACAGAGATCGAGATAGGTGCCGTCGGGTTTCGCTTCCCACCCGAGCCGCGCGACCGCGGTGCGGCGCCAGGACCGATCCACGTTGAGGCTCAGCAGGTGGTTCAGGAAGTCGTAGCGCGGGGCAATCGCCGTGAACATGCCACGGACGTAGGCTGGAGAACGACCCATAGGCGCGAAAGATAGGCCGGACCACCTGAGCGACGCCAGCGATCAGCAGATCGTCGCGTGGGCAAAGCAAGGACATGACGCGGCATTCCGCGAGCTGGTCCGTCGCTACGAGCGGCCGGTGTTTTCGCTGCTCTATCGCATGGTGCGCGATCGCGCGCTGGCCGAGGACCTCGCGCAGGAAACGTTCATCAAGGTCTTGAACGGCATCAAATCGTATCGGCCCGAGTTCAAGTTCTCGTCGTGGATTTTCAAGATCGCGAACAACGCGGCGATCGATCATCTGCGTCGCAAGAGCATCGACACGCTGTCGCTCGACGGCGCGCCGAGCGCCGAGACGCCGGAGCAGGTGCGCGCGACGTCGCTGCAGCTCGGCGACCGCGCGGAAAGCCCGCTGGATGAGGTCGAGAGCCGCGAGCTGGGTTCGGCAATCGAGCGGGCGATCGCCCGGCTGCGCCCCGAGTATCGGTCGTGCATTTTGCTACGTCACGTCGAGGGGTACTCGTACGAGGAGATCGCGGACACGCTGGATCTGCCCCTGGGCACCGTCAAAACCTATATCCACCGAGCCCGTAATGAATTGCGGGGTTATCTGGAAGATCGCCGGGACTGAAACCAGGCCTAGAACCGGGCCGTAGGACACCCAATGACTGACATCTCCATGCATCTCACTACTGACGAAATCGAGCTCTGGGCGCAGGGCCTTCTCCCCGCCGCCCGGGCCATGCATCTCGCCGAGTGCTCCCTGTGCCGCACTGAAGCCGAGCGCGAGCGTAAGGTTATGCTCGAGCTGGTCCAGCTTCCGAAGTTTGCTCCGAGTGCCGGGTTTGCTGACCGGGTGATGGCGCAGGTGAAGGTGCCGACGCCGTCGGGGGATTGGACGCCCTAGCCTCGAACCTCGGCGCCCACGCTGACCCCCAACCTTCTCATCGCATTACCGTCTCGCACCGCAATCTCCACGGTACCACCTGATCCGGTAAACGCGATCAACGCTCCGGGCTCGACGTCCGCGAACGTGCGGCGCAACGGACCCACGTCGACCCCCGCGACACGAATGCTTGCTCCCGGCTTCAGCGCGTTCGCGGAAATGTTCGAGACCAGCGTGCCGAAGCGGTCAACGTGGAGGACTTCCCCCACGACCGCCGCTCCGTCGGTCTTGGGGATCGGCAGCGGCGCGTAAAGCGGATCGGTAATCGCCGTGCCCAGCGACTCGAACGATCCTCCCGTCGCCAGCACCCCGGCGGCGGGCGCAAAGACGTCTCGGCCATGGAACGTAGGCGCCGCTTCAGGGAGCACGGGGATAGAGACGAACTGCGCGTTCAGAGACAAGAACGAGAGGAGCCCGTTGTCCGGGGCCAGAAAGTACCGGCCAAATCGCATTGCCCCGAGCACGCGCCGGTCTGTGCCAACCCCAGCATCCACGACGGCGACGTAAATCGTGCCTTCGGGGAAGAACATCCAGGTCCGGCTGAGGATGTACTGTGCGGCACGCACATCGCCGGGCGACACTTCGTGCGTGATATCGACCAGTGTCGCATTCGGAGCGTACGTCGAAAGCACGCCCTTCATCTCAGCCACGTAGCTATCGGCGGTGCCGAAGTCAGTAAGCAGCGTGACAATCACCTCACCCCCTGACCCCCTCACCACGTCGTGGAGAGGGGGAACGAACCGTTAGACCCTGACGGTACGCCACCGCCCGCTTTTCCAGAAGAGGACCATGGCGATTCCGCGCGAGATGGCCGTGAGACTCAACGCTAGCCAGATGCCGAGTAAGCCGATCGCGCGCGACCACCAGCCCGCGAGGGGAATCCGCATGGCGGTCAATGTCGTGCTCACGACTTGTGGCCAGAACGTGTAGCCCGCGCCCGCGAGGGCGCCTTCGAGAATCAGCTCGAAGCTCTGCCCGATCTGCGCGAATGAAATCACCCGCAGGTACAGCACGCCATCCTTGATCACCTGCGCGTCGTGTGTGAACAGTGCCACGAGGCACCCGGGGATCAGCAGAAACGCGGCGGCCGTCGTTACGGTAACCACCAGGCAATAACCGACCGTCAGCCGTACCGCCTCCCGCGCCCGAGCTTCCTGCCGTGCGCCGAGATTCTGGCCCACGAGCGCGCTGGCGGCCAACGCGAAGCCGCTGATCGCGATAAAGCCGAGCCCTTCCATCTTATGGCCCACGCCCAGGGCGGCGAGTGCCGGTGTGCCGAATCGTGAAGTAAACCGCGTGAGCCACATGTAGATGATCGACAAGAGCACGCCGGCCAAGGACAGTGGCGCGCCGATGCGTATGATCGTCGGAATCGCGCGCCAATCCGGCGCAGCGACTCGAACGAGCCCGCGCCGCAGCGCGATGACCAAACCGAGCAGAAACCCGCCCCCGCGTACCATCACCGACGCCAGGGCCGCGCCCTCGACGCCGAGCCGCGGGAACGGGCCGACGCCGGCGATCAGCAACGGATCGAGCGCGATGGAGAAGCCCACGGAACCCGCGAGCATCATGAAGGGTGTTCGTGTATCGCCCGAGGCTCGGAACGTGGCCTCGATGGCAAAAAACCCAAACACGAGTGGCGCCCCGAGGAGCCAGGTGGAGAGATACGCGTGCCCGAGCGCAGCGACCTCGGGCGGCACCTTCATGACCCCAAACATCGTGCCGGCCACCCCCCAGCCGACGAGGCTGACCACCAGACCCGCGAGCAGCGCATAGACGACGGCGGCCGCGGCGACCCGTGCCGCGCGCTCCGGGTATCCCTCCCCATGCCGTCGCGCGGCAACCGCGATCAATCCGATCTCGACCATCTCGCCGAGACTGAGCGCCACCCAGATGTAGAATCCCGCCGTCGAGACCGACGCGAGCGCGGCCGATCCGATGAGGCGGCCCACCCAGATGCTGTCGATGAGGTTGAAGGAGAAATGGCACGCCATCATGGCAACCGCGGGCGCGGCGAGCCGCAACACGACGGGCCGCAGCGGGCCGGTCGTGAGTGAACCGGCGGCGGGGGGGGGCGGGGGCGGAGGGGCTGAGGCTATGTCCGGTGGATTAGCGGCCGTAACGTGCTACCAGCACGAGCGCGTCATCGTTGCCCTTCACATGGCGGGTGATGACGCTGTCGGCAATCTCCTGCGGCGAGTTCGAGAGCGCCAGCGATTCGGCGAATCCGTCCTTGATGCCATCGGAGAAGAGAATCACGGTATCGCCTAGGGCGAGCGGCACGGAGCGCGTCGTGGGATTCGTCTGCTCCGCGCCGATGAAGCCCGCGCTCGGCACCAGCGTGATGCGCGAGGGCCGGTTGCCGCGATCGGCGCGCAACAGGATACCGCCGATGTTGCCGACGCCGAGCCACGTCATGGTCGCCGCTTGCGGATCGAGGTAGGCGAGGCCGAGGACGACACCGCGCAGTCCGACCAGCGCCTCATGACAGCGGCGGACCAGATCGGGTAGTGGCTCGCGGGCATGGCGGTCGAGCGCGGCGACGGCAGCGTGTGCGGCCGACGCGGCGTCCTCGCCGTGACCCAGCCCGTCGACCGCGGCGATGAGCGTTCCCTTCCCCACACGTTTGATGAGACACAGGTCGCCAGACTCCGTCTGCCCCGGCAGCGGCAGTGTGGCAAACGCCGTGTCGATCTTCAAATGGCCCGCCGCCACTTTTTCATGGTGACCGTGGTTCCCTGGCCCAGCGTGGACTGGAGATCGAACTCGTCCATCAGGCGCTTGGCACCCGGTAGCCCGGCGCCGACGCCGTGGGACGTCGAATAGCCGTACTGCATCGCGCGGCCGATGTCGGGAATCCCGGGTCCCTGATCGATCGCGACGACGGCGACGCCCTGGCGGTCGCCGTTCTGGACGAGACTCAGGATGATCTCGCCCTTCTTCGCGTACATCAGGATGTTGCGGGCGATTTCGGAAATCGCGGCGGCAATGACGGTCTGCTCGCCACTGGAGAATCCCGCGACGGCGGCTAGCGCGCGGCCTTGCTGTCGGGCCTCAACGACATCAACGTCCGCGGCGATTGGCAGGCGCAGCTCTTCACCCACGGCCACTCGGTTTCTTTGGTTTTGTTTCGAGGAAGCGTTCCTCCGTGCGGCGATTGAGGAACGCCAGCCCCTCCTCGAGATCGAGAACGGTCGCGACGCCTTTCAGCGTGAGGCCGAGCTGCACCATGGCGAACGCGACGTCGGGCTGGATGCCGACGATGACGGTCTCGGCGCCGCGCAGGCGTGCCATGTGCGCGATGTCGCGCAGCGTCCGCACCGCGAACGAATCCATGACGTCGAGCGCCGTGACGTCGACGATGACGCCGCGGCAGCGCGACCGCCCGACCTGCGCGATCAGCGCCTCACGAAGATGGGAAAGGTCGGCGTCAGTGAGGGCAGACTGAATGGAAGCGATGAGATACTGCCCCTGCCGCAGTATTGGTACTTCCACAGCGTCCTCCGCGGGCGCGGGTGGGGGTGGGGGGCTAGCGGGTGAGCTCCATGCCAGGTTCGCGACCGGGCTGTGGCCCGGGGAGGGCCGCACGGTCGGCCAGCAGCCGCTCGGCCTCTTCGATGCCGCCCTGCAGGTCACCGACGGTGGCCATTTCGCTCAGGTCGACGCCAATCGTCACGAGGGTCTGCGCGATTTCGGGCGACAGGCCCGTCACGATCACGGTGGCGCCGAGCAGGCGCGACGCTTCGACCGTCTGCACCAGGTGGTTCGCGACACCGGAGTCCATGGCCGCCACGCCGGTCACGTCGATCACGACGACTTTGGCGCGGTTGGCCCGAATCGCACGCAATAGCTGTTCGGTCAACTGGCGCGCGCGCTGGGGATCGATCACGCCGATGATCGGCAGAATGAGGAGCCGCTCGCGCACCTGCAGCACCGGCGTCGACAGCTCGCGGATTGCTTCCTGTTGCTGCCGGATGATGCGCTCGCGCTCTTCCACGAATCCGACGGCCACGGTGTTCGCGATGCGGTTCGCCGCGGGCTCGTAGCTGTCGAGAATCCGGTTCAGTTTTTCGACGTTGTCTTGGTATTTCGTGAACAGCGAGCGGGCGAGTACGTCGCGGAGTAACAGCACGATGCCGACGACTTCGTCGGTTTCGACGCCTCGCGGAATGATGCGCTCGGAGAGTCGCCGGGAGTACGCTTGCAGGGCTTCGAAGGTGCCGGTCTCGAGCGCTTCCACGTAGTTGTCGTAGACCGCGGTCGCTTCGGCGAAGATCTCCTCTTCCGTCATCGCCGTCAGCAGCTCGGCGCGCGTGATGCGTCGGGCCCACTCCTCACGCAGCTGCGTGCGGTTTTGACGCAGGTGCGCGACCAGCTCGCGCAGCAGCCCGGCCGACGACTCGGTAAGCGCGGCCTGGGGATCCGACGCGCGAGTGGAGATGCTCATGCTTTTCTTGGTGTCCATGGCCTCGAAACCTATGGGTGGACAGTTAGGGAGCAAGCCCTGCGGCCCTGCTCTTACGACGTTCCTTGGTCTCGTAGAGGGCGATATCGGCCGCGTTGAGCAGGGCTTCGACGGTCTCGCCGTGGCCGGGGTACACTGCTACCCCGACACTGATCGACAAGTTCGGCTTTTCCGCGTCGGTCGCCAGCCGGTCCACCACACCGCGGGCCACATGCCAGGCGGCAGCCTCCCCTGTCTCAGGCAGGACCAGGGCGAACTCGTCGCCGCCGAAGCGGGCCGCCGTGTCCGTGGCGCGGCACGACCCGAGCAGGGCCTCGGCAACACGCCGGATCGCCAGGCTGCCCGCCAGGTGGCCGTGGCGATCGTTGATTTGCTTCAAGCCATCCAGGTCGAGCAGCACCACCGCGAGCGGCTGGGCGCTGCGCCGGGAGCGGCGGATCTCGGCCTCGAGCGCCTGAATCAGCTGGCGGTGATTGGCGAGTCCGGTCAACGCATCGGTGACGGCGAGCTCGCGCCACGTGCCCTGCAGCTCGCGCTGCACGGCGACGACCGCGGCCAGCACGAGACTCGTTACGGCGGTGATGCCCGTCCAGACCTGGAGCAGCACCAGCCGTTCGTTCGCGGTATAGGCGGCGAACGGACCCACCCCCTGCAGCGTGCGCCCGATGGCGATCGCGGACACAATCACCATGATGGCCGACGCCTCGCGCGGGCTGAAGCGGAAGGCGACCCAGACCAGCGCCGGCCAGAGCAACACGGTGACGGGATAATGGCGTGAGGGAAACAGGCCGCCGAACATCGCGAAGGTCACGAGGGCGGTGACCGCGGCGACCGCGAGTCCTTCCAGGAACTGAGCGCGAGTCCAACGGGGTGCCGGCTTGACCCCGATCCACAGAATCAACGCGGGCGCGACGACGATATCCCCCACGGCGTCGCCCAGCCACCACGTGAGCCACACGCGCGGCGCATCGACCCACGACATCAGGCCGCCCAGCGCCAGTGAGGTCACGCCGATCGACGCGGAGACGATGGTACTGACGAGCGCCGCCAGCGCGGTAAATCGGACGATGTCGCCTACACGATCAAAGACCCGCCCGCCCCGCGCGAATCGGTTGACGAGATAGGCGCCGAGCAGTCCCTCGGCGGTGTTACCGATCGCGATGCCGATGGACGGCAGCACAGCACCAGTGGTCGTGACGTTCGCGAGGAACGCGGCGCCGAGAATCGCCGGCCACACGCGGTACCCGAGCAGGACGAAGCCGGCGAGCGCGATGCCGGCCGGGGGCCAGACGGTGGTGACGCTGCTGTTGATATACGCGAATCGCAACCCGAGCTTCGCTGCGAGGAAATAGACGGCGGCCAGGCCGGACAGCAGGAGCACACGGCGCAGTGATTCGCTCATCGAGCCGAGATTAAGAGAGGGCTTCGCCACGTTCTAAACCCTATCCCCCCGGCGGCAAACACCGTGCAGCGCCGCTGACGTTCTGCCGGCGGGTGACACCTCACGCAAGAATCGCTGAAACACCGGATTGCGCGGATAGCGAGCGGCCAGTCCCTCGACGTAGCCGCGCGCCTCGCGCTCGAGGACCGCACGCCCGCCGGGATCGCGAGCCGCTTCGCGTACCAAGGCCGCCGCGAGTACCCAGGTTCCCTCGACCCGTGCCAGATCGCCGTCGTGCGCGGCGCGACGCATGTACCGGATTCCCCGTTCGGCGTTGCCGCCCCCCAGCCCAATGAGGCGCGCGAAAATCCTTGCAAAGGCGCCGGCGCGCGCCAGGCCGTAATCGTACACGCCCAGCCCCAGGTAACAGTCCGCGCAGGTGGAATCCACCGCCAGCACTCGCCGATAGATGTCGCGCATCGCCTTCGCGTCTTTGGCCGCACTATAGCCGTGGCCATGTTCCTCGCGCTGGCGCGCGCGATAACCGAGCGCGGTGGCGAGCCAGAACTCCCCTGGCTTGCCGGCCCCGCGCGCGCGGGCGAGCGCGACGCCCAGGAGCGAGTCGATGCGTTGGAGCTCGAAGTCGGCGGAGTCCTTGGCGGACGCCCACCAGATGTAGGCGCCGGCCTGGAACACGAGCGGCGCGGGATCCGTCGTGTCGCGGGCCGCCAGCGCGGCAAAATAGCTCGCGGCACCGGCGAAGTCCCCGCCGTAGAGCGTGTCCAGGCCCGCGCGCAGCGCCCGACGCGCCTCGGGGTTCGGATCGAGCGAGTTGAGCGCGCTCTGAAGCACCACGACAACCACGAGAAGCGCCGGCACGTCAGCGAGGAGCGCCGGTAATCGGCAGCGCCGCCACCAGGCCCGCCGTGCGGGCGGCGACCGTCCGCGCCAGCTCGCGCAAGGCGATGCCAGCCGGCGACTCGGGCTGGCTCACGACGATCGGCTCGCCGCGATCGGCGAGCTCCGCCATCCCCGCCTGCAGCGGAATCTGCCCGAGCAGCGGGACGCCGAGCTCGGCCGCTAACCGGCTGCCGCCGCCCGCCAGGAAGATTTCCGACCGCGCGTGGCAATCGGGGCAGACGAAGTAGCTCATGTTCTCCACGATCCCCACCACCCCGACACCGACGCGCTCGAACATCTTCGCCCCGCGGAGCGAATCGCCCACCGCCATCTCCTGCGGCGTCGTCACGATGATCGCGCCGTGCAGGCGCACGATCTGGGTGAGTGAGAGCTGCGCGTCACCGGTGCCGGGCGGCAGATCGACCAGAAAATAGTCCAGCTCCCCCCAGGCCACATCTTTCAGGAATTGCGTGATGATCTTCATGATGATGGGCCCGCGCCAGATCGCGGGCGCATCCCGCTCCACGATGAACCCGAGTGACATGAGCTTCACGCCGTGCGCCTCGAGCGGGTGGATCTTGCCGCCCTGGACTTCGGGCTTGGCGTTTGCCCCAAACATGCGCGGGATGTTGGGCCCGTAGATGTCGGCGTCCATGAGTGCCACGCGGTGCCCATCGCGAGCCAGCGCGGCGGCAAGATTGGCCGACACGGTGGACTTGCCGACACCGCCCTTACCGCTCGAGATCGCGAGAACCTTGCCCAGGGACGGCATCTCGTCGGGCGTGGGTGGAGGCGGGGGCGCGGCCGGACGGCCGGACGGCCGGGCGGCCGGGTGCGCGCTGCCGTCAGCCGAATCGACGACGTTCACCTTGACACCACTCACGCCCGGAACGGCCTCGACGGCTTTCCGCGCCTGTCGCGCCAAGGAGCCTGGATCCTCTCTGGTGAGCACGAATGTGAACGTAACGACGCCGGATGGATCGACCGTGACATCGCGCACCATCGCGGCGGACACGATGTCGCGCCCCTGGCGCGGATTGGTGACGGCGGCCAACGCCTGCTCGACCAAGGCCTTGAGATCGGCCGCACTCACGTGGACTGGCTCCCCTGGCTCCCCGGGCTCCCCGGGCTCCCGCCGTTCGTGAGAAAGCGGCGTGCCGCGCTCAGGACGCGTGCTTCGACATCGGCCATGGTGCCGGGCAGCGACGCACCCGCGGCGCGGTGGTGACCACCACCGCCGAACTGATGTGCCAATGCCGCGACGTCGACCTCGCCCATGGAGCGGAACGAGACCTTGATGCGGCCGTTGCCGATATGCCGGAACAATAAGGCCATCCGAACGCCCGCGATCGAGCGGGGAAATTCCACGATTCCATCGAGATCGTCGGCCGTGACGTCATGACGGCGCAACGCGTCCGCAGGCACGCTGACCCACGCTAACCCGACGTCCGGCTCCACCACCAGCGTCTGCAGCACTTCGGCGAGCAGGCGCACGCGCCCTTCCGGCGCGCTGGCGTAGACCGACGCATAGATCGCCTCGGGATCGACGCCGCGCTCGAGCAGCGCAGCCGCGACGCGCAACGCGCGAGCGGTGGTGTTCGAGAATCGGAATCCTCCGGTATCGGTCAGCAGTCCGACGTACAGCGCTTGCGCGACCTCTGGCGTGAGCGGCCATTCCGCTACCGTGGCAAGATCAAACACCAGCTCGGCCGTGGCGGTCGCGTCTGGGGCAATGAGAGAGGGCCCAGCCGGCAGCTTGACGGGACTGACGTGGTGATCGATGCACACGAACGGCGGCTGCCGCTTGCTAATGACGGCCGCCAGGCTGCCCAGCCGGCTGAGGTCGCCGATGTCGAGGGATGCGACCACGTCGGCGCGCTCGATCTCCCGCACCGCGCGGTCGCTCGCGTCTGCTCCTGTGGGAATGAGGAACTTGAAGCGATCGGGAATGGCGGTGGGATTGGCGATGCGGACCGAAATACCCCGGTCACGCAGCAGGTACCACAGCGCGACTTCGCTCCCGACGCCGTCACCGTCGGCGTTCACGTGTGTCGTCAGCACGACGTGCCGGGCGCTGGTGAGCGCCGCCGCCACGTCGCGCGCCGCCTGCGCGCGCGCCGACGGAACGGGAACGCCGTTCGGGTTCATGGTGAAAAGATAACCCGCTGGGTCACCGGCGTTCATCAACTGGCTAAAGCACACCCTTCAGGGTGTGAATCTTACCGCGGCGGCTGACCTCGCATGCCGCCCGGGACAGCTGCCGCTGCCCCTCCGCCAGCCAGCTCACGCTGCAGGCGGCTGTGCTTGCGGCTGTACCCGAAGTAGATGCTGAACCCGATCAGCAGCCAGACGATCAACCGGATCCAGGTGTCCGCGGGCAATGTCGCCATCAGACCGAGGCAGCACACGACACCGGCGATTGGGACGAACGGTACCCACGGGGTCTTGAACGGCCGATCGAGATCGGGCCGCTTCTTCCGGAGAATCATCACGCCGGCGCACACCAGCACGAACGCGAGCAGTGTACCGATGTTCACGAGTTGGCCGAGCAGCTGCAGCGGCAGCAGCCCAGTCGCGAGCCCCACGGCAATACCTGTGTAGATGGTCGACAGGTATGGGGTGCGGAACCTGGGGTGCACCTGCCCCGCCCATTTGCCAAGCAAGCCGTCGCGCGACATCGAGTAGAAGACGCGCGACTGGCCGAGCAACATCACCAGGATCACCGAGCCGAGGCCCAGCACAGCCCCGACGTCCACCGAGATCCGAACCCACTCCGGCGCGCCGACGTGCTTCATGGCGTATGCCATCGGGGCGGCATAGTCGGGCGGCGACGTTTGCTGCAGCGCGGCAAGCTCTTTGTAGTTGACCATGCCCGTCAGCAGCGCCGACACGATGACGTACAGCAATGTGCAGATGAAGAGCGAGCCGAGAATGCCGATCGGCATGTCCTTTTGCGGATTGCGCGCCTCCTGCGCCGCCGTCGAGACGGCGTCGAATCCGATGTAGGCGAAGAACACCAGCCCCGCGCCGCGCAGGATACCGGAGATCCCGTAGGTGCCCCACTCCCCCGTGTTCGGCGGGATGAGCGGCTTCCAGTTGGCGGTCGTGATGTGGGTCAGGCCGATCGCGACGATCAGGAAGATGATGGTGAGCTTGAGCAGCACGATGAAATTGTTGACCTTCGCCGATTCCTTGATGCCAATCACCAGGATTGTCGACATCAGCGCCACGACGAACACCGCCGGCAGGTTGACGATGGCGCCCGTGAGGTTAAGCCCCGAGTGTGCGCATCCCGCCGTGGCAGCCTGGACGTTCGCGGCCGTGCACCACGTCGTCGGCGCGGCCGTGAGTCCCGGTGGGAGCGTGATGCCGAAATTGCCCAGCAGGCTCACGAAGTGGCCCGACCAGCCCACGCCCACGGTCGCCGCGCCGGCGGCGTACTCGAGCACGAGATCCCAGCCGATGATCCAGGCGATCAGCTCGCCCATGGTCGCGTACGAGTACGTGTACGCGCTCCCCGCGACGGGCACGGCGCTCGCCATCTCGGCATAACACAGCCCCGCGAAGGCGCAGGCGATGCCGACCAGGATCATGGAGATCCACACGGCGGGTCCCGCGTACTGAGCACGAAGATGCCGGCGCCGATGATGGCGCCGATGCCCAGGGTGATCAGGTTGAGGGGAGTGAGCGCCCGTTTCAGCTGGTGCTCGCCCGCGGCATCGGCTTCGGCGCGCAAGGTCGCGATGGATTTCGTAGCCCACAAGTTCATGCGGGACCCCGTTCCGGAGAGTGACGAATCGACGGCGCGGACCGCCCCAAGGTTCTCCGGGGCTGGCGATCTGTCAATAGAGGAAGGGGTAAACGATCAGTACGAAACCCGAAGACGCAGCGACCATTGTGGAAGTGCGGGCATCAGCGGTTCCGAGAACCCCTCCGCCTCGCCAAACAGCGGGTCGACCGCATACGGGTCCGGTGAGATACCGGAATAGCCCGTCCACGTATGCAGGTTGCGGCCCGCGAGCGTAACAGAGGCGGACTTCACATGCAGTGCGTTCGCAAACCGGGGTGGCACATTCAGGGTCACCCACAGCTCCCGCCAGGCGAGAAAATCGCCGTCTTCGAAGTAGCGCGTCGTGGGGCCAAACCGGCTGAGGAGTGCATCGGCTTGCGCGGCGAGCGGTGAGCGGGGATCCACCGCCGCGGGGCAGTGGGCGTCCAGGCACGCAACCCACAGGCTCCGATTGAACACCGTATGCCCCGCCTGATAATCGAAGCTCGTCCCGACGCGGATCGAGCGAAAGCTCAATTGCGGCGCCAGCGTGGCGCCTTGCGTCGGATACGGCGTTCCCGCCCAGGTAACCTGATTAGACCAGCTGGCTTCGTTCGGCTCGATAATGCCATTCCCATTGGCATCGGCGAACGTTGGCGGACGATAGGCCCAGTATCCGCCGACAGGTAATCCCACCGACGAGCGTTCTTGCGACGCACCTGGACCAGGCACGGCGATCGGCAAGCTCATGCTGAGCAGACGGTTCCGATTTCCCCACGCGTTCGTCTCCACGGTTAGCGTCGCGTTGGGCCGATCGATGAGCCGCGCCGTGGCATAGAGCTCGATGCCGCGGTTCCCGATCGTTCCGGTCATCAGTGGTGGCGGGCCACCCGACGGAATGACGACCGCCACCGCATAGGCCCTGGAGTGCATGTCGTAAATCGTCCCGCCGACCGTGAGACGGTCCGAGGCCGTCGTGACGTCGACACCGGCCGACAACTCTTTGGTGCGTTCGGGTTTCGGGAAGAAGAATGGCCGGCGACTGGTAGAACCGTAGTCCACCCGGACGCGCACCGGCGTGCCCCACCACGCGGCGTGAATGGCAGGGTGCGTCGCAGTCTGGTCGTGCTCCTTGAAATGATCCCGCCTCAGGACCGCGGCCAGTTCCAACCGGTCGCGGATCCAGGCGCGCTGTTCCAGGACCAGACTCCAAAAGCGCTGCTGATAGAACTGCTCAAATTTTCGGTATGCGCCACTCGTGCAGTTCGGGGACGTCCCGCTCGCGCATTCCGTCGAATCGCGGTTTACGCGCGAGGTCTCCAGCCCGATGTGCGACCGCAGCTCGACGCTGCGCGGACCCCAATTCACATCGGCCGCGAGCCCACGTGTCGCGCTATTGAGCACTACCGATTCCGACAGGACCCCGGGGCCACCCTCGCGATCGCTCGCAAATCGAACGCCGTCCTGACCTAGCGACCCCGTCACCGTGAGCGCCTGGATCGGCGTCCACGCCACGTCGACGCTTCCAAGCCAGCGGCTCATGCTGCTGACGGTCTGGACCTGAAAGGCGTCGCCCGGCGCGATGAGGCCGGCCTGGAGCGCATAGAGTCCAAAGCTGTTCGCACTCTCATTCACGAACGCCGGCGCGCGGAGATCCTGTGACACGTGGAGGCCATGCAAGTCGACGCTGATGGCAGCCACCGGCCGCAGGCGGATGTTCGCAGTCAGATTGCCGTTGCCAACGTGCTGCGGGTGGCGGACGGTCCCCGGCACGGTCTGGCCGATGGATTGCAGGCGATCGACCTCATCGGCCGAAAGCGCAAACGGACTGCCGTCACCGTCAGATTCGCCGGCCACATAGTACCTGTTTTGAGCCCAGCCGCCGGTCGCCGAAAGTCCATACTGCCGGCGAATCGCAGTGCCGAATTGCCGGGTCAACGGAGACAACAACACCGCAATGGAGTCCTGCGTGCATTGGTTTGTCGATTCGAGCACCAGGGTACAGCCGCCATTTCGAAATGAGGAGTCGGGGCTATTCGCGTCGAATCCACCCATCCTGATCGGCCAATGATCCACCGGCGTCCGGGTTCCGACGTCAACGTACCCGCGCCACTCCGGCTTCCCGTCTGCACCTTCCCGCGTTCGCACGATGATGACGCCGTTCGCGGCGTCGGGGCCGGAGCGCACGCCCTGCGCCGGGGATACGAGTTCGATCGACAGGATGTCGTCGGGATTGATGTCCTCGAGCCGCGGTGTGCCGCCGAGAAAGCCGGAAGCGGCGTCGAGGCGCATTCCGTCCAGAATCACGAGCGGCAGGCGGTCGTCGAAAAACGTTTGCGGCCCACGAAGGCGCACGCGGCCAACCAAGCCCAGCGTGCCCGCGGCGGGCGACACCCGCCACCCTGCGCGCCCGGCCCGCACCACCAGCAGATCGGAAAAGCGTGTGCCCGTCCGGTATTCTTCCTGATCATCCCAGGTAGGACGTGCGCTCGCCGACAGGCCCGTGTCGCGAGCGACCGAGTCGGCCGGTTGCTGAGCTACGATAGTGAAAGGGACGGAGACCGCGAGCAGGACTTGCACGATCAGACGCATGCGGTCCTACAAGCTGTAGTTCGGCGCTTCTCGCGTGATGACCACATCGTGGGGATGAGATTCACGCAGCCCCGCGGTCGTGATCCGGATGAATTCGGTTTCCGTGCGGAGCGCGGCGATGTCACATACCCCGCAATACCCCATTCCGCTCCGCAAGCCGCCCACCATCTGGAAGATCACGTCGGCCACCGGACCGCGATACGGCACACGCCCTTCGATTCCCTCGGGCACCAGCTTCTGCAGCGAGACCTCGCCCTCCTGGAAATAGCGATCCGCTGACCCTTCCTCCATCGCGGACAGACTACCCATGCCGCGGATGACCTTGAAGCGCCGTCCTTCCAGCAGGAACGATTCGCCCGGGCTCTCCTCCGTCCCCGCCAGCATCGAGCCCATCATCACGCTCGCGGCGCCGGCCGCCAGCGCTTTCACCGCATCGCCCGAGTACTTGATCCCGCCGTCGGCGATCACCGGAATGTCTCCGGCCCCGCGGACGGCGTCGATGATGGCCGTGATCTGCGGAACTCCGATGCCGGTCACGACGCGGGTCGTGCAGATCGATCCCGGCCCGACGCCGACCTTGACGGCGTCCACACCGCGCTCGACGAGTGCGCGCGCCCCGGATTCCGTCGCGATATTGCCCGCGACGAGTTGCGCGTCGGGAAACGCGTCGCGCAGACAGGCGACCGTGTCGAGCACGCCCTGGCTGTGCCCGTGCGCCGAATCCACCACGATGACGTCGCAGCCAGCGTCGATCAGCGCCTGGGCGCGCGCACGCGCGTCCGGCGCCCCACCGACGGCTGCGGCGACGCGCAGCCGCCCGTGCTGATCCTTGTTGGCGGCGGGGTACTGGCGGCGCTTGAAGATGTCCTTGATGGTGATGAGGCCCTTCAGCAATCCCTGCTTGTCCACGACGGGAAGCTTTTCAATGCGATGCTTCGCGAGCAGGCGCTCCGCCTCATCGAGCGTCGTGCCCACCGGTGCCGTGACCAGCTTTTCCTTCGTCATGACGTCGCGAATCGGCCGGTCGAGCTCGCGCTCGAACTGGAGATCGCGGTTGGTGATGATGCCGACCAGCTTGCCCGCGCCGTCCACGATCGGCACGCCCGAGATTTTGAAGCGCAGCATCAGTTGTTGTGCTTCGCGGAGCGGCCGGTCTGGTCCCAGCGTGATCGGGTTCATAATCATGCCCGACTCACTGCGCTTGACGCGGTCCACCTCGGCCGCCTGGCGGTCGATCGGCATGTTCTTATGGATTACGCCGATCCCGCCCAGACGCGCCATGGCCATCGCCATTTCCGCCTCGGTCACGGTATCCATCGCGGCGGAAACGATCGGAATGTTGAGCGGAATCGCGCGTGTGAAGCGGCTGGCGACTTCAACGTTGCGGGGATGCACCGTCGCATGACGGGGCACGAGCAGGACGTCGTCAAACGTCAGGGCGACGTCGGGTCGGAAGGTTCCCATGGCGGAAGTTACTGGGACGTCTTGGTTTCCTCAACCGGCGGTTCGGAGGGCGGCTGGGGGGGCTGGTTCTTGCGCTTCGCTTCCTCGACCGCGGCCATCCCCGCCGCCGCCAGGCCTTCAAAGAACTTGCCGGCCTTGCCTACCGCGTCCATCGTCCCGCGAATGATGGTGACCGGCACGCGGCCGGCGCGCATCGTGTCCTCGAGCGTCTCGGCCACCTTCTGGAACGCCGGCGCACCCGCCGCACGTTGCGAGTATTTCGACTCGAGGAACTCGATGTAGTCGAGCACCTGGTACGCCTGCTCGTCTGGCATGACATCGAGTTTGCGGCGAATCCGTTCGTTCAGGATATCGTTCATGGCGTTCCAGCTCCTCCTCCGCCCTCCAGCGAAATCAGGTCTACGACAGGGTTCCCGAGGTACCGGCTGCGGCCGTTCCGGACGCGCGCGGTGACCTGCATCGGCGCGAGCGGCGTAAGCGCCCGAAACGCCGGCAGCTTGCTCTCCGGCACTACGATGTACACGAACCCGCGTTCCGGGAGCGGCCCGCGCGCGAGGACGTAGGACGCGCCTTTCGGAATATCGGGCCGCAAGTCGTCGGCCTTTTGAATCGCGATGAATTCCAGATTCCAACGCAGCACCTGACCGACGTAGCGCTGCGGCTCGGCGCGCAGCTCGGCGGCGGTGACGCCTACCAGCACACCGGCAGGCGCGGCTTGGAGATCACCACCCTTGACCCAGCCTTCGAACTGGACGCGCGTCCATTCGCCGTTGCGGCTGAGCACACGCAGCGGCGTCTCGGTGGCGATGGTGCCGGCTTCCGGACCGTCGGGGGCACGGTACAGCGTGGTCATGCGCAGGGGTTGGGCTCGGGTGCTGTCTATGGGGGTTGGGGCCTGGGGGCTCGGGCCTGGGGTTAGCACAGCCTGGCTGTCGGAAGCCTGGGACGTGTCCGCGGTGCGCGTTGCCACGACATCGGCGACTGGCGCCAGGGCGCTGCGCTGTACCCAGCCGTCGCGCCTCACGTGCACCCAGCGTCCGCTGCTGTCCGGAGGCGCGCGTTTCAGTCCAAACCCCTGGGAGAGCTCGGCGACGAGGGGGCCGGCGGGCGCCGCGCGCAAGTTTTCGTTCGGTGTGCGCGTGACGAGCAGATCGAAGTCGGGTCGGTCGCTGGGGCCGACGGACGTTCCGAAGATCCACCCTTCGAGCGTGACCTGAATCCAGTCGTTTCGGGTCGCGCCTCCGCCGACCAACATCGCGCCACGCGCGAGGCGCGCGATGCGGCGGCCCGCGACGTCCTGATAGAACCAGGCGTTGTCGGCGGTCACGCGATAGCGGCCGGCACCCTGCGCATTTGCTGGCGTCGCCAGACTGAGAAGCGCTAGTAGGCTCGGAACGATCCGGCTAACTTGCATCCCCCTCAATATGACAACGACCCGCGGCACGCGCACCCCGGTCATCCTCATTGTGCTCGACGGCTGGGGCTTTCGTCCGGGCCGCGAAGGGAACGCGATCGAGCTCGGCAGCACGCCGGTGTGGCACAAGCTGTGGCAGCGCCCGGCGCGAACGCTGCTCGAGGCGTCCGGCCTCCCGGTCGGACTGCCCGACGGACAAATCGGTAACAGCGAAGTCGGTCATCTGAACCTCGGCGCGGGCCGCGTCGTGCCGCAGGACATCGTTCGCATTTCACAGTCGATCGAGTCGGGCGAGTTCTTTCGCATTCCCGCGCTCGTCCGACTGGTGGAAGACACGCGTCGGCAGGACGGCACGTTGCACCTGATGGGGTTGATCGGAACCGGTGGCGTGCACGCGCTCGACAAGCATTTGTTCGCGGCCGTCGACCTGGGCCGACGCGCCGGCGTCAAGGTCGCGATTCACGCGTGGCTCGATGGGCGCGACACACCGCCGAAATCGGCGCTGGGGTTTATGGAAGAGTTACTGGCGGGGTTAGGGGCCCCGACCGTTTCAACGGTCATAGGCCGCTACTACGCGATGGATCGAGACAAACGCTGGGATCGCACCAAACTCGCGTACGATGCGATGGTGAACGGGATCGGCGTGCAGGTTCCTGATCCCATCACCGCGATCAAGCAGGCGTACTCGGCCGGCGAGACGGACGAGTTCGTCAAACCGCGCGTCATCACCGGCGCCCCCCTGATCAAGGAGGGCGACGGCATCTTCTGCTTCAACTATAGGGCCGATCGCATGCGCCAGATCGTGCGCGCGCTCGCCGATCCGGACTTCGACGGCTTCGAGGTGAAGGGCCGTCCCCGCGTGCGACTGGTGACGATGACGCGCTACGACGAGACGCTGCCGTTTCCCGCCGCCTTCGAGCCGATGGTGCTGTCCCGCATCGTCGCGGAGGTGCTGTCCGACCACGGCAGGACGATGTTTCGCACCGCGGAGACCGAAAAATACGCCCACGTCACATACTTTTTTAATGGCGGATACGAGCCGCCCTACAAAGGCGAAGAGCGACTGCTGGTGCCGTCGCAGAAGGTCGCGACCTATGACCTCATGCCGCAGATGAGCGCCCCGGGGGTCACCGACGTGCTCTGCAAGGCGATCACCGCGAAACAGCACGACTTCATCCTGTGCAACTACGCCAATGGGGACATGGTCGGACATTCCGGCGTGCTGCCGGCGGCCGTCAAAGCGGTCGAGACCGTCGACCAGTGCCTCGCGCGGGTCCTCACCACGGCCGAGCAGGCGAACGCGACGGTCCTGGTGACGGCGGATCATGGCAACTGCGAGCTGATGATCGACCCCGCGACAGGCGGCCCGCACACCGCACACACGACGAATCCGGTGCCCTTCGTCATGGTCGGCGAAGGTGCCGGAACGAAGCCGCTGCGGCCCGGTGGCTCGCTTCGCGACGTCGGACCAACGATCTTGCAGTTGCTGGGTATTGAGCCGCCGAAAGAGATGACTGGACGCGATCTACGGGAGACGGACTGATGACTGGAAGGTTGGAACGTTGGAAGCTTGGAGAATTGGTGATCGTAGGAATGTTTCTTTCCAACATTCCAACCGTCCAACTTTCCGCCCAGGTCGGCCACAACCCCGGGACCTCCCCCTATCACGACATCTACCTGCACTCCGGGCCGATACTCTTCGTGGGGCACCTGGGCGGTGATCGTGGCAAGGCCGGAGTGGGGACGAGCAACGCGCTAACGCTGGGCGCGCGCTACGAGCTTCCTGCGGGTCGAGCACTCCAGTTCCAGTTTACCGCTGCGTACTTGAACGGCGATCGTTTCCTCGTCGACCCGTACGTCGATTCGAACTCCACCGCCCGCCGGACCGGTCCGGTGAAATCGGATTTGCTGCAGGTGGAAGTGGGGATGCAGCTCCGTCTCACCGGCGGCAAGACGTGGCGCGGTCTTGTACCGTATGCCGGCACCGGCATCGGCCTCGTCTCCGAATTGAATCCTGCCGCCGACACCAGCCGGTACAGGTTTGGTACGAAATTCACTCTCGCCTTCGCCAGCGGCGTGCGCTGGTATCCGGCACGGCGCATCTCGGTGACGGGAGACGTCCGCGCGCTGTTCTGGCGTCTCAAGTACCCGGACTCGTTCCAGCTGCCGCTCGCGCCGGACGGCTCACGCGTGTTGCCGGCGAAAGCGCGCCAGAGCGATTGGACGGTGCATCCCTGGATCACCTTCGGCCTCGGATGGACTTTCTAGCCGAGGGAGTGCGGCGCGCGTGGGGGCTCCTGATCGCGGGTGATTCCGAAGTTTTTGGAATCGCGCTGCTCACGCTCAAAGTCGCCCTCGTCGCGACCGCCATCGCCTGCACGGTCGGACTGCCGCTCGGCTACTTCCTGGCGACGCGCCGCTTCTGGGGCCGGCGCGCCGCGCTCACGATGGTCAACACCGCGCTTGCGTTCCCGACCGTGGTCGTCGGTTTGCTGCTCTACGGGCTCTTGTCGCGGCGCGGGCCGCTCGGTGGCCTGGGCTGGCTGTACACCTGGCAGGCGATCGTGGCAGGCGATGTGCTGCTCGCCCTGCCGATCGCCGCAGCCCTGTCCGCCGCCGCGGTGCAAGGCGTCGATCCGCGCGTGCGGCGCACTGCGGAAACGCTCGGCGCCGGGCCGTGGCGCACGGCCTGGACCGTCGCACGCGAAGCGCGCTTCGCGCTCGCCGCCGTCATCACCGCCGCCTTCGGCCAGGTCGTCGCGGAAATCGGGGCCGCGATGATCCTCGGCGGCAACATCCGCGGCTCCACGCGCACCCTGACCACCGCCGTCGCGCTCTCAACGTCCCAGGGTGACTTCGGCATGGCATTGGCCCTGGGGCTGGTGCTCGTGATCCTGGCGCTCGTCATCAACATCGCGTTGCAGGTCCTGCAGGGGCGCGGCAGTGGTTGAGCTGCGCGCTGTCCGGCACCGGTATGGGGGACGAGTGGTGCTCGATTTCGAGCACTTCGCAGTGCCGCAGTCTGCGGCGATCGCGGTCGTTGGGCACAACGGCTCAGGCAAAAGCACGTTGCTGCGGCTACTGGCCCTCCTGGAACGTCCGACGGAAGGACAGGTCTTCTGGAACGGCATTGCTGTCCCTCGGCGTCCCGCTCCGTCCCTTCGTCGTCGCGTGACGCTCGTGGAGCAGCGACCGATGCTGTTTCGCGGGACAGTGCATGACAACCTGGTCTATGGTCTCGAGGTGCGAGACTTTGGACGCACCGCGGTCAACGGCATCATTGGGGACGTCGTGGACAGGCTGGGACTCGCGGCGTTGCTCGGCCGCCGTCGCCACGAGCTGTCCGAAGGTGAGGTCCAGCGAGTCGCCGTTGCCCGCGCGCTCGCCTTGCGAACGGACGTGCTGCTGCTCGATGAGCCCCTGAGCTCGGCGGACACCGCTGCCGCCGGGGCCCTCTACCGCGCGCTCGCGGTGGAGCGCGCGGCTCGTCCCTTTGCGGTGTGCATCGCCTCCCATCAACTCGAAGATGCCTACCGCTGGGCCGACGATATCCGCGCCCTCGCCGACGGCCGCTTTTCCCCCGTGACGCCGGAGAATCTGTTTCGCGTCGAGCTGCCGCCGGGGGATGGCGTGAAGACCGTGCGCGTCGGCGGTATCGAGATCGTGGCGATGACCGAGCGCACCGGTCCGGCGGTGCTCGCGATTCCGCCGACCGACATCTTTGTGAGTCGGGAGCCGCTCGCGTCGTCGGCCCGCAACGTGCTCAGAGGTCGAGTCGTCGGCATGGCGATCGAGCGGCGCGGTGCCGGCGTACACATCCGCGCAGACATGGGGGGGGGCGGCATCGAGCTTGTGGCTGCCGTGACGGCCGAGGCCGCGCGGGATCTGGCGCTCGCGCCAGGCAGCACGGTCGTCTTCTCTTTCAAGGCCACAGCGGTCCGGGTATTCTAGAGGATGCCGACAGCGTATCTCACGCGGGTGGTCGAGTTCACCGCCACGCATCGTTTCCCCGACACGCCCGAGTTCCGAGGCGCGACGGACGATCACAGTCACCGGTACAAATGTGCCGTGACGGTGAAGGGCGTGTTCGATCCGGCGCGCAGCGGCGTCATGAGCCTGCCGGCACTCAAGGCATTGCTCCAGCGCGAAGTCGTGGCGCGGTTCGACGGGCGACACATCAACAAAGACATCGCCCCGTTCGCCGGCGGCACCTGGGTCGCGACGGGCGAAGCGCTGGCGATGTACGTCTGGGAACGCGTCGCCGGCGAGCTCCCGGCGGGCGTGTCCCTCCATGCCGTCCGGATCGAGGAGAGTCCCCATCTCCACTCGGAATACCGCGGCGAATCATAAACCGGGCGATCGCTCGGGCCGCATGCGCGCCGACTCCGCCGTGGTCGAGGAGTGGCCCGTGTGGCTGGAAGTGAACGGCGAGCCCGCCGTCACGTGGATGTGCACTCCCGACCAGCTCGAGGAGCTCGCGGTCGGGTGGCTTCACGGCGAAGGCTACATCGCATCCATTGACGATCTCGTGCAGCTGCGTCCCTGCGCGCCCGACCTCGGCTTCTGGGCGGACGTCAAACCCGAGCGAGTTGCTCAGGTCAAAGGCGAGAATCGCAAACGGGTGCTCGCGTCGGGCTGCGGCGCCGTCGCCACCATGCTGGCCGACCCGGAAACGATGCGTCGCGCGGCGCCGCTGCGTGGTGAGCCGCCTCCGGTGGAGACCTTACGCGCGCTGTTCAAGCAATTGTTCGCGGCGGGCGATCGCTACAACGAAACGGGCGGCATTCATGCCGCCGCGCTGACCGACGAAACGGCGGGGGCGCTGCTGTTTCACGCCGAAGACATTGGACGTCACAACGCGGTGGACAAGGTCATTGGTGGGGCGGTGCTCGCGCGCACGCCCATCACCGGCCGCGGGCTCCTGGTCACGGGCCGCATCTCCGCCGAGCTGGCCTTCAAGGCGGCGCGCGCGGGACTCGCCTGGGTGGCGACGCCCAGCGTGCCGTCCACACTCGCGGTCACGATCGCCGAGCGCTCCGGAATGGTCCTCGTCGGCCGCGCGGTCAGTGGGACACCGCACGTGCACAAACGCGAGGGATGACGCCGTCCGAGGCAGAGACCCTCCGCGCCCTCCTCCGGGGCGCGCACACGATCGCGGTCGTGGGACTTTCCCCCAACCCGATGCGGCCCAGCAATTCCGTCGCCCGCTATTTACAGCGATCCGGTTACAAGATCGTACCAGTCAATCCGGGTCACGGCGAAATCCTCGACGAGAAGAGCTTTCGGACACTGACCGAGGCCGCACGCGACCACGCGATTGACATCGTGGACGTATTTCGGCGGAGCGAGCATGTCGGAGCGATCGTCGATGAAGCCATCGCGCTGCGGCCGCCGCCCAAGATGATCTGGCTGCAGCTCGGTGTGGTGGACGCGGCTGCCGGGCAGCGTGCCGAGGCGGCGGGGATCGCCTTCGTAATGGATCACTGCCTCGCCATCGAACACGATCACCTCAAAGCCTAGAATGCGAGGCGCGGTGCTCGCCGGAGGTGGCGCCCGTCGCTATGGCGGATTGCCGAAGGGTTTGCTGACGGTCGGCGGTCGCCGCATTCTCGATCACGTCGCCGGTGCCGTACACACGGTAACGGCTGCAGCGCCACTGTTGATCGCCAATGCACCCGACGCCGCATCGTGGCGCCCGGACTTGCGGACGATTCCCGATAGCCGGCCGGGCTTCGGCAGCCTAGGCGGGATCTACACGGCGGTGACCGCTGGTCCCGAGCCGGTGCTCTGCGTCGCGTGGGACATGCCGTTCGTTCCGGAGGCGCTGCTCAGCGCGCTCGTCGCCGGCGCCGCCGGCGGCGGCTACGACGCTTTTCTTCCTGAGAGCTCGGGCCGGCGTGGCCTGGAGCCGCTGTGTGCGGTCTACGGGCCGGCGTGTGCGCCCGCCATCGCGCGCCGGCTTGACCAGGGCGATTTGCGGGCCATCTCCTTCCACGCTGACGTGCGGGTCGGTATCCTCTCCCTCGCGGAGGTCAAGGCGTTCGGTGACCCCGACGAGCTGTTCTTCAATGTGAACACGCCCGCCGACCTCGCGCGCGCGGAGGCACTATCCCGGCGACTCGGATGATCTCGATCATCGGGCTCAAGGACGCGGGCAAGACGACTTTCCTCGTCGCGCTCGCGGCTGAGCTGGTGCAGCGCAAGCTTCGCGTGATGACCATCAAGCACGGCTCGCATCCCGCCGACATGGATCAAAAGGGGAAGGACACTTGGCGCCATTGGCATGAGGGAAGGGCGGAGCGCGTGCTGATGGAAGCGCCCGGACAACGCGTGCTGTTCGAGCACACGGAGCGAGAAGCCGATCCCATCACGCTCGCGCGGCGCTACCTGAGTGAAGCCGACATCGTGCTGGTCGAAGGATTCAAACGCGCGCCGCTGCCGAAAATCGAAGTGTATCGCACAGTGGCTGGTCCCAAGCCGGTGTTCGATCCCGCGATGCATGATCCGGCCGACTGGATCGCCATGGTGACGGACGATCGGGAGCTGCGGGCGCCCTTCCCGGTGTTTCGCTTCAGCGACACGGCGTGGCTCGTCACGATCGCGAATCTCGCTTGGGACCGAGCGAAGATCCTGCCGCCATGACTCCCGCCGAAGCCGCGCGGATCATCATCAGCCATGTCCGCCCCCTTCCCGCCGAGCGCCAGGCGTTGCGCGAGGCGCTGGACTTGGTGCTGGCCGAAGATGTCGTCAGTCCGATCGACCTGCCGCCGTGGGACAACTCGGCCATGGATGGATACGCGCTGCGCAGCCAGGACTTGCGCGCGAGCGGCGAAACGGAGCTCGCCGTCATCGAGACCGTGCCGGCCGGCACGTTTCCCAGCAAGTCCATCGGACCGGCGCAGGCAATCCGGATCTTCACCGGCGCGCCGCTGCCCCAGGGCGCCGACACCGTCATCCGTCAGGAAGACTCCGAGCAGTCGTCCAACGGCAGCGTGAGGATCAACAATCCCCGCGACGCGAAGAAGAACATCCGCCGGCGCGGTGAAGACATTCGGAAGGGAGCCGTCGTTCTCACCGCGGGCACGGCGCTCGGTCCGGCACAGCTCGGCGTGCTCGCGTCGATCGCGCACGACCGGCCGCTCGTGCACCGCGCGCCGCGGGTGGCGTTCATGGGATCGGGTGACGAGATCGTCGACCTGGACCGGCGAGATGAGATTCTCGCCGGCAAGAAGATCGCGACCTCCAACTCCTACACGCTCGATGCCCTGATTCGCCGTTCGTCGGGGGTGCCGGTCAACCTCGGCGTGGCGCGAGACACGAGGGAGAGCCTGCGCGAGCACCTCCGCGGGGCGGCGAACGCCGACTTGCTCGTGACCACCGCCGGCGTCAGCGTGGGGGAGCACGATCTCGTCCGCGACGTGCTCCAGGAATCCGGGGGCGAGCTGAAGCTGTGGCGTATCGCGATGCGGCCGGGCGCACCCGTGGGGTTCGGGTTGCTGAACGGGATTCCCTGGATCGGGCTGCCCGGCAATCCGGTCAGCACCATGGTGACCTTTGAGCTCTTCGTGCGACCCGTCATCCGCCGCCTGCAGGGGCATGTTCTCCTGTTTCGCAGAACGGTGCCGGTCATCACCCGTGAGCCCATCACGCTCGGGCCAAGACTGCGACACTTCCTTCGCGCTATAGTAGAGGAAGGGGCGGCGCGTTTGACAGGGCCGCAGGGGTCTGGCATTCTCACCAGCATGGCGCACGCGAATGCCCTGCTGATCGTCCCAGCCGAGATGCCCACGGTGCCTGTGGGGACCGAGCTCCAGGCGCTGATCCTCGACGATCCGCGACACGTCGCGGAGCCTCCCTACTGATGGCCGCCATCGCTTCACCCGCGGTGCGTCAGGCGCTGCGCCTGGTCGGCTACGTACTCCTCACGCTCCTCGTGTACTGGCTCAATGCCGTCACGCCGTCCACGGCGCGGTTCGGCATTCTCTATACCATCCCGGTGCTGCTCGTCACCTGGACCGAGGGATTGGCCTGGGGAATCGTTTTCGCCGCAGCGACCACGGTCTTCCGGGAAGCGATCGCCTGGGTCGAGATGCCGGCCGACACGCCGACGCTCTGGCGCATTCTGAACGGGTTGGCGTATCTCGCGGTGCTCGGCCTCGCGATGGCGGGCCTGCAGTCGCTGCGGCGGAGCCAGGCGCAGCTCGCGCGCCTGGTCACCCAGGACCAGCTCACGAACGTCCTGAACGCGCGCGCCTTCGCCGACCGGCTGGGCCAGGAGCTCGACCGCAACCGCCGCTATCCGCGGGCGCTCGCGCTGATGTACATGGATCTCGACAACTTCAAGGTCATCAATGACACGCACGGCCATCAGACGGGCGATGCCGTGCTGCGGCTCGTCGCGGACGCGATGCGGTCGTCGGTGCGTCAGGCCGACGTCGTCGGCAGACTCGGCGGCGACGAGTTCGCGGTGCTCATGCCCGAGACGGACGCCGCACTGGCCGACGCTGCCGCGAAGCGTTTGATCGCGGGACTGCGCAATGTGTTCAAAGGGACGCCGAATGTGACGGCGAGTATTGGCGTCGTGGCCTGCACGGCCACGGATGCCAGTACTGATGACTTGCTGCGGCGGGCGGATCAGGCCATGTATGACGCGAAGAAGTCGGGCAAGGACCGGGTGGTACAGGTCGCACTTTGATCCTGTGGCTCGTCGCGCTCGCTGGCGCGTCAGATTCCACTCCCCAGCTTTCTTACAGGCTCACGGTCCCCATCGATCGTTCCGCATATGTTGTCGAGATCCAAATCACGAATCCTCCCGATCCCAGCCGCCTCGTCATTCCCGCGTGGGCTCCGGGGGCCTACCAGCTGATGAATTCAGGCGCGAACATCCGCGGTTTGGAGGCCGTCACGCCTTCCGAGGACCGCCTGCCTGTGCGTCAGGATTCGCCGAACTCGTGGGTCATCGACACGCGGGGGACGCCACTCATCACCGTGCGGTACACGGCCGCATTACGTGATTCGGTCGCCTGGCGCCGGCCGAACAATCGCTGGTTTCTGCGGACGACATCCGGCATCGTGGATGGACCGCGGACGTTCATGTACCTCGACGGTTGGAAGCAGCAGCCGGCGCGGGTCACGTTCCACCTCCAGCCGGGATGGCGGGTTGCAACGGGCCTCGCGCCGCTGACACCCGACAGTCTGACGTTCACGGCACCCACCTACGATGTACTCATCGACTCGCCGATGCTGCTCGGGCATTTCCTGTCGTATTCCTTCACGGCCGCGGGCACACCGCACCGCGCGGTCGTCGACCTCGGTGGTGGCCAGGCACACGCGTCGGCCGTGTTCGTGGACATGCTGCGGCGCATATCGAGGACGGCGATCGGCATCTTCGGCAGCGCGCCGTATCAGGATTACACCTTCATCTTTGTGGGCGGCCGCGGCGGCGGCCTCGAGCATCTCAATTCGACCACCATCGGCGTTCGCACCGAAACGCTGGCGCGCAATCCGCGCGAGGCTCAGGGCGTGAGCGCCCACGAGTTGTTCCATGCCTGGAACGTGAAGCGCATTCGGCCGGTCGAGCTCGGGCCATTCGACTACGAGCACACAGTGCGGACCGTCAATCTGTGGTGGAGCGAAGGCGTCACGGATTACTACACTGACGTCATTCTGGCCCGGGCGCGGCTCAGCAGCCCCGCGGGCTTCGCGCGGAGCATGGCAGCCTCGATCGCCAGCCATCAGGACAATCCCGCGCGACTCCTGATCTCGCCGGAACGATCGTCCTGGACGAAATGGGATCCGCCGGACGTGAACAACGGATCCACGATCTCCTATTATCTGCAGGGCGAGCTGCTGGGATTTCTGCTCGATCTGGCAATCCGCGATTCCACGGACAACGAAAAGTCGCTCGACGACGTCATGCGCTTTCTCCTGGAGAACTACTCAGGCGAGCGCGGCTTCACGCGGGACCAGCTCGTGGCGGCGGTGCGCAGCGCCACGGGTCGCAATTTCGAGGGGTTTTGGAGACTGTACGTCAGTGCGGCGAACGAGATTCCCTGGAACGATTACGCGCAAGCCGCCGGCTGGGAGGTCGTCTTCACGGAGGTGGCGGCCGTGGACGCGCGCATCGGGTCGCTCTCGCCTGCGATCGAGGGCGGCCGCTGGCGGGCGATCGCGCCTCCGGGCAGCGCCGCTGCAGCCGCCGGGCTCCGCACGGGTGACGAGCTCGTCCGGATCAACGGCCGCTCCATCATCGATGGCAACGATGTGAGCGCGGCCGTGCGGCCGATCGGCCGCGGCCAGATCGTCGTCGTCGATGTCGTGCGGGACGGCCAACCGCTCACGATTCGCTTCCGCGCCGGCACCTACATGCGGGTACGCGCGGCGTTGCGGGATCTGCCGGTCCAGACGCCGAAAATGCGACGCATTCGCGCGGGACTGGTGCGATGAATCAGCGCGTGATGGAGCTGCTCCTCATCTTCACGTCGATCCTGTTCATCGTGGATCCCTTCGCCGTGATTCCGACGTTCCTCGCGATGACGGTTCGCGACCCGCCGGCGCAACGCCGCGTGCTCGCGCGCCGCGGCGCGTGGACGTGCGCCATCACGCTCATCGCGTTCGCGCTCGGCGGCAGCATGATCTTCAAGATCTTCGGAATTACGATTGGCGCGTTCAAGATCGCGGGTGGCGTGCTCATCGGGCTGAACGCGCTGGACATGGTGCAGGCCCGGCGCAGCCACCAACGCGAGACGCCGGTCGAAACAGCCGAGGGAATCGAGAAGGACGACATCGGCATCATGCCGCTCGGCGTGCCGATGCTGGCGGGCCCGGGGGCGATCTCGACCGTGATGGTCCTCGCGCTGGGCGCCAAGTCGGTGGCCGCGACCGTCGCGGTGTACGTCTCTATCGTCCTGACCGCGTTGATCACGTTCCTGGTGCTGTCGGCCGCGTCCATGGTCGAGCGGCGCCTCGGGCAAACCGGCATGCGCATTCTGACCCGCCTCATGGGGCTCGTCCTGTGCGCGATCGCCGTCCAGTTCATCATCGACGGCATCAAATTGAGCCTTCGGTGATTTTCAATCCGAAGGACTAGTCCCTGAGGTCTAAGAAGAAAGCCCGGCAACTCCCTCCCAAGACTGATTGTGGCGTTAGGCCCGTTGCTTATTGTTTTCGCGCTATGACCGTTTCCGCTTCTGACGTATGAGTCACGAGGTAGCCACTCCCCCGGTCAACGCGCTGCTGATCGAAGCGCCAGCCAATCGCCACTTTGCGCAGTTGCACCGCGACCCGCAGACCCTGACCGATGCCGTCACGATTTACCTGCAGACGGGCCTGCGGCGCGGCAACGGTGTCGTGGTCATCGCATCCCCCCAGCACACCGAGCTCTTTCTGGCGCGGTTACGGGAGGATGGCCTCACTCCCAGTACCTTCCTCAAGTCCGGACAGCTCGAGCTGCACGACGCCGAGTTGACGCTGCGCAAGTGCATGCGCAACGACATGCCGGACTGGGACGATTTCCGCCGGGCGATGGCCGCCATCTTCGAGCGCGTACGGGCGTTCGGGCGCGGCACGACGCGAGCATATGAAGAGATGGTGAGTCTGTTGTGGAAGGAGGGGAAGCCGGACGCCGCCATTCGCCTCGAGGAGTATTGGAACGAGCTCGCGCGGGTGTACCCGTTCTCGATGTTCTGCTCCTACATGCTCGACGTGCATCGCGATCAGGCATATGCCGGACCGCTCGAGGAGATCGGCCGCACCCACTCCGACATTCTCGCGACCGCCGACGATGACCGGTTCCGCGAGGCGTTGGATGCGGCCAGCCGCGACGTGTTTGGCGTCCCGCTCTCGGAGATGGTCGGATTCTCGCGGCGGCGGGACAGTGGCGAGCAGCGCTTCCCCAGCGGGCAGCGGACCATGCTGTGGGTCAAGCGCAACCTGCCCTCTGCGAGCGCCGCGGTGCTGGAGCGCGCGCGTCACTACTACGATGAATCGGTGTAACGCGTGACCGCGCCCGTTCACAGCCACCTGCTGACGGCCGCACCGACCGGCCGGCATTTCGCCCAGTTTCACCGCGATACCGCAGGCCAGGATCGTCGCCGTGACACACTCACCGAGTCGGCGCTCGCATTCGTCGAAGCGGGCTTGCGACGCGGGGAGAGCGTGCTGGTCGTTGCCGGGACCGCTCAGCGGGACCGGTTGTTCGAACGCCTCGCCGCCGGCGAGTTCCGCCCACAATCGCTGCGCGATCCGGGCCAACTGTCCGTCCTGGATGCCGATCACATCACGGCCCCCTTCGTTGACGGCGGCGAGCCGGAATGGGCACCGTTTCGGAGCGCGCTGGCGCCCGCCCTGTCGCGCCTCCAGCTCTCCGGCCGCGGCACTCGCGTCTACAGCGAGATCACGAACGTGTTATGGAAAGCGGGGAACACCGGTGGCGCGATCCGGGTCGAGGACTTCTGGAATGCCCTGGCCGGTACGTATCCGTTCTCGCTCTACTGCGGCTACACGATGGATACGCAGTCCGAGCACTCGTACGCGGCCCCGCTTGAGGAGTTAGGCCGTACGCACACCGACATCCTGGGCACGCCTGAAGATGATGAGTTCAGCGTCGCGCTCGATCGGGCCAGCAAGGAGATCTTCGGGATCGCGCTCACACAGATGGCGGGCATATCCAAGCAAGACGAAACGCGGCGGTTTCCGAGCGGGCAGCGGACGATGCTCTGGGTCAAACGTAATCTGCCCCTATCCACATCCCAGCTGGCGGAACGCGCCCGGCACTTCTTCAGGGACAGCCGCGCCTAAACGCTACATCCGCTTGTACTTCGGCCCGCTGCCGCCCTCCCGTGGGGTCCAGCGCGGTCCCAGCACGTCAGTCGCCTTACAATCCACGCAATTTGGCGGATTGACCCGTAGCCCGTTGTCGCTCGCCTCGTAGACCCCGGCAGGGCAGACGTGCGCATAGAACCGCGCGACTTGAGCGGGCACGTCTTGCTTCACGATCAGGTGGCTGGGAATCGTGTCCCGCGTCGCATTCCCGGACTTGAACACCGCGTCCACCTTGCTGATGCCCTTGAACAGCGCCGGTGCCCCCCCCCCACTCCGCCCCGTGGGGGTGCGGCGCGGGACGTCGGCATCCGTGTGCATCCGGTATCGACCACCCGGGAACCGCCCGCCTGTCAGCGTCATCAACGCAGCCTGGAATCCACCGAGGTAGAAGCCGCTCCGGAACGCGAGCCGCATGTTGCGGGTGCGATAGAGGTCGGACGTGATATACGAACCGTTGACCAAGCTGTCATATTCTCCGAGCGACGCGCGGTGCTTCAGGTTCTGAAAGATGGCGCGCGCCGCGACGATGCCAGAATGCATCGCGTAATGAATGCCTTTGAGCGACGGCACGTCCACGAACCCCGCTGCATCGCCGAGGAGCACGACACCGTCGCCTGAGCGGCGCTGTGGGAGCGAATAGAACCCGCCCTCGGGGATGGTCTTCGCACCCCACTCGACGATTTCACCGCCCGCCAGGAGGTCTCGCAGGAGCGCGTGCTGCTTGAATTGCTGCAGCAAGACGTGCACATCGAGGTCTGCGTCGCGATAATCGAGGCCCACGACGAGTCCCAATGCAATGAGATGCGGCTCAAGCGGGTACACGAAGCTCCCACCGAATGCGTCGCGGGGCAGCGGCCAACCGAGCGTGTGGATCACGCGATCGAGCGGCTGCTTCGTCTCCCATAGCTCTTTGACGCCCAGCGCGAAGATCTGTGGGTTGTCGGACGGGATGCGCTGCCACTGACACCACGCTTGCGCCAGCAACCCGCGCGTCCCCTCGGCGAGCGCCGTGACCTTCGCAACGAGATCGTTGGGCGCCGCGGTCCCCGCCGTAGGCTTCCCGTCGCGATCCAGACCGGCGGGCGCCGTTCGTACGCCGGCAACAGCGGCATCCCGCACGAGCAGCTGTGCCGCGGGAAATCCGGTGAACACATTGACGCCGAGCTCCTCGGCCCTGGCGCCGAGCCAGCGGACGATCTCACATAACGACCCAATGAAGAAGTTGCGATTGTGCATCGTCGGCGGCGTGGGCAGCCGCAACTTGCCGCCCCGGGTGAGCAGATAGACCGCCTCCTTCGTCACCGAAGCGCGAAATGGAAAATCCCCGTCCGCGAGGTCAGGGAAGAGCTCCCGGAAGGCGCGAGGATTCACGACCGCACCGGAGAGCGAGTGCTCTCCGAGCGCTTCGGCTTTTTCGAGCACTCCGATGTTCAGATCGGAGCCGTCCGCTTTGCCTAGTTTGGCGAGCTCGATGGCGCACGCGAGTCCCGCCGGTCCGGCGCCCACGATGAGGACGTCGAGCTCCATCCGGTCGCCGGCACCCGCGGCGCCGTCCGGGAGAATCAGTTTGTCGAGTGGCAGCGGTGGTTGATACTGGGCGGGGACGATCTCAGCCATGGAGCTTGCGGATCTCCTCGGTGAGCTTCGGGACAATCTCGAACAGATCTCCCACGACGCCATAGTCCGCGATCTTGAAAATTGGCGCGTCTTTGTCCTTGTTGATCGCGACGATCACTTTCGACGTCCGCATGCCCGCCAGATGCTGGATCGCTCCGGAAATGCCGACGGCGATGTAGAGCGAGGGACTCACCGTCTTGCCGGTCTGCCCCACTTGATCCGCGTGGGCCCGCCAGCCGGCATCGACCACCGCGCGCGACGCGCCCACCGCCGCCCGGCCGCCAAATGCGCCCGCAAGCTCTTCCAGCACTTTGAAATTCGCCGGCTCTTTCAGGCCACGCCCGCCGGAAATGATCACCTGCGCTTCGGCCACATCGAGCGTGCCGGCCGGCGCTGCCTTGATCTCGCGTACGGTCACGCGGCTCGCCGAAACGTTGACCGCAACCGTTTCACTCGCGGCCGATTTCGGCCGCTCGACGGGTGTAAACACGTTCGGACGCAGCGACAGCACGGCGGGCTGCGACGCAACTTTCACTTTGAGCAGTGCCTTGCCCGCATACACCGGCCGTGTGACGACCACCGCCCCGCCATCGACGGCGAGATCGGTGAGATCCGCGGCCACGGCGACACCCAGCTTGGCCGCGACGCGTGGCGCGAGATCCTTTCCCGTTGCGCTTGCCGCGAAGACGATCGCGCGATACCCGCCCTGCTTGGCGCGCTCGGCCAGTGCCTGCGCGCACGCCTCCGGCATGTATTTCGCGAACGCGGGATTGATGAGTGTGACGATTTTGTCCGCACCGAACTTCCCAACTTGCTCGATTCCCTGCACTGCCCCAGCGCCGCAGACCACTGCCTCGACTGGTTGCCCCAAGCGGTGGGCACCGGTGACGACCTCGAACGAAATCTTCCGCAGCGCACTCTCACGCTGCTCCAGCACGGCCAGCGTCGTCACAGAACTTTGGCCTCTTCGCGCAGCAGCCGCACCAGCTCGCCGACGGCTGCGGCTCCCTCACCCACGATCTTTCCTTCCTTCCGCTCGGGGGGAGGCAGCAGCGCGACGATCTCCAGCAGGCCGCTCCCCGGCTGCACGGGCTTCACTTCGAGCGGCTTCTTTTTGGCGGCCATGATGCCTTTGAGCGCCGGGTAGCGGGGCTCGTTGAGCCCCTTGTCGGTGGTGAGGACGGCCGGAAGCGAAAAGTCCACGACCTCGATGCCGCCTTCGATCTCGCGCTCGGCGACACCCTTGGTCCCGTCGATCTCGAGGTGCGACACCGCGGTGACACACGGCAGGTCGAGCAACTCGGCCACGAGCGGCCCGACTTGGTGGTTGTAGTCATCGATCGCCATACGCCCGAACAGGATGAGATCCCAGCTCGCGCCCTTCAGCTCGGCGGCCAGAGTCTTCGCAGATTCCAAGGGATCGACGGGGATCTTGTCCGCTTGCAACAGCACGCCGCGGTCGACGCCCATCGCCAACGCTGTACGGATCGTCTCCTGGGCTGCCGCGGGCCCGAGACAGAACACGGCGATTTCACCGGCGCCGGCTTTCTCCTTACGGCGCAGCGCTTCTTCGACGGCGAACTCGTCATAGGGATTCAAGACAAACTTCACCCCCGCTTCGTCGAGGCTCAAGCCGTCAGCCGCGATTTTGACGCGCGTTTCCGAATCGGGCACGCGCTTGATGCAGACAGCGATTTTCATGAGGACCGAAAGCTACGCTAGCGCTTCGCCATTCGGAACACGGCGATGCCCCAACTTTCGGGATCGTCAGGTGGGTCGTCGTTCCAATCCTCGTAGGAGTGCGACCCGTCGGAGCGGAATCGCAGAACATACGAGCCGGCGGGAAGTGTGATCACACCGTCAAAGACGCGGTTCTTCTCGGAGCCACCGGCGGGCTCGGTCTCATCGTATTTCATTTCCCACACGGTTCGACCGTCTGCATCTTCGATCGATCCGTAGTCGAACATCTCGCCGTCGCGCCCTTCGCCGACCGCCAGGATGCGAAGCCGCGCTTGTTCCGACAGGCTGAACAGCCGGCGAGCGCTCGCGTCATTCCCCATGTGGTTGAGCCGCACCACCGCAGCGGTAGTGGGACGGCCTGGACGCTGATATGGCGCGATATCGGCCGGATTCAGCCGGCCGCTGGCCGGGAAGACGCTGACGCCCCAGTACCGATCTTCGGCAGGCGGCGCGGCATTCCAGTCATTGTAGGAGTGTGATCCGTCGCTGCGGTAGTAGACGAGATAGCTGCCGGCGGCGAAATGCAGCGTGCTATCGAACAGCCGGTTCTTTTCGGCACCGCCGGCATGCGCGGTGTTCTGATAACTCATCGACCACACGCGCTTGTGCTGCTCGGCGTCCACGATCCAGGCGTAATCCGCCATGCGATCCTTGAAGCCCTCGCCGAGTGCGTAGATGTGGAGGTTCAGCGGCCGCTTCAACGTGAAGCCTGCGGAGCGCATCTGGTCGTCGTGGATGCCGATGAGTGAAACGATGGTCTGGCCCTGCGGGACCGGCTCATACTCGAAGGGTTTGACCGCGGCGCGCGCCGCGGGATCGGCGACGCGGAGCGTGAGACCCCAGAACGCGGGGTCGGTCGCGGGCACGTTGTTCCAGTCATCGGGATTGTGGCTGGCGTCGCAGACAAAGTACGCGACGTAGCGGCCGGGCTTGAGCTGGAGCGTCTCGTGCGCCATGCGGTTCTTGGCGGCGCCGCCCGCCGGATCCGTCGTCGCGTACGTCATCGACCAGACGCGCTCATGCGTGGCGGCGTCCATGATCCAGCCGTAGTCGAACTCTTCGTCGAGCGTCAGCTCGCCGATCGCGTAGATCTCCACCCGTGTCGGACGCGTAAGTTCAAAGCCCTTCCGGGCCGTGCTGTTGTGCTCGGGGACGACGGTGGCGATTGCCGACGCGGTGTAGACGGCACGCGCGGCCGTGATCTCCTCTGGCGACGCGACACGGGCCTGACCACTTCCGCTGATCGTCAGTCCGAACTCCCGGTACAAGCCGTTCTCGACATACGGGCCGCCGTACTTCGCGCGCCGGCCGAGTCGAATGAGGTCGCTGATACTGAGATTGAAATCGCCGTTGAAGGAAACCGAGGACGCCTCATAGGAGGCGTAGTGCGCTTCGTAGGTGCCGGCCGGCAGGTGCACTCTGCCGGAGAAGCGCCGCAGTCCATTCGATTCGCGCCGCGTCTCGGCGGATCGCAGGTCCCACACGACCGCGCGGGTCCGCACGTCGAGAATCCAGGCAGCCGCAGGCCAGGTGGTCTGTTCGTCGTCCTGCCATTGCCTCTCATCCGGCTCGCGCAGCCGGTCGGGCCAGGGCTCCGCGCCGACGGCCGTGATCTGGACGTCTTGCGCCACCGGCAGCACGAAGCCGCTGGTGCGGTATTCGCGCGGCGTGAGATCGTGGATATTGACCAGAATGGGAGCGGGGCCCTGCGTCTGGGCCCATAACAACAGCAGCATTAATAGCATGGCTGACATAACGGGCTGCGTCCGGCAAGGGTTTCTTAGTTGAAGGCGCTCAGCCCCGTAATCTCCTGTCCCAGGATGAGGGTATGGACGTCGTGCGTCCCTTCGTAGGTGTAGACCGATTCGAGATTGGCGAGGTGACGCATGGCCTGGTATTCGGCGAGAATGCCGTTCGCCCCCAGGAGGCGGCGTGTTTCGCGCGCCACCTCGGTCGCCATGTTCACGTTGTTGCGCTTGGCCAGCGAAACCTGCTGCGGCGTGGATTTCCCTGCATCCTTCAAGCGACCGAGCTGGACGCAGAGTAGCTGGGCCTTGGTGATTTCCGTCAGCATGTCGGCCAGCCGTGCCTGTTGCAACTGGAACCCACCGATCGGTTTGCCGAACATCACTCGCTGTTTCGCATAGCTCACGGCCTCGTCGTAGCACGCCATCGCCGCGCCGACGGCGCCCCAGGCGATCCCGTAGCGCGCGGCGGTCAGGCACATCAGTGGCGACTTGAGCCCGCCGGACTGGGGCAGGATGGCGTCCTTGGGCAGATGGACATCCTGCAGCACCAGCTCGCTCGTATCGCTGGCACGCAGCGAGAGCTTACCTTTTTGATCCTTCGCGGAGAACCCCTTGGTGTCGGTCGGGACGATGAAGCCGCGAATCGAATCGGCATCCTCGAGTTTCCCCACCTTTGCCCAGATGATGGCTGCCTGCGCCGTGGATCCGTTGGTGATCCACATCTTGGCGCCGTTCAGGACCCAGCCGTCTTTCGTCTCTTTCGCGACCGTGATCATGCCGGCCGGATTGGAGCCATAGTCTGGCTCCGTGAGGCCAAAGCAACCAATGACTTTGCCGCTGGCCATCTGCGGCAGCCATCGCTTCTTCTGGTCTTCCGAGCCAAACATGTAGATCGGGTACATCACGAGCGCGCCCTGCACCGACGCGAACGAGCGCACGCCCGAATCACCGCGCTCGAGCTCCTGCATGATCAGGCCATACGCGACGTTGTTCAGGCCGGCGCAGCCGTACTCTTCGGGGAGGTTCGCGCCGAAGAGTCCCAACTCCGCCATGCCGGGGACGAGCTGTTTGGGGAATTTGCCGGCGACGTAGGCTTCCCCTATCAACGGCATCAGGTGCTCATCCACCCACTCCCTTACCGTGTCACGGATTGCTCGTTCTTCTTCGGTGAGTAGTCCGTCTATGCCGTAGAAATCGACGCCCTGGAACTTCGAAGCCATCAGTCTCAAGCTCCCAGAAAAGTTGCGAAGACGGCAAAGGTACAAGTGGCTACAAGTGCCAGTGACAGCCACCAGCCCAGCTTGAAGCTCGCAGCTTGAAGCCGCTTCGCAACTTTGCCGTCTGCGAAACTTTACTGCGCGGCTTGGGGCTCGAGAGTAGGCGTTTTCGAAGACGTGCGCCGGGCAAAAGCTGCCGTGTCTGACGGTTGGAACCGTTGTTTACGGGAATCCCAGCGGAAAAACGTTACCTGGACGGCAGCAGGATCGATGGTGACGAAATTGAAGGAGACCGGCCGCCCGCCGCGCGCCCGCGTCGACAACGTGCCGGCGGTGGACACGACGACCCGGCCGTCGAGCATCTCCGCACCTTCCTCATGATCGTGCCCGCAGAGCACGACATCGGTGCCGGCCTCGACGATGCGGCGCTGCGCGCCGCGCCAGCGCGCGAGGCCCATGCGCTTGGAGAGATTGCCGCGCAACACGTTGTGATGGATGACGAGCACCCGCGGCAGACCCGGCTCGGCTTTCGCGAATATCGCCTGCACACGCTGCATCTCGCTCTTGGGTAAATGCCCCTTCACAGCGATATCGCGCAGCCGCGCCGTGAGCGAGCCCCACGCGACGCCATGCGCCGTCAGCGCCGATGCGATCACCGCGCCGCCCGGGAGCGTCAGCGTCGGCGTCAGGTCCGCGCCGAAGTAGCTCCGGTATTTCCCGTAGACAGCGCCCTTGCCAAACGGGACGAGCGGCCGGCGCCACCATTGCACGTCATGATTGCCCGGAATCACGAGTACCGGCGCCGTCTCGCGCGCGAGATTGGCGAACGCGCGGCCGCGCTGCAGCTCGCCGTGGCGCGCGCGCTGTGAGAGATCGCCGCCGATCACGATCGCGTCGGGCCGAAGATCGGGCAGCATGCGTTCCAGCGCCTCGACAACCGGTACGTCGGCCAGGCCGCCGAAATGCAGGTCGCCGATGTGGGCGATTTGAACCGTCATGACTCGAGTTGGACGGTGTAAGTCAACGTCGCTTCTCCACCAGCAGGTACAGAAGCGCGGAAACGCGCTTCCGTCGAGGAGAGCTTCTCCGCGATGTGGCTGCTTGCGGTGATCTTCCAGTTGCCGAAGTGCGCCTCGCGGACGTCGACGATCACCGGCTCTGTCTTGGCATTGCTGATCGTGACACGATAGGAGGCGGTCACCCGTTGGCGGGCGGGCGTGCCGCGACGCTCGGCCGCCAGCTGCTCCTGATTGTAGTCGGTCTGCACGCGTTCGGCGGTGATGTCGAATGCGTCGCCCGACTGGACCCGGAGATCGCGCCCCGAGGCAGTGTGATCACTTGAAGCTTCGCCAATGAGTTGTACCCGGCCACTGGAGTCGGCCTGGTAGAGCTGCACCGTGCCGGCGGGCAACGGCCGGTCGCCGAACGCCGTCTTGAGCGCACGCTTGACCGTGTACCACACCTGGACCGGTACACGATTGGGCTCGGGTGTTGGACCGATCCAGCCGCGCCACGGCAAGACTCCCGGCACAACCAGTTCTTGAGTCACCGGCGCGGAGCTGCGCGGGAAGATCGCCGTCGTCACCGGCACGTTGGGTTCGATCGAGAGCCGGCCGGGGAGCTGGTAAACGTGCGTTTCACCAACCGCTTCCTCGGTGGTCTCGAGGGCGTCCGCAAGACGTATCCGTTGGGTTTGGAGCATATAAGCCACGCCGGGCTCCGCTTGCTCAGGAGTCTTGGTACGTGTGCGCTTTATTGATCCCGCCACGAGCTGAACGTCAGCAATATCGGCGCGCAGGGCTTGGGACGTCACGGTAGCTGTTCCCGTCACCTGCGCGCGCGCACCGGCAACGATTACCTGATACAGCGCCTCCCACGTCATTCCTTGCGCCACGTACGCAATCTCGGTGCGCTGCCGCGCGCGCGCGGCATCGAGGACGACCAGCGCTTCGGGGCCGGTCCGAACGAGCTCGGCTGGGAACAGGGGCTCGCCTGGCTGCTCGAGCACCAGACGCCCATCGGCCAAGCGGTATTGCGGCGGATCCACCCGCACCACGGCAGCTTTTACCGTGTCACCCACACTGCGCACGAACGAGAGCGTTTGCCCAATCGCGCGTCCCAGAGCGTCGGCCTTCGTCGTCGGATACCGGACGGTTGCGGAAGCGACGCTCACACTCGTGTCAGTAGAGAACAGCGTCGCCGGATCCAGCGCCTCGAGCCGCAGTGTCAGGTTGTTCCGGCCTTGTTGCAGCGCCAGCGGCAGCGTTCGCCGCACCACGACGCGACCGTCTCTATATATGGAAAGGGAAGTCTGCGCCGCGAGCGGCGTACCCACGAGCATCAGAACCGCCGATAGCCGATAGCCGATAGCCGACAGCCTCATTTGATCCACTCCAATGTCACGCGCTTTGCGATGAGAAACGTCAACACGTACCACAGGAGCACACTCACCGCGCCCACCAAGCGCGCCGTCCGCTCCACGGGCAGTGATACGGCCACATACACCGCCAGTGGCACGGTCGTGCCGATCGCCACCAGCCGCGCGATCTTGCTCGCGCGCCGCTCGAGCAGGCGGGTGCAGCTGGCGCAGAGCCCGCCGATGGCGATCCCCGGCGTGTCCGCGCCGCATTTCGCGCACGGATGCTTAGGCCCTAACCCGCTTAACCACGGCGCGGGCGAACTCGGCCGTAGTAGCACGTCCCCCCAAATCCGGCGTCCGGATCTTGTCCTGCACAATCGTCCCTTCGAGCGCGCAGCGCAGCCGCTTGGCGGCCTCGAGCTCCCCCAGATGATCGAGCATCATCGCGGCCGCCAGCATCTGCGCTGAAGGATTCGCAATCCCCTTCCCCGCGATGTCGGGCGCCGAGCCGTGGACCGGCTCGAAGATGGCCGCGTGGCTCCCGATGTTGGCGCCGGGCGCGAGCCCCAGCCCGCCGATCAACCCCGCCGCCTCATCGGACAGAATATCGCCGAAGAGATTCGTCGTGACGATCACGTCGAACTGCTCCGGCTTGATCACGAGCTGCATCGCGGTGTTGTCCACGATCTTGTCGTCACAGGCGATCACGCCCGCGTACTGCTCGGCGACGCGCTTGGCCACTTCGAGAAACAGGCCCGACGTCGCTTTCAGGATGTTGGCCTTGTGGACGATCGTCACCTTCTTCCGGCCGTGCAGCTTGGCGTACTCGAATGCGTATTTCGCGATGCGCTCGCTCCCCTCGCGCGTCACGATCGACATTGCTTGCGCCATTGCCCGCCGGTCGCCGCCGATCTTGAAGGTATGATCGAGCCCGACGTACAAGCCTTCGGTATTCTCTCGGATGATCACGAGATCGACGTGCTCGTAGCGACCGCCCGGCACGATCGTCTTGGTCGGCCGCACGTTGGCGTAGAGATCGAATTCCTGGCGCATCGCGACATTGACCGACCGGTAGCCGCCGCCCACCGGGGTCGTGAGCGGGCCCTTGAGGCAGAGACGCGTGCGGCGGATCGAATCGAGCGTCGCGTTGGGCAGCGGCGTGCCGGCTTTCTCGACGGCCGCCATGCCGCCGTATTCTTCGTCCCAGTCGAACTGGACGCCGAGCGCGTCGAGCACCTGCAGCGTCGCCGCGGTGATCTCGGGGCCGATACCGTCACCGGGGATCAGCGTGGCTTCCCGGACGGTCACGGCAGGCCCGGCGTGAGGCTCTTCACCGCCCGCGTCAGCGCAGTCCAGGCGTCCTCCCCCTCCCCCCACGCCATCGTGCGAAAGCCGACGCGACCGACGCGTGAGTCAATCATGACCACGGAAAGCTCAGCACGGACGTCGGCCGGACGGCCGGACGGCCCCGCGGCCGGCTTCCGAAACACCAGGCCAGCGGGAACGAGCGCATAGCGGCCACCCACGAGCCCCATGAGCGTGCGCAATTGATAACGCAGCGGATCGGGAACGACGATCACATTCGCTGCACGCAGAAACGGGGTCCCCATCTGGTCGGGATCGGCCGCAATGCCGGGTGCGCGCCGCGCGACATGTCGCAGCTCGGCGGGTCCAACCCATGTCACCTCTGGCGCCCGCGCCGCGAGCAGTGTGACGATGATGCTGTCGCACCTGTCGAGTGTCGTGCGCCGATCAGCGATCAGCGCGTCCAAGCGCAGCGTGTCTTCGGCAGCGACGAGCGCCAGCGGCGTGAGCGCGACGCGTTGACCGGCCAGCCCGGCGGTGGGCAGGGGAGCGGTCGGGACGGGCGTCGGTTCCTTCGTGGATTTCTTGCCGCCACAACCAAGCGCGGCCACGAGTGCGACGACGCACGACGCACGACGCACGAAGTAGTTGTCTTTTAATGGGTTAGTCACGGCCCGAATCTAAGCGAGGGTAAGGCCACCGTCCACTACAATCACCTGTCCGGTGATGTGCCGCGCCGCTTCGCTGCACAAGAAGAGAATCACACGTGAGACATCTTCCGGCTCGGCCACGCGGCCGAGCACCGATTCATGCTCGGCGCGCTCGAGCACTTCGCGCGGCAGCTGCGTGAGGAGCTCCGTTTTCACGAATCCCGGCGCGACGGCGTTCACGTTGATCCCCGCGGAGCCGAGGTCCACGGCGGCAGCCTTCGTGAGTCCGATGAGCGCCGCCTTGCTGGCGGCGTAATTGGCGATGCCGAATCCCGGGCGGAATGCCTGATGGCTCGCGACGTTCACGATCTTGCCGAAGCGTTGCCCACGCATGTGCGGCGCGACGGCGTGAATGCAGTTGAACGCGCCGCCCACGTTCGTGTCCATGACTTCGGACCACGCTTCCGGTGTCAGGCGCCAGAGCGCGCCGTCGTGGGTGACGCCGGCGTTGTTCACGAGGTAGTGGATGCCCCCGAGCTTGTTGCGCACCTCGTTCACGAAGTGCTCGACCAGATCCATCTCGCGCACATCGCACAGCGCCGAATAGCAGGGGACGCCGCACGCCTTGATCGCCGTCTCGGTCAGCAACGCTTGCGGGCCGACTTCGCGGCCCGGCAGCTCGACGTAATTGAATGCGACGCCGCAGCCGCCCTGGGCGAACTCGAGCGCAACCGCGCGACCGAGACCGGTCGCGCCGCCGGTGACCATGACGACGCGACCCCGCAGAGATTCCGGGTTTCGTTGGGGCTGGGGTCGCTCCTGTACGGCGGAGGCCGGGGCTGCGCGCCCCCCTCCACTCAACGACCAGGGATCGGAACTCGAGGGGCCCAAGGGGTTCGAACCTATGTTCGAACTTGAACATCGGCAAGCGGGATCGCAACTTAGGCCGCGTGCGACCGCTCGCGATTGTTGCCTGGGCGCTGGTCTCCCTGCTCGGGGCCGCGGCATTCGGCGTCCTGGCACTGGCTCGTGGGGAAACGATCAGTGCCGCCTGGCTCCTCACCGCCGCCGTCTGCACCTACCTCGTCGCCTACCGCTTCTATTCGAAGTTCCTCGCCACGAAGGTCTTTGGGCTCGATCCGCGCCGCGCCACACCCGCCGAGCGATTCAATAACGGCCACGATTTCGTCCCCACCAATCGCTGGGTGTTGTTTGGCCACCACTTCGCGGCGATTGCCGGAGCCGGACCACTGGTCGGCCCGGTGCTCGCGGCGCAGTTCGGCTTCCTCCCCGGCACGCTCTGGCTCGTCATCGGCGTGGTACTCGGCGGTGCGGTGCAGGACTTTACGATCCTGTTCTGCTCGCTGCGGCGGGACGGCAAGTCGCTCGGCCAAATGGCCAAGGAGGAAGTCAGCAACGTTACTGGTGTGACGGCGATGATCGCGGTGCTCGCGATCATGATCATTCTGCTCGCGGTCCTCGCCTTGATTGTGGTGAATGCGCTGCGCGCGTCGCCGTGGGGACTGTTCACGATCGCCTGCACCATTCCTATCGCTTTGCTGATGGGCTGGTGGATGAAGCGCTGGCGGCCCGGGAAGGTCGGTGAAGCCTCGATCGTCGGCGCGGTGCTGTTACTCCTTGCCTTGATCGGCGGCGGCAGCGTCGCGAGCCATCCCGGTCTTGCCGCGGCGTTCACGCACAACGGCACGTCCCTCACCGGCATGATGATCGCCTACGGGTTCATCGCGTCGGTGCTGCCCGTCTGGATGTTGCTCTGCCCGCGTGACTACCTCTCGACATTCCTGAAGATCACGACGGTGCTGGTGCTGGGCCTCGCGATCCTGATCATCCTGCCGCCGCTGCGGATGCCGGCGCTCACGCCGTTCGCCACGGCCGGCGAGGGGCCCGTCTTTGCCGGCAAGCTGTTCCCGTTCGCGTTCATCACGATCGCGTGCGGCGCCATTTCCGGCTTCCATTCGCTCGTCGCCTCGGGCACGACGCCGAAGATGATTTCGCGCGAGACGGACGCGCGCATGATCGGCTATGGCGGGATGATCATGGAGTCGTTCGTCGGCATCATGGCGATGATCGCCGCCTGCACGCTCGACCCCGGCGTCTATTTCGCGATGAACACGACACCGACGGCACTGGCCGGCGCATCGGACGTGTTGAACCAGGCGGGCTTCGTCGTCACACCACAGTACATGCAGGTGCTGGCGGCGCAGATGGGCGAACAGACGCTGATCGCGCGCACCGGGGGCGCGCCATCACTCGCCGTCGGCATTGCCCACATTTTCTCCGGCCTGACGACCGCCCTCGGCGGGAAGACGCTGTCTGCGCTCTGGTATCACTTCGCGATCATGTTCGAGGCGCTGTTCATTCTCACCACGATCGACACGGGCACACGCGTGGGGCGCTTCATGCTGCAGGAAATCGTCGGACACGCGTGGCCCAAGTTCGGCGAGACCTCGTGGCTCCCCAGCGTCTGGATCGCCAGCGGGCTCGTGTGCGCAGGCTGGGGTTATTTCCTCTATCAGGGCGTCGTGGACCCGCTCGGCGGGATCAACTCGCTGTGGCCGCTGTTCGGCATCTCGAACCAGCTGCTCGCGGCCGTGGCGCTCTGCGTGGCAACGACGATCCTCATCAAGATGGGCCGCCAGCGCTACGCCTGGGTGACGCTCGGCCCCCTCGCCTGGCTGATCACGGTGACGACGACGGCGGGCTATCAGAAGGTCTTTTCTACTGATCCAAAGCTCGGCTTCCTGTCACACGCGGCGTCGCTCGCGCAATCCGCGGATCCCAATGCCGCGCGCATGATCTTCAACGATCGCCTCGATGCCGCGATCGCGCTGTTTTTCATCGCCGTGGTAGCGATGTTGGTGTGTACATCGGCGCGGGAGTGGTGGCTGGTGTTGTCACGCCGCAAACCCGCAGTGCTGCATGAGAGTCCCTTCGTCCCCAGCGCCGGCTAGGCATTCCCGTGATTGCTTCGGTCGTTCGCGCCGGGCTCACGGCCGCGGTTCTGCTTCGGCCGGTCCAGCAACGCCCGGACTCGGGGGACGCAGCTCGACCGATCGTGCGGATCGCTTTCACGACCGCTGTCATCCGTATTGACGGTAGGCTGAGCGAGCCTGCGTGGAGCACCGCCGACTCCGTCACCAACCTGACCCAAGTCGAGCCAACGGAGGGCGCCGTTCCATCCGCGCGGACCGTCGTCCGCGTGCTGACGAGCGGCGACGCCATCCTCATCGGCGTTCGCGCCGACGATCCCGAGCCGTCCCGGATCGTGAGCTACGTCCGGCAGCGGGACGCGACGCTCGACAACGAAGATCACGTCGCGATCCTCCTCGACACCTACCGCGACGGGCGCTCGGGTTACGTGTTCGCGGTCAACCCGAATGGCGCGCGCTACGACGCCCTCGTTAGCAGTCAGGGCGAAGGGCTCAACGCGAATTGGGACGCCGTGTGGGAGGCAGCGGCCGCACGCACGGCTGCGGGTTGGGAACTGGAGATCCGGATTCCGCTCAAGAGCCTGCTGTTCCGCCCGGCCTTTGAGACATGGGGATTCAACGTCCAGCGCCGCATCCAGCGCTTCCAGGAAACCGACCGCTGGGCGAGCCCGTCGCGGGATTACAACCTCTCGCAACCGAGCCGGGCAGGACTTCTGGTCGGCCTCCCCCGGTTCGATCTCGGCCTTGGATTCAGCGTCCGTCCGTCGCTCACGGGTGGATTTGCGCGCGACAGTGCCCCCGCGTCCGTTCGGAACGAGAGTCACGCGAGCCTCGACGTGACGCAGCGGCTCGGCGCGAACACGCTGGCGTCGCTGACCCTGAACACAGACTTCGCGGAGACCGACGTCGACACGCGCCAGGTCAACCTCACGCGCTTCCCACTCTTCTTTCCAGAGAAGCGCACCTTCTTCCTCGAGGGTGCCGACGTGTTCGACTTTGGGCTCGGCCTTTCGTCCGACCGCGACGTGCTACCTTTTTTCAGCCGCCGCTTGGGGCTGCTCGAGGGCCAACAGGTCCCGATCGATGCGGGGGTGAAGGTGAACGGCCGCCTTGGTGGGAGCAATTTTGGCGCCCTCGTGGTGCGGACCCGTGACGTCGATACGCTGCCGACCGCGAGTACGATGGCCGTTGTGCGTCTGACGCAAAACGTGCTGCGCGAGTCATCCGTCGGCTTTATCGCTACGGCCGGAGATCCAGTAGGCCGCGCGGGCAGCTGGCTGGCCGGTCCCGACCTCACGTATCGGACGACCCGCTTTCACGGCGACAAGAACTTCCTGGTGGGCGTGTGGGCGCTTGCTGTCGGGCGGCAAGACCTCCAAGGCGCGGGCGAGCGCACCGCAGCAGGCATCGAGATCAATTACCCGAACGACCTCTGGGACATGTCCCTGAAATACAGGCGGATTGGCGACGCCTTCGATCCCTCGCTGGGCTTCGCACCACGCACCGGGATCCACGCGGCGAATCTGAGCGTCACGTGGCAGCCGAGACCGGCACACCCGATCGGTCCGCTCCACATCCGACAGTGCTTCTGGGAGAATGAGCTCCGCTATGTCGCGGGGCTCTCGGGAGCGTGGCAGAGCTATCGGTATTTCATGGCGCCGATCAACTGCCGGCTGGAAAGCGGCGACCGGTTCGAGTTCAACGTCGTGCCGACCGGCGAGCGCCTGAGCGCGCCCTTCGTCGTGGCGGACGGCGTGACGATCCAGCCAGGGGCACATCACTTCTTTCGATTCCGGCTCGAGGCAGGCCTTGCAACCAAGCGGCGTTTCAGCACCCAGGCCACGTGGTGGTTCGGCCGCTTCTATGATGGATACCTCGATCAGTTTGAAATCACCGGAGTGTGGCGGCCCTCGGCGCTGGTGATCGTGGAATTCTCGGGGGAGCGTGACGTCGGTCGAATGCCGGCGGGTCACTTTGTAACCGACCTCGCGAGCACGAGACTGCGCCTGAACATGTCCCCCGATCTGCAGCTGACGACCGTTCTACAGTTCGACAATGAATCAGACGTTCTCGGTACCAACACGCGGCTGCGGTGGACGTTCGACCCACTTGGCGACGTGTTCGTAGTGTACAGTCACAACCTCCGCACGCGCGATGCGGTGACGCTTCGGCCCGACGTGGCGTTTGCGTCGAATCAACTGCTGGTGAAGATCCAGTACGCGTTTCGGTATTGAGACCGCCTCCTCGGGACGGGCGACTGCTGTTTGTCACCCGATTCACGCGCTTGTTTGCCTATGGTGCGTTGTCGGTCGTGCTGGTGCTGTACCTCACCGAGCTCGGCTTCGACGCAGCGGAAGTCGGCCTGCTCATGACGCTGACCCTCGTGGGCGACACGCTTGTCTCATTCTTCCTCACGACCCGGGCGGATCGCGTCGGGCGGCGCCGCGTGCTCATGGCCGGTGCGCTCCTCATGGCCGCGGCAGGCGTCGTCTTCGCGACGACGCACAACTTTCTCCTGCTCATCACTGTCGGGACGATTGGCGTCATCAGCCCAAGCGGCAATGAAGTGGGCCCCTTCCTGCCGATCGAGCAGGCGGCGTTGGCGCACATCGTGTCTCCCGATCGCAGAACCTCGGTCTTTGCCTGGTACACAGTGACGGGCGCGCTCGCCACGGCCGCAGGTTCGCTGGCGGCGGGAGCCCTCTCGCACGGACTGCAGTATCGCGGCGTGTTACTGCTGTACGGGGCGCTGGGGGTCGTCCTGTTCGTGTGCTTCACGCGTCTGTCGGAGGCGGTCGAGGTGAGGATCGCTGACGCGACGTCGCCGCTGGGCATCGGCTCTTCGCGACGCACGGTGCTCAAGCTCTCAGGGCTCTTCGCGCTCGACTCGTTTGGGGGAGGGTTTGTCGTTCAGAGCTTCGCGGCCTACTGGTTCTATCTGCGTTTCGGAGTCAGTGCGGCCACACTGGGTACGATCTTCTTCGTGGCTAACGTTCTCGCGGGCATCTCCGCCTTGCTCGCTTCACGGCTCGCGGCGCGTTTCGGTCTCGTCAACACAATGGTGTTCACACACCTGCCGTCGAACGTGCTGCTCATCCTCGTCCCGCTGATGCCCACCCTGCCCCTCGCCGCGTTGGTCCTGTTCGCACGGTTCAGCATCAGCCAGATGGACGTTCCGACCAGGCAGTCGTACGTGATGGCCGTCGTGCGACCGGAGGAACGGTCAGCGGCCGCAGGGATCACCGGGATCGCGCGAACGACCGGCGCCGCCGTCGCTCCCGTGTTCGCGGGGATGCTGTACGCACAGCCCGCGTTGATCAGCGTCCCATTCTTTATCGCGGGTACGCTGAAGATCATCTACGACGTGTGGCTCTACAGAGGGTTCTCGACCGCCCGGCCCGCCGAAGAAACGCTGAAGGGTTAAGCGAGGGGCACTCCTCACGGTTGTACGCCGGTACCGCAGGGCGTCCCGCCGTAGCCCGCGTTTTGGCACAGAGCCGGGTTGGAGCTGATCTGGCTCTGCGGGATCGGGAAACGCTTCTTGTAAGTCGCGAGCGGGCCCTGGTTGGTCGCATTGGGATCGTGCGACTGGAGGTTCGTGGACCAGTAGCCGGGCTCTCGCGTGTCGCGGCGCACGAGGTCGAACCAGCGCTTCGCCTCGAACGCGAATTCCCAGGCGCGCTCCATGTAGATGGCGTTGCGCACCGACAGTTGATCCGTCGGACCGGCGTAGTCTGCCGGCTCCGGCCGGTTCTCGGCGCCGGTCCCGTTGCGCGCACGCGCGCGGATCATGTTCAGGTAGGTCACCGCCGTGCCGGTGTTGCCGAGCTCGTTCTGTGCTTCAGCGTAGAACAGCACCGCCTCGGCGTAGCGGTACAACGGCGTGTCTACGTCACTGATGTCCCAGTTCGCTCCGTTGTCGCTCTTCTTGTACTTGTACGGCATGGGTCCGTCGGCGAGCGGCGTGGCGCAGAGGTTGCTGAGGCCACAGCCCCCAGTGACATAGGCCGCGCCGGTCGTATAATCTGTGCCCCCGTCCCGCCGGTAGTCACCCGGCGCGTAGCTATTCCAAAACCACGCCGTCGGGTGGATGAGTCCCCACCCCCCGCCCTGACCGCGGTCGAGTCCCCAATCGCGCGGATAGTAGAACAGTTGAAAAATCGACCCGGTGCGAGAGTTCATGCCGGAATTCGCGATGACGAAGATCATCTCCCGATTGCCCTTATTGCTGGGGCGGAACGTCCGCAGGTAGTCGGCGTTGAGCGCCCAAAGCCCGGAGTCGATCACGCGCTTGGCCGCATCGGACGCTTGCTGCCACTCGTCCTTTTGCATGTAGGTCGACCGCCAGACGTAGAGGTCCGCCAGCGCCATCTGCGCTGCCGCCCTCGTCACGCGCCCCTGGGTGGGATCGCCGTAGCCGTCCGTAGCCGGCCACGTGGCCGGCAACTCGGCCTCGGCTTCCGTCAAGTCTTGAATGATCGCCTGATGGACCTGCTCAACCGGCGTGCGCTCCGGTCTAGGGTTGGCTTGCTCCTCCGGCGACAAGAGCAGCGGCACGCCATCGTACACTTTAGTCAGCCACAAATACGCGTACGCTCGCAGGAACTTGGCCTCGGCGAGATTGTACGCCTTCGTCTGCGCGTTCGGTGTCGCGATGTCGGGCCCCTTGGAGAGCACGAGATTGGCGCGCGTGATCATCGAGTACGCGGTGTTCCAATAGCCTCCCGTGAGGCCCGTGCTCGCGTCCCAGGCGATGAAGTCCGGGCTCTTGGTATTGAAGTTGGGCTCGCGATTGTCGGCGCGGGCCATGTCGGAGGCGAGCTCCGGCGCGGTCCAATTCGCCTGGCCCTGCAGCCCGCGCAGCGCGTTATAGATGGCGATTGTGGCACTGTTCAGATCGGCACCCGTCTTGTAGAAGGTGTCCGTCGTCGTGAATCCCTGGGGATCCTCGACCAGGAGATCGGTGCACGCCCCCGTCAGCCCCACGGAGAACGCCACCAACGCGACCCAGGCTCTTCGTGTCATGGCAGTTCGCTCCTTGTCGTGGCTCAGAAGGTGATGCTCAAGCCGAGGTTCCACGTCCGCGTGCGCGGATACGCGCCGATGTCGATCCCGCCGAAACGCGCGTCACCGCCCATGCTGTTCACGTCCGGATCGAATCCCGAATAGCCCGTCAAGGTCCACAGGTTCTGAGCCGTGAGGTAGAGCTGGGCTGCCTCCACACCCCGTAGCCAGCGCGCGGGGAGCCGGTACCCCAGCGTGAGCGTCTGGAGCCGCAGGTACGACCCGTCCTCCACGAACGTGCTGTAGAGCCGGCGGGGTCGCGAGCGGTTGGCGCGCGGGACGTCCGTGTCGGTGTGGGTCGGGGTCCAGCGGTCGCGCACGCAGGTCCGCTCGTTCGCCTGACCGATCGCGGCGCAGCCGTATGCCTCCCCCGCGTTGACGACCTTGTTGCCGGACACAAAGCTCAGGAGTGCATCGAGCGAGAACGGCCCGTAGGTCACCGTGTTGCTCAGGCCACCGTAGAACTTGGGATCGCCGTAGCCGAGGATGACCCGGTCCGCCGCCGTGATCACGCTGTCGCCGTCCGTGTCGGCGATCTTGTACTCGCCCGGCACACAGTTCGAGGTGGGATTCTTCAAGTAGCACTGGTCGCCCGATTGCCACAGGCCAGTGACGGCATAGCCGTAGATCGCGCCGAGCGGCTTGCCCACTTTCACGAGGTAGATGTCGTTCGGGGCGAAGAAATTGCCGGTCCGGGGCGCGAGGAATAACGCGGTGTCGACCCCAAGGTTGAGCACCTTGTTGCGGTTCGCCGCGATGTTGAAGGCGCTCCGCCAGCTCAGGCGGTCGCGCTGCAGGTTGATCGAGCCGACGGACAGCTCGATTCCCCGGTTGCGTATGGCGCCGATGTTGCGCAGCTGACTGGTGTAGCCGGTGGTAGAGGGCAGCGGGACGACCAGCAACAGGTCCTTCGTCGTGGACCGATAGTGGTCGAGCGTGACCGTGACGCGGTGATCGAGGAAATCGGCATCGAAGCCGACATTGAACTGGGTTTGCTGCTCCCAGCGGAGGTCCGGGTTCGACTTGCGGGCAGCCGGGGCGAGCGCGGGGATCTCGATGCCCGCCGACGTATACCACTGTGTATTCAGCTGTGTCAGTGACTGGTACGACTCCACCGCCTGGTTCCCGACCTGGCCGTAGCTGAGGCGCAGCTTCAGGTCGCTGAACAGGGACTGGCCCTGCATGAAGGGCTCGTCTGTGATCCGCCAGGCGACGGCGCCCGATGGGAAGAACGCCCACTTGTTGTTCGCGCCGAAGCGGCTCGAGCCGTCGTAGCGACCCGTCAGCGTCAAGAGGTACTTGCCGCCGATGTTGTAGTTCGCACGCGCGAGGTAGGAAAGGATGGCCGACTTGCCGACGCCGCTGCTGGCCGGCAGCAGTTGCGAGCCGGAGCCGAGATTGTAGACGTTAGTCTCGTCGGTCGGGAACGTCGCGCCATCGCCGCGAATGTTCTCCCCATAGAAGGTTTGCACCGAGAACCCACCCAGCACGTCGACACTGCCGGGCCCGAGGGCGCGACGGTAGGTGATGGTATTCTCGTCGGTGAGGTTCCGGATCTCCTCCGAGAAGATCCAGCCGGAACCACCGACGCCGCCGTCGAGCACCGTGCGCGGGGCGAAGAAATGAATCTTGTTGAACTGGAAGTTGCCGCCCAGCGTGCTCCTCAGGTGTAGGTCCGGTGTGACGTCGAATTCACCGGAGACGCTGCCCAGCAGCCGAGCCGTGGTGTTCAGATCCGTGAGCTCGAGGGCGTTGGCTATTGGGTTCGGGACCGGCTCGGTCGTGGGCGAGGTCTTGATCCAGTTGCCGGCGGCGTCCTTGGGCGCCACGAACGGCGCGAACTGCATGGCGGCCTGGATGCCGTTGGCGCTGTTGCCCAGGGACCCGTTCTCGACCCTCGGCGCATTGCGCGTGACCTCGGTAACGCTCAGGCTGCTGCCCAGCCGGAACCGCGGGCTCACGGTACCGTCGAGATTGAGACGGACACCGTAGCGCCGGAAGTCCGAGCCGAGCTCGATGCCGTCCTGGGCGGCGTAGTTGCCGCTGATCAGGTATCGCAGGCCCTGGTTGCCGCCCGAGAATGAGAGGGCGCTGCTCGCCTGCGGCGCGGCCGCACAATACTCCCAGGTGTCGCACGTCCGGAGCATCATCGACGGGTAGTTATAGGTTGGCGCGGCGGCGATTTGGGCTGCGGTGTACGGCTGCGCGAGCCCCGCGTTGGCGGCCGCCTCGTTCGCGAACTGCATGAACTCCGGTCCGGTGAGCACCGGAATGGTCTTGGCCAGGCGCTGAAACCCGTAGCTCGTTTCCACCGTCACCCGACTCCGGTCCGCCTGGCCGCGTCTGGTGGTGATCAGCACCACCCCGTTGGCACCGCGCGCGCCGTAGATCGCCGTCGCCGAGGCGTCCTTGAGCACGTCGATTGACTCGATCCCGTCGACATCGATTGACATCAGCGGGTTGGATTTCGGATCCGACGACGAACTCCCCTGCTCCGCGGGAATGCCGTCGATCACGTAGAGCGGCTCGCTGTTCGCGCTGATCGAACCGGTGCCGCGAACGCGCACGCGCAGACCTGCGCCCGGCATCCCGGAATTCGAGGTCACCTGCACGCCCGCGGCTTTGGCTTGGAGGCCGTTGGTCAGCGTGACGATGGGCGCCGCCCCAGCCTTGAACTCGTCCGCCGAGATCGACGACACCGCCCCCGTCAGATCGTGCTTCTCGACCGTGGCGTAACCGATGGCCACAACGGGGTTGAGTTCGATCGCGCTCTGCTGCAGCGCGATATCCACCACGGCCTGCTGGCCGTCTTGCACCGCGACGCTGGCCTCTGCCGGGACGTAGCCAACCACTCGGGCTCGAATGCGGTAGGTGGCCGGTGGGACGTCAGCGATGGCGTACCGGCCGTCGGCCCCGGTCTCGACACTGAACCGGGTGCCGACGAGCGCCACCCGGGCGTTCAAGAGCGGCGTGCCTGAGGCCGCGTCGCGGACGGTCCCGGCGATCGAGCCCGTCTGGCGCCTCGCTCGTCCGTCCGGCGCGTCGGAGACGAGGAGAATCTGGCCGCTCCCATCCACCGTCGGCACGGCACCAGTCCCCTGAAGCAGCCGGTCCAGCGCCACGCGGACGGGGACCGCGTCGAGCCGCACCGAAACCGACCGCTCCAGCGGCACGACCCGGCGCGAGTACGCGATGCGCACGCCGGCACGCCGGGCGACTTCGTCGAGCGCGTCCTTCAACGACACGCGCTCGAGCGCGACGGTGACCGTGTCCTCGAGTGGTGGACGTGGCTCGCCCTGCCACTCGGCCGCGCAGGGGGCGGTCGGCGTGCCCGCCATGACCAACATCCCCGTAACCGTAATCAAGAGCCGCATAGCCAGTTTCCTCCGTCTAGTGTTGCGAACGAAGCGGGCCGAAGCGCACCACTCGTCCCGTCCGGGTGGCGCGGACGTCGAGCACCTGTGCCAAGGCTTGCACCGCTTCGTCCACCGACTTGGTCATGAAGGAGATCGTAACCCGCTCGTGGGCCAAAGCGGGGTCGCCGATCTCGATATCGAGATCGTACCAGCGTTCGAGTTGCGCGATGACGCGTGCCAGCGGCGCATCGTCGAACAGCAGCGCCCCACGCGTCCACGCGAGATAGTTCGCCAGCGGCACATCGCGCATGACCGTGGCCGCGCCGCCTGAGTCGAGTACCGCACGTTCGTGGGGGCGCAGCGTCACGAGCACCGGCTCGGCACCCTTCAAGCCGCGTAGAGCCACGCGGCCCTCGGCAACCACCACTTCCACAGAGGCTTCTTGCCGGTAGGCGCGGACGGCGAACTCGGTGCCGAGGTCCTGCGTCGACCCGTGCTCCGTCCGCACGATGAAGGGGCGCTTCGCGTCGTATTCCACGACGAAGTACGCCTCACCCTCGAGATCCAGCGTCCGCGTGCGGCTTCCGTAATCGCGCGGCACGCGCAAACGCGTGTCGACACCGAGCAGCACACGAGAGCCGTCAGGCAGCGTCAGTGAGGACAACTGGCCACGGGCCGTGGCGTACGCGTAGGGCGCACCGTCATGGGTGGGGAAATACCAGAGCAGCGATCCGGCGAGCAGGACCGCGATGAGCGCCGCGACCTGCGCAGCCCAGGGTGCTGTCCACCAGGGACGCCTGGGGGCCACGAGCTCCAACAAGGGCTTGGCGCGCTGCAGACGACCGTGCGACTTCGGGACGTGCCAATCGCGCGTGGTGTCACCTGTGAGTCGCCACACCGCCCGCAGCTCGTCCAACAGCTGGCCGCGCCCGGGATTGGCAGCGATCCATGCCTGGATCGCCGCCGCTTCGTCGGGCGAGCAGTCGCCTTCGATCAAGCGCAGCAGGTCGGCTTGTTCGAACATGGGGCTCTCAATACTGAGAACCCCTAGGAGGGCCTAAAGTATGAAGCGGTAGGGTGCGAGTTTTTCCTTGAGCAGCACCGTCGCGCGCCACATCTGAGACTTGACGGTGCCTAGCGACACGCCCGCGCGCGCGGCGATCTCATCGTAGCTGAGGTGCTGGTGGCGCCGCAGGACAAAGATCTCACGGCAGCGAGTCGGCAGGTCGGCGATCGCGCGCGCCACCGCATCGGCCAGCTCGCGCCGCAGATACAGATCCTCGGGGCTCGATACAGTGGGCGGTTCCTCTCGCGCTGCGCGCTCGATCCAGGCGGCCGCCACGCGCCGGTGGCGCAGATACTTCAGGGCGCGGTTCTTGGCCGCTACATACAGGTACGCCCGCGTCAGCTCCATCCCGCCGCGCCGGGCGCGCGAATCCCACAGGCGTAGAAAGAGATCGTGCACGAGGTCCTCGGCGGCCGTTGCAGACCCGACGAAGCGGAGGACGTACTCGCACAGCTCCACGTAATGCCTCTGGAACGCTGACTCCCAGGTGCGCTGCGTGGGATCGGCGGCGGAGGGGGCCGCCAATCCGGACTGCGGGTTCGGGAGTGCGTATCGCGAGGGCTCCGACATTGGCGCGTTGTCGTGGAACCGTACTTCAGGTATTAGGCTTGGCCTGGCAGTATACCCCCTGGGAGTATACCCCCTACCCCGCCGCACGATCGGGGGATGAGCGATCGAATGATGTACGGTGCGGTTGATTGATTCTTGGAAGCGCCGAGCGTACGCTTACCATGTCGCCGGACCCTTCACGAGCTCGCCATGCCGGTGACTGCGAAGCTATCCCGAAAGTTCTACGAGAAGTTTGGGGATGATCTGACCAACGAGCTCGTGGAGTGGTTCAATCAGGTGGACGCCACGTACCGGTCCGAGCTGCGTGAGACCAATGAGCTGAACTGGGCGCGCTTCGAGTCTAAGCTGGCGCAGGGCCTTGCCGAAGTGCGAGCTGACCTTGCACGTCTCGAGACGAAAGTGATCCGCTGGATGTTCCTGTTTTGGGTCGGAACCCTGGGAACGCTGATCGCCCTCCTGAAGCTCTAGCCCCCTTCTACAGTTCTACGTAGGCCCCCACCTCGAAGACCTGATTTGGCGGAATCTTGAAGAAAGCCGTAGCCCTGAGCGCATTGCGCGACATAAACGAAAACAGCCTCTCTCGCCACATCGCCATCCCCGGCCGATCCGACGCAATCAACGTTTCGCGCCCCAAAAAGAATGTCGTCCCCTCGAGCGGAATGTCGAGACTGCTCTTCTTGCACGCCGCCAGCACCTCACCGATGTCCGGATCCTGCATGAATCCATAGCGAGCCGTAACGCTGTGAAAGCCTTTCCCGCTGCGCTTGACGACGACCCGCTGCTCCTCGCCGACGTGCGGCACGTCTTCGGTGATGATCGTGAGAAACACGATCTTCTCGTGCAGCACCTTGTTGTGGGTGAGATTGAGCACCAGCGCCGGCGGCGTGCCGTCGGAACTGCCGTACATGAATACCGCCGTCCCCGGCACGCGCGTCGGCGGCTCGGCGGCGAGATCCGCCAGCAATAGTTTGAGCGGAACCGTCTTCTCCATCATCCGCTTGGACAGAATCTCCCGCCCGCGCTTCCAGGTAATCATCATGAAGTACAGCACGATCGCAATGGCCAGCGGCACCCATCCGCCGTGCCAGATCTTCAGCGCGTTCGCGACGAGGAACGTCAGATCGACGACGAGGAACAAGCCGGAGACGCTGGCCGCCCTGAGAAGGCTCCATCCCCACACCTCGCGGCTCATCACGTAGAACATCACGGTCGTCAGCGCCATCAGCGTGGACAGCGCCACACCGTACGCTCCCGCCAAGTTGCTCGACGACTGGAAGCCAAAGACGAGCGCAATCGTCAAAACCATCAGCATCCAGTTGATACTGGGCACATAGATCTGCCCAATCTCCCGTGAGCTGGTATGGTCGATCTCCATGCGCGGGATGTAGCCGAGCTGCACCGCTTGCCGTGTGAGCGAGAAGGCGCCCGAGATGACAGCCTGCGAGGCGATGATCGCCGCTGCCGTCGCCAGGGGAATCAGGAAATACAGCGCGTTGGCGGGCGCCAGGAAGTAGAAGGGATTGGGAGCCGTCTCCGGATGCGTCAGGAGCAAGGCGCCCTGTCCGAAATAGTTGAGCAACAGCGCGGGCAACGGAACCGTAAACCAAGCGAGCTGAATCGCCGAGTGGCCGAAATGCCCTAGGTCGGCGTACAGCGCCTCGCCGCCGGTGACCGCCAGGAAGACGGCGCCAAGCACGAGCAATCCCCGTCCCGGATCCTCGGCAAAAAACTGGATCGCATGCGTGGGCAGTACCGCGCCGACGACGCCGGGATAACGCAGAATCTCTTTGACGCCGAGGACGGCGATCGTGAGGAACCAGAGCAGCATCACCGGGCCGAAGACCGCCCCAACGCCCGCGGTCCCGCGGCTCTGAAACAGAAACAACCCCACTAGGATCACGAGCGACGTCAGCAGGATCACCCAGTGCTGCAGGGTCGGCGCGGCAATCTCAAGACCCTCGACTGCCGATAACACCGAAACTGCGGGAGTGAGCGCGCCGTCGGCATACAGCAGCGCGGCTCCGAAAATGCCGAGCACGATCATTAGCCGGCGGGGCGCGAGGCCCCGCATCAATCGGCTGCCGTTCACGAGCGCCATGAGCGCGAGCACGCCACCTTCGCCCTTGTTGTCGGCGCGGATGATCACCACGTGATACTTCACCGTGACGATCAGAATCAGCGACCAGACGATGAGCGATAGCACGCCCATCACGCTGCTTGCGGTCAATGGAATGGCATGCGGCCCGTGAAAGGCCTCGCGCAACGCGTACAGCGGGCTGGTACCGATGTCGCCGTACACCACCCCGAGCGCCAGCAGCGAGAGTCGGGCGAGATAGCGACCCTTGGGGCGGGTCTGCGCGCTGGTCATCTGGGGGTTTTGAGGTGCTGCAGGGGCGCTCATCGCGGGGGAACCCTATGCAAGCGCGCCCAGAAAGGCCAGAGGATCACCAAACCCAAAGTGCCAGCGGCACTTACGAGGAATGCCGTCGCTCCCTTCTCGCGTTGAAAAATGAGGCCAAGCGCGATTCCGCCCGCCAGCGCCGCCACGCCGGTCAGCGCGTGGTAGACGCCAAAGCCGCTTCCTCTATGACCACCCGTCGCGGCCGAGACGAGCGCACGCTCCGGACTTTCCGTCAGCCCGGCCACCACGCCGAGCGCCAGAAACAGGAGCCAGGCCGTCAGCGGACTCGCCGCCCACCACATGCCCGCCGCCAGCGCGACGTAGCTGAGCCAGCCGATCCACATCGTCCGCGAGGGGCCGATCCGATCCGCCAGGGAGCCCCCCACGAATGAGGTCGATGAGCGAACGACGTGCAGCGCCGCCCAGAGGAGCGGGATGAGGGCGACCGCGATGCCTAACCGCTGCGCCCTAAGAATCATCAGGGTCTCGGGCATGCGGAGGAGATAGAAGAGGGAGATGGCCATGACGGGGGCCGGAGGACGCCGGAGGACGGCGGAGGACGCCGGCAGCACTTCGGACTCCTCTGGCGTCTTCCGGCGCCCTCCGCCGTCTTTCACCGCCCAATATGCCAGCACCGTCACGAGGATACCGGGCACGAGGCTCCACAGGATGACGGACCGCACGTCCGCACCGCGACTCAAGACCACCCAGGCGACCAGCGGCCCGATGACCGCACCGACGTGATCCAACCCCCGTTGCAATCCAAACGCCCGCCCCACGAGCGGAGCCGGCGTCACGTCGGCGATCAGCGCGTCGCGTGGCGGCGTGCGGAGCCCTTTGCCAAGCCGGTCCACAACGCGCAGGCCGACCACCTGCCACGCTGCGCCGGTCAGCGCGATGATCGGCCGCACGGCGGCTGCGACGAAATAGCCGCCCACGATCAAAGGCCCGCGCCGTGACGGCCGGTCGGCGAGCCGGCCGGCGACGAGCTTTACGAGTGCCGCAGCCGCGTCGGCAGCGCCGTCCAGCACGCCCAATGCGACGGCCCCGCCACCCAACACGCCGGTGACGAACGCCGGCAACAGCGGGTACACCATCTCACTTGCGAAATCGTTGAGGAGGGAGACTGCACCGAACAGCTTGACCTGCCAGGGAAGCTGATTACTCACCCAGGCCCAGCCCCCACCGGATCAACGTGACGGGAAGTCCGCCGTACGGCAGCACGGCGTCGTGGAAGGCGCGCAGCGTGAAGTGGCTGCCTTTTGCTTTGCGGAAATCGTCGCGCAGCCGCAGTAGCTCACGCCGCCCGACCGCGTAGCAGAGCTGATACGCCGGCCAGGCGCAATAGCGCCGCACCTCGGCCTCGGCATTGCCGCGCTCCACGTGCAACTCGTTCACCATTTGGTCGACAGCCTGCTCGCACGTCATGCCGCGGGTGTGCAGACCGACGTCGAGCAGAATGCGCATGGCCCGCCACAGCAGATGGACGCGCTGGAAGAAGAGCTCCTGGTCGGAGGCGTAGAAACCCTCCTCGCCCATCATGTCCTCGCAGTAGAGCGCCCAGCCTTCGACGGTCAGCGGCGTCCAGAGGTTCTTCCGCACGTGCGACGACGACTCTTTCGCAATGACGAGCTGCAGATGGTGACCGGGATAGCCCTCGTGCAGCGCGGTCGCGGCGAGCTCGTAGCGGCAGTGATCGCGCAGAATGCGCTCCTGCTGCGCCTGGGGCAACCGGGAATCGGGAACCGTCACGTAGAACCAGCCGGTCCGGTCGCGACTGTAGGCGCCCGGGCTGTCGTAGGCGGCGTACGGAATTACCGGCCGCATGAACGCCGGAGTGGGAATCACGCCGAGCGGCGCCTTTGGAATGGGCGCGAGCTGGCGCTCCGCCACGAAGTCGCGGGCCCGCGCCATCTCCTTCGAGTAGGCCTCCACCAGCTCATTGGGAGCTGGATGATCGGCGCGAAGCTTGTCGACCACCTCGGGCCAGGGTTTCCCGTCGAGCCGCGTGGCGATACTGACCAGATCCGCCTCGATCTCTTCTTTGAGTCGCAGGCCGTAGCGCCACAATTCCGGCGCCGTATCGCGCAGCGCGTGCTGGTAGTGGAGCAAGAAGTTGAAGGCGTCCTCGCCGATGGCGAACTGCTCCGTCCCCATCTCGAGCCAGCGCTCGAGGTTCGCATCGAACTTGAGGAGCGCGTCAGTGGCCTGCTCGGCGGCGGTGCCGAGCCGGGCCGCGTGCATGGGCGCCTGGGCGCCGAGCGCGGTGGCCATCTCCTTGATGAGCATCCGCCCGCCCTCGGTCATGCGCACGGCCGTTTCAACAAAGACGCGGACCGGTTCTTCGAGCGCGGCCTTGAGATCCTCGAGAAAGGCGGGGATGTCTTCCAGCCGCCCGATCGCGGCCGCTGCCTTCTCGGCGGGCGTACGGTCTGCGGAGAGCAACAGGTGGTGCAGCCCGCCGAGCAGATGCGACAACCAGAACTCGGGATTCTTCGCCTGGGGCTTGAGCTTTTCGTAGCGGCGCAGCGTGACGCGGATTTCGTTGAGCAGCGCCGTGCGGTCGATTTCCTCTTCGAGGTCAGCCGCGTTCACTTCCTCGAGCGCCGACGCGATGGATTTGAGGGCGGCGAGGTGCGGCGCGAGCGCGCCGGAGCTGAAGCGACCGTAGCGATCATCTTGTCCCGGCACCCCGGCCTGCGTCGCGGCGACCGGATCCATGTGCCAGTAGAGATCGAAAAACGACTTCTCGATGTCCGAGAAGCTCATGCGTGCAACAACCGGTGGCATTCCTCGTCGGACAACACCCGGTCGGTCTTCTTGGCCGCGTCGAACAGCGTGCGGCATGCCGCTTCGTCGTTGGGATCGTAGCCATGGTGCTCGAGCCAGTACTTCACGTTCGAGATGCCCGACACCGGCGAGATCTCGATGCGCTGCTCGAAGCCGAACTCCTCGGCGGGGACCGAGCTATAGACCCGGTCGGCGAGCCAGTTGTGGCCCTTCTTCTTCGCCTTGATGATCGCCGCGGCGTGCACGCCGGTCCCGGTCCGAAACGCGTCGTGACCGACCACCGGATAGTTCACCGGAATCGGCACGCCCACCGCGTCGGCGACGAGACGGCAGTACTCCGGCAGCTTGCGAATGTCCCCCTGGTGCGCGCCCAGCAGCTTCAGGTTGACGATGAGGAGATCCATTTCCGCGTTTCCGACACGCTCCCCCACACCGAGCGCGGTGGCATGGACGCGATCCACACCGGCCTCGATCGCCGCGAGACAGTTGATCAACCCCATGCCGCGGTCGCGATGACCGTGCCAATCTATTTTGACGGGTTGCTGCATGACGATTTCCTGCTTGACGAATCTGACCAGCGCCTTTACGCCGTCAGGCGTTGCGTGCCCGACCGTATCAGCGAGGCAGATGCGGCGCGCGCCGCAGGCAATCGCGGCTCCGTACAGCTCCTTGAGCGTTTCCGGCCTGGCGCGGGTCGTGTCTTCGGTGACGTACATGACCGGTAAGCCATGCTGCACGGCGAAGGTCACCGCCTCCCTGGTCGCGTCGACGATCCGATCGAGGGTCCAATCTTCCGTGTACTGGCGAATTGGCGAGGAGCCGATGAACGTGGCCGCTTCGATCTTGATGCCCACCTCGTCGGAGATGCGGACGATCGGCTCGATGTCAGCCACGACGGTGCGGGCTGCGCAGTTGGGCGCAATCGGGAGCTTCTGATCGCGAATCTCCTTGGCCAGGGCCCGCACCTGTTCCACGACCCGCGGGCCGGCGCCCGGCAAGCCAATATCGGCCGCCACAATGCCGAGGTCTGCCATGAGGTGCAGGAGCCGCTTCTTGACCTCGAGGGAGGGATCGGTAACGGATGGCGACTGCAACCCGTCGCGCAGCGTCTCGTCGTTCAGGTCAACGCGAGCTCGGGTCCAATCGAAGTGGCCGTCCGCACCGCCGGCGCTGTTCCAGTCGTAGATGAGCTCCCGCTCCTCCATGGGTCTAGTGTCGCCCCCGCTCCAAGCCAGGTCAAGTTGCATCCGCGCCAAACGTCATCATAGTTTGCCTGCGTGATTGCCGCGCTTCTCGCGAACGACCGGATCCGCGCCGCACGCGCGCACATCGAGCGCTCGGACGAGGCGACCCTCGCCCGCCAGGCGGCGTTGTCCGCGATTCCCGCACCAACGGGCGCAGAAGCGGCACGCGGCCGGCGCGTGGCGGAAATGTTCGGTGACGCCGGGCTACGCGACGTCACGATTGACGATGTCGGCAACGTGCGTGGCTGGTGCGGGAGACGGGAAACGGGAAACGATTGCGTCGTGCTCAGCGCACATCTGGACACGGTCTTCGGTCCGGAGCTCGATGTGTCTGTTTCACGCCGCGGGCCACGCCTCGAAGGGCCTGGGATCGCGGACAACGCGCGCGGACTCGCGGCGCTGGTGTCGCTGGGTGAGGCGCTCACGCGCGCGCGTGTGCACACCGAGCGGCCAATTCTGCTTGCCGCGACCGTCGGGGAGGAAGGATCAGGCGATCTGCGCGGGGTGCGACATTTGCTCGACGGCCGCATTCGCCCGCATGCATTCATCGCGCTCGACGGCGCCGGCATCGAACGCATCGTCCACCGCGCGCTTGGCGCACGCCGTTACCGCGTCACGTACTCAGGCCCGGGTGGGCATTCCTGGGCGGCGTTCGGCGTCGCGAACCCGGCGAATGCGGTAGGTCGTGCCGTTGCAGCGATCTCGAACACGCAGACGCACGACGCACCACGCACCACGCACGCGGTCGTGCGCATCGGCGGGGGCACGAGTCTCAACTCGATCCCGCAAACGGCCTGGTTCGAAATCGATCTCCGCAGCGAAGATCCGCGGGCGCTCCAGCGTCTCGATGAGGTAGTGCAGGCAACGGTCACCGCGGCACTGCACGACGAGAATCGGCAACGGGTTCCCGAGACGGCACCGCTGACAATGGACGTCCGGCGCGTGGGCGACCGGCCGTCAGGGCTGACGCCACGCAGTCACCCGCTCGTGCAGACCGCCGTCGCCGCGACACGCGCCGTGGGCCATGAGCACCAGCTCGCCTGCGCGTCGACCGACGCCAATATCCCGATCGCGCTCGGCGTCCCGGCGGTCGCCCTGGGCGCGGGCGGTCGCGCGGGCGACGCGCACCTGCCAACCGAGTGGTACGAAAACGAGACAGGCGCGCTCGGCATCGTGCGCGCCCTGCTCGTCACCGCGGCGATGGCTGAAGCTCGAGCAGCGTAATCTCCGCCGGCGCACCCAGCCGCAGCGGCGGCCCCCAGTAGCCCGTCCCACGACTCACGTAGAGCCACATCGATTCGAGGCGGTGCAGCCCAGCGACGAACGGCTGAAACAGCCGCACCAGCAGATTGAAGGGGAAGTACTGCCCGCCATGTGTGTGCCCGGAGAGCTGGAGATCGTACCCGGCCGCTTGTGCGGCGAAGGCGCTGCGCGGCTGGTGCGCCAGCAACACCCGCACGTCGCTCGGTGGTGCACCCGCGACCGCCGCCGCCGGATCGGAGGCCGCTGATAGGTCGGTAACGCCAGCGAGGAGCAGTCGGCCCGCGCCCCGCTGCACGATCCGATGCTCGTTCGAGAGTACCTCCATACCCAGTCGCTCGAGCTCCGCGATCCACCCACGCACATCCCAGTAGTACTCGTGATTGCCCGTGACGAAGTAGGCGCCATGCGGCGCCCGCAGACGGCCGAGGGGCGCCACGTGCTCGCGCAGCTCCGGGACGAGCCCGTCCGCCACGTCGCCCGTCACCGCCACGAGATCGGGTCGTAAGGCGTTGGCGCGATCGACGACCGCATCGACGAATCGGCGGCGGATCGTGGGCCCAATGTGCAGATCGCTGAGCTGCAGAATCCGAAATCCGGCGAGGTCGCTGGGCAGATCGGCGATCGGCACGGTCACATGCACCACACGCGGCCGGCGCGCGAGCACGATGCCGAGGAGCGTGAGGAACGCCGCTCCGCTCACGACGGCCATGACCACCGGGACGGTATCGGGCAGCCGCAGCAGGTCGATGACGATGAAGGACACGATGAGGAGCGAGGACAGCCCCATCGCCGAATAGGCCGCCCAGTCAAGCATCCGCATCGCGAATCCCGGGCCGTGCCCCTCCGCCCTCTCGCGACGAGCCGTGAAGAGCGCGACGAGCGGCAGCCAGGCGACCAGGATCACCCCAGCCCAGGCGAGAATCCGTGTCGGGCCCGCGACTGGCGCGGGGCCGAGCACGTGCGCGCCGACGTAGACGTGGAGCAGCGTCCAGAGGCTGCCCACGATGCCGAGCCGCACGAGCATCTGTGTCCTGGTCAGTGGGCGGCTCCCGCCGAACCTACGCCGCGGCTCTTGTGCATGAGCGGCAACAGCGCCAGGGACAAGACGAACACCGCCCCAAACAGGAGGAAGAGCTGCTCGAACGACAGCATCATCGCCTGTCGAGTCACGATGCCATTGAGGAAGCCGATCGCCTTGGTTTGCGCGAGCGCCGGCACTTCCCCGCGCGCGATCAATGCTTGCGTGATCGCCCCGAGCCGCTCGCGCGTGGCTTCGGCGTACGGCGTCACGTTGGCGGCGAGATCGGCTTTGTGAATCGCGGTAAACCGCTGTAACAACGTCGCCGAGATCGCGATGCCGACGCTGCCGCCAAGCTGCCGCATTAGGTTGAAGAGCCCCGTGCCGTTCGGGATCTTCGACATCGGCAGATCCGCGAGGGCGAGGTTCGTGAGCGGCACGAAAATCAGCCCGAGCCCGACGCCGCGGAAAATCAGCGGCCAGAAGAAGTCCGGGAAACCGCTCTCGGTCGTGAAATGCGCGTGCTTCCACATCGACAGGGCGAAGATCCCGACGCCCGCGGCGATCGATAACCGTCCGTCGAATTTTCCCTGCAGCCGTCCCATGAACCCCATCGTGAATGCGCTCGCGAGCGCACCCGGTAGAATCACGAGGCCGGTTTGATTCGCGGTGAAATTCCGGACGTTTTGGAGGTAGACCGGCAACACGAACACCGTCGCATACAGACAGACGCCCAGGACCAGCCCGAAGATGACGCCCACCGCCAGCTGGCGACTTTTCAATATTCGCAGATCGACGACGGGATCTTCCGTGACCAGCTCGTGCCAGATGAACGTGATCAATGCAACCGCGCTGGTGATCGCGAGCAGCCGGACCTGCCCCGACGACCACCAATCCAGCCGCTCCCCGCGCTCGAGCATGGTCTGCAAGGCGCCGATCCCCACCGCCAGCAATCCCAGGCCGATGAAGTCCACCCGGTCGGCACGCTGCTGGTGCAGGGAGTCGTTGATGAACGACATCGTCAGCGCCAGGGCGAGCATCCCGAAGGGGATGTTGATATAGAAGATCCACGGCCAGCCGTAGGTATCGGTAATCCAGCCGCCGACGGTGGGCCCAAGCGTCGGGCCTACCATGACGCCGACGCCGAAAATCGCCATGGCGGTGCCGTACTCCTCGCGCGGGAACTCCTCGTACAGAATCGCCTGCGACGTGGAGAGCAGCGCTCCACCGCCCAGCCCTTGCACGATCCGCCAGAAGACCAGCGCCTCCAGCGAGCCCGCGTTGCCGCACAGGAATGACGCGAGCGTGAACAACGCGATCGAGCCCGCGAAGTACCGCCGGCGGCCGAAATAGGCGGAGAGCCAGCCCGTAATCGGCAGCACGATGACGTTCGCGACGATGTAGCCGGTGGACACCCAGGCGATCTGGTCCAGCGTCGCGCCGAGATTCCCCATCATGTGCGGAATCGCCACGTTCACGATGCTGGTGTCGAGCAGCTCCAGCACCGACGCGAGCGATACCGTAATCGCGATGATGTACTTGAACCGATACCGGTCTTGCGGCATCGGTAGCGCGGCCGCGGTCATTAGCGCGTCTTGATGGTGGCGACGACGCTCATGCCGGGCCGCAGTGGATGGGCTGCGTCCACCGTCGTGCAATCCAAACGAACCCGTACCGGGATGCGCTGCACAACCTTTGTGAAATTCCCGGTCGCATTGTCAGGCGGCAGCAGCGAGAACTTCGCGCCAGTCGCTGGAGACAGACTCTCGACATGGCCGCAGAAATGCTGGCCTTTGTACGCGTCGACCGTGATATCGGCCGAATCTCCCGGTGTGACGTCAGCCGTCTCCGTCTCCTTCAGGTTCGCCGTCACCCAGACATCTTCGAGCGGCACCACGCTCATCAGCGGCTGACCCGGCTGCACGAGCTGGCCGATCTCGACGGTCTTCTTCGAGACGACCCCGTTTGATGGAGCGGTGAGGCGGGTGTAGGAGAGCTGGAGCGCGGCCTGATCGCGGGACGCGCGGGCCGCGGCGACGCGAGCATCAGCGCCGACGAGCGCCGCCTGTGCGGAGGCCAGCTGAGCCTGGGCTGCCGTCGCGGCGGCGCGCGCGGCGTCGAGCTGCTGCTGGCTCACGACGTTCTGCAGCGCGAGCGGCTCGATGCGCGCCAGATCGGCGATGGCCTTGACCGCATTGGCCTGCGCCTGGGCGACGGCCGCTTCGGCCTGCCCCACGCGAGTGCGCGAGCTGACGGTCGCCAGCAGCGCCGCGAGATCGGCTTCGGTCTGCGCGAGCCGCGCCCGGTAGTCGCGATCATCGAGCACGACCAGCGTGTCGCCCGCCTTCACGGTGTGATTCTCGTCCACGCGCACCTCGGCGACGTAGCCGCCGACCTTCGGCAGGACCGGGATGATGTGGCCGTCCACCTGCGCGTTATCGGTCGACACGTGCGAGCGGGCGAACCACCATTTGCGCGCGCCAAAGACGAGCAGCCCGGCCAGGATGACGCCCATGATCATGAAGACCGTGCGCCGAGAGCTCTTGGGAGCCGGTTTTTGCGGCGCCGCCGGCGGTGCCGGGTGCGCGGGCCGAGTTCTTGTCTCCGTCGGTTCCATCGTCGTAGCCATTGGGTCCTTTTCCTTTAATGCAAGGTCCGCGCGCTGCCCACTGACCGGGCCAGCGCAATGCGCGCCGATACCGCCGCGAAACGCGCATCGATGTCCGCGTCACGCGCGCGGAGCAATGAAGACTGGGCGTTGATGACTTCGATGTTGCCGGCGACGCCTGCTCTAAAACGCTGGCGCGCTTCGGAGACTTCCTGGGCCGCCAGCTGCAAGCGCTCGGCGGCGATCTGCTGCTGGGCGCCCGCCGAGCGCAGATCGAGCAGCGCGCCGTCGACATCGGCGGCGACCTGCTGGCGCAGGTCGCGCACGCGGACGTCCGACTCGCGCGCCGTGGCCGCCTGCTCGGCCTTTCGCCCCTCACGCCGGAAGCCGTCGAGAATCGGCACCGTGACTTCCACTGCGATCTGGCGCGTGCCGACGGCGTCCGGGACGCGCAGCCCGCTGAAGCCGTAATCGGCTTCCAGATCCAGCCGGGGCAGCCGTTCGGCGGAAATGGCGCTCACCGCCTGCCGCGCAGCCGCGCCGCGGGCCTGCTCGGCGATGAGATCGGGACGGGTCGCAATCGCCTGTGTCACCGCGGCGTTGCGGTCCGCCGGGACGTCGGCGGCACCGAGCTGTACGCTCAAGCTGTCCGTCAACGTGATCGGCGTGCTGGGCTCGATGCCCAACGCGCGCGCGAGATCGATTTTCGCGCGATCGAGCTGATTCTCCGCCACGACGAGCCGGCCTGCGGCGTCCGCCAGCTGCGTCTTGGCGCGCGTGACGTCGATCGACGCGCTCACGCCCGCCTGTTGTTGCGCCACCGCCAGACCGACCAGCTCGGCGGCCAGCGCCGAGTCCGCCTGCCGCGCATCGACGACCGCTTTCGCGCGCGCCGCGCGGGCGTACGCCAGCGCAACGTTTTGCGCCGCGGTCTCGATGACCGCGCTGCGCTCCGCGTCGGCCGCGTTCAGCTGTCCGCGTGCCGCGCTCACGCGACTCACGCTGGAGAGATCGAACAACGTCTGCGTGACGCGCGCGCGGCCGTCGTACGCGTTGAAGGGCGGCACGAGCGACGGCAGGCTCAGCCCCGGCAGCTGGAAACCGAGCGTCTGCGGATTGAAGGTGCGGTTCACCCACGAGCCCGTGAGCGAAAGATTCGGCAGCAACGCCGCGCGCGCCTGTCGTACCCGCGCACCGGCGGCGTCGCTGCGAAACCCGGCGATCGTGACCGCCGCGGGAGCGGAATCCGCGCTCGCCCCTGTCGCCTGACGTACGGCCCCGGCAAACGAGAGACGGACCGGTGTGGGTGTCTGTGCCCGCAGCGGAGCAGCCGCTGCGAACGCCAGCGCAATCAGCAGACTACGATTTGGCGATGCCATGGAGATAGAGATCGATGTGGGTGTCGAGATAACTGGCGACGTCGAAACCTTCGGGCATGCAGGCGGCGAACGCTTTGCGCGCGATGACGGCATGCATCAGGGGCGCCATGGCGAGCTTGGTCGCGAGGGGCACATTCACCCGCCTGAACTCGCCCGCCTTGATGCCCCGCTCCAGCACGCTGCCCATCAGGCGGTGACCGCGGGTAACGACTTCCTCGTAATAGAAACGGGCCAACTGGGGAAAATTGCCGGCTTCGGCGATCATGAGACGCGGTATGCCGGAGACTGACGTCTCGCCGACCAGCTGGAAATACTCGCGCACCAGGCGCTCGAAGAGATCGCGAGCACTGCCGGTGAACGATTGCGCCAGCGCCTCGCCCTGCGCGATGATCGGCACGATGGTCTCGCGGACCAGCGCTTTGAACAGCGCTTCCTTGTTTTCGAAGTAGAGGTAAATTGTGCCCTTCGTGACACCCGCGCGGCGCGCGACGTCTTCCAGCTTGGTCGCGGCGAAGCCGCGATCGGCGAAGACCTCGAGGGCGGCGGCCAGGATCTCGTCGGGTCGGGCGTCCTTGCGGCGGTGCCAGCGGGGGCGCGCGCCACGGGACGAACGACGTTTGACAGCAGTTGCGGGCATTGGGGTCTCCAAAGTTACTAACTGAACGGTCAGTAAGTAACTTTAGGTTCCCGCCGGGGTCAACCCCTCTGCCGGTAATAGCGGATCAGGTCGGTGTTGGGCGCGGCGCCGCCGAGTTGGCGCAGAAACACCACGATCTGGCCGCGATGGTAGGACGAATGATTGATGAAATGGCGAAACATCTGCCGGAAGGAGTGGACGTATTCGCCTCCCGTAGAAGGCTTTACGACCCGCGTCTCATCGAGGCGGGCGTCGTTCAAACCGGCAACGAATGCCGCCCGCTCACGCTCGACCTGCTCCCACCGGCTCCGCACCTCCGCTAGCGTACGGAGGTCGGTTCCTTGTGCAACAGCCGGATTGGGCCTCCCCAACCAGCGATGCAGCCACAGCTGCTCGGCCCAGACGATGTGGGCGAGCGTGCCGTGAATCCCGCCAAAGCTGCTCTTCAGGTCGCGAAAGTACTGTTCGTCCGGCAGCGGGGCGACCGCATCGAAGATGATGCGGTTCGCCCAGGCATTGTAGTCGAACAGCTCAAGCGCTTCGGCGACAGTCATGGGAAGCGCCGGTCAGAAGATCCCGGCTGTCGTCCCGAAGTTGTTACTCGCCCAAACGTTTCCGGTGCCCGAGCCCTCATCGTAGGAATCGAAGGAGCGGTTGTTGCGGCCCACGTTGCCGGTGAGGAGGTTGAGGCTCGAGCCGCCGAAAACGAGGAACCCGAACGAGCCGTTCATATTCCCGGTGTTGTCGGTGAGCGCGTTCCCGTCCGAGCCGAAGATCTTGAAGCCCTCGAAGCTGTTCCGGTTCGCCACGTTGCTGCGAAGCGTGTTCGAGTTTGAGGCCGCTGTGATCTCGAATCCAGCCAGATTGAGGTTCGCGCTGTTGAATTCGAGGACATTGTCGTTGGCTCCCCTGACGAGCACGAATCCTTGGGAGGAGTTCCAGTTCGCCGTATTGTCGCGAAGCTCGTTGTGAACCGCACCGTCAAGGACGAATCCGAGGACGTTGCGGAGCGCCGTGTTGTCAGTGACGACGTTGTCGTGCGAGCCGTCAAACAACGCGATCCCCGCCCAGTTTTTGTTATCCACAACTGTATCACGCTCGATCCGGCATCCCGAGGATCTGGTCAGGACAATACCAATACCGCCATTCGACCGACTCGTATTGCCGACGACGACGTTGTTGCTCCCATTGTCGAGGTTCATTCCGTTACCGGCATTGTCGTGAATGATGTTGGCCTCGTAGTGGCCGTCGGAGGATGCAGCGCCGAAGATGCCGTTTACGTCGAATCCGGTCACGGTGCACCTCGTCACAGTGACGCCCGTGCGCAAATATCCGACGCTGATTCCTCCGGAGTACCCCGGCTCGCCCGGCCCGAACACGGTGTGACCCGCACAGTCGAGCGTCACGTTGTCGGCTTCGATCGCGATGGTGCCATGGTGATCTTCCGCGAGCGTCGTGTTGCTCGTGATTACGAGCGTCCCTGACGAGGAGGACGACACGAGGTCAGCGGCCGCCCCAGGATAGGGTGGTGCTACGGTCGGCTCAGCACACGCGGCGATCAGCGCGATCGCGGCGAGCGCCGTCCCCAGCTTGATGGTACGCATGGCACACCTTCGCTCAGGTGACAGAATGGAAAGTTTCAAACGGAAACATACCACGCGACCTGTCAAGGCGTCGTCAAGCCGCGCGCCCTAGCGCGCGGGCGCGAGCTCTCCCGCATCCATCACGGAATCCTTCATTTCGCGACCTTCGATCACTTGTTTGTCGCCAATCACGGAGCCGCGGACCGTAGCGTTCTTCACCCGCACGCCCTTGCCAAGGAGGCTCTGGGCAATCGTGCTGCCCTCGATGGTGCTGCCGGCTTCGATCGCGACATTGGGACCGATCGTCGCATCCCGGAGCGTCACGCCGTCTTCGATGTACACCGGATCTTTGATCTGCACGCCGGAAGGCACCTTTGCGGGCCGTTTGCCCCGGCCGTGCTTCAGGAGGTGCTCGTTTGTCTCGAGCAGCGTGTCCACCTTGCCGCAGTCGTACCAGCCGCCCACTTCGCTCACGAACAGTTTCTTTCCTTTATCCACCATGTATTGGAAGGCATCGGTCAGGTAGAACTCGCCCCCCTTCCCCGGTGGGCTCTTGAGGACATGCTCGATCCCCTCGAACAGCGTGCGCCAATCCTTCACGTACTGGAGCCCGATGTTGGCGCGCCGGGAGATCGGCGTGCTCGGCTTCTCCACGATCTTGGTCATGTGGCCCTGCTTGTCGGTCACGACCACGCCGAAGCGCTGGTAGTCCTCGACTTCTTTCGTCCAGATGATGCCGTCGGCCTCGGTCGTTTTCACGATCGACAGGTCGGCGTCGAACAACGTATCGACGAAAATGACGATGACCGGACCGTCGACGTAGGGGCGCGCGAGGTTCACCGCCCCCGCGGTGCCGTCGAGGACCTTCTGCTCGATGAAGCGCGCGGGAATGTCGTAATGCTGCCGCACATACGCTTCGACTTCTTCCTTCAAGTGGCCCGTGATGATGAGCAGCTCGTCGAGGTGTCCCGCGCGCCGCAGCGCATCCATCACATAATCCATCACGGGACGGCCCGCGACATTCACGAGCGGCTTGGGGACGCGTTTGGTCAGCGGCAACAGCCGGGTGCCCTTCCCCGCCATCGGCATGATGACCTTCATTTGACCCGTCCGTAGCGGTCTTTGAGCCGAACGACGTCGTCCAGCTCGGGCGTGGAAGCTTCCAGGAGATCGGTCACGACGACGGCCTCGAATTGATGGATCTGTTTGGGGGGAATGTGAAATGCCTCGCCGGCGCGCGCGCGCCGCTCGACCAGCGTCTCGCCCTGCTGGATCCGCAGGATAATCTCGCCGGAGAGGACGTAGATCGACTCATCCTTCTTATTGTGATACTGCAGCGAGAGCACGTGGCCCGGCTCGATATGGAGGATCTTGCCGACGTAGCGATCGGCTTTTGCCCAGATGAGCTCGTATCCCCAGGGCTTCTCCACCCGGTAGGGGAGCCCTCCGGCGCTCACGCGAGCCTCAGCTTCAGCGACGACGGCACGGTCACGCATGCCGTCACGCATACCCCGCAGCCGACGCAGCCTTCCGGCTTGAGCACGGGATGGCCACGGTCGTCGAGCGCGAGGGCCTTCTCGCCGATCGGGCAGGCGCGCGCGCACACGCCACACTCGGCGCCCTGAAATGTGATGCAGCGCTGTGGGTCCAGCTCGAGGACCCCCATGTGCACCTGTTCCCAAGGGACTTTCGTCAGCGCGCCGGTCTCGCACGCGGCGGCACACGGCATATCCTCGCACGCGATACAGGCGCGCGTGGTGGGATCGATGTATGGCGTGCCGGCCGCCAGACCGCCGTCATTGGCGGGCATCTTCAGGATTGCATGCACCGGGCAGACATCGATGCAGTCACCACACCGCGTGCACGCCGCGACGAACGCCACTTCCGGCGCCGCGCCGGGCGGGCGGAACCAGCGCTTCGGCGCGACGCGCTCCTCGGTGCGCCTGGCAACCTCGTTGAGCACCTTCCCGAGAGTCTGCTGAAAGAATGCGCGGCGGTCGTTCAAAAGCTCGGCTCCAGGCTGACCTGCCAGCGAAACGCGAAGCGCTTGTCAGTCCCATCGGCGGCGTAGTTCCAGCGATTCACCACGAATGGCACCTCGAAGCGCATCGTCCACGCCAGCTCGTTGATGCGGGGATGGAGGACGAGCCCCACCCCGCCATCGTACAAGGTCGTCAATGATCTGCCGCTCGGCGACGATGGAACGGCTGCCGTATCGACCAGCCCAGCATCCACGAACGCCGCGACGCTTGCATCCGCGAACAGCCCGAGTCGCCTGGAGGTCTCGACGTTCAGGGCCACTGACCAGCGCCCGCCCAGGTCGGGCCGGAAGCCGCGGAGGTTGGCGTCGCCAGGCGCGTGGTAGTGGAAATCGGGACGCACAAAGAGCGCACCGCGGCTGCGCAGCAGCGGGTTCGTGAAGGTCTCGTAGGGATCGGCACCAGCCAGCATGATGCGACGTTGCAGCGCCGGCGCGTCCTGCGCGAGGTAGGCGCCGCCGAAGACTCTCGCACCCAAGGTCGTCTTAAATATGAAGGGCGTGCGGAC
>Ga0209157_1000079_pt1 | contig 82681 bp, 73 predicted proteins | sample GraSoiAngelo_135_FD_185892 | JGI IMG/M metagenome (GOLD analysis project Ga0209157, IMG submission 185892) | Grasslands soil microbial communities from the Angelo Coastal Reserve, California, USA - 14_0929_05_40cm (SPAdes) (version 2) | ecosystem: Environmental > Terrestrial > Soil > Grasslands ... | reverse complement strand
GCGCGAAGACGTGGCGCTGCCACGCCGGCGCGCTGAAAGAATCGCTCGAACGAGAGGCCTGGGACGGCGAGTGGTATCGGCGCGCGTACTTCGACGACGGCACGCCGCTCGGATCCGCGGCCAACGACGTGTGCCGCATCGATTCGATCGCGCAATCGTGGGGCGTGATCTCGGGAGCCGCCGAGGCGGCCCGGGGACGGCGCGCCATGGCGGCGGTCGAGGAATACCTCGTCCGCCGGGATGCGGGCCTCGTGTTGCTCCTGGCGCCGCCGTTCGACCGCACCCTCCTGGAGCCCGGCTACATCAGCGGGTATCTGCCGGGCGTCCGAGAGAACGGCGGCCAGTACACCCACGCGGCGCTCTGGTCGGTCATCGCTTTCGCCACGCTCGGTGACGGGGACAGGGCCGCCGAGCTCTTCGCGATGCTGAACCCGATCAACCACACCAGCACGGCGGCCGGCATTCACCGCTACAAGGTCGAGCCCTACGTCCTCGCCGGGGACGTCTATGCCGAACCCCCGCACGTCGGCCGTGGGGGCTGGACTTGGTACACGGGGTCCGCGGGATGGATGTATCGAGCCGGTCTCGAGTGGATTCTCGGATTCCGATTACGTGGCACACGGCTCGTGGTCGATCCTTGTATCCCGGGTGCGTGGCAGGGCTTCAACATCGCGTTCCGCTATCACTCTGCGCGGTATGACATCGTTGTCGAGAACCCGCAGGGCGTGACTCGGGGGGTGTCGTCCGTTGAGGTCGATGGCGTGTCGCACGACGGCCAGGCGAGTATCCCGCTCGCTGATGATCAGAAGAGCCACCGGATCCGGATCGTTCTCGGCTAGTTCGCCAGTCCAATCAGACCGAAATGTCGCAGCGCCTCTTCGATGGCCCCTCATGTTTTTCAGGCGGGCAGTGAGGATTACAGGGCGGGTGTTCTATTTCCCGGGGTTATCTTCCCCGGGTGAGCATCGTGCAAGTCTCTAAAAGAAAGAAGAAAAGCGCCAGAGAAGGCCTGTAAGCCGGGTTCTGTTCCCTGAGCTGGGCCCAGGGTGGCGGTCATTTCTCTAGGACGCCGGTTGCCCGGCGCCTCGAGCGGCCTAACCCGAGAGCACGGGCGGGCGACCCGATAGCTCTCCTATTCGGCCTTGCTCCGGGTGGGGTTTGCCGAGCCGACGCGGTCACCCGCGCCGCTGGTGAGCTCTTACCTCACCGTTTCACCCTTACCGCCCTCGCGGACGGCGGTCTTTTTTCTGTGGCACTGGTCCGTGGGGTTTCCCCCCCTGGGCGTTACCCAGCACCCTGCCCTGTGGAGCCCGGACTTTCCTCCCGCCGCGTTGCCGCGACCGGCGACCGTCCAGCCTTCTCTGGCGCACCGACGAGTATACCGCGCGTGAGCGTCTTGCACCGCTCAGCGCGTCTGGATCGCGTCACGCGCGAGCTGGTCCACCCGCTCGTTCAGCGGATCACCGCTGTGGCCGCGCACCTTGTGCCAGACGACGTCGTGGCGTCGGCTCTCGGCGAGCAGCCGCTCCCAGAGATCCCGGTTGGCGACGGGCTGCTTCTGCCGGTTCTTCCAGCCGGTCTTCTCCCAGCGCTCCCACCAACGCTCGCGGAAGCAATTCACGATGTAGGCGCTGTCCGAGTAGAGGTGGACGCGCCGCCGCCCGGGGATCGCGGCGAGCCCCTCGACAGCGGCGGCGAGCTCCATGCGCTGGTTCGTCGTGTGCGGCTCGGCGCCGCTGACGACACGCTCCTCGCCGGCGTCGAGGATGATCGCCGCCCAGCCACCGGGCCCCGGGTTTCCGGTGCAGGCGCCGTCGGTGTAGAGGATGACGTCGGGAGGGGACGCTCGCCTGGCCGGAGGAGCGGTCAGGCCGATTCCTGCCAGTAGAGGTAGCGGCCGCAGCTCTCACAGACCATGAGGCGGCTCGCGGCCTTCAGCTCCTGGATCGCCTGAGGGCGGATCGCGACCCGGCAGCCGCCGCAGATGGCGGAGGTCGTCACGACGGCGACGGCGACGCCGCCGCGCGCCCGTAGGATCTTCTCGTAGTCGACGAGGAGGGACTTCGGGATCTCGCGCGCCCGCGACTCGCGCTCACCGCGCACGCCGGCCAGCTCTTGCTCGACGGCGGCGAGCTTTTTCCGGACCACCGCCTCGTTTTGCCGCGCCTCGGCCTCGCTCCCCTTGAGCCGCGCCTCGGAGTCTCGGATGTCCACCGCGAGGCGCTCCTGGAGCTCCATGACGGCGAGGATCTCCTCCTCGGCCTTCGCCTTCTCCTGTTTGATCGCCTCGATCTCGGCGAGCACCGCGGAGTACTCGGTGTTGTTCTTCACTTCCCAGAGCCGCGCCTCGGCACGGGTGCGCTTGGCGGTGATGACCTCCAGGTCCTTCTCCTTCGTACGCAGATCCTTCTTCGCGGTGTCGGCCTTCGCGCGCAGCGTCTCGACGGTCTTCTTCGCCTCGGCGAGGGCGGCGTGGATGGCGTCAATCTGTTTCGGCAGGCGGGCGGCATCGGCCTCGAGCGCGGCGATCCGCGTGTCGAGGCCCTGCAGGTCGATCAGCGCAAGCAGCTGTGAATCCACGACACCTCCCAACGCGCAGCGGTGGGCCCACCTGGACTCGAACCAAGATCTAACCGGTTATGAGCCGGCTGCTCTGCCATTGAGCTATGGGCCCTCGGCGCCATCATACCGGGTTAGGTCTCGAGGAAGCTCCGGAGCTTCTTCGAGCGCGACGGGTGCCGGAGCTTACGCAGCGCCTTGGCCTCGATCTGTCTGATGCGCTCGCGGGTGACCGCGAAGTCCTGCCCGACCTCCTCCAGGGTGTGCTCGCAGCCGTCGGAGAGGCCGAAGCGGAGCCGCAGGACCTTCTCCTCGCGCGGGGTGAGCGTGTTGAGGACCTTGTTCGTCTGCTCGCGGAGCGAGAGGCCGATGATCGACTCGACTGGCGACACGACCTGCTTGTCCTCTATAAAATCGCCCAGATGGCTGTCTTCTTCCTCTCCGATCGGCGTTTCGAGTGAAATCGGCTCTTGCGCGATTTTCAGTACTTTGCGCACCTTGTCCACGGGGACGTCCATCTTCGCCGCGATCTCCTCCGGGGTGGGCTCGCGGCCGAGCTCCTGCACGAGCTGCCGCGAGGTCCGGATGAGCTTGTTGATCGTCTCGATCATGTGCACGGGGATCCGGATCGTGCGCGCCTGGTCGGCGATGGCGCGCGTGATCGCCTGCCGGATCCACCAGGTCGCGTAGGTCGAGAACTTGTAACCGCGGCGGTACTCGAACTTGTCCACCGCCTTCATGAGGCCGATGTTGCCCTCTTGGATGAGGTCGAGGAACTGGAGCCCGCGGTTCGTGTACTTCTTGGCGATCGAGATGACCAGGCGCAGGTTCGCCTCCACCATCTCCTTCTTGGCCTGCGCCGCCTTGACCTGGCCCTGTCGGATGATGGTCATCACGCGCTTGATCTCGTCGGCCTTGGCGTTGGCGCGCTGCTCGGCGAGCTTGATCTCCTGCTGCGCAACCCAGATCTGCTGCTGCTTGGGTGACTGGAACTTCTTGGCGGCCTTGAGGTGAAGGTCACCGACCTGACCGTTGACGGCGCCCGTGCCCGGGTCACGGAACGAGACGTAGATGAGGTTCTGGACCTCCTCGGGCGAGGGGCGCCGGCCGTTGGTCCAGAGCTTGATCACGCGCTCGGCTCGCTCGATGTCGTCGAGGAGGTCGCGTAATCGCTGGACGAGCCCGCGGCGGCCGGGGTCCCCGTCCTCGCGATCGATGATCTGGTTGCCGATGTTGAGCTTGCGGAGATTGTCGAGCACCTTCTCCTGGTACCGGTGCGCCTGGACCTCGAGCCGTCGCCACGCAGGCTCCTTGCCCTTCTTCGTCTTCTTCCGACCGCCGGCCTTGAACCGGAGCTTCTTGGCCTGGGCGACGAGCCGGTCGCGGTCACGGAGGAGCCGGTCCACCGTGCCGAAGGCCGCGATCACCTGACGCCGGAGCTCCTCTTCCTTCTCCTCGGTGAACTCCTCCTCGTTGACGTCCACGACTTCCTTGATGGAGATGTCGCTGCCCTTGAGCTGCTCGCGTAGCTCGCGGAAGCGCTCGAGGGCAAGGTTCGTCGAGAGGATGGCGGCGGTGACTTGATTCTTGCCCTCCTCGATCCGTTTGGCGAGCGCGATCTCGCCCTCGCGCGTCAGGAGGGCGACGCGGCCCATCTCGCGTAGATAGAGGCGGACCGGATCCTCGGTGCGGCCGACGGGCCCGGGCGTGAGGTCGATCGCATCGGCGGGGCCGTCGTCGTCGGCCTCCTCGGCCGGCGCCGGCTGGCGCTCGCGCCCGACCTCCGAGGGGAGTCGCCCGGCCTTCGCGGAGTCGACGACCTCGATGTCCATCGCACCGAACATCATCATGATGTCGTCGAGCTGATCGAGCGAGACGATGTCCGACGGCAGCGCGTCGTTGACCTCGTCGTAGGTGAGGAAGCCCTTCTGCTTCCCCATCGTGATCAGCCGGTCCAGCTCCTCCAGTTTGGGCTCTTCACTCATGCGTCTCTGCTCCTTCGGACCCTGGAGTCCTCGGTTCGAGCGACTGAGCGACACCCCCGGTGATCTCGTAAACCACCGCGGTCTCCTGGTGGAGCATGCGAAGCTCTTCGTGCAGCGGCGGCGCCGCCGCGCCGGTCTTGGCCTGGACGTCGGCGATGGACTGGCTCACCTCACGCGCGCGCCGGAGCCGCTGGCTGCGCTCGAGGCGTCTCCTGAACTGTTCAATGCTAACCCGAACGTCAACCTCCGCGCGCTCTTCGACGAGGAGGGCGGCCAGGACCCCCCGTGCCTCGTCGGTGGCGAGGTCGGTCATCAGGCTCTCCGCCGGGACGGAGGGCCGCAGACGGAGGGCCGCGACGATCGTCCGGAAGGGAGCGTGGGCGAGGTCCTCGGCCTCCACGATCATGGGCAGGAGCACCTCTCGGGCCTCGGTCGAGTTGAGCAGGAGTACCACCAGGTCGCGCTCCACGGACGGAGGCGTCGTGGCCGGCGTCGACGGGTGCGTCGTGACGGGGCGGCGCAGCGCCGTCTGCAGGCGCTGGGCCTCAATCCAGAGCTGCGTGGCGTCCACGCCGAGCTTCTGGGCGGCCTCGCGCGAGAGCTGCGCCGCCTCCTGGGCGTCGCCGACCTTCGCCAGCATCAGCGCCGCGCGGGCGAACGCGCTGGTCCGCGCGCGCGGACCCGTGGCGCCCTCCGGGTCGGCGATCGCGCGGTCGAGGGCGTAGGAGAGGAGGCTCCGCGCCGCCCCGATCCGCTCCTCGAAGGCGGCGGCGCCGCTCGTTCGTAGAAAGGTGTCGGGGTCGTGGCCCGCCGGCAGGAGCGCGACGCGCAGCCGCAGCGCCCCCGAGGACTCGAGGGCGCCGGTGCGGTTGACGGCCCACGCCATGCTCGAGCCCGTGGGCTCGAGCAGCTCCTCGGCGCGCTCCGCCGCCCGGCTCCCGGCCGCGTCGGCGTCGAAGAACAGGATCGCGTCGTCGCAGTAGCGCTTGAGGAGGCCGAGCTGCGCCGGGGTGAAGGCCGTGCCCAGCGCCGCGACCGTCTCGGTGAAGCCGTGCTGGTGGGCCATGAGGCAGTCCACGTAGCCTTCGACCAGCAACGCGCGGTTCTTCGCCTGGATCGCAGGGCGTGCGAGGTCGGCGGCGTAGAGCAGGTTGCCCTTGACGTAGAGCGACGTCTCGGGCGAGTTGAGGTACTTGGGTTGCTCGTCGCCGAAGGCGCGACCGCCGAACGCGACGACGCGGCCCTGGAGATCGCGGATCGCGAAGAGGAGGCGCCCCCGGAAGCGATCGTAGACACTCGCCCGACCCTCGCGCGGGATCGCGAGCCCCGCGGCGACGAGCGCGTCGTCCGTGACTTTCTCGGACCGCATGAAGCTCTGGAGCCCTTCCCATCCCTCGGGTGCCAGCCCCAAGCCGAAGCGGCGCGCCACCTCCGGATCGATCCCGCGCTGGGCCAGGTACTGCCGTGCCTGCTCGCCCTCGGGCTTCCAGAGCTTGTCCACGTAGAAGCGCCAGGCGAGCTCCATCGTGCGCAGGAGCTCCTCGCGGCCACGCTCGCCCGCAGAGCCGCGCTCCTCGGGGAGCGCCACGCCCGCCTGCTTGGCGAGAGCGCGCACGGCCTCGGGAAACGAGAGCTTGTCCTGGCGCATCAGGAAGCCGAAGGCGTCGCCGCCGACGCCGCAGCCGAAGCAGTGGAAGATCCCCTTCTTCGGATTGACCATGAACGAGGGGGTCTTCTCCATGTGGAAGGGGCAGAGGCCCTTCCAGTTCTGGCCGGCCTTGCGCAGATTCACGAACCGGCTGACGAGGTCGACGACATCGACCGCCGTGCGGATCTCGTCGAGCACCGCCTGCGAATACGACGCCATGCTCAGCTCACCCTCAACGCGGCCACCGTGGCCCCGGGACCGCCCTCTGCGGGTTCCCCGTCCCGGAAGGAGTCGACGAGCGGGTGGGCGGTGAGGAGGTCGCGCACCGCCTTGCGAAGGGCGCCCGAGCCCTTGCCGTGAATCAGTCGGACGCTCGGCAGGCCCGCGAGGAACGCGTCGTCCAGATACTTCTCGACGATGTCGCGCGCCTCGTCCGTCGTGCGCCCGAGCAGCAGGAGCTCGGGTGCGATTTCGCGGGGGGGCGGGGCAGGCTCCTTTGCTCGGGACCCCACTCGCACGGAGGGCACCCCCGCCCCCGGCTCGCTCTCACCGTCCCCTCCCACCGGGCGGAGCGCCTGAAGAGGCACGCGGATCGTGAGCGAACCAGACCTGACCGTCGCAGTACTTCCGGAGATAGTCAGCAGTTTTCCACGAATCCCGAGGTGCTCCGCCGCCACGGTCTGACCCGGCTCGAGCGCCCGCGGCCGATCGCCGTGGGCCGGCGCCGCGGCCGGCGCAACCGCCTCCACGCGAGCCGCGACCTCACGCAGGCGCTGGCGGCCTTCCTCGAGCGTGTGGCGGGTGCGCTCGGCACGCTTGAGCCGTTCCCACTCGGCGGCGACGGCCCGGCGGACGTCGGTCAGGAGCGCTGCCGCCTCCGCCTTCGCCCGCTCGACGATCGTCCGCGCCTTTGCCTCGGCCGCCGTCGCGGTTTCGTGCGCCTTGGCGAGATGCACCGCGGCGTCCGTCCGCGCCCGCTCGATCTCGCGCGCACGCTCGGCCTCGGTGCGCGCGTGGGCATCGAGCGTCGTCAGGAGGTCCGCAAGGCGCGCGGCGTGCTCGGAGCGATGCGCCTGGGCCCGCGCGATCAGCTCGGGTGGGAGGCCGAGCCGCGCCGCGATGGTCAGCGCGTAGCTCTGGCCGGGCTGGTCGTAGCGGAGGCGGAAGGTCGGGGCGAGCGTCGTCGCGTCGAACTCCACCGAGGCGTTGCGTGTGCGCGGGTGCGTGGAGGCGAAGGCCTTGAGCGGCTCGAGGTGGGTCGTCGCGATCACGAGCGCTCCCCGCTCGGCGAGCTCCTCGAGAATCGCCTGGGCGAGCGCGGCCCCCTCGTCGGGGTCGGTCCCCGCGCCCAGCTCGTCGAGGAGCACGAGCGAGCGCTCGCCGGCCCGGTCGAGCACCTCGCGGATCTGCTTCACGAACGCCGAGAAGGTCGAGAGGTTCTCCGCGACTGACTGATCGTCGCCGACGATGGCGAAGAGGTCGGTGACGATCGGCAGCCGCGAGCCCTCCGCGGCGGGGATGTGACAGCCCGTCTGGGCCATCAGCGTGAGCAGCGCCGCCGTCTTCAGCGCGATCGTCTTGCCGCCCGCGTTCGGGCCCGTGATCAGGAGCAGGGGGCGCTCGGCGGAGAGCTCGATGTCGACCGGAACGACCGGCCGCTCGGGGTCCTTCCAGCCCTGGGCGAGGAGGAGGGGGTGACGGGCGCTCTTGAGCGACAGGGTGCGCCCGCGGTCGATCTCGGGCTCGATCGCCTCCATGCGATCCGCGGCCTCTCCCCGGGTGAAGATCCAGTCGAGCCGGCCGACGCTCGCGACCATTCGCTCGAGGTCGTCGATCCGCTCGCGGACCGCGTCGGTCAGCTCGGCCAGGATGCGGGCGGTCTCCTGCTCCTCCTCGCGCATCGTCTGGACGAGGTCGTTGTTGGCCTCGACGACGGTCTCGGGCTCGACGAAGAGGGTCTGGGCGCTCTGCGAGCGGTCGTGGACGATGCCGCGGACGCGACCCCGTGCTTCCGCCCGAACGGGGAGGACATAGCGCCCGTGGCGGATCGTGACGTATCGGTCGGCGAAGATCCGTTCGGCGTCCGGGTTCTGGAAGGCGCGCTCGAGCTCGGCGGTGACCCGGCGCCGCCGCTCACGGATCTCGCGGCGCAGATGACGGATCCGGGGGCTCGCGTCGTCCGTGACCGCGCCGTCGGCGTCGAGCGACCGGCCGAGTCGGTCGGCCAGCTCGTGGAAACGGGGGAGCGAGGCGATGATGGCCGTCACCTCGGGAGCGACGGCCTCGACCGATGTGCCATAGGCCTCGAGCCTCGGGATCGCCAGGAGCGCCGGCACCAGCCGGACCAAGTCGGCGCCGTCGAGGACGCTCCCGATCGTCCGGCAGTGATCGAGCGCCGGTCGGATGTCGGGGAAGCCGTCGAGCGGGAGAGAACCGGACGTCGCGCGCGCCAGCCGTGCCTGGCGCGTCAGCTGGAGCTCGGTGCGGACCTCAGAAGGATCGGTGAGCGGCTCGACCGTCGCCGCGAGCTCGCGGCCCATTTCGGTCTGCGCTTCATCGGCCAGGAGGGCGCGCACCGCGTTCCACTCGGTGGACCGCTCCCAGGTGTGGCCAGGCGTGTAGCGGCTAATCGGCCATCCGCTCCCGGCGCTTGGCTTTCTTGCGGGCGGCGAGCGCCTTCCGCTTGCGCCGGACGCTGGGCTTCTCGTAGTGCTGTCGCTTCTTGAACTCCGAAAGGAGCCCGGCCTTCTCGCACTGCTTCTTGAATCGCTTGAGCGCGCTCTCGAAGGATTCGTCGGGCTCTACGATGACCTTGGTCACACCGCTCCCCCCTCCGGAACCCGCACCGCTGGATAAACACCAACTATATATCACGCGCCCCACCCTCCAGCAATCGAGCCGGGGCTGTTACACTAGGCAGGCCGACATTCCCGTCCCGGGAGACGCCAGGCCGTGACGAGCGCCGCCCCTTTGCCCGTCTACACCGTGGTCCCGTTCGTCGTCATGGTGCTCGGCATCGCGGTCCTTCCCCTCGCCGCTTCGCACTGGTGGGAGCCGAACCGCAACAAGCTCCTCGTTTCGATCGTGCTCGGGCTGCCGGTGCTCGTCCTGTACGTCGTCCGGGAGCCGTCGGCCCTCGTCCACATGGCGGAGGAGTACGTCTCGTTCATCGTCCTCCTCGCCGCCCTCTACGTGATCTCCGGCGGGATCCTCATGCGGGGCGACCTGCTTGCGACGCCGCTGGTGAACTCTGCATTCCTCGCGACGGGCTCCGTCCTGGCGTCGTTCATCGGCACGACCGGCGCCTCGATGCTCTTGATCCGCGCGCTCCTCCAGACCAATCGCGAGCGCACGCGTGTCAGGCACACGGTCATCTTCTTCATCTTCCTCGTCTCGAACATCGGCGGCATGCTGACGCCCCTCGGCGATCCGCCCCTCTTCCTCGGGTATCTGCAGGGCGTGCCTTTTGCCTGGACCTTCAGGCTGTGGCCGCACTGGCTCCTGATGGTCGGCGTGCTGCTCCTGACGTATTTCGTGTGGGACACGTTCCTCTACACGCGCGAGCCCCTGGCGGCGATCCGCCGCGACCGGGCGCGGATCGAGCCGCTCCGGGTGCGCGGCGCGCTGAACACCCTCGGCCTTGCCGGCGTGGTGCTCGCGGTCGCCTTTCTCGGCGCGCCCGCCCGCGAAGCCGTCATGGTGGCGCTGGCGGCCGTCTCGCTCTGGTGGACGCCCCGCGAGATCCGCCGCGCAAACGGCTTCACCTCCTACCCGATCGTGGAGGTCGCGGTCCTCTTCTTCGGCATCTTCCTCACGATGATCCCCGCGCTCGAGCTCTTGCGACTCCGGGGTGGCGAGCTCGGCGTGCGCGCGCCCTGGCAGTTCTTCTGGGCGACCGGCGTGCTCTCGTCCTTTCTCGACAACGCCCCGACCTACCTGACGTTCCTCGCGCTGGGTCAGGGCCTGGGCCTCGCGCGGGAGGTGGCGGACGTCCCCCACACGCACCTGACGGCGATCAGCGTGGGGGCGGTCGCGATGGGCGCCAACTCGTACATCGGCAACGCGCCCAATTTCATGGTGAAGTCGATCGCCGAGGAGCAGGGTGTGAAGATGCCGAGCTTCATCGGCTACATGCTCTACAGTGGCCTGATCCTCTTGCCGCTCTTCGCCGTCGTGACGCTGATCTTCTTCCGCTAGCGCCAGCGTCGCGGCGCCCTACCGGAGGAGGGCGAGCACGCGCTCCGCCGCCACGGCGACTGCCGCGTCGATCACGGGCAGCTCGTCCTGCGCGAACCCGGCGAGCACGTGATCGACGACGTCCGCCTTCTGGTCTGGACGCCCGATGCCCACCTTGACGCGACGGATGTCCGAGGTGCCGAGCGCCTCGATGACCGAGCGCACGCCGTTGTGACCGCCGTGGCTGCCCTTCATGCGCGTGCGGACCGCGCCGAGCGGGAGGTCGATGTCGTCGTAGACCAGGACGAGGTCGGCCGGCGCGGCGCCGAGGCGCTGGAGCGACCGGGCGACGACGGGACCGGACTGGTTCATGAACGCGAGGGGCTTTACGAGGTGGACGGTCTGGCCCCGCCACTGGCCGTGGGCCACGAGGGCCTGGCCCTCCCGGCGCCACGGGCGCTTGAGCATCTGGGCGAGGAGATCGAGGACCCGCTGGCCTACGTTGTGGCGGGTGTCCCGGTACTCCGCCCCGGGATTCCCGAGCCCCACCACCGCGTGGGCCACGCGGGTCCGGCTCCGCTACTTCTCTTTCTCCGCCTTCTCGGGCTTCTTGGCCTTCTTGCCCTCTTCGGGCGCCGCGGCCTCGTCCTCCTTGGGCTTGCGCTCCGTGAGCACCTCCGGCTCGGTGACCACCGCCGCCGCCGGGGCCGCCGCCGCGGGCGCCTCCTCGGCCATCGGCGGCACCACGGTGGCGACCGCCTGCCCCGGCGGGGTCAGGATTCGGACGCCCTCGGGTGCCTGGAGCTGCGCCACGGTCAACACGTGGCCGATCATCAGGGCGCTGACATCGGCATCGATGCGCTCGGGGATCGCCGTCGGCAGGCACGAGACCTCGAGCTCGTGGACCACGATGTTGAGGATGCCCTTCTGATCTTTGACGCCGGCGGGCTCGCCCACCGGGCGGACCGCGACGCGCACCGTGATCGTGCGGTCTGCGGACACCTCTTGCAGGTCCACGTGGAGCAGGTGCTCGGTCACCGGATCGAACTGTAAATCGCGGATGATCGCCATGCGCTTGCCGCCGCCAGCGTCGCCGTCGAACTTGAGCGTGAGCAGCCGGGTGGTGCCCTCGCGCCCGTGGATCATCTTGAGCACGGCCTTGGGGTCCACCAGGACCGGCTCCGGCTTGGCGCCGCCGTAGAGGATCGCGGGCACCTCCCCCGCGCGGCGCAGGCGCTTGGCGACCGCCTTGCCGGTCGCCTCGCGCCGCTTGATCGTCAGCTCTTGCATGTCCATCGTCAGACTCCCTCCGGGAAGGTCATACGAACAGCGTCGAGACGGATTCTTCGTCGTGGATGCGGCGGATCGCTTCGCCCAGCAGCGGCGCCACGGTCAGCACGGTGACGTGCGCCGTGCGTTTCTCGGCGGGGACGGGGATCGAGTTGGTGACGACGACCTCCTCGAGTGGCGACTTGGTGATCCGGTCGACGGCTGGACCGGAGAGGACCGGGTGGACACCACAGGCAAGGATGCGTCGCGCGCCCTCGCGCACGAGCGCGCTCACGGCCTGCATCAGCGTGCCGGCGGTGTCGATCATGTCGTCGATCACGACGGCGTCCCGGCCGCGGACGTCGCCGATCAGGTGCATCGCCACCGCCGAATTCGGGCCCTCGCGCCGCTTGTCGATGATCGCGAGGCTCGCGCTGAGGCGCTTGGCGATCGCGCGCGCCCGCTCGACGCCGCCCGCATCGGGCGCGACGATGACCGGTTCGCGCAGCTCCTTCTTGCCGAGGTAGTCGATGATGACCGGCGCCGCGAAGAGGTGGTCCACCGGGACCCGGAAGAAGCCCTGGATCTGCCCCGCGTGAAGGTCGAGCGCCAGCACGCGGTCGATACCGGCCGCTTCGAGCAGGTCGGCGACCAGCTTCGCCGAGATCGGCACGCGCGGCTCGACCTTGCGGTCCTGGCGGGCGTAGCCGTAGTAGGGCAGGACCGCCGTGATGCGGCGGGCGGAGGCGCGCTTCAGCGCATCGATCATGATGAGCAGCTCCACGAGCGTGTCGTTCACCGGCGGGCACGTCGGTTGGATCACGAACACGTCCGCGCCGCGGACGTTCTCGTTGATCTGCACGTACACCTCGCCGTCCGAGAAGCGCGTCACCTCCGCGTCCGACAGCGGCACGCGCAGGTACTGCCCGATCTCCTCGGCCAACGGCCGGTTCGCGTTTCCCGTCAAGAGCTTCAGCTCGTAGGCCATCGGCGCCTCGCTCCAGGTGTGGTTGGGGCGGGAGGATTCGAACCTCCGAATACGGGATCCAAAGTCCCGCGCCTTGCCACTTGGCCACGCCCCATCGTTCGCTTCTCCTTAGCGTTCCCGTCCTATCCGGATCGCCGGGCCTCGAAGCGCGCGGACCGCCCAGCACGTCCAGGAGCCGCGCGCGACCCGCGCTCGGATCTGCCGCGCGTGGTCGAACGAGCGTGCGACGCCGAACACGGTCAGCCCGCTGCCCGACATCGCCGCGCCGAGCGCACCCGCCGCCAAGAGCGCGGCCTCCATCTGCGCCACCTGCCTGTGCGCCGGGGCCGCCACGCGCTCGAGCGCGTTGTAGAGGCTCGCCGCGATCCGGGCCGGGCGGCGGCTCCGGAGCGCCGCCACCATCTGGCGGACGTGGCTGCCGTCAGAATACATCGCCGGGGTCACGCCCCCATAGATCGTCGACGTGCTCGTGCCGACGCCGGGGTTGACCAGCACGAGCGCGAGCGCCGCGCCGGCGACCGGCTCGATGCGCTCGCCCCGCCCGGTTCCCCGTGCGGCGCCGCCGTGCAGGAAGAACCGCACGTCCGTTCCGAGCGTCGCGGCCAGCTCGGCGAGCCGCGCCGCCGGCCAGCGAATCCCCCAGAGGCGGCTCAAGCCCACGAGCGTCGCCGCGGCGTCCGCTGAGCCGCCGCCGAGGCCGGCCGCCACCGGGATCCGCTTGTCGAGCGTGATGCGAGCCCCGCGACTCACCACGGCCGCCGCCTGTAACGCCCGCGCCGCCCGCACGACCAGATTGCTTCCGTCGCTCGGAACATCCGGCGCGCTGACGCGCAGTTCCAGGACGGGGGCGTCCTCGATCACCAGCCGATCAGACAGGTCCACGGCCTGCATGACCGTGGCGACTTCGTGATAACCGTCGTCCCGTTTGCCCAGAACCTCCAGGGCCAGGTTGATCTTGGCCGCGGCGCTGAGCACGAGCCGACGGGCGACCCCCGACCGCTTCGACAAGGCACCGAAGGGTAGCACGCGGCCCACGGGTTTTCAACGGATGCTCTTTGTTTTCGCCCCTTTCGGCAGCGTGAGCGTGAAGCGCTCGGGCTCGATCCCACCGCCCAGGACGAGGTTTCGGTAGGTCACCGAGCCCGTGACGTAGTCGCCGGCCGCGCTGAAGTCAAAGCCGCGAATGGTCTGGCCGTCGCGGTGATAGCTGATGGTGATGGACGCCCGCCCGCCGCGGATCTCGACGCGCGTGACGGCGCCCGTCTCGAGGTCGAGCCACACGCGCTGGCGCCGGGCGTCGCTGACGAGGTCCAGCGACGGTCCGGAGCCGTCGGCCGGCAGGAGCTCCGCCGTGCGCAGATCCCGGGGCGGCGCCGCACGGCCAGCGAGCACCGCGACGAGATCGTCGGGCTCGAGCGGCAGGCCGACCTCACGCGCGATCGTCTCGGCCGTCGCGGGCCCGATGCGCGCCGCGTTCTTCGCCACATCGTAGGCCGTCAATTGGCCCTCATGGATGACGACGAGGGCGAGGGGTTGCTGGCCGAGCGGCGACAGCGCCTCTAGGCGGATCGAATCCGGCGCCTTGACGAGGAGCACACCCGTGAAGCCCTTACGCTCGCGACCCTCCTGGACGACGACGTCCGCGAGGGTGCGGAGGTCGGTGAACTCGTGCCAGCGCACGTCCAGAAGCTCGAGCGCGCGGCGGGCGTCGTCGGGGACGGGCTGGCGGGCGGGCGCCGTCGCGCACCCGCCGGCAAGCACCAGCAGACCGAGGAGGCTACTGAGACGTCTTCGAGCCACTCTTGGCCCGACGCCCGCGATCCTTGAGGTCGTCGATCTTCTTCTTGACCCCTTCGGCGGCCGGGTCGAGCTGCAGGGCCTTCTCCCAGGCGGCGAGCGCCTCGGCCTCGAGGCCGTTCTTCAGATAGGCATCGCCGAGGTGATCGTAGATCACAGGGTCGGGGTCCTTCGCCTTCTCGACGGCGCGCTTGAGCTCCTTCAGGGCCTCGAGATAGCGCCCCTTCTGGTAGTACGCCCACCCGAGACTGTCGATGAAGTAGCCGTTCTCCGGCTCGATCGCAAGCGCCTGGTTGATGAGCTGGATCGCCTCGTCGAGGTTCTGCCCGCGCTCGGCGTACATGTAACCGACGTAGTTGTACGCCTCGGCGTGCTTGGGGTCGAGCGTGATCACCTGCCGAAACGCCCGAACGGCGTCGTCGAACTTCGCCTGCTTCTCGAAGACGACGCCGAGTTGAAAGTGGAGGTCCTTGTTCTTGTCATCGAGGCCGAGGCCCTCCTGGAGGGTCTCCGCGGCGCGCTCGTACTGTTTCGCGCGAAAGTACGCGGTGCCGAGGTAGAGGAAGAGCTCGGATCGCTTCGGCTCGAGGTTGACGGCGTCGCGGAGAACCGCGATCGCCTCGTCGTAGTGTTTGGTCCGCCCGTACAGAAACCCGAGCTGGACGCGGGCGTCGATCGAGCGCGGGTCGACCCGGAGGATGCGCTCGAGCTCGGCGCGGGCCTCGGTGTCTTTGCCGGCGTCCATGTACGTGGTGGCGAGGAAGTACCGCGCGCGGAGGTTCGTCGGCTCTAGCGTGACGGCGCGCCGGAAGGCGTCGGCCGCCCGGTCCCACTGCTTCTGCTCGTAGAAGACCGCGCCGAGCTTCATCCAGACGCGCGCGTCCCGGGGCGCGACCTCGGCGAGCGCCTCGATCTCCGCCTGCGCCTCCTGGAAGCGGCCGAGCCGGATCAGCAGGTCGCCGAGCCGCTCGACGAACGCGGGGTTGTCGGGGTTGGCCTGGGCGGCGCGTCGGTAGACCTCGATCGCCTCGTCGGGCTTGCGGCGCGTCTCGTAGACGTAGCCGAGGGCGGTCCACGCGCCATCGTGGTCGGGATCGAGCTCAACGGCCTTCTGGAGTTCGACGATCGCCTCGTCCCACGACTCTGTCTCGATGGCGAGACGCCCGAGCAGGAAACGCGCCTGCGAGAGCCGGGGAGACTTCGCGATCAGGCGGAGGAGCACGCCGCGTGCGCGATCGTACGCCTTCTGCTCGACCTCGTATCGCGCAAGCGTGAGGTAGGGTTCCTCCGCGTCTGGGTTCAGCGCGATGACCCTCTCGAGCTCTGCCGCGGCCTCGGGCCACTTGTTCTGCGTGCGTAGGAGCTCGGCGAGCGTCGTGTGAGTCGCGGCGTCGTCGGGGGCGATCTCGACCGCGCGCCGCGCCGCCGCGAGCGCCTCGTCGGCCGCGTCGGTGCGCCCGAGCCACTGCGCGAGCGTCATCCAGAGGTAGGCCGAGCTCGAGTCACGCTTGAGGGCCTCCCGGAGTGCGGGGATCGCGTCGGTGAAGCGCCCCGACTGCGCGGCGATCTGGGCGACCGCGTACTCGTAGTACGCCTCGGCCCGCCTGTCCTGGGCCGGCGCGGCGCGGCGTGGCGCGAGGTCGGAGGACGTCAGCCCCGTCCCAGCGCACGCGGTCAGCATCGCGCCGACCAGAAGGACGCTCGCCCGGGCGAGCAGACGGCCGGTCACCGCTCGGCCCCAGGTTCCGCGGAGGACCGCCAGGCCTTCGTGAGCAGGCGCCGCGCGGCCGCTGCGAGGGTCGGATCGGAGATCACGGAGGTCGCCGTGTCGATCGCGTGCCGGTCGGCGGCGGGAAGCGACGTCGCAGAGCGCTCGCGTCGCGCCGGCCGCGGCGCCGGGGGTTCGGCCGGCTCGAGGCGGCCGAGGGTGAAGCGGAGCGCGCGGACGACGGGAACCCGCTCATGAAGCCGCGCCGTCAGCTCCTCGGCACGCAGCGTGAGCTCGTGAAGCCACGGGGAGTTGTCGACGACCACCGCGAGGCAACCGTCGACGAGCGCCCGGGGTTGGGCTCTCCGCGCCACGTCGGCGCCGACGAGAGCGGCCCACGCGCGCCTGACGTGATGCTCGGCGAGCCGCTCGCGGAGCCCGGGGACGGCTGTCACGAGCAGATCGGCGACGGCGCGCGGCGCTCGGACTCTCATGTATCTGTATCATACCCCCTCCGGCCCGAGAGCCGCGAGGCCGAGGTGCTATAGTGGCGTCGGTCATGGCGAAACCTCGGCGCGGGGACAGCTTGGAGCTCGTCATCGACGACCTCGCGTTCGGTGGCGAAGGCGTCGGACGCGTGAACGGCTACGTCGTGTTCGTGCGCGGCGCCGTGCCCGGCGACCGCGTCCGCGCCAAGCTAGTGGACGCGCGTTCGCGGTTCGGCCGCGCCGTCATCGAGTCGATCGCGACGCCGTCGCCCGACCGGGTCGAGCCGCCCTGCCCGTACTTCGGACGCTGCGGCGGATGTCGGCTTCAACACCTCGCCTATCCCGCGCAACTCGCCTTCAAGGAGAAGCAGGTGCGCGACTGCCTCGAGCGGATCGGCGGTCTCGGCGCGTTCGAGCTCCGACCGATCCTGCCGGCCCCCGAGCCGTACGGGTACCGCAACAAGATGGAGTTCACGATTACTCGCCCGTCTCAGGCCACCCACGGTGGTGGCGGGCTCGCGGACCCCGCGCGCCTCACTCAGGCCACCCACGGTGGTGGCGGGCTCGCGGACCCCCCGCGCCTCACTCAGGCCACCCACGGTGGTGGCGGGCTCGCGGACCCCCCGCGCCTCACTCAGGCCACCCACGGTGGTGGCGGGCTCGCGGACCCCGCTCCAACAGTCGTCGGCCTGCACCAGGCCGACCGCTACGACGTCGTCCTCGACATCGAGCGGTGCCTGCTGCAGTCGGAGACGATGAACGCGCTGCTCGACCTTTTCCGGCGCGAGATCCGGGCGCGCGGGCTTTCCGTCTACGACGTCGCCGCCAGCGCGGGGCTCCTCCGCTTCGTGTCGCTGCGCGAGGGCCATCACACGGGCGAGGCGATGGTGAACATCGTGGCGACGACTCCCGATGTAGAGACGCTCACGCCCCTGGCCGAGGGGCTCGCGCGCCGCGTACCCGCGACGGCGAGCGTCGTCCTGAACGTGAACGCCAAGAAGGCGAGCGTGGCGGTCGGGACGGAGGAGCACCTGCTCCTCGGGCGGGATCACATCCGGGCGTCGCTCGGTGGGCTCAGCTTCCAGGTGTCGGCCAACTCGTTCTTCCAGACCAACGCGGCTCAGGCCGAGCGGCTCTTCGCCGTCGTCGAGGACGCGTGCAGCCTGTCGGGGACCGAAACCGTGCTGGATCTCTACGCCGGCACGGGTGTGATCAGCCTCCTGCTCGCGCGCCGCTGCCGGTGGGTCTACGGGATCGAGGTGGCGGCGGCGGCGATCGCCGACGCGGTGCGGAACGCGCGGACGAACGGGATCGAGAACTGCACCTTCCTGGCGGGGGAGGTGCGTCACGTGCTCCCGACGCTGATGCGCGACGGCGTTCGGGCGGAGGTCGTCGTCGCCGACCCGCCACGCGCGGGGTTCCATCCGAAGGCCCTCCACGCCCTCGTCGCGCTCGGGCCGGGCCGGCTCGTCTACGTCTCCTGCAACCCGGCGACGCTCGCCCGCGACCTCCGGGCTCTCGTCGGTGAGGGCTATCGGCTCGAGTGGGTGCAGCCGGTGGACATGTTCCCGCAGACGCCGCATATCGAGGCGGTGGCCCGTCTCCGACGGGCTCCATGACGACGTACGTCACCCGCCGACTCCTACAGTCGCTGCTCGTCCTCTTCGGCGTCTCGTTCGTCGTCTTTTTCATCCTCCACCTCACCGGTGACCCGGCGCTGGTCCTGCTGCCGCCGGACGCGTCGGCCGAGGACGTGCAGCGCTTCCGCGAGGCGATGGGGTTCAACGATCCGTTCGTCGTCCAGTACGGGCGCTTCCTCTCGGGCGCGCTGCGCGGCGACTTCGGCCTGTCGGTCCGCCACGGCGAGTCCGCGTTCACCCTCGTCGTCGAGCGGATGCCGGCCACGTTCGAGCTGGCGGGCGCCGCCCTGGTGGTCGCGCTGGTCCTCGCGGTCCCCGCCGGCATCGTCTCGGCGGTCCGGCGGAACACGCTGCTCGACTACGTCTCCACGGTCGTCGCGCTGCTCGGCCAGTCGATGCCGACCTTCTGGTTGGGGATCATGCTCATCCTCGTCTTCTCGGTGCAGTTCAACCTGCTGCCCTCGTCCGGGCGCGGTGGGTTCGAGCATCTCATCCTGCCCGCGATCACGCTCGGCCTCTTCACGACCGCGCGCATCACGCGGCTCACGCGATCAGGGATGCTCGACGTGCTGAGCCAGGATTACATCCGGACGGCGCGGGCCAAGGGCGTGGGGGGGCCACCGGTCGTCTGGAAGCACGCCCTCAAGAACGCGGCGATCCCGATTGTAACGATCGTCGGCATCGAGCTCGGGACGCTGCTCGGCGGCTCGGTGATCACCGAGACGATCTTCGCGTGGCCGGGCGTTGGACGCCTGTCAGTGCAGGCGATCTATAACCGCGATTACCCCGTGGTCCAGGCAGCGGTATTCCTGCTCTCGAGCACCTTTGTGCTCGTGAATCTCGCGGTGGACGTGCTGTACACGTACCTCGACCCCCGGATCCGTCTGCGATGACGCCTCCGCGTCCGCGATCCCCGGTGGGATGAACAGCGGCGGAAGGGACGGAGCCGGGGCGCGCCTGGGGCAGGCCACCCACGGAGTCTTCCGATCTCGGGCCCGGACGTGATGGGGGGAAGGGGAGGGAGCCGGGGCGCGCCTGGGGCAGGCCACCCACGGAGTCTTCCGATCTCAGGGCGCCCGCTACAATGACCGCCACGACGATCACGATCCCCGCCGAGGGGGTCGCCGCGCGAAGCGAGTGGCTGACGCTACTCCGACGACTCGCCCGCCGACGGACGGCGCTGTTCGGTCTCGTCGTTGTCGCGCTCGTGTTCGTCGCTGCGGCCGGGGCTCCGTGGTGGAGCCCCTGGGACCCGATCGAGCAGGACATCACCAACCGCCTGAAGCCGCCCGGGTCACCGGACCCGTCGGGCCGCATGCACGTGCTCGGCACCGACCACCTCGGGCGCGACCTTCTGGCGCGCGTGATCTTCGGTGCGCGCCCCGCACTGCTGGTCGGCGTCGCGGCGGTGGCGATCTCGGGGATCATCGGGATGATCGTCGGGCTCGTCTCCGGCTACTTCGGGGGCCGCACCGACGACGTCTTTATGCGGCTCGCGGACATCCAGCTCGCGTTTCCGTTCATCCTGCTGGCGATCGCCGTGATCGGTGTCCTGGGGCCGAGCCTGCCCGTCATCATCATCGTCATCGGGGTCTCGAGCTGGGTCGTCTACGCGCGCGTCGTGCGCGGCGCGGTGCTGTCGCTGCGCGAGCGGGAGTTCGTGCAGGCGGCACAGGCCCTGGGCAGCCGCGACGGCCGGATCCTCGTGCGCCACATCCTGCCGAACGCGTTCACGCCGTGGCTCGTCGTCGCCACGCTCGACATGGCGCGCGTCATCGTGATCGAGTCGGCGCTCTCGTTCCTCGGGCTCGGGGTGCAGCCGCCGACGCCCACCTGGGGCGGAATGCTCGCGGACGGGCGCGTCTACATCTCGACGGCGTGGTGGCTCGCGACCTTCCCCGGGCTTGCCATTCTCGTGACGGTGCTCGGGATCAACCTGTTCGGCGATGGACTGCGCGACACGCTCGACCCGCGCCTGAAAGTCTGACACGACTCGCGGGCGAGGCCGGCCCGGGGCGGGGGCCCCGCCTCGACCACGCTAGCACTCGTTGCGCGAGCTCCAGCGATCCGCTCGGCGGCGAGGCGTCGCCCCGAAGCTACGGGTCTCGGAGGGCCCCCCGCCCCCGGCCGTGCCCGTCCGCACCCGCGTCGGTCTTCCGGCGGAGTCGAGCGCGCGCAAGCAGCGTCAGACCGGCGGCGGGCGTGGTGACCCAGAGCGGACCGGAGGCCACGCCCGCCCACGCGTTGATCGCGATTGCGGCGGCCCCCCCGGCCGCCGCGAGCCACAAGAGGATGGTGGTCGCGCCGTCCAGCGCCGGGCGCCAGCCTCGGCAGACCGCGACGAGGGAGAGCGCGGCGCCGGCGCCGTCGATCCCGACGTCCACTGCGCTGCCGGTCCGGGACGCCACGAACGACTGATGCCACTCGTCGAGGGCGGCCCAGGCCAAGCTGATCCCGAACGCGAGCCAGCCGACAGCCGGCGGGGCGAGGCGACTGCCATGCGTGAGCGCGCGGTACCAGAGCGCGGCGAGGATCGCGTACTCGGTGAGGTGCGCGCCCTTGCGCACGAGCCCGTGGATGGCGTCGAGGTCGCCGGGCGATGCCCATGGCAGGAGCCAGCGGAGCACGGGCAGGAGGAACTCGCCCGTGTGCTCCGCGCTGGCGGTGTCGGTCGACAGGAACATGATCACGCCCATCCAGAGCACGGGGGGGAGCCAGTGGGCGGGACGCATCGCTTTGCTATCATACCGGGCATGGCCAGGGTGGACTGGAGCTATCACCGCAAGGGCTGAAACTCCTGCGCCCGTGCGCAAGAGTTTCTTGCGAAGAGGAGGGTCAGCGTCGTCGAGCAGGTGGACACGCGGAAGTCGCCGATCACCGGCGAGGCCGCGCTCGTCGTGACCAAGGACGTCGACGAGGTCTGGGTCGCCAGGGGCAAGAAGGCCGTCCACGTGGACCTCACGGCGTCCCGGCCGCCCAGGGCCGAGCTGCTCCAGCTTCTCCTGGGGCCGACCGGAGGGCTCCGGGCGCCGACGCTTCGGGTCGGCCGGACGCTGCTCGTCGGGTTCAATGCGGAGGCGTACGCGAAAATCTTGAAGTAGAGGTCGGTCGGGGCCCACTCGCCATGATAGAGTTGGCGCGATGCTCGGCGAGATCCTCGACGCTCTGCTGACCTCACCGTCGACTGGGCCGTGCATCACGGCGACCCGGCACTTCGCTCCCCGACCTCCCGTGCTCGTCCCGTTCCCGCCCTCGCTCGACGCGCGGATCGCTGACGGACTGCGCGCGCGGGGGATCCACGAGCTCTACTCGCACCAGGCGCGCGCGTGGGAGCTGATCGCGAAGGGTCATCACGTCGTCGTCGTGACGCCCACGGCCTCTGGCAAGACGCTCTGCTACAACCTCCCCGCGCTCCAGTCCTTGCTGCAGCAACCCGACGCGCGCGTCCTCTATCTCTTCCCGACGAAGGCCCTCGCTCAGGATCAGCTCGCGGAGCTCGAGGCGTTGGCGAAGACTCTGCCCGAGATGCGGATGTTCACCTACGACGGTGACACGCCTCAGGACGCGCGGCGCGCGGTCCGTGCACGGGCGAACCTCGTGCTGACGAATCCCGACATGCTTCACTCGGGGATCCTCCCGCACCATACCAAGTGGGCGACGCTCTTTCAGAATCTTCGCTACGTCGTCATCGACGAGCTCCACGCGTACCGGGGCGTCTTCGGCAGTCATCTCGCCAACGTCCTCCGACGCCTCCATCGGATCTGTCGCCACTACGGCTCGGCTCCGCAGTTCGTCATGGCCTCCGCCACCATCGCCAACCCGGGCGAGCTGGCCCGGCTGCTCGTGGGGGAGCCCGTGGAGGAGATCGCCGAGAGCGGCGCGCCGACGGGCGACAAGACGTTTGTCTGTTACAACCCGCCCGTCGTGAACCCCGAGCTCGGCATCCGTGCGCCCTACCTGGGAGAGGCGGCGAAGCTCGCGATCCGGTTCATCCGGAATCGCATCGCGACGATCGTGTTCGCCCAGAGTCGCCTCGCGACTGAGGTGTTGCTGACCTCCGTCAAGAACGGTGTCGCCGACAAGACTGGCGACAGCGGGATCGTCCGCGGCTACCGCGGCGGCTATCTCCCGACGCGTCGGCGGGCGGTCGAGAAGGGGCTGCGAGAGGGCGAGGTGTTGGGCGTCGTTTCGACGAACGCGCTCGAGCTCGGCGTCGACATCGGCCACCTCGACGTCGCGGTCCTGGCCGGATACCCGGGGGCGATCGCCTCGCTCTGGCAGCAGGCGGGGCGTGCGGGCCGCCGGTCGGGCTCCTCGGCGGCCATCTTCGTCGCGACGAGCGCGCCGCTCGATCAGTTCATGGTCACCCACCCGGACTACCTCTTCGGTACGCCTCCCGAGCACGCGCGGGTGAACGCCGACAACCCGTTCATCCTGGTGAATCACCTCAAGTGTGCCGCCTTCGAGCTGCCGATCGGTCCTGGCGCCGCAGGCGAGGGAGTCGAGACGTTCGGCGATGCCGACGTCCGCCGCCTCCTCGCCGCACTCGAGGACGAGGGTGTCCTCCACCACGCGGGCTCCCGCTGGCACTGGGCGGCCGAGACCTACCCCGCCGACCACATCTCGCTCCGGACGGTGACGAGCGACAATTTTCTTGTGATCGATACCACGGCGCGGGACGAGACGCAGACGAAGCGACGGCAGATCGTCGCCGAGGTGGATTGGGGGAGCGCGTTCGCGACGATCTACCCGAAGGCGATCTACCTTGTGGAGAGCGAGCCGTACGAGGTGCAGGAGCTGCACTGGCGCGAGGACGAGGAGAAGGTCGCCTACGTCAAGCGCGTCCGGGTGGACTACTTCACGGACGCGATCAGTGCCAAGGGCGTCTGGATTCTCCAGCGCCTGGCCGACCAGGCTCACGCCGGGTACCTCGCCGAGCAGGGCGAGGTGCTCGTCGCCGAGAAGGTCGTCGGCTTCAAGAAGATCAAGCTGGGGACGCTCGAGAACGTCGGCTCGGGCGAGGTCGAGCTCCCGCAGCAGGAGATGCAGACGACGGCGGCCTGGCTGACGGTAACGCCCGAGACGCTCGCGAGCGTCAGCGCCTCGCGCGAGGAGCTGATCGACGGGCTGCGCGCGGTGACGTACATGCTGCACCACCTGGCGCCGATCTTCCTCCTCTGCGACATCCGCGACCTGGGCTCGTGGCTCGGCGACACGACGCCCGCCGAGCCTGGCGCCGTCGCGACGCGCGACTCCGCAAAGCGACGGCTCATGAGCGCCGAGCGCTTCAACCCGACGATCTACCTCTACGACTCCCACGCGGGCGGGATCGGGCTCGCCGAGCGGCTGTTCGAGATCCTGCCGGACCTGCTCCGGCGCGGCCTCGAGACGCTCTGCGCCTGCCCGTGCCCCGTCGGCTGTCCCTCCTGTGTGGGGCCCGTCAACGAGGTCGGTCGTAAGGCCAAGGCGACGGCCGGGGCGCTGCTGCGCGCCCTCGCCGGCTGACCCGCGTCGATGCAATCGCTCGACGAGCTCCGCCGCGTGATCCGGCGTGTCGAGGCACGGCGGCCGCCGCGCCCCGCCGCGCCCCCCGCCCACGAAGTGTTGGGCGGCGAGGTCGTCGAGACGGGCGCCGGGCCGCTCGTTGTGGTGCGACGCGAGTACCCGCTGACGCACGTCCACGGCCGCGAGCCGCTCGCGCCGGCGTTCACGGCCCCGCTCGAGTTGCTCTCCACCGTGGCCCGCGCCGCGGCGCCGGCCGGGGATTCGCGCCGGCTCCTCTTCCTCGACACCGAGACGACCGGCCTCGCGGGCGGCACGGGCACCTATGCCTTCCTCGTCGGGGTCGGGCGCCTCGACGGCGATCGGTTCGTCGTGGTGCAGTACTTCATGCGCGATTTCGACGAGGAGCCGGCGCTGCTTGCCGCGCTGGTGCCGCTCCTCGAGCAGGCCGCCGGGGTCGTCACCTTCAACGGCTCGGGCTTCGACCTGCCGCTCCTCGAGACGCGCTTCGTGCTCGCCCGCCGCCGCTGGCCCACCCTGCTGCCCCACCTCGACCTTCTCCCGCCGGCGCGCCGCGTCTTCACGCTCCGCTGCGCCGACTGCCGGCTCACGACGCTCGAGCGCGAGGTCATCGGGCTCGAGCGTGAGAACGACGTGCCGGGCGCCCTGATCCCGGCACTCTACTTCGACTTCCTCCGCTCGCGCCGGGCGGCGCCGCTCGGGCGGGTCTTCGACCACAACCGCCACGACGTCCTCTCGCTGGTCGCGCTCCTCGGCTGGTTCGGCCGCGCCCTCGCGGCGCCCGACCACCTGGGCGCCGAGGATCTCGCCGGGCTGGGCCGGCTCTGGGAACCAGTGGATCTCGAGCAGGCACTCACGTGCTATCGGGCCGCGCTGGGCGGCGACCTCCCGGGCCGCACCGCCCACCGCGTACGCCTGCGCCTGGCCCGCTGGGAGAAGCGCGCCACGCGCTGGGACCGGGCGTGCGCGCTCTGGGAGGTCGCCTCGCGTCACGGCGCGTTCGATCGGGAGCCCTGGGAGGAGCTCGCGAAGTTTCACGAGCACCGCCGGCGTGATCTCCGCACGGCGCGGGCGACCGTCGCGCACGCGCTCGAGCTCGCCGACGCCGCGGGCGCGCCGCTACGGGTGATCGACGCCTTCGCGCATCGGTTGTCGCGCCTCGAGCGCCGCCTTCGCCGAGCCCTCTGAGCGCGGCGTCAGGCCACGGGGGTGAGCGGCGGCTTTCCCTCGAGGACGGCCACGCAGTTGCGGACGGCGAGGGTGGCCATCGCGATGCGCGTGTCGCGCGAGGCGCTGGCGATGTGCGGGGCGAGCACGACGTTCTGGAGCGGGACCAGGCCGGCGTGGATCTTCGGCTCCTCCTCGAAGACGTCGAGGCCCGCGCCGGCGATCCAACCCTCCCGCAGCGCGCGCGCCAGCATGGCCTCGTCCACGATGGGCCCACGGGCCGCGTTCACGAGGATCGCTGATTTGCGCATGAGGCGGAGCGTGCGCTCACCGATGAGGTGGCGGGTGTCGGGCGTGAGGTTCACGTGGAGCGTCACGAAGTCGGCCTCACGCAGGAGCGTTTCGAGGTCGGTCGCGGTCGCGGCGAGCTCCCGCTCCACGGCGGCATCGACCCGCACGGCGTCGTGGTAGAGGATGCGCATGTCGAAGCCCCGCGCGCGCCGGGCCACGGCGCGCCCGATCCGCCCGAACCCCACGATCCCGAGCGTCTTTCCGTGGACGTCGGCGCCCCAGAGGAGGTCCCACTTCCACGCCTTCCACTGGCCGGAGCGCGCGTAGCGGTCCGCCTCCACGACGCGGCGCGCCGTCGCCATGAGCAGGGCCCAGGCGAAGTCGGCGGTGGTCTCGGTGAGGACGTCCGGCGTGTTCGTGACGATCACCTCCCGGCGCTTTGCCGCGGCGACGTCGATGTTGTTGTAGCCAACCGCGACGTTGGCGACGACCTTGAGGGTCGGCGCCGCCGCCAGCACCTCATCGTCGATCGTGCTGATGATGTGGCAGATCAAACCGCTTCTCCCCTTCAGTCGTGAAATCAGCTCCGCTTTCGACAGGGGCGCGTCGCTGTCGTTGTAGTCCAGCGAGAAGTCCCCGGGGATGAGGCGGATCGCTTCATGAGGTAAACTATTCGAAATAACGATATTTTTGGCCATTCTGGCCCCCTGGATTTTTCGCTTGATCTGGCGCGAGTGCGCGGCTATATTAGCACTCGCTTTGTTCGAGTGCTAACAACGACACGGGAGTCCTCAACACACCAGGGTGAAGGAGGCAGAGCAGCGATGAAGATTCGTCCCCTGCATGACCGCATTCTCGTCGAGCGGCTCGAAGAGAAGGAAGTGAAAAAGGGCGGAATCATCATTCCGGACACCGCCAAGGAAAAGCCCCAGGAGGGCAAGGTCATCGCCGTCGGCAACGGCAAGGTGACCGATGAGGGCAAGAAGATCCCGCTCGACGTCAAGTCCGGCGACAAGATCCTCTTCGGGAAGTACTCCGGCTCCGAGGTGAAGCTCGACGACAAAGAGTACCTGATCCTGCGCGAGGAGGACGTCCTCGCCATTCTCGAATAACCATATCAGCCACGCGCTGAGGAGGGACGCGATCAATGCCGAAGCAGCTCAAGTTCAACGAGGATGCCCGGGCGAGCCTGCTCAAGGGCATCAACATCATGGCGGAAGCCGTCAAGGCGACCCTGGGCCCGAAGGGCCGCAATGTCGTCATCGACAAGAAGTTCGGGAGCCCCACGATCACCAAGGACGGCGTCACGGTCGCCAAGGAGATCGAGCTGAAGGATCCCTACGAGGACATGGGCGCCCAGATGCTGAAGGAAGTCGCCTCAAAGACGTCGGACATCGCGGGCGACGGCACGACCACCGCGACTGTGCTCGCGCAGGCGATCTTCCGCGAGGGGCTCCGCAACGTGACCGCCGGCGCCAACCCGATGGGGCTCAAGCGCGGTGTCGAGGCGGCCGTGGGCGCGGTGACCGAGGAGTTGAAGAAGCTCTCGAAGTCCACGAAAGACAAGAAGGAGATCGCCCAGGTCGCGACGATCGCCTCGAACAACGACAAGACGATCGGCAACCTGATCGCCGAGGCGATGGAGAAAGTCGGCAAGGACGGGGTCATCACGGTCGAGGAGTCCAAGTCGGCCGACACGGTCCTGGACGTGGTCGAGGGCATGCAGTTCGACCGCGGCTACCTCTCGCCCTACTTCGTCACCGACGCCGAGCGCATGGAGTGCATCCTGGAGGACGCGCTCATCCTGATCCACGAGAAGAAGATCAGCGTGATGAAGGACATGCTGCCGCTGCTCGAGCAGGTGGCCCGCGCGGGTAAGCCGCTGCTGATCATCGCCGAGGACGTGGAGGGCGAGGCGCTGGCCACGCTCGTGGTCAACAAGCTGCGCGGCACGCTGCACACCGCGGCCGTCAAGGCCCCGGGCTTCGGTGACCGGCGCAAGGCGATGCTCGAGGACATCGCCATCCTCACGGGCGGCAAGGCGATCACCGAGGACCTCGGGATCAAGCTGGAGAACATCAAGCTCGAGGACCTCGGCCGGGCCAAGAAGGTGGTCGTGGACAAGGACAACACGACGATCGTCGAAGGGGCCGGCAAGGCCTCCACGATCGAGGGGCGCATCAAGCAGATTCGGGCGCAGATCGAGGAGACGACCTCGGACTACGACCGGGAGAAGCTGCAGGAGCGCCTGGCCAAGCTCGCCGGCGGCGTGGCGGTGATCAAGGTCGGCGCCGCGACCGAGACGGCGATGAAGGAAAAGAAGGCGCGGGTGGAGGATGCGCTCAATGCGACCCGCGCGGCGGTGGAGGAGGGCATCGTACCGGGCGGCGGCGTCGCGCTGCTCCGCGCGTCCAAGGCCATCGACCGGCTGAAGGTCGAGGGCGACGAGAAGGTAGGCGCGCAGATCGTCAAGCGGGCGCTCGAGGAGCCGATCCGCCAGATCGTCGAGAACGCGGGCCTCGAGGGCAGCGTCGTGGTCGAGAAGGTCAAGGCCGAGACGGTGGCCACCCGGGGCTTCGACGCCGAGACCATGGAGTTTGTGGACATGCTGCAGGCGGGCATCATCGACCCGGCGAAGGTCGAGCGCGTGGCGCTGGAGAACGCGGCGTCCATTGCCTCGCTCCTGCTGACGACCGAGGCATTGGTCACGGACATCCCGGAGGAAAAGAAGGACGCGCCGCCGATGCCGCATGGCGACATGTATTAAGCGCGTGAGGTGAGGCGTCACGTGACGCACGTTGGAGCTGAGGGGGGCGACCCCCCTCAGGCTCCCCTGGCACGCTGACACTGAGAGTTAGAGCCCGCGCGATGCGCGGGCGACGGCCCGGGTCGTGGCGAGCGCCAAGGCCCGGGCCGTATCTGTTTTGCGGCGTTGACGTTGCGGCGGCTTTGGATGTTTGATAGCGTTAGGCGCTCAACTCAGTTTTGGGAGGTGAGTCCACTGCGACCATACGAGATTCTGGTGATCGTCGACCCGCGTCCGACGGACGAGGAAGTCGCCGCGCTGCTCGCGCAGCTCGCCGAGCAGCTCAAGGCGCTCGGTGCCGAGGTCGCTAAGGTCGACAACTGGGGGAAGCGCCGGCTCGCGTACGATATCCGCAAGCAACGGGAGGGCACGTACGCGGTCTTCGAGGTCTCTGCCGAGCCGTCCATGGTGAAGGAGTTCGAGCGGCACCTCCGCCTCAATGAGAACGTGCTGCGCTTCCTCTCGACGCGAGTCCCGATCCGCAAGAAGGCTCGGCCGGCGAAAACTCCAGAGGTGCTCGAGGAGGTCGGTTAATGGCGAGCCTCAATAAGGTCTTCCTGATCGGCAACCTGACCCGCCCCCCGGAACTGCGCTACACGCCGAGCGGCACCGCCGTGGCCGACCTGCGGCTCGCGGTCAACCGCAATTACACGACGCAGGGGGGCGACAAGCGCGAGGAGACCTCGTTCATCACGGTCGTCGTTTGGAGCAAGCAGGCGGAGACCTGCGGCGAGTACCTCGACAAGGGCAGCCCGATCCTGGTCGAAGGCCGCCTCCAGACACGCGAGTGGGAAGGTAAGGACGGCCAGAAACGGACCGTGGTGGAAGTGGTGGCCGAGCGCGTCCAGTTCATGGGGCGCGGCAAGCCTGCAGCGCCGGTCGCCGTGCCGGCCGCCGAGTCGTTCGCGGAAGAGACGCGGCCCGCTGAGGACGACGTCCCCTTCTAACGGGGTACCAGGGAGGAACGAGAGATTCCGACAGTCCAGAAGCCTGTCAAGCGCCGCCGGTTCGGCCGGCGGAAGGTGTGCAAGTTTTGCGCCGACAAAGTCGACCTGGTCGACTACAAAGACGTGCGCCGGCTCAGAAACTTCGTCAGCGACCGCGGCAAGATCATTCCGCGCAGGATCTCGGGAAGCTGCGCGCGCCACCAGCGCCAGCTGACGCACGCGATCAAGCGCGCCCGCACGGTCGCCCTCCTGCCATACCTGGCGACGGAGTAGGACGGAGAGCGATGCGAGTCATTCTGCTGGACGATGTCTCCAAGGTCGGGCGCCGTGGCGAGGTTCGCGACGTCTCCGACGGCTACGCGCGCAACTATCTGATCCCGAAGAAGCTCGCCCTCAGCGCCACCACGGGCAACCTCAAGAACCTCGAGCAGATCAAGCGGCAGCAAGACGCCAAGGCAGATCGCATCAAGGGCGAGGCGGAGGCGTTGCGCAACCGGATCGACGCGCTCGCGTACGAGGAGCGCCGGCAGGCCTCCGAGGAGGGCAAGCTCTTCGGCTCGGTGACCGCGCAGGACATCGTGGAGTTCCTGGAACGGCACGCGATCAAGGTCGAGCGCCGGCGGGTCGCGCTCGACGAACCGATCAAGTCGCTCGGCGAGACCGTGGTGTCGATTCGGCTGCACCACGACGTCGCGGCGCAACTCAAAGTCAGCGTCGTCCGCGAATAGCCCCCGCGAGACGCGCGACAGCGCGTGGCGCGCGACCTGCGTCGCCAGGAATTGGAGATTCGCAGGGAGCGCACGCTTCATTCACATCGTCTTCACGCGATATCCACCGCCTATCCACTGTTTCGTCACCGTGACGGTGTTCTCAGCAGATTTTTCTTGACCGAATCGAAGCGGGGCGCTCAACATCGAGTCACATGCTGACCACTTGCGGTGAGTCTCGCCTATGAGCCCTCTGGAATTTCCGGCGCGGATCCCACCGCACAACCTCGACGCTGAACGCGCGGTCCTTGGCGCCATTCTCCTGGAAGGCCGCGAGACGCTCCCGCGCGTGATCGAGGTGCTCCGGCCGTCCGATTTCTACACGGAGGCCCACCGGGCGGCGTACGGGACGATGCTGCGCCTCTTCGACCGCGGCGAGCCCGTCGATCTCATCACGCTCAGCGAGGAGCTCCGCCGTACGGATCAGCTCGAGTTCGTCGGGGGGGCCGCCGCGCTCGCGCTCCTCGTGGAGCAGGCCTCGATCGCGGCCCACCTCATCGCCTACGCCCAGATCGTCCGCGACATGGCGGTGCTGCGCGAGCTGATCCAGACGTCCACGCAGATCATCGGCCAGGCCTTCGAGGCGAAGGAGGATGTCCAGGCCCTGGTCGACGACGCCGAACGCCGGATCTTCAGTCTGGCCGAGCGGCGGCTCGAGGGCAGCGCGCTTCCGATCGGCAAGATTCTCAAGAACACCTTCGAGTACATCGAGCGGCTCTACGAGCGGAAGGAGCATGTCACCGGCATCGCGACGGGGTTCGAGAAGCTCGACCTCGAGACCTCGGGGCTCCAGCCCTCGGACTTCATCATCATCGCGGGTCGGCCGAGCATGGGGAAGGCCCAGCCCCTCGACGCCCAGGTCAAGACGGTCGCGGGGTGGAAGCGGATGGGCGATCTGAAGCTGGGCGACGAGCTCGCGTCCGTGGACGGCCGGCGCTCTCTGGTGAGCGGGATCTTCCCCCAGGGTCCTGAACAGGTCTACCGCGTCACCTTCTCCGATGGCCGTTCCACGGAGGCGAGCGCCCAACACCTCTGGCGCGTCCATTACCGTAATTGGCGTGAGCCCCGGACGCTCTCCAGCGAGCGCGTGGCGCAGATGTTGCGGGTCAAGCGATACCGGCACCGTCTGTGGATCGACGTGCCGTCCGGCGTCCACGGTCACGCCGAGGCGCTTCCTATCGATCCGTGGTTGCTGGGCGCGCTGCTCGGTGACGGGAAGCTTTCGGGGACCAGTCTGATCTTTTCGACGTCCGATGCCGCGATGCTGGAGCAACTTCTCGAGCGGACACGAGAGGGCTTCGCCCTGCGCGCCGTCGGCGGCTACGACTGGCGTATCGTCCAGGCGACGGGCGCGCATCGCCGGGGTACCCAGGGCGTCTCGCCGAACCGACTGATGGAAGCGCTCCGCGGGCTCGGCCTCTGGGGAATCCGTAGCGATGAGAAGTTCATCCCAGACATCTACCTGAATGCCTCACGCGAAGCGCGTCTCGATGTCGTGCGCGGCCTCATGGATACCGACGGCTGGGTCGAGCGCTGGGGGAGCGCGCGGTTCTGCTCCACGAGCGAGCGCCTGGCGCGGAACGTGGCTGAACTGGTGCGCTCCCTTGGCGGCTGGTGTTCGGTTCGAGGCAGGCGGACAACGTACAGTTATCGCGGAGAGAAGAAGGCCGGCAGACGGGCCTTCGTGTGCAACGTTCACTACGCGGACCCCCAAGCGATCTTCGCGCCGTCGCGGAAGCGCGACAGAGTGTTGGCGGCGCCGCGGCGACGGTGGCGGCCCGTGTTCGTCTCGGTCGAGCCTACGCGAGTGACGGACACCCAGTGCATCGCGGTCACCCATCCGTCCCGGCTCTACGTCACCGATGACTACGTGGTGACTCACAACACGGCGTTCGCGCTCAACGTCGCGCAGCACGTGGGCATCCATCTGCGCGGCCGGGTACTGGTGCTGAGCCTCGAGATGTCCGCCCAGCAGATCGTCCAGCGGATGCTTTGCGCCGAGGCCAAGGTGGACTCGCAGGCGGTGCGCACCGGCTACCTCTCCTCCTCGGACTGGCACCGCCTGACCGCGGCAGCCGGCCGTCTCAGCGAGGCGCAGATCTTCATCGACGACAGCCCCGGGCTCAGCGTGCTCGAGGCGCGGGCCAAGGCGCGACGGATGAAGGCCGAGCACGGGCTCGAGCTCATGATCATCGATTACCTCCAGCTCATGCGGGGGCGCGCGGCGATGGAGAGCCGCCAGCAGGAGATTTCGGAGATCTCCCGGTCGCTCAAGGCGCTCGCGAAGGAGCTGAACGTGCCGGTGGTCGCCCTCTCCCAGCTCTCGCGCGCGGTGGAGTCGCGCGCCACCCGCGACTTCCGGCCGCAGCTCTCGGACCTCAGAGAATGCGTGACCGGCGACACCCTGGTCGTCCTCGCTGATGGGCGACGAATCCAGATCTGCGATCTCGTGGACGGCGCGCCCGAAGTCCTCGCGATGTCTCCGGCCGGCAAGATCATCATGACCAAGAGCGAACGGATCTGGCGGGTGGGGATACGGCCAGTCTTCGAGATCCGGCTCGCGAGCGGGCGGATCATCCGGGCGACCGGGCAGCATCGCCTCTTCTCCGCGCAGGGGTGGATGACGGTGAACGAGCTTTCGGCCGGTGATCGCCTTGCGATCGCGAGGAGGCTGCCGGAACCATTATTCCCTGACTGCTGGCCGGATCGGCGCGTCGTACTCCTCGGGCAGTTGATCGGGGACGGCAGCTATCTGATTCATCAGCCGTTGCGATACACGACCAGTTCAGAGGACAACAGCCGCGTTGTCGCTGAGGCGGCAAGCGAGGAGTTCGGGTGTCGGGTCAGCCGCCATGCCGGCCGTGATGGCTGGCACCAGCTCGTCATCAGTGGGAACGGGAATCGCTGGTGCCACCGGGGCGTTGGCGGATGGCTTCGGCAGCTGGGGATCTTCGGTCAACGGTCCTATCAGAAGCGGATTCCCGAGGCGGCCTTTCGGCTCTCGACCCGACAGGTCGCCCTGCTCCTGCGCCATCTGTGGGCGACGGACGGAACCATCGCCCCACGCAGAGGCGGGAAGGGGAGCCACGGGGTCTCATATGGCACCAACAGTCCAGGATTGGCGAGAGACGTGGCGGCGTTACTGCTGCGACTCGGCATCGTGGCGAGGATCTCCTCTGCCCGAAAGGGCAGCTACCGCCCCTCCTTCTTCGTCACGGTCTCGGGCGCCGCGGACGAGCGGCGGTTTCTCGAGACGGTTGGCGCGTTTGGTCCCCGAGGACCCCAGGCGCAGCGCCTGAAGGCCTTGCTGAAGGACTGCAAGGCCAACACCAACGTCGACACGCTCCCCGTTCAAGATTTCGAGCGGGTGAAGGAATTAATGCGCGTGCGGGGCATCTCCCAGCGACGGATGACCGTGATGCGGGGAACAGCGTACGGGGGAAGTTCCCATTTCCGATTTGCGCCGTCACGGGCCGTGTTGCAGCAGTACGCCGAGATCCTCGATGACGACGGGCTTCGCGCGCGCGCAGCCAGCGATCTGTTCTGGGATCGCATCATTGCCATCGAGCCCTCCGGGGAGGAGGAGGTCTTCGATCTCACCGTGCCCGGCCCGGCGTCCTGGCTCGCCGACGGAATCGTCAGCCACAACTCCGGGGCGTTGGAGCAGGACGCCGACCTGATCCTGTTCCTCTATCGCCAGTCGCAGTACAAGGAGGACCTCCCGCCGGACGAGGCCAACGTCGCCGACGTCATCATCGGCAAGCAGCGCAACGGCCCCGTCGGCACGGTCAAGGTCGTGTTCCTGCCCCAGTACGCGCGGTTCGAGAACGTCGCGGAGTCCCACCGGCAGCCGCAGCCGTTTTAGGTACAGGCGCGCCGCGCGCAGTAATATTGGCCCCGTGCGCCTGCACCGGCTCAAACGGCTCTTCGTCGGCACCCCGCTCCCCACCGCGCAGCAACGGCACGAGCGCCTCGGCAAGGCCACCGCGCTCGCGGTGTTCGCCTCGGATCCGCTCTCCTCGGTGGCGTACGCGACCGAGGAAATCCTGTTCGTCCTGGTCCTGGCCGGCTCCGCTGCGCTGAGCTACTCGCTCCCGATCGGGATTGGAATCGCCGCCCTGATCCTGATCGTCATCAGCTCCTACCGGCAGACGATCCGGGCATACCCGCAGGGGGGCGGCGCCTACATCGTGGCGAAGGACAACCTCGGCGTCTTTCCGTCGCTCGTCGCGGCCGCAGCGTTGCTCATCGACTATGTGCTCACCGTGGCCGTGTCGGTGGCGGCCGGCGTGGCGGCGGTGACGTCGGCCGTTCCCGAACTCTTTCCCTACCGCACGTGGCTCTGCGTCGTTGCCGTCGTCGGGGTCGCCGTCACCAATCTGCGCGGCGTGCGCGAGTCCGGCCAGATTTTCGCGGCACCGACCTACCTGTTCGTCGTGAGCGTCCTGGGCATGGTGGCGTGGGGCGTTGGCGGCGCCGCGCTCGGCATGCTTCCCGCCAAGCCGTACGAGCCGCACGCGCCGGGGCTCGAGGGCATCGGGCTCTTCCTCTTCCTCCGCGCGTTTTCCGCGGGCTGCACGGCGCTCACCGGCGTGGAGGCCGTCTCCGACGGGGTGCCGGCCTTCAAGCCGCCCGAGGCGCACAACGCCCGGATCGTCATGGCCTGGCTCGGCGCCATCTCGGTCACCATGTTCCTCGGGATCACCTACCTCGCGTACGACCTTGGCATCGTGCCGGGCGGCAATGAGACGGTCGTCTCGAAGATCGCCCGCCAGCTCTTCGGCACCGGGCCCCTGTACTTCGAGCTCCAGGCCGTGACGATGCTCATTCTCTTGTTGGCCGCGAACACGTCCTTCGCCGACTTCCCGCGCCTGTCGTTCTTCCTGGCCCGCGACCGGTTCATCCCCCGCCAGTTCGGCACTCAGGGCGATCGCCTCGTCTTCTCCAACGGCATCGTGATCCTGGCGGGCCTGGCGAGCGTGCTCCTCGTCGTCTTCCAGGGCGACACGCACGCCCTGCTGCCGCTCTACGCCATCGGCGTCTTCGTCTCGTTCACGGTGTCCCAGAGCAGTATGGTGCGCCGGTGGCTCCGCCTCAGGGAGACGGGGTGGTGGTGGCGTGTGTGGCTCAACGGGATCGGCGCCTTCGTCACCGGCGTGGTCCTCCTGACGCTCGCGGTGACGAAGTTCACCGAGGGTGCGTGGATCGTCGTCCTGCTGATCCCGACGCTCGTGGCCGCGTTTCTGACGGTGCGCCGCCACTACGAGGAAGTCGCCGCGCAGCTCTCGCTCGAGGGCTTCGAGCCGCCCCCACCCATGACGAACACCGTGCTCGTGCTCGTTGGCGACATCCACCGCGGCGTGATCAAGGCCATTCAGTACGCGCAGTCGCTCTCGCCCACCGCCAAGGCCGTGTTCGTCGAGATCGACCCCGAGCGGACGCGGAAGCTGGAGGAGAAGTGGGGGAAGTGGGGGATGGGCGTCCCGCTGATCGTCCTGTCGTCGCCCTATCGGTCGTTGCTCGGGCCGCTGCTCGAGTACATCGATCACCTCCAGAAGGACGACGAGAACCACGTCGTGACGATCGTGCTCCCGGAGTTCATTCCGGCGCGCTGGTGGCAGCTCGGCCTGCACAACCAGACGGCGCTGCTCATCAAGGGCGCCATGCTCTTCCGGAAGAACGTCACCGTGACCGACGTCCCCTACCACCTGAAGCACTAGCCGCGGAGCGCTGGAGAACGTCGCGCGTCGGCGCGCGCCGACGGAGACGCCGCGGCAACTCTGGTACACTTGATGGCCCGTGACCACGCGATGAACATCGTCCTCGCCCCGGACGGGCCGCTCCATGCCGGCGCGACGCTCGCGCGCTACCACCTGTGGGGAGAAGATCCCGCGAACCGCCTCGCGGACGGCGCGTTCCTGCGTGTGCTCCGACGTCCCGGACGGCTCGTGCCCTACGAGGTCCGTCCCACCGGTCCGGTGGACGACGCGCGACTCGCGGTGCGCATCCCGCGCGCACGCGACGCGGCGACGGGCGCGGCCGTCGCGGCGGAGGTCCGCCGCATCTTCGGCCTCGACTTCGATCTCTCCGGTTTCTACCGAATGGCAAAGAGCGATCCCGTCCTGACCGCCCTCGTCGAGCCGCTCTACGGGATGCGGCCGACGCTCGCGCCGACGCCGCTCGAGATGCTCGTGGGGTCGATCAGCGCCCAGCAGGTCAATCTTCAGTTCGCCTTCGCATGCCGGGCCCGCCTCGTGCGCCGGTATGGGACGCCCGTCGCCCTCGGCCGTCACACCGTCTGGGCGTTCCCGGACGCCGCGACGCTCGCGCGCGGGGGGTTGCGGGACTTGCGCGTGATGAAGTTCTCGCGCCGCAAAGGCGAGTACATCCGCGACCTCGCGCGGGCCGTCGTCTCGGGCCGGCTCGACCTCGACGCGCTCGCGGCGGCGCCGAGCGAGGCCGTGATCGAGCGGCTCACGCGGCAGCGCGGGCTTGGCCGGTGGACCGCGGACTGGTTCCTCGCCCGCTGCCTCGGCCGGGGCGACGTCTGCCCGGCGGGCGATCTCGGCGTGCGCCGGGCCTTCGAACACTTCTACGGCCACGCGCGGACGCGGAGCGAGGAGGCGATCCGGCGCCGGGCACGCGGGTGGGGCGAGTACCAGAGCCTCGCCATCCACTACCTCCTCGCGGGGATGCGCCTCGAGCGGCGCGCCGCGGGCGGCGGCGCATGACTGCGAAGGTCGGCCTCAAGATCCTCGGCCAGCCAGACCCGAACGTCCCCAAGGACGTGCACCTGGTCGGGCGCTATGCGCTCGGCGTGGACTGGGCCGACAACCACGGCTCCATCTACCCGTTCGACCGCCTCCGGCGCGACTGCACGTGCGGGGCGTGCGCGGCGCCGGCCGCCCTCACGCAGGCGATGGCGTGGCCGCAAGAGATCGCGCGGACCGAGGGCGGGCTCAGGGTGACGTGGGGCGACGGGCACGAGAGCCTCTACCCCTATCCGGCGCTGCGCGGGCTGTGTCGTTGCGCGGGCTGCACCGGCGGTCACTGATGGAGGAGCGGGCGAAGCGACGCGTCCTTGCCGGGATCATGCTGTCCGTCTTCCTCGCCGCGATGGAGTCCACCGTCGTCGCGACGGCGATGCCCACGGTCGTTCGAAGCCTCGGGGGGATCGAGATCTACTCGTGGGTGTTCTCGGGCTTCCTGCTCACGCAGACGGTCACGATGCCGCTCTGGGGGCGGGTCTCGGATCTGTACGGCCGCCGGCCCGTCTTCCTGATCGGGCTCTCCACGTTCCTCGGCGGCTCGGCGCTCTCGGGAACCGCGCAGAGCATGGCGCAGCTGATCGCGTTCCGGATGGTGCAGGGGCTCGGCGCCGGCTCACTGATGACGCTCGGCTACACGATCATCGGTGAGCTCTTCGGGCTCGAGCGCCGCGCTAAGCTGCAGGGGTGGATCTCGAGCGTCTGGGGCGTCTCCTCGCTGGTGGGCCCGTGGCTCGGCGGCGTGCTGTCCGACCACGTCTCGTGGCGATGGGTGTTCTACGTCAACCTGCCGTTCGGGGCAGTCGCGATGGCGCTGATCGCCGGCGCGCTCGTCGAGGAGGCGCGCACCGCACGGCGGCCCGTCATCGACTACGCGGGCGTCGCGCTCTTCGCCGCGGGCGTGTCCGCGCTCCTGCTCGGCATCATGCAGGCGGGGCGCGTCGGGTCCTGGTCGGGTGTCGCCGTGCTGAGCCCGCTCGGGCTCGGCCTGACCGGGCTCGTGCTGTTCGTGCTCGTCGAGCGCCGGGCGGCCGAGCCGATCGTGCCGCTCCGGCTCTTCGGCAGCCGTATGGTCGTGGCCGCCGTCGTCACCCGCTTCCTCGCTGGCATGGCCATGTTCGGCGCGATCTCGTTCGTCCCGCTCTTCCTCCAGTCGGTCACGGGCACCACGGCGACGGGCGCGGGCATGGTCCTCACGCCGTTCATCCTCGGCTGGGTAGCGATGTCGGTGACGAGCGCGCGGTTGGTCCTCCGGATCGGCTACCGTACGGTCGTCATGGCGGGCATGGCGTGCCTGACGGGCGCGTTTCTCCTGTTCACGCGCTGGTCGGCCACGCTCAGCCAGGGCGAAGCGATGCGCGATGTCCTGCTCGCCGGGGTCGGCATGGGCCTGGTCGTGGTGCCGATGCTGATCGCCGTCCAGAGTGCTGTACCGCGGAGCGATCTGGGCGCCGCCACGTCGATGACACAGTTCTTCATGTCCGTCGGCGGTGCGGTGGGGCTCTCCGTCATGGGCGCCGTGATGGCCCAAAGGCTCGACGCAGGGCGCCCGATGGCCGAGGCGCTCCACGGGGTCTTCATCGTCGGGTTCGTCGTCTGCGTTGCCGCCGTCGCCTCCGCGCTGCTCGTGCCGGCCGGGCGCGCCCGGGACCTCGCGCGAGCGGAGCCGACGCGGGTGGGAGGGTGAACGATGGCCGGTGACGTGCCGTTCCTCGAGCGTCTCGCCCAGCTGCCGCCCGTGCCCGCTGCCGAGGCGCCAGCCCTCGTCGAGCGACTCGTCACGCCGCAGGGCGATCCCGTGGTGGGCCCGCTCTTCAGCGTCGACGACGAGGGCGACCTCGTCGTCAACCCGCTCGTCCCCGCCGTGCTCAAGTCGTTGCAGGACAGGGCCGACCTCACGTGCTACGGGGCACTGCTCGAGGGGTTGACGGGGATCTGGAACGCTGCGGTGCGCGCGGCCGTCGTGGCGCGGCTGCGCGCGTCGGGCCTGCCGCCCGACGATCTGCTGCTACGGCTCGGTGCGCTGTCGCCGACGCTCGGGTTCGCGACGGAGACGCCGGAGTGGGCCCGCGAGTGGCTCGCGGACCCGTTCACCCAGGACGCGCTGCTCGTCCAGCAGTGCATGGTTCGCGTACTCCTGGCGCTCCGCACGATGGCCGAGGCGCGGGCGGCCGAGCTGACGACGAAGCTCGGCTGACGATTCGGGGAGGGACCATGCACATCCACGAGCGGAACCGGGAGAAGAAGCGGCTCGGCACGCTGATGCTCAAGTCGCCGATGAAGGTCTACGCGGCGTTCGGCGAGCTGGGCAAGAAGGTCTACGCCGACGGGGCGCTGTCGAAGAAGCACAAGGAGTTGACGGCCCTGGCCGTGGCGGTGTCGCAGAACTGCTTCGACTGAATCGATCATCGCGTCGAGGAGGTCCTCGACCAGGGGGCGACGGATGCCGAAATCGCGGAGACGCTGGACATCGGGCTGCTGATGGGCGGCACGCTCGCCGCCAAGTCCGTCCGCCACGCGTTCTCGGTGCTCGAGCAGCTCAAGGCAGCCAAGGGGGACTGAGCATGGCGACGATTCCGGAGAACTACCGCGACCTCTTCACGAAGAAGACGTTTGCCCACCTGGCGACCGTCGGCGCCAACAACACGCCGCAGGTCACGCCGGTCTGGTGCGACTGGGATGGTACCTACGTGAGGATCAACACCGCGCGCGGGCGGGTGAAGGACCGGAACCTCAGGAAGAACCCGAGGGTCGCCCTCTCGATCCAGGACCCGGACAACCCCTACCGGTACATCCAGGTCCGTGGGCGCGTCGCCGAGATGACGGAGCAGGGGGCCGACGCGCACATCGATGCGCTCGCCAAGAAGTATCTCGGGAAGGACAAGTACCCGTACCGCCGCCCCGACGAGGTCCGCGTGACCGTGAAGATCCTCCCCGAGAAGGTTCAGACGCTGGGATGAGGGCACTCCCCGGCCCTCACGCATGATCCAGGTCGAGGACATCCAGAAGGCGTACGCGGGGCAGCAGCTCTTCGGCGCGCTGTCGTGGCGGATCGCCGACGGGGAGCGCATCGGCCTCGTGGGGCCGAACGGCGCGGGCAAGACGACCCTCTGCCGGCTCCTCGCGGGGCTCGAGGAGCCTGACAGCGGGCGCATCAGCCGCCCGCGCGAGACGACGGTCGGCTATCTGCCCCAGGAGGTGGCGGCGAGCCCGGCGGGCTCGGTCCTCACCGAGGCGCTCTCCGGCTTCGACGAGGTCTGGCGGGTCGAGCGCGAGATGGAGGAGGTTGCCGCGGCGCTCGGCCGGGCCCCGCACGGAGTCGAGAGCGACGCGCTGACGGCGCGCTACGGCGACCTCCAGCACCGGTTCGAGGCTCTCGGCGGCTACCGGCTCGAGACCGCGGCGAAGGCGATCCTGGGCGGCCTCGGGTTCCGCGTGAGCGACTTCGTCCGGCCACTCGCCGAATTCTCCGGGGGCTGGCGCATGCGCGCGGCCCTCGCGCGCCTGCTGCTCCTCCGCCCGTCGCTCCTGCTGCTCGACGAGCCGACGAACCACCTCGACATCGAGTCGCTCGAGTGGCTCGAGGGCTTCCTTGCCGACTACGCGGGTACCGTCGTGCTCGTCTCGCACGACCGCTACTTCTTGAACCGCATGGTGACCTCGATCGCCGACCTCGGCCCCTCGGGCGTCACCGTCTACCCGGGCACCTACGACGACTACCTGGTCGAGCGCGCGGCGCGCCGGGAGCTGCTCGAGGCCCAGGGGCGGAACCAGGCCAAGCGCATCGCGGAGATCGAGCGGTTCATCGAGCGGTTTCGTTACCAGGCGACCAAGGCCCGGCAGGTGCAGAGCCGCATCAAGATGCTCGAGCGCATCGAGCGCGTCGAGGTCGGACGCGAGGCGCGCGGGATCCGCTTCGCGTTTCCCGCGCCGCCGCGCACGGGCCGACGGGTCGCGGCGCTTCGGGCCGCGCGCAAGGCCTACGGCGACAACGTCGTCTACGCCGGCGTGACCTTCGAGGTCGAGCGCGGCGAGCGTGTGGCGCTCGTGGGGCCGAACGGCGCGGGCAAGTCGACGCTCCTTCGCCTGCTGGCGGGGGTGCTGCCACTGGACGGGGGAGAGCGCGCGCTCGGCGCCCACGTCGCCGTGCACTACTACGCCCAGCACCAGCTCGATGCGCTGACGCCCGCGCTCACGGTGCTCGAGGAGCTCGAGCGGGCGGCGCCGGAGCTCGGGCAGACGCGGCTCCGGACGATCCTGGGTGCGTTCCTCTTCTCGGGCGACACGGTGGACAAGAAGATCGCCGTGCTCTCGGGCGGGGAGAAGGCACGCGTGGCGCTCGCGAAGATGCTCGTCCGGCCGGCGGCGCTCCTGTGCATGGACGAGCCGACCAACCATCTCGACCTCGCGTCGCGCGAGGTGCTGGAGCAGGCGCTCGTGACGTTTCCGGGCACGATCGTCTTCATCTCGCACGACCGTTACTTCATCAACCGTCTGGCCTCGACGATCGTCGAGGTCGTTCGTGGGACCCTCACCCGCCACCTCGGCGACTACGACGACTACCTCAGCGCCAAGACGCGCGTGGCGGCCGACGCGGTCCCGGTGAGGGGGCAGGGGGAGCTCCTCCGCTCGAAACAACACTCGCTCGGAGCCCCCCCTGCCCCCTCACCCAACCGAGCCGACCGATCGACGCGAGCCTCCGGAACGCAGCCGAAGCGGCGCACGATGGCGAGAGAGGTGCGCGCGCTGCGGCAGCGCCTGGAGGAGGTGGAGACGCAGATTCACGGGCTCGAGACGCGGCTCCGGGAGATCGGCGCGGCGCTCGGCGATCCCGCGCTCTACGCCGACGGCGAGCGGGCGCGGGCCGTGACGGCCGAGCGCCGGCGCGCGGAGGAGCAGGTCGCCTGGCTCATGCACGAGTGGGAGGAGCTCTCGGCGGCGCTCGCGGCCCATGAGTGAGTTCTGGGCTCCGATCGACCCGAGCGCGCTGCGGCGTGAGCGCGCGAAGGCGCGCGAGCTCCGGGCGAGCCCATGGTGGAAGCGTCGAATCGCCGAGGGCGTTTGCCACTACTGCCGCCGCCGGGTCGGGCCGAGGAATCTCACGATGGATCACGTCGTCCCGATGGGCCGTGGTGGCCGGTCCACGCGCGGCAATGTCGTTCCCGCCTGCAAGGACTGCAACTCGAAAAAACAGTCGATGGTGCCGGTCGAGTGGCAGGCGTATCTCCGCTCGCTCGGCGCCGTCTCCGACGACTGACAGGGCGGTGTCTGAATCATTGGACGTTGACGCGTTCCGTCGGGCGCGCGTTCAATGGCATGGCTCGCGAGCACTCGAGTGACTGCCGTGAACGTGGAGATCGTGAACCCGAATCCCGAGGAGGAACGCGAATGATCCGTCGTAGCGCGCTCAGCGTCGTCCTGTTGATTGCCACAGTGAGCGTCGTGCCGTGGCCCGCGGAAGCGGCACAGCACCTCCGCACGGAGCCCCCGAATGCGGCCCAGACGGCTGGCGGTATGATCAACATCAACACGGCGGACGTCAAGGAGCTGATGCAGCTCGAGGGCGTCGGTCGGAGGGTGGCCGAGAAGATCGTCGAGTACCGTGAGCATCACGGTCTGTTCCAGAAGCCCGAGGAGATCCGGCGAGTGGAGGGAATCGGCAGCGGTCTCTGGGAGCGGAATCGCGCCCGCATCGTGGTCAAGTAGCGCCGGCCACAGTTTTTCTTTGGCGCCCTCGTGCCCCGGTGTAGGATGAGGGCAAATCGACCGGAACGTCACAGCGTTCCTTCAGCGTCCCCGCGGGCAATTCCGCCAGCGGCTGACGTGGTCGAGCCCCGGGCCGGGAGTCGGCATCCGGTTCTGGGTGGGTGGGAACCTGGGCCTGCGTGGCGCCCTTGCCGAGATAGGAGGTGATCCAGCCGATGTGTACCCCTACGGTGATCTGTGAGGTGGTTGCCTCCTAGGCAGGATCCACGCTAGGTCGAGGTGGAGCGCCTGGGAGCCCCAGGCACCACCGGCCCCGACGGTCCCGCTCTCACCAGCGGGGCGGCGCGACGCGCAGTGAGGAAGTCTCCACGCGCCGCAGCCTCCGTCGGGGCTTTTCATTTCCGGAGTCGCGCCTCCCGACCGCGGCCCGCCCTGGATCAGCCCGCGACGAGCGGGTGGCCCAGATGGCGCTCGATGGCGCGCAGGCGGTCCCCCTCTTCCGGGGCGGCAAAGCTGGACGCTACGCCGCTCGCCTCGGCCCGCGCCGTCCGTCCGATTCGGTGAATGTAGTCCTCCGGTGTCCCCGGCAGGTCGAAGTTCACGACGTGCGCGATCTCGGGCACGTCGATGCCGCGCGCCGCGATGTCCGTCGCGATGAGGACGCGATATCGGCCGCTCCGGAATCCGTCGAGCGCCTCGCGGCGCTCGGACATCGAGCGGTCCGCGTGCAGGCGCGCCGCGCGGTGGCCGGCCGCCGTGACGGCGCGCGCGACGCGATCGGCGCGGTGCTTCGTCCGGGTGAAGATCAGCGTGCGACCGCGCTCGGCGCCGAGGAGCTTGAGCAGGAGCGGGGTCTTCCGCTGCGCGTCTGCCCGATAGAGCCGCTGGGTGACCCCGGCGACGGGTCGGGCCACCAGGCCGACCTCGATCCGTTCGGGCCGGACGAGATGGCGCCGCACGAGCCGCTCGACCTCGGGCGGCATCGTCGCCGAAAAGCAGAGTGTCTGGCGGTCGAGGGGCGTGACTCGGAGGATGCGCTCGACCTGGGGTGCGAACCCCATGTCGAGCATGCGGTCGGCTTCGTCGAGCACGACGACGCGGATCGCGCCGAGGCTCGCCGTGCCGCGCTCGAGGTGGTCGGCCAGTCTGCCGGGAGTGGCGACGATGACGTCGGGGCGGTCGCGGAGGCCGGTGAGCTGGGGCCCCATCGACTCGCCCCCGATCAGGACGATCGTCCTGACGCCCTGCTTCCGGCCGAGCGTGTCGAAGGTCTCGGCGATCTGGAGCGCGAGCTCGCGCGTCGGCGCGAGCACGAGCGCGCGAGGGCCCGATCCTGTGCGCCCGAGCGCGCGTGCGCCGGCGCCGGTGAGCCTCTCGATCGTCGGGATCGCGAAGGCCGCCGTCTTGCCGGTACCCGTCTGGGCGCAGCCGATGAGGTCGGATCCGTCGAGGATCGGGGGAATCGCGCGGGCCTGGATCGGCGTGGGCGTCGAGTAGCCGGCGGCCGCGATCGCATCGAGCATGGCGGGCGTGAGCGGGAGGTCGGTGAATGAGGTGAATGAGCGGACCATGAGCATCTGAACCTTTCGGGTTGGCTGTGAGAAGTTGAACGCCCGGGCCCGTCAGCGGGCCCGGGCGGGAGCGAGCGCTGGGTTACTGAACCTTCCTGACGTTGGCTGCCTGAAGACCCTTCGGGCCGCGGGTGACTTCGAACTCCACCTTGTCACCTTCGGCGAGGCTCTTGAAGCCCTGGGACTGGATGGCGCTGTAGTGGACGAAAACGTCCTCTCCGCCCTCCTGCGTGATGAACCCGTAACCCTTTGCGTCGTTGAACCATTTGACCTGTCCTGTCGCCATACTTCGAACCTCTCCTTAAAGGGGGTCTTCAGGGCTCCCGCCGAGGCGGCGGGGTTGCCTTCCGGAATTGGAAGGCAAACAAAAACGCCGCGCGAACTGGGTCCGCGCGGCGTGTGTCTCGATCTCCACCAATCGTGTACTCAACTCCGTTTGTACCAGAACCGTGCCACAGCATCGCACGACGCCCTGGCCAAGTCAATCGAATTCTATGCGCCGGGTGATGGGGCGCGAGCCGTTTTTGGTGCCGAGCCAGCCCGGGATCGCCACCGAGAACCGCCCCGCCGTGCCTCCCGCGACGACAATGTGGATCTCCTCCGGGGAAGGAAACTTGGGAATCAGCTCGTCGAGAGCCGGGGGCGTCTTCCCGTACCGTAGGTTCGTGCCCTCGCCATGGTCGTCGTTCGGCACGAGCGCGCGGTAGGGCACACGTACGGTCTCGTAGAGGTGGCGCGCCAGACGCTCCCGGGTCCAGCCGTCGTCCGCGAACGTGCGCGCGTGCTCGGGCCCCACGACCAGCATCGTGTGCGAGTAGAGCGGGAAGTGCTTGCTGTTCCAGATGCCGACCATCGACCAGCCGAGCGAGCCCGCGAGCGCCTTCGCCGTGCGGCTCGCGTGGTCCGAGATGCCGTGCGGAGCCTCGCCGCCGAAGAGCGTGACCGTGCTCACCTCGGGGGCGACGCCGCGACTCATGTGGTAGGGCGGCCACGGGCTGGCTTCCTCGTTCTCCGCGATGCAGTAGGTGTAGCGCCCGGGATGGCCGAAGGTGGACATGGACGTCTCGCCCGGCCGGGCACCGCCGATGTTGATCATGAGCAGTCGGAGCGCGCGTCCGATCGTGGCGTTGGCGCGGTAGCCCGGGCCGAAGACGCCGAAGGCGCTGTTGAGGCCGATCCGGGAACGGATCGGGCCATTCACGACGATGAGAGGCGCGGCGAAGTGTGTCGAGGCCGACATGCCGTGCAGGTTGAACGCCGGGTCGCACGCGCACTCGGCCGCGGCGATCACGACGCAGAGGTACTCGGGCCGGCAGCCCGCCATCACCGCGTTAATCGCGGCCTTCTCGACCGTGAGGCGTCCGTAGTTCGGTGGCATCTCGCCGATGAGCTCGTCGGGGTGGCGGCGTGTCCCGGCGAGCATGCCTCCGACGCGCGCGCGCGTCGGAGGCACCACCGGCAGTCCGTCGGTCACGCCCTTGTCGAACCAGGTCTCGAACTCGTCGGTCGTCATCCGAGCGCCGGAAATGCTACCACGAGCCCCTCGCGGTACTCGGGCGTGGCTCGCCCCGGCGGCACCACGGCGTCTTCCGGGGGCGACGATGGTGACCATATGCCGACACGCCGGGTGCCATTGACGTCACAATTGACGTCACAACTGACGTCACAACGGGTGCCATCCTGGACGTCGGGAGGGGACGGCGTCCGAGCCGAGCTCCCCGCCGACTCGGCCTCTAACCGATCATGACCACGTGGTCTCGGCCCTGAGATACCGTCACCGCGGCGCGGGAACCCGCTGAAAACCCGGCAGTTTTTTCCGCGACTCTGCCTTCTCACCTGCAACGCGGCCGGCCAAAGCGCTCTAAGGTCCCGGAAAGACGGACTTTTCGTTTTCCTCTGGCACGGACTGTGCTACTGTGTCGCCTGGTTTCAACGAGTAGGCGTGACGACCTAATCCGAACATGGAGCGGTGATGTTCTACAACCTGCTGGCCGGAATGTTCTCGAACGACCTCGCCATCGACCTGGGCACGGCGAACACGCTCGTCTACGTGCGCGGCGAGGGCATCGTCCTCAACGAGCCGTCGATCGTCGCGATCCATCAGGCGGACCACTCGGTGCTCGCCGTCGGCCACGAAGCCAAGGCGATGCTCGGGCGCACACCGGGCAACATCGTCGCGATCCGGCCGCTGAAGGACGGCGTCATCGCCGACTTCGACGTGACCGAGAAGATGCTCCACTATTTCATTTCGAAGGTGCACCGGCGCCGGACCCTGGTGCGGCCGCGGATCGTCATCGGCGTGCCGTCGGGCATCACCCAGGTCGAGAAGCGCGCCGTCCGCGACTCCGCGATGCAGGCGGGCGCGCGCGAGGTGTACCTGATCGAGGAGCCGATGGCGGCGGCGATCGGCGCGGGTCTGCCGATCCAGGAGCCGGGCGGGAACATGATCGTGGACATCGGCGGTGGCACGACCGAGGTCGCGGTGATCTCGCTCTCCGGCATCGTGTACTCGAAGTCGGTGCGCATCGCCGGCGACGAGATGGACGAGGCGATCGTCCAGTACATTCGCAAGCACTACAATCTCCTCGTCGGTGAGCGGCGGGCCGAGGAGATCAAGGTCACGCTCGGTTCCGCCTACCCGATGGGCGGCGATCGGAGGACGATGGAGGTCAAGGGTCGCGACCTGATCGACGGCATCCCGAAGACCATCGTCATCACCGACGAGGAGATTCGCGAAGCGCTCCGCGAGCCCGTCATGACGATCGTCGAGACGGTGCGGACGTGTCTCGAGCGGACGCCGCCGGAGCTCGCGGCCGACATCGTCGACAAGGGCATCGTCATCACCGGCGGTGGCGCGCTGCTCCTCGGTCTCGATCACCTGTTGCGTCAGGAGACGAATCTCCCGGTGACCCAAGGGGAGGATCCGCTGTCGTGCGTCGCGCTGGGCACAGGGAAAGTGCTCGACGAGCTCGATCTGCTGAAGAAGGTGGCGATCCCCGCCTAGCGCGTCGCCGCGTTCGGTCGTCGGAGGGTTGCGGTGAAGATTCGGAAGTTCGCGCTGCTCGCCTCGGTGCTGGCCGTCTGTCTGTTGCTCCTCACGCTCCAGACCCGCGGCTACGGCGCCACCGCCCGCGACCTGCTGGCGCTGGTGACCACGCCGGTGCAGGCTGGGGTCTCCCGGGCGCACCGCGCGGCCTTCGGGGTGTGGGACACCTATCGTGACTGGAAGAACGTTCGCGCCGAGAACTACCGGCTGCGCGACGAGAACCAGCAGCTGCGCGTCGAGGCGCTCCGCGTGGGCGAGACCGAGGACGAGAACCGCCGCCTGCGCCACCTGCTGGCGCTCCAGCAGCGGCTGCCGCTCACGACGCTGTCCGGGGAGATCATCGCGCGCGATTGGGGGGGCTGGATCCGCGCGCTCACCGTGAACCGCGGGCGCGGCGACCACGTGCCCCGCCTCACGGCCGTGATCTCGCCGGACGGGCTGATCGGGCGGATCGTGGACGTGCGGCCCGGCGCCTCGATCATCCAGGTCCTCACCGACCCGGCCTCGACGGTCGGAGCCCACGTCGTGCGCACGCGGACGCCGGGTATCGTCGAGGGCGACGCGCGGGGCACGCTCCGCTTCAAATACATGGCGCGCGACGGCGCCGGGATCCAGGTCGGCGACGTCCTCGTCACGTCGGGCCAGGGCGGGCTGTTCCCGCGCGGCATCCCGATCGGGCGCGTCCGTGCGGTCGACGACCGCGGGCCCGCGCTCTTCTACTACGCCGCGCTCGAGCCGGCGGTGGACTTCGCGCGGGTCGACGAGGTACTGCTGGTGACCGGCGATACGCGGCACGACCTCGCCGCGCACTTCCCGACGGGCGGCTGATGCGTGCGCTGCTCGCGCTCACCGTGTTCGGCGGGGGCGTCGCCCATGCGACGCTCGCCCCGGCGCTCGGCATCCGCGGCGTGACCCCCGATCTCCCCCTCATCGTCGTCGCGCTCCTGGCGCTCCGTCAGGGCCCCGAGTTCGGGTGCGTGGCGGGCTTCGCCGCAGGGCTCCTCCAGGACGCGACCGGGGGCGGACTGATCGGGGTGCAGGCGCTCACGAAAGCCGTGATCGGTTTCGCGATGGGGGCCGCGGGGAGCCGGCTCTCGGTGACCCAGCCGCTCGTGCAGGTGCCCGGGCTCGTGCTCCTCACGGTCGCCGAGGGGCTGGTCCGGTTCGCGCTGCTGAAGGTCTTCCACTTCCCGGCGACCTTTGGCGATATGATCCTCTACGTCATCCTCCCGCAGGCGCTCTACAACGGCTTCCTGGGCGCCGCGCTCGTGGTGGCCCTCACGTGCTTCGAGTCCCTGCGCGCCCGGGCGTCCTGAGCCTCCGCTCGTGAGCCGCGTCTTCGGCCGCCACCGGATGCCAGGGCGCCGCGACGCCGTGCAGCAGCGCATCATGGCGATGGCCGTCCTGGTCACGGTGGCGTTCGTCGTCATCATCGGGCAGCTCTGGTACCTCCAGGTGCTGGAGGGCGGACGCTTCCTCGACGCCTCGGACCGGAACCGGATCCGCATCCGTCCGATCGCGGCGCCGCGCGGTGTCCTGTTCGACCGCAACGGCGCGCCGCTCGTCGACAACCGTCCGGCGTTCACGCTCTCGCTGATCCCCCGAGAACTCCCGCGCGACACGGAGAGCCGCGACGCGGTGCTGGGCCGCGTGGCCTCGCTCCTGCGGATCCCCTACCAGGAGCTCCTGGATGCGGTTGCGCGCGTGCAGACCGACTCGTTCCTGCCCGTTCGCGTGCGCCGCGGGCTCACGCTCCAGGACGTCGCGAAGGTCGAGGAGTGGAAGCTCGAGATCCCTGGCGTGATCACCGAGGTCGAGCCGCAGCGCGTGTATCCGACCAGCCGCTTCGCCGCACACCTGCTCGGGTACGTCCGCGAAGCGAGTGACGATCAGCTCAAACAGGGCCGGTACCGACGCGGCGAGATGGTCGGCCAGAGCGGTCTCGAGCGGCTGCTCGACGAGTATCTGCGCGGCCAGGACGGCGGCGAGCGGATCGAGGTCGACGCGATGGGCCGCCCCGTGCGCCTGATCCAGCAGAGCGAGCCGCGCGCGGGCGCGCAGGTGATCACCACGGTGGACCGTCGCATTCAGGAGGCCGCGGAACAGGCGATGGAGGGGCACGCGGGCGCGGTCGTCGTGATGGATCCGCGCAACGGTGACCTCCTGGCGATGGTCTCGACGCCCGCCTTCGACATCGACCGCTTCACGGAGACGATCGACCGGAGCGCGTGGCTTCGCGTGGTCCAGGACCCGCACTTCCCCCTGATGAACCGGGCGGTCCAGGGCCAGTACGCACCGGCCTCCATCCTCAAGATCCTCGTCGCGGCGGCCGGCCTGCAGGAGGGCTCGCTCACGCCGGGCGAGTCGACCAACTGCACCGGCGAGTTCCACCTCGGCGCCGCGACGTTCAAGGACTGGAAGGAGGGCGGCCACGGCGTGGTCGACCTCAAGCGCGCGATCGTGCAGTCGTGCAACATCTTCTTCTACCAGGCGGGCCTGAAGATCGGCGGCACGACCATCGTGCGCTACGCCCGCGCCTTCGGCTTTGGCGCGTCGACCGGGATCGAGCTCCAGGGCGAGAAGTTCGGCCTGGTGCCGCGGCCAACGCGCCGCACCTGGCCTCTGGGCGAGACGGTCAATCTGTCGATCGGCCAGGGCGCCGTGCTCGTCACGCCGACGCAAGTCGCGCGCTTCATGGCCGCGGTGGCGAACGGGGGCGTGCTCTGGCGCCCACGGATCGTGCAGCGAATCGAGCGGCCCGAGGGCGGCGTACTGTACAGCGACGCCGGGCAGGTCAACGGCCACGTGGAGCTCTCGCCGGTCGTGTGGGAGTTCCTGCGCCGGAGCTTGTGGGCGGCGGTGAACGACGGCACCGGGGCCGCGGCTCGCATTCCCGGGCTCGACATCGCTGGCAAGACCGGCACCGCGCAGCTCGTCGGGAAGTCGAAGGCCGCGCTCGGCCAGGACACGGCCTGGTTCGCCGCGTTCGCGCCGGTGAAGGACCCCGAGGTCGTCGTGGTCGTGCTCGTCGAACGCGGCGGCCGGGGCGGAGAGGTCGCCGCACCGATCGCGCGGAAGATCCTGAACGCGATCTTCTTCGAGAAGGTTGCGGCGATCGAGGTCCGCGGCTGATGCTGCACGTCGACCGCCGCCTGTTCCAGAACGTCGACTGGGCGCTGCTCGCGGCCGTCGGCGCGCTCGTGCTCATGAGCCTGATGACCCTCGCGACCCTCAGCGTGGGGCGCGCCGGGGCTGGGACCGCCGTGCGCCAGGCCGTGTGGTTCGGCGTCGGCGTGCTCGCGCTCGTCGCGGTCGCGAGCCTCGACTACCGGCGGGTCGTCCGGGCCGCGCCCGCCCTGTACCTCCTGGGGCTCGTCGGGCTGACGCTGGTCTACGCTTTTGGACGCTCGGTGTCGGGCGCGCGGCGATGGATCGTACTCGGCCCGCTGTCCGCCCAGCCGTCGGAGCTCTTCAAGGTCGCCTTTGTCCTCATGGCGGTGTGGATGATTACGTCCCGCTGGGCGCAGCCGGCGGGCCGGGCCACCCTCGCGATGACGCTGCCGATTGCCGCGGTGCCCTTCGTGCTGATCATCAAGCAGCCGGACCTGGGCACCGCGTTGCTGCTCTTCCCCGTGCTGATGGTCCTCCTGATCGGCGCCGGCCTCGGGTTTCGACTCCTGGGCGGCGCGCTCGCCGCCAGCCTCGCGGCGTTGCCCCTGGCGTGGCTCGTGCTGAAGGACTATCAACGCGAACGCATCCTGGTGTTCCTGGACCCGTTCCGCGATCCCCTCGGGAGCGCGTACAACGTGATCCAGGCGAAGATCGCGATTGGCTCGGGTCAGCTCCTGGGCAAGGGTGTGGCCGGCGCGACACAGAGCCGGCTCGCGTTCCTCCCGGAGCGTCATACGGATTTCGTCTTCGCCGTGTTCGCCGAGACGTGGGGGTTCGTCGGCTGTCTCGCGCTGCTCACGTGCTATCTCCTGCTCCTCCTCCGCGGATTCGACATCGCGGGCTCGTCGCGCGAGCCGGTCGGCCGGCTCGTGGCGCTCGGCGTGACGTCGCTGCTGGCGGCGCAGGTGGTGATCAACGTGGGCATGGTGACCGGGCTCCTGCCCGTCGTCGGGATCCCGCTGCCGCTCATGAGCTACGGCGGCTCCTCGATGCTCGCCTCCCTGGTGGCGATCGGGCTCCTCCTCTCGGTCCGGATGCGGCAGTTCCAATGAGACGCGGCGCCCGCGCGCTCTCGGCGCCGTTCGCCGCGTCAGCGAGGTGCTGCCGTGGGCAAACGGATCGTCGTCAACGCGGGCCTGACCGAAACGCGCGTCGGGGTTCAGGAGGGTAATCTCCTCACCGAGCTCTACCTCGAGCGCCACCGGCAGCGCTCGATCGTCGGGAGCGTCTACAAGGGCGTCGTGACGAACGTGCTGCCCGGCATGCAGGCGGCGTTCGTCGACATCGGGCTCCACAAGGATGCATTCCTGTACGCCGGCGACTACACGACCAACCTGGGCGACTACGCTCGCGCCATGCTCGCCGGCGAGGAGGAGGGCGACCCGGACGTCGACGTCGAGGAGGTCGAGGCGCGCCGGGAGGTGGCGCCCCCGATCGAGGACGTGCTGCGCAAGGGTCAGGCGGTCCTCGTGCAGGTGTCCAAGGAGTCGCTCGGCACGAAGGGCGCGCGCATCACCTCGTTCATCTCGCTGCCCGGGCGCTACCTGGTGTACATGCCCCAGGCCCGCCACATCGGCGTCTCGCGCCGAATCCGCGACGAGCGCGAGCGGGAGCGGCTCCGCGCGGCCCTCCGCGCCATCCCGCTTCCGCCGGGCGGGTTCATCCTACGAACGAACGCGGAAGGCAAGGGCGAGGCCGAGTTCGCGAACGACGTCGAGTTCCTGGGCCGCCTCTGGGCGCAGATCCAGGCGCGTTTCGAGTCGGCCGCGTCGGCCGCGGCGCTCCACGAGGAGGGGGATCTCACCTTCCGCGTCGTCCGCGACCTGCTCTCGCCCGACGTCGACGAGTTCGTCGTGGACTCAAAGGAGGGCTACGACAAGTGCCTCGGCTACGTCGAGACGCTGGTGCCGGCGCTGGCCGACCGGGTGCGGCTCCACGAGGACCGCGCGCCCGTGTTCGAGGCCTTCGGGATCGAGAAGGACATCGAGAAGGCCCTCCGGCGCCGCGTCTGGCTCAAGTCGGGGGGCTACATCGTCATCGACCACACCGAGGCGCTCGTGTCGATCGACGTGAACACGGGCAAGTACGTCGGCAAGCGTGACTTCGAGCAGACCGTGCTCAAGATCAACCTCGAGGCGGTGGGGGAGGTCGTGCGCCAGATCCGGCTGCGGGACCTCGGCGGAATCATCATCATCGACTTCATCGACATGGAGCGCGAGGAGCACCGCGGGCAGGTCTTCACCGCGCTCAGGCGCGCCCTCGCGGAGGACAAGGCGCGCACCAACGTGCTGCAGATTTCCGAGCTCGGGCTGGTCGAGATGACGCGCAAGCGCGTGCGCCAGGATCTCCGCGCGCTCCTCTCGATGCAGTGCCCCACCTGCCGGGGCAGCGGCGTCATCAAGGCCGAGGCGACGCTGGCCGAGGAGATCTTTCGCGCGGTCCGTGCGAAGGTCGGGGCCCCCGACGCGCCGCCCGGGCGTGAGGTCGTCGTGCGTGTGCATCCCGACGTCGCACGCTACCTCGAGAGCGACGGGTCTCAGGCGGTCGAGCGGCTCGGCGCGCTGATCGACCGCAAGGTCACGGTCCAGGCGATTCCCAACCAGCCCGACCGCGAGGCCTACGAGGTCCGGGTGCGCGCGGGCGGCGCCGGCGCCGTTCAGTGAAAGGCCGGCCGACGCCCACGTCTCCCTCGCGGATCAACCAGGGGAAGATCCTCGCGAACCTCCGCGTCGCGGCGCGGAAGGGTGACCGCACGGCGCTCTCGCTCGCGCTCGACCAAATGCGCACGCTTGCGCACTCGCCACGCTACTGGGAGCGGTACCTGACGCTGCTCTCGAACTCCCTCGCGCGGCTCGTCGATCTCCTCGTGATCAAGCAGGGCGACCGCATCGCCCACCAGAAGGGCTGGAAGCTTCCCAGGCCCGCGTCCACCGCCGGCGCCAGGCGAAAGAAGGAGCCCGTGAAGGCCCGGCGTCGCCCGCCCGGATCCGCCGCCGTCCAGCCGTCCCTGTTCGACCTCTGAGCGCCCGCCCGCGGCCTGCAGCGATTTGACGCGGTGGCCGCCGCGGAGGATACTACCCCCTGGGGGTATAGGTCGTGCTCAACGAGGAGACCAAGGCCAAGGTGCTGGGACGGCTCCGCCGAATCGAGGGGCAGGTGCAAGGACTCCAGCGGATGGTCGACAACGAGGCGTACTGCGTCGACATCCTGATGCAGGTCGCCGCCGTGCGGGGTGCCCTGGAGCAGGTCGAGAAGCTCCTGCTCGGACGCCACGTCGAGTCGTGCGTAGCCGACGCCATGCGCTCGGGCTCGAGGAGCGAGCGGCAGCAGAAGATCGGTGAGCTGCTCGACGTCTTTGCCCGTTTCAGGGCGAAGTGATGGAGCGGATCATCGCGCCCGTCCGCGGGATGCACTGCGCGGCGTGCGTCGGCCGGGTCGAGCGCGCGCTGACCGCCGTGGCGGGCGTGGAGTCCGCCTCGGTGAATCTCGCGACGGAGCAGGCGACGGTCGCCTTCGACCCCGCGCGGACGGACCTGGTCCGCCTTCGCGCCGCGGTCGCCGCCGCCGGGTACGAGCTGGCGGAGCCGCAGCGGGAGCCCCTGCCCGGCGGGGCGGTTGACCGTGAGCGCGCGGCGCGCGAGGCCGCCGAGCGCCGGGAGCGGCTGAAGTTCGTCGTCGGCGCGGTCCTGGCGGCACCGGTGCTCCTCGGCTCCATGGCGGACGTCTTGCCCTGGGTGCCGGCGCTGCTCCAGAACCCGTGGCTCCAGCTCGTGCTCACGACCCCCGTTCAGGTCTGGGTCGGGTGGCAATTCCATCGCGGCTTCGTCCACGACCTCCGCTACCGCACGGCCACCATGTCGACGCTCGTGTCGATTGGCACGAACGCAGCCTATCTCGGGAGCGTCGCCGTGACGCTCTGGCCCCACGCCTTCGTACGGCATGGCGCGATGACGTACTACGAGGTGAGCGCGGTGGTGATCACGCTGGTCGTCCTCGGCCGTTGGCTCGAGGCGCGTGCCCGTGGGCGCACCTCCGAGGCGATCCGGCGGCTGATGACGCTGGCGCCGCGCACCGCGCGGGTGATTCGCGACGGCGTGGAGAGCGACGTCTCCACGGCGGAGGTGCAGGTCGGCGACTTCGTCCGCATCCGGCCGGGCGAGCGCGTGCCGGTGGACGGGGTGGTCATCGAGGGTGCGTCCACGGTGGACGAGTCCATGCTGACGGGGGAGAGCCTCCCGGTCGAGAAGTCGCCCGAAGCCAAGGTCTTCGCGGGCACGGTCAACCGCACCGGCACCTTCGTCTTTCGCGCCGCGCGGGTCGGCAGCGAGACGACCCTGGCGCGGATCATCAAGCTCGTCGCCGACGCGCAGGGCTCCCGCGCGCCCATCCAGCGCCTGGCGGACCGGGTCGCGGCGGTCTTCGTGCCGATCGTGCTGGTGATCGCAGCGCTCACGTTCGTCGCGTGGTGGGTCGTCGGCCCCGAGCCCGCCGGCCTCCTGGCGCTCACCAACGCGGTCGCCGTCCTCGTGATCGCGTGCCCCTGCGCGATGGGACTCGCGACGCCGACCGCGATCATGGTCGGCACGGGTCGCGGCACCGAGTTCGGCGTTCTCATCAAGAGCGCGGCGGCACTCGAGCTGCTGCATCGGGTCGACACGATCGTGTTCGACAAGACCGGGACGCTCACGGTCGGCCGCCCCGTCGTCACCGACGTCATCCCGATCGCGCCAGCGACGGAGGACGAGATCCTGGCGCTCGCCGCCGCGGCCGAGCAGGCCTCCGAGCATCCGCTAGGCGAGGCGATCGTCGCGCGTGCGAAGGAGCGCGGGCTCGCGCTGCCGCCGATCGTCGAGTTCGCGACGGTGCCCGGGCAGGGGATCGACGCGATGACCACGGAGGGCCGCGTCCTCCTCGGCAACCGGACGCTGATGGCTGCGCGCGGGATCGACGTGGGGCCTCTCGCCGCGCGTGTCCGTGGGCTCGCCGCCGAGGGCAAGACGGCCGTCCACCTCGCCTTCGCCGGCCGGCTCCTCGGCGTGATCGCCGTCGCCGACGTGCTGAAGCCCAACGCGCCGCGCGCCGTCGCGGCGCTCAAGCAGCTCGGCGTGAGCGTCGCGATGCTCACGGGTGACGACCGCGTGACGGCCGAGGCGATCGCGCGCCAGGCGGGCGTCGACCGTGTGCTCGCCGAGGTGCTTCCCGAGGACAAGGCGCGCGAGATCACGACCCTGCGGGCGGAAGGGCGCCGCGTCGCGATGGTCGGCGACGGGATCAACGACGCCCCCGCGCTCGCCCAGGCCGAGGTCGGCATCGCCATGGGTTCGGGCAGCGACGTCGCGATCGACGCCGCGGACGTCACGCTCATGCGCGGTGACCTCGACGGGGTCGTCGCAGCGATCGAGCTCTCGCGGCGGACGATCCGCGTGATTCGAGAAAACCTCGTCTGGGCGTTCGGCTACAACACGGTCCTGATCCCGGTCGCGGCTGGCGCGCTCTATCCGGTCTGGGGCGTCCAGCTCTCGCCGATCCTGGCCGGCGCCGCGATGGCGTTCTCGTCCCTGTCGGTCGTCACGAACAGTCTCAGGCTCAAGCGCTGGAGGCCACAGCATGGCGGTTGATCCGGTCTGCAAGATGAGTGTGGAGCCCGCGAAGGCGGCGGCGCAGTCGACGTACAAGGGGCGGACCTATTACTTCTGCGCCGTGGGCTGCAAGCAGAAGTTCGACAGGGAGCCGGAAAAGTACGTCGGCGAGCCGCAGCCGTAGGCGAGGCGAGTCGATGACCTGGTCCGAGCCGGCCGTCCTGCACGGCCGCGCCTGCTACGAGCGCGTCACGGAGGGGTGGGTGGACAACACCCACGCGGACGCGTTCACGCACACCGTGAGCCTCTCGGACGACGACCGCGCCGTCGAGGTCGCGGTGGTCGCGCTGCCGTCGCCGACGTACGAGATCCGCGAGGCCCGCTGCCGTGCGCTGAGGGGCGCCGTCGCGCCCGCGGTCGTCGAGGGCGTCGCGACGCTCGCCGGCACGCCGATGGTGGCTGGCCTCACGCGGCGCGTGGCCGAGGCGACCGGCGCGGGCGAGGGCGCCGGGCTCGTGCTGGACGCGGTCATCGAGATCGCGCGGCTCGCCCGCCAGGTGGCGAAGCTCCCCCGCGCGCGCGCGGCGCGGGCCGCGGGCGGCAACGCCTGGGAATGCTGGCAGCTCGACACGACGGGCTGGATCGACCTGCCCGACTCCTGCTTCACCTATAGCGACGCGGGCCGGGCGCTCTTCGGAATCCGCACCGTGACGACGCCCATGCAGCCCGACCTCTACAGCCCTCGCCCGGACCAGCGGCGCGTCTTCGAGCGCCGGAAGGTCGCGCGGCTCGAGCGCGTCGACGGCCGACTGCGGCTGTTCCACTCGATGCACGACAACGTCCACGGCTTCGAGGTCACCTACGAGATCGACCTCGCGAGCGGCACGATCGTCCGCGCCGAGCACGTGACGCCGCGACTCCCGTACATGGGCATCTGTACGGAGCCGCAGCGCAAGATCTCGACGATGCTGGGCGAGACGATGGACGAGACGCTGCGCAAGCGCGTCCAGGCGCACCTCGGCGGGCCGACCGGCTGCGCCCAGCTCTACGACCTCACCGCCGACCTCCTGAGGCTCCTGGCCTAACCGGGGCGAGGCGCGCCGGGTGAGCGGCGTGGCTCGAGGTAGGTGTCGAGGGAGAGCTCGGGCGTGAAGGTCTCGAGCCCGACGCTCTCGGGCGCGCGCCCGGCGAAGGCTGCGCGCGGCGCCAGCCCGACGAGCTCGCTCCGGCTCACCCCTGTGCGGTGCCGGCGTGCCTCGTCCACGACGCAATCGAAGACGAGTGGGATCGGCGTCCGCCGGTAGTCGAGGAGGTTCAGCGAGACTTGCGCGATCCCACGGCTCGCGAGCCGCACGCCCATCGCCTGGACCGCCGGGAGGCCGCCCGACGACTCGCGGACCGCGCGCGCGATCTCGCGTGCGATGGTCGCGTCGTCCGTGGCCAACCACACGTTGAAGGCCACGAGCACGTCGCGGGCGCCGACGAGCACGGCGCCCGAGCGCGCGTCGAACCGCGGCGGCCCGTCGTCGGGCGCGCCGTCCAGCGCGGCCAGGCGCGCGGGCAGTCCCTCGTACTCGCCGCGGCGGAGTGACCGCGGCGTCTCGCGTCCCGGACGCGTGGCGGCCCGGCCGTAGTAGTAGACCGGGAGCGCGTGGCGCTCGGCGATCGCGCGCCCCGCGCGCCGCGCCAGGGCGACGGTCTGCTCGAGGGTGACTCCGGCGAGCGGGACGAACGGGAGCACGTCGAGGGCGCCGACGCGCGGATGGATCCCGCGGTGCTGGCGCATGTCGATCAGCGCGACGACCCGCGCGGCCAGGGCGAGCGCGGCGGCCTCGACGGCCTCGGGCGCGCCCAGGAACGTGACGACCGAGCGATGGTGGTCGGGGTCGGCGTGAACGTTCGCGAGCGTGACGCCGGGGACGGCGCGGACGGTCGCCGCGAGCAGGTCGACGCGGGCGCGGTCGCGGCCCTCGCTCACGTTCGGGACGCACTCGACGACGGCTGCGGGCGGTCCCGCGGCGGCAGCGCCCGGCATGCGGTGTATACTACTCGGCGGCATGCAGTTCCTGCCAATCGGCAAGCTCGGTGCCGAGACGCTGCAGGCGATCTTCGACAAGCACCCGCTCCGGGATCCCCGCGTCGTCGTCGGTCCGAAAGTCGGTGAAGACGCGGCGGTCATCGACGTGGGCGACCGCTATCTCGTGGCGACGACGGATCCGATCACCTTCGCCACCGACGAGATCGGCTGGTACGCGCTCCACGTCAACGCCAACGACATCGCCGTGCGCGGCGCCCGCCCGCGCTGGTTCCTCGCGACGCTCCTGCTGCCCCCCGGCGCCACCACCGAGGCGGGTGTCGGGTCGCTCTTCGAGCAGCTCCACGCCGCATGCGACGAGCTCGACGTGGCGCTCGTCGGCGGCCACACGGAGATCACGCACGGCCTCGACCGCCCGATCGTCGTCGGCGCGATGCTCGGCGAGGTCGCGAAGGACCGGCTCGTGACGACGGGGGGCGCGCGCGTCGGCGACGCGGTGGTGCTCACCAAGGGCGTGCCGCTCGAGGGCGCGGCGATCATCGCGCGCGAGAAGGAGGCCGAGCTCCGCGCGCGCGGGGTGGCGCCGGCGACCATCCGGAGAGCCAGGAACTTCCTCAGGGCGCCCGGGCTCAGCGTGCTCCCAGAGGTCGAGATCGCGTGCGAGCTGGCCCCGGTCCACGCCATGCACGATCCCACGGAGGGCGGGGTGGCGACGGCGCTCGTCGAGCTGGCCAACGCCGCGGGCGTCGGGCTCCGGATCGACCGGGACCGGATCATGGTGCTGCCCGAGGGCCGGGCGCTCTGCGAGGCGTTTGGTCTCGATCCGCTCGGCACGATCGCGTCGGGGGCGCTCCTCATGACCCTCGCGCCCGGCGACGCGTCCACCGTCATCCACGCGCTCGCGCGCGAGGACATCGACGGTCACTTCATCGGCCAGGTCGTGGAGCGCGCCGAGGGCCTCACGCTGGTGAGCGGCAGCCGGCGCGAGCCGCTGACCGCCTTCGCCCAGGACGAGATCTCGAAGCTCTTCACGGGAGTCTGAGATTATGCCGCAGATCGGGTACGCGCATCGGCCGGTCGCGCTCGGGACCCGGGGCATGGTCGCCGCCGCGCATCCGCTCGCGACGCTCGCGGGCATCGAGACGCTGAAGTCGGGCGGGACGGCCGCCGACGCGGCCGTCGCCGTCAACGGCGTGCTCGCGGTGACGCAGCCCAACAGCTGCGGGCTCGGGGGCGACCTCTTCTGCCTCTACTACGAGGCGGCGACGGGCCGCGTGCATTTCCTGAACGGCAGTGGCCGCTCGGGCGCGCGCGCGAGTCTCGACGAACTCGCCCGCCGGGGATGGAGCCGCCTGCCGGTGATCGGCCCGCCCACGGTCAGCGTGCCGGGCTGCGTCCGCGGGTGGGCGATGCTCCTCGAGCGCTTCGGCACGCGACCGCTCGGCGAGCTGCTGCGACCCGCGATCAGCGCCGCCGATGGCTTCTCGATCTCCTCGCTCGTGAGCCAGGCGATCGACGAGTACGCGTCCGTGACGCCGGATCCCGAGTGGCACCGGGTCTTCACCCCGGGGGGCCGCGCGCCGGCGCTCGGCGAGCGCTTCGCCCAGCCCGACCTCGCTCGCACGCTCCGCGACCTCACCGTGGACGGGCCCGCCCTCTTCTACACGGGGCGCGTCGGCCAGGCGATCGCGCGGCGGCTCGAGGCCGATGGGTTCCTCACGGCGGAGGACCTCGCCACGCACACCGGCGAATGGGGCGAGCCGATCGCGACGACCTATCGCTCCACCCGTGTCTTCGAGACGCCGCCACCGACCCAGGGGCTCGCGGCGCTGCTCACCCTGAACCTGCTGGAGGACACTCCGCTTCCGAGGCTCAGGGTCCACTCGGTCGAGCACCTCCACCTGCTCCTCGAGATGGTGAAGCTCGCCTACGCCGACCGCGACCGGTGGATCGGCGACCCGGCCCACGCGCGCCTGCCCGTGGAGGCGCTGCTCTCGAAGGCGTACGCCGCGCGCCGGCGCACGCAGTTCGACCCGGAGAAGGCGCAGTCGTTTGCGTTCGGCGACCCCGAGGGGGACACGACGGGATTCGTCGTCGCCGACCCGGCCGGCAACGTCATCAGCGTGATCCAGAGCCTCTTCAACGGGTTCGGCGCCGGCGTCGTCGTGCCGGGCACGGGCGTGACGCTCCAGAATCGTGGCCGGCACTTCAACCTCGACCCGGCGCACCCCGCCGTGCTGGCGCCGCGCAAACGCCCCTTCCACACGCTCATCGCGGCCATCGCCACGCGGGACGACCGGCCCGTGCTGGCGTTTGCGACGATGGGCGGCAACGGCCAGGCGATGTTCCACGCGCAGGTGCTCACCAACGTCTTCGACTACGGCATGGACATCCAGGAAGCGATCGAACGACCGCGTTTCCTCATCGGCGCGTTCCTGCCCGACGAGCCGGCGGACACGACCCACATCGAGGCGCGCGTCCCCGCCCGCGTCGTCGCCGCACTCGCGCGGCGGGGACACCACGTGAAGAGGGCGCCCGAGTTCTTCACCCGGGTCGGTCACGCCCACGGGATCGTCCTGCGCGACGGCACGCTCATGGGCGGCGCCGATCCGCGCGGCGACGGCGTGGCGCTGGGGTTCTAGCCGTGCGGGGCGCCGCCGCGGGCCTGCTGGTACTGCTGGCGCTCGCCGCGCGCCCGACCGGGGCGGCCGACTGGGGCCTGATCACGCCGGGCACGACCACCCTGGAGGCGGTGCGCGCCCGATACGGGCAGCCGACGAAAACCACGCCGAAGAAGGTCGACGACTACGACACGGTGGAGTGGGTCTACGAGGGCGTGCAGGCGCCCGTGGGCACGTACCGGATGACCGTGGAGTTCGGGCTCCTCACCGCAGACGGTTACAAGAAGGACGTCGTCCGCGACTTCCGGCTCGACCCGAAGCCCGGCTCGTTCAACAAAAAGCTCATCCTCGACGGCTGGGGCGACCCGTCCAGGGTCGGCAAGGACGGCGACTTGGAGGTCTTCCTCTACCAGGAGGGGCTGCTCGTCTACTTCGACAAGGAAGGCTGGGACGTCCAGACGATGGTCTTCACGGTGCCCCAGCCGACGCCGGCGGTGCCTCAGCGGTGAAGGACGAAGATCTGGGCGGGGTCGACCTCCGGGCGTAGCTCCACATAGCCGCGCGGGCCCCGCCACTCGAACGCGCGGTCGCTCAGGAGCTCGTGCATCCGGTAGGGCTGGTGTGGGGCGATGCCGAGCTCGGCGATCGGGACGTCTACCATAGACGCCTGCGGCGCGAACGGGTCCAGGCTCGCTGCGACGAAGACGACGTTGTCCCGCTCCCGGGTCGTCTTGCCGTAGAAGAGGACCCGCGGGTTGTCGGCGTGGTAGAAGCGCAGATTCGTGTAGAGGTGGAGGGCGCGGTTCTCTCGGCGGATCCGATTGACGCGGGACACGAAGTCCACGAGGTTGCCGGGAGCCTTCCAGTCGCGCCGCTTGAGCTCGTACTTCTCCGAGTCGAGATACTCCTCCGATCCGGGCGCCGCGGGCGGGTTCTCGCAGAGCTCGTATCCCGAGTAGATGCCGTAGAGCGAGGACAAGGTCGCCGCGAGCACGAGACGCAGCTTGAACGCGGGCCGGCCGCCCTGCTGCAGCGTCGCGTGGAGGATGTCGGGGGTGTTGGGCCAGAGGTGGCCCCGAAAGTAGTCGGCCACCGGCGGTGTCGTGATCTCCGTAAGGTAGTCGATCAGCTCCTGCTTCTCATTGCGCCACGTGAAGTAGGTGTACGACTGCGTGAACCCCGCCTTGGCGAGCGCCTTCATCATCTTGGGCCGCGTGAACGCTTCGGAGAGAAAGATGACGTCCGGGTGGGCCCCCTGGATCTCACGGATGAGCCAGGCCCAGAACTTCACCGGCTTGGTGTGGGGATTGTCGACGCGGAACGTGACGACGCCGTGGGCGACCCAGAACTGGAGGACCCGCCGCATCTCCTGCCAGAGCGGTACCGGGTCCGGGCAGAGGAAATTGAGCGGATAGACGTCCTGATATTTCTTGGGCGGGTTCTCCGCATACTTGATCGTGCCGTCGGGACGGTGGAAGAACCACTCCGGGTGCTCGGTGACCCAGGGATGGTCCGGCGAGCACTGGATCGCGAAGTCGAGCGCCACCTCGAGCCCGAGGCTCCGCGCGCGCTCGACGAACCGGTCGAAGTCGTCGAGGGTGCCGAGCTCTGGGTGGACGGCCGTGTGACCGCCCTCCGTGCTCCCGATCGCCCAGGGGCTGCCCGGGTCGGCGGGCTCCACCGTGAGCGTGTTGTTCTTTCCCTTGCGGTTCGTGCGCCCGATCGGGTGGATGGGCGGCAGGTAGACGACGTCGAAGCCCATCGCCGCCGCGCGCTCGAGCTGCGTCTCCGCGTCCTTGAACGTTCCGCTCGAGCGCGGGAAGAACTCGTACCACGCGGCGAAGCGCGCACGCTCGCGGTCGGCGACCACCTCGAACTCCCGCTCGCACCAGGTCGCGTCGGTGTGGTCGAGGTGGCGTTCCATGAGCCGCACGAGCGGCTCCCCACCGGCGGCGGCGACGGCGTCGGCGGGGGCGGGCGCTCGTTCGATCCGTCGTGCCGCCTCGGTGAGGGCGCGCGCGTCCTCGTCCCCGGCGCGCGCGGCCGTCGCGCGGATCAGCATGAGCCCCTCGGCGAGCTCGGTCGTGAGATCCTGCCCCGCCGCGTGGCGCTTGGCGAGGTCGGCGAGCCAGGAGCGATACGGATCGGCGAGCGCCTCGATGGTGAAGACCCACCGCCCGACGGCGTCGAGCCGCAGGGCGCCGGCCCAGCGATCGTTGTCGACATGGCGCATCGGGACCTCGCGCCACGTGCGTTCGGCGGCGGGCCGGTACTTCAAGTAGGCGACGAGCACGTCGTGGCCTTCCTTGAAGATGTCGGCCGTCACCTCGAGGACGGCGCCCACCTCGCGCTTCACGGGATACCGGCCGCCCTCCACGGCGGGGGCAACGGCCTCGATCACGACCGTGCGGCGCGGATGGACGATCGCACCCACGTGGGGCCCCCTCACGCGGGCAGCGCGAAGCCGAGCGCCGCGGCGAGCGGCTGCAGCACGGCGCGCCCCTCGGGCCGGGCGCCCCAGAGCTCGTAGAACTGGTTCTGCGTGGCCCAGTGCCCGTACCGGAGCGCGAGCGCACGCGCGTCCTGGATGAGCGCGACGGCCGCGCCGATGCGCTCGGCCGTGGGCGCCTCCGCCACCCGCTCGAGCGCGCGCCGCACGGCGCGGTGCATCGTGGCGCGCACGGGCGCCAGATCGAGCTCGACGCCGAGCGTCTTCGCCTCGGCCGCAATCCCGAAGACGCGCTCCGGGATGGCGTCGAGGGCGTCGAGGCGCTCGAGCTCGTCGCGCGCCTGCCGCTCGAGCACGTGCCGCGCGACCAGCCGGAGCGCCTCCGGGATCGGCACGTCCACCTGGCGGAGATAGTGGACGAGCTTTCGGTTCTCCTCCCAGATGCGCCGGTACGTTTCGTCGTGCGGGTCGAGCACCGCGCGGATGAGGCTCGCGAGCACGCGCCGGCGCTCGTCGAGGAACAGGTGGGCGAGCGCAAAGGGCTCGCCCGGGAAGTGTTCGTCCATGCCGCGGACGACGTCCGCGACGCTCCCCTGCGCCCAGCGGCGCAGGAGGTCCGCGCGCAGCGCGTCGTACGTCGCCTCGTCTTCCCACGCGCGGGTCCCGCACGCGAAATCGTGGCTCCCGTAGTGGACGAGGGCGTACATCATCTCGCGCGTTTCGCCGGTCGCCAGCGCGCTCACGCGGACGCGGGCGATGCGGAGCGCGGTGTCGTCGGAAGCCTCACGCGATTCGTCGAGGCGCGCGACCCGGTAGGTGTAGATGCGCGCCTCGGCCGGGTGGTCGTCGAAGAGCCCGGTGATCGCGTAGTGGGCGATGACGCGACGGAGATCCACCGCGGTCGGGCGGATGAGCCGGCGGTAGACCTCGCCGCCGTCGGAGAGCGCCGGGATGTTGCTCGGGGCCGACTCGAGGCGGCGGACCAACTCCGGCTCGAGCCGGCCACCGCCGAGGTCGCCGAGATACTGGAGGGCGATCCCGGCGTAGCGGAGGATCTGCACCGGCTCGAGCCCGCTGATCTCGTCGAAGAACCAGCCGCACGAGGTGTACATGAGCAGCCGGTGACGCGCGAGCTCGAGGAGTCGCCGGATCTCGACACGAGCGGCCGCGTCCAGCGGCGTGCGCTGGTGTGCCGCGAAGAACGCGTCGAGCCGCGCCGGGCTCGGGTCGAGGAGCACCTCGATGTAGGTGTCGCGCGCGGCCCACGGATCCTTGAGGTGGGCTCCGGCACGCGCCTCGAAGAACGGGTCGATCTGGTCGCGCAGCCAGTCCAGCGCCTCCCGCAGGGGCGCGCGCCACCGTTGCTGCCAGTCGCTCCGGGTCCGGCAGCCGCAGTCGGCCCGCCAGCGCTCGACGCCGTGGGCGCAGCTCCACGAGGTGCGCTCGTGGATCTCCACCTCGTCGGTCGGCGGGTGCGCGGCGAGGAAGGCACCGTAGTTGGTGAGCGCGGCCGACCCGTCCGTCTCGATCTGGCGCACCGCCGCCGCGAGGGCCATCTCGCCGAAGCGGCGGTGGTGGCCGTACGACTCGCCGTCGGTCGCGCAGTGGACGAGCTGCGGCCGGTCGGGCGTGTCGGCGAACGCCGCATAGAGCCACGCGACGAGGTGCTCGCTACGCTCGAGGAGGTTCTCAAAGGCGATCCCCCGCGCGATCGGCGCGTGGTAGAAGAAGAGCGCGAGCTCGAGCCCGCGCGGGCCGCGCCAGCGATAGGCGCGGCTCGTGTCCACGCGATCGTTGACCTCGTCCCACGCCGGGGCGCCGAGCGGCCGCACGCGCCACGCCTGGTGCGGTGCCAAGATCGTGAACCGGAGGCCGGCCTCGGCGAGCACCTCGAGGGTCTCGTTGTCGACGGCCGTCTCCGGAAGCCAGCAGCCCTCGGGCTCGCGGCCGAAACGCGCGCGGAAGTCCTCCACGCCCCACCGGACCTGCGTCACCTTGTCGCGCCGGAGTGCCAGCGGCATGATCATGTGGTTGTAGACCTGCGCGATCGCGTTGCCGTGGCCGCCGCGCGCGGTCACGCTCGCGCGGTCCGCCGCGACGATCTTGGCGCCGACGTCGGGGCGGTGGCGGTCGAGCCACGCGAGGAGCGTGGGGCCCGCGTTGAACGAGATCTTCTCGAAGTTGTTGACGATGTCGAGGATGCGGTTCTGCTCGTCCACGCGACGCGCCGCGGTGTTCGGCGCATAGCATTCCGCGGTCACCCGCTCGTTCCAGTCGTGGAACGGCGCCGCCCCATCCTGCACCTCGACGGATTCGAGCCAGGGGTTCTCGCGGGGCGGCTGGTAGAAGTGGCCGTGAATGACGATCGAGCGGGTCAAAATTCTTCGGCGCCCCTCAAGAACTCGCGACGGCCGCCGCGCGGCACCACGACGAGCCCGGAGCGGTCGACGTAAAACCGCCGCCGGTCCTGCGCGGGATCGATACCGATCTCGGTGTCCGCGGGGATGATGTTGAAGCGGTCGATGATCGCGCGCCGGAGCCGGGCGCCCTTGCCCACCGTCGTGTGGTCCATGACGATCGAGTCCTCGATGACGGCGCCCTCGTTCACCCACACGCTCCGGCCGAGGATCGAGTTGCGGATCGTGGCGCGCTTGACGAGCGACGCCTCGCCGATCTGGGCGTTGTCGACGTCCCCGCCGATGAACCGCGCGGCCGGGCCGGGATGATGCTCGCTCCGGATCGGCCAGGAGCGGTTGTCGAGATCGAAGCGCGGCGACTCGCCGAGGAGGTCCATGTGGGCCTCCCAGTAGCCCTCGATCGTGCCGACGTCGCGCCAGTACGCGGGCTCCTCGTAGGGCTTCACCCCCGGCACCTCGTTCGTCTGGAAGTCGTAGGCGTAGACGCGCCCGCCGGCCACCAGCTCCGGGATGATCGAGCGGCCGAAGTCGTGGTCCGTGGACCGCCGCGCGTCGGCGAGGAGGGCGTCGGTGAGCGCCTGGCGCGAAAAGAGATAGTTGCCCATCGAGACGAGGGCGGAGGCCGGGGTGTCTGGCATGGGGGCCGGCGCCTGAGGCTTCTCCGCGAACTCGGCGACGCACCCCCGCCGATCCACGCGCAGCACGCCGAAGGAGGACGCGCGCTCGACGGGCACGGGGCGTGTGGCGATCGTGACGTCGGCGCCGGCCGCCTGGTGGAAGCCGAGCATCTGGGCCACGTCCATCCGGTAGATGTGGTCCGAGCCGAAGATCGCGATCACGTCGGCGTTGAAGTCGTCGATCAGGTTCAGGTTCTGGAGCACGGCGTCGGCGGTGCCCCGGTACCAGCCCGACCCGAAGCGCATCTGCGGCGGGACGACCGTGACGAAGAAGTCGGGCAGCTGCCCGCTCGTCCGCCACGCGACGCGCAGGTGCTCGATGAGCGACTGCGATTTGTACTGGACGAGGACGTAGATCGACGGGAGCTCGGAGTTCATGAAGTTCGACAGCACGAAATCGACGAGCCGGAACCGCCCGCCGAACGGCACCGCCGACTTGGAGCGCTCGCGGGTGAGCGGCTGGAGCCGCTCGCCCTTGCCGCCGGCCATGATCATCGCGAGGACCCGGGCCCGCCGCGGCATCGCGCTCAGCCCTCCCCGGGCGGGCCCATGCCCCACGCCGGCTCGAGGTCGGGGAAGCAGAAGTCCTCGCGCTCGAGCCGGCGCAGCGAGTTCGCGTCGTCGGGGGAGAGCGGCTCGCCCGAGGCGAGCCCGCGCGCCATCTCGGAGAGGCGTTTGAACTCCGCGTAGTGCTCGGCCACGCGGCGCTCGGCGTAGTCGCGCGCGGTGCCGGTCGTGATCAGGAACTGCCAGTCGGACGCCTGGAGCAGCAAGAGCTCGCGCGTCGCCTGCGCGAGCGCGCGGGCGAGGTCATTCTTGGCCGCACGTGTCGCGGCGAGGTGCGCCGCCCACTCGGCCTCGGCGCTGTACACGCGGTCCCAGGTCCACTCGGTGTCGCGGTTGAGCCAGACTCGGTGGTCCCCTCCCTCCCCCCAGCTGCCCTCGGGCAAGGCGAGCGTCGCCCGCGGCTCCACCGCCGCCAGCGCCTCGCCGAGCGTCGCCGGCGTCACGGCGGCGCCGCGCGCCATCTCGCGGGCGACCTGCTCGAGCCAGAGCGGGCCCTCGAACCACCAGTGGCCGAAGAGCTCGGCGTCGTAGGGCGAGCAGACGACGGCCGGCCCGGCGGCGCCGGCCGTGGCGAGCGTGGACGTCACGAGCTCGACGAAGTGGCGGGCCTGGAGGCCCACCTTCTGCGCGGCGAGCGCGGGGTCGTAGGCGATCTTGCGGCCGAGGTCGCCGGAGCTGTCCGTGATGCGCCAGAAGCGCAGCCCGCCGGGGAAGTGCTTCTTGTGGAACTCGAGGTACGCGTAGTCCCCCGGATAGCCGTGCTCGCGGCTCCAGACCTGGAGGGTGGTCTTCGGGTCGCGGAAGAAGGCGATCGCCGCCCCGGTGCCGCCACGCGACGCGACGCGATAGGGCGCGTAGGGTGAGCGCGCCTCGGTGCTGGGCACCGACGAGGCGGGCTCGTCGCGCCTCGCCTTGAGCGGCACGAAGTCGCGGTAGAGGAAGACGGGCGCGCCGGCCGACACGAGGTGCGCGTCCGCGACGAAGTACTCGAGCCCGTGCCCGGCGAGCAACTCCTCGATGCCGGCCCGGACCCACCGAACGCGGCCGCTGTCGCGCCCGGTCGGCGGCGTCCACTCGTAGCGCGGGCGATACGCACACTCGGGCAGCCAGATGCCGCGCGGCGCCTGGCCGAAGTGGCGACGGTGTGTTTCGACGGCGGTCCGGAGCTGCAGGTGGATGGACTCGTCGCGGCCGAGGAGGGGGAGGTAGCCGTGGGTCGCCGCGCAGGTGATCATCTCGACGTGGCCGCCGCGCTGGAGCTCGGCGAAGGTGCCGGGGATGTCGCCGCCGATCCGCCGATGCATCTCCCACATGCGCTCGTAGAACTCTTCCCAAAAGGACGTGAGCCGCACGATCTCCTTGTTCCCGCCGGCCTCGAAGTGTGCGCGCGATTCCACACAGGCGCGCCGAACGTTCTCGTAGTAAAAAGAGAGTTCCTTTTGAAACTCCGGCGAGGCGAGCTGCTCCGACAGGATCGGAGAGAGGTTGATCGTCCACTTGGGCGAGATGCCGTCGGCGACGAGGCGGTGGGCCGTCTCGAGCAGCGGGAGATAGCACTCGAACGCGGCCTCGCAGAGCCAGTCGCTGCCGTGAGGCCACCGTCCGTGATTGAGCACCATCGGGAGGTGGGTGTGCAAGACCAGGGCGAAGGCCGAGCCCATAGGTGGTTAATTGGAGCGTATGAACGTGCTGGGCGCAAGCGTTCTTGAAGATACGGTCACCTTCGCCGTCTGGGCGCCCCGGTGTCGGTCGGTGGACGTGGCGGTCGAGGGCCGGCGCCCCCAGTCGATGACGCGGGGGGCGGACGACGTCTTCACCCTGACCCTGACGGACGTGGCGCCGGGCACGCGGTACAGGTACCGGCTGGACGGCGAGCAGCACCGTCCCGACCCGACCGCGCGCTGGCAGCCAGAGGGCGTGCACGGAGCCTCGGCCGTGGTGGACCCCCAGCGCTTCCTCTGGACCGATGCAGACTTCCGCGGCCACGCGCCCGGTGATCTGGTCATCTATCAGCTGCACGTGGGCACGTTCACGGCGGCCGGAACGTTCGAGGCCGTCATCCAGCATCTTCCCGCGCTCGTCGACCTGGGGGTGACCGCCGTCCAGCTCATGCCCGTCGCGGAGTTCCCGGGCTCGCGCAACTGGGGTTACGACGGCGTCCATCTCTACGCGCCCCAATCCACCTATGGAGGCCCGCGCGGGCTGCGCCGTCTGGTCGACGCGTGTCACGCGGCCGCGCTCTCGGTCCTCCTCGACGTCGTCTACAATCACTTCGGGCCCGAGGGGAATTACCTGGCGGAGTACGGGCCGTACTTCACCGACCGGTACAAGACGCCGTGGGGCCCGGCCGTGAACCTCGACGGCGAGGGGAGCGCGGGCGTTCGACGTCACGTCGTCGAGAACGGGCGCGCGTGGGTGCGCGAGTTCCACATCGACGGCTTCCGCCTGGACGCGATCCACGCGATTCACGACGCGAGCCCGGTGCACATCCTGACCGAGTTCGCCGAGGCCGTCCGCGAGGAGGGCGCGCGCCGGCGGCGGCGGGTCCACGTGATCGCCGAGTCCCACGACAACGATCGACGGCTCGTCCTGCCGGTGGCGGAGGGTGGACTGGGGCTCGACGCCGTCTGGTCCGACGACTTCCACCACGCGCTCCACCACCGGCTCACCGGCGAGACCGCGGGCTACTACGCGGACTTCACGGGTGATCACCACCTGCCCCGCGCCATCGCCGAGGGCTTCGCGTTCCAGGGCGAGCCCTCGCAGTACTGGGGACGGCCGCGCGGGACGGCGAGCCGCGGCCTGCCTCCGGAGCGCTTCGTGATCTTCATCCAGAACCACGATCAGGTCGGCAACCGGGCCCGTGCCGCGCGCCTCAGCACGCTGGTGCCGTTCGGGGCGGTGAAGGTTGCGGCGGGGTTGCTCTTCGCCGCTCCCGCCGTCCCGCTCCTTTTCATGGGCGAGGAGTACGGCGAGACGGCGCCGTTCCATTTCTTCACGTCGTTCCTCGATCGGGAGCTGGCCGAGCGGGTGAGGCGTGGACGCCTCGAGGAGTTCAGTCGGTTCGGGTGGCAGGGGACGATCGCCGACCCGAACGCCCCGGCGACGTTCGTCGCCTCGCGGCTCAACCACGCCCTCGCCGGGGCGCCGCGCCACCGCGCGTTGCGCGAGTACTACCGACGCTGGCTCGCGCTGCGCCGGAGCCATCCCGCGCTCGGCGCGCGTGACAAGGAGGGGACGCACGTCGCCCTCGACGACGCCGTGCTCACGCTGACTCGCGCCACGCCGGCGGGCGACGAGATCCGCCTGATCGCGAATCTCGGCGCGGCGCCGCGCGCCTGGTCGCTGCCCGACACGGCGTGGCGCCTCGTGCTCGACAGCGACGCCCCGGTCTTCGGCGGCACGGGCGCCGCGACGCCGCTCGCCGCGTACCAGCTCTTGCTGTACGAGCGGCCCAAGTGACCGCCTCGCGAGGCCGGTCGCCCGCCCGAGCCCGGCCTACCTACGACCTCATCGATCAGATCCTGGCGCTCGACCCCGGCCGGCGCGGCATCGCGACGTTCTTCCGTCCGGGCGGCGCGCTCGCGGCCGCGCAAGCGCTCCGCCGCGCGCGGCGCGTGCTGGTCGTGACCGGCTTCGTCGTGAAACGCGACACACCCGAGACGGACGGACCACCGGGCGCCGCTGTGCTCGGGCGCGCCCTCCGGAGCCTCGGCGCTCGCGTGCGGTACGTCACGGACCACGTGAGCGCGCCCATCGTCGGCGCCGCGCTGGCCGCGCTCGGGGAGCCTCCGGAGATCCTCGTGTGCCCCGACGGCGAGGACGCAGCGCGCGCGCTGCTCGCCGCGGAGAGCCCGACGCATCTGGTCGCGATCGAGCGCCCGGGCCGGAATCGCGCCGGTGATTACCTGAGCATGCGCGGCGAGTCGGTCGCGGCGTGGAACGCGCCACTCGACGCCATGTTTATGGAGCCCTCGCGCCCGACCACCATCGGCATCGGGGACGGCGGCAACGAGATCGGCATGGGAGCCGCGCGCGCGGACCTCCGGCGGCTCGGGCCGCTCGCCACGCGGATCGCGTCGGTCGTGGGTGTCGATCACCTCGTCGTGGCCGGCGTGTCGAATTGGGGTGGGTACGGGGTCGTCGCGGCGCTCTCGCGCCTGGCCGAGCGGGACCTCCTCCACACGCCCGCGCTCGAGCGGCACCTGGTGGAGGCGTGCGTCGCCGCCGGGGCCTCCGACGGCGTCACCCGACGGCGTGAGGCCACGGTGGACGGGTTGCCCATCGAGGCCCACGCGGCGGTCGTCGAGCTGCTCCGGTGGGCCGCGCGTTCGGGTATCATACCGACATGAAAATCCACGACGAGTACCGTGCCAAGCATCCGAAGTCGGCGGCGCTCTGGGAGCGTGCCCGCGCGGCGATTCCGGGCGGGATCACGCACGACATCCGCCACCTGACGCCGTTCCCGATCTACGTCGAGCGTGCCCAGGGCTCCCGCAAGTGGGACGTCGATGGCCACGAGTACGTGGATTACTGGATGGGCCACGGCGCGCTCTTCCTCGGCCACTGCCACCCGGCCGTCGTCCGGGCGGTGCAGGAGCAGGTGGCGCGGTCCACCCACGTGGGCGCCTGCCACGAGCTCGAGGTGCGATGGGCCGAGCGCGTGAAGGAGCTCGTGCCGTGCGCCGAGCTCGTGCGGTTCACCATGTCGGGCACCGAGGCCACGCACCTCGCCATGCGCGTCGCGCGCGCGTACACCGGACGGTCCCGGATCGTGAAGCTCGCGGGCCACTTCCACGGCTGGCACGACGGCGCGGTCGCGGCCGTGAACCCGCCGTACGAGGTGCCCCTGTCGGCGGGCGTGCCGGGCGCGACGCTCGAGCAGCTCGTGATCTGCCCGCCCAATGACATCAAGGCGGTCGAGGTCGCGCTCGACCGCGGCGACGTCGCCGCCGTCATCCTCGAGCCCGCGGGTGGCCAGGCGGGGACCACACCGACGATCCCGGGCTACCTCCAGGAGCTCCGGGCGTTGACGACGCGCCACCGGGTCGTCCTCATCTTCGACGAGGTGATCACGGGCTTCCGCTACGCGCCCGGCGGGGCCCAGGCCTATTTCGGCGTGACGCCCGATCTCACCACGCTCGCGAAGATCGTGGCCGGTGGGCTCCCGGGCGGCGCCCTTTGCGGCAAGCGCGAGCTCATGGGTATGCTCGCCTTCCGCGGGGATCCCGACTGGGACCGGAGCCAGCGCGTGGCCCACGCCGGGACCTTCAACGCCAACCCGCTCTGCGCCACCGCGGGCATCGCCACGCTCGAGCTCTGCGCGGACGCCTCTCTCCAGGCGCGCGCGAACAAGCTGGGCGACGAGCTCCGGCGCGCCCTCGCCGACGTCATGAAACGCGTCGGCGCGCCCGGCACCTGCTACGGCGAGGCCTCGATCTACCACGTGTCGTTCGAGGGCAGGCCCGGCCTCGCCGGCCTCGACCGGCCGCGCAAGGGTGGCCTTTATCACCTGCTCCGGTGCGCCTTGCTGAACCACGGCGTGGACTGCTCGGCGAACCACGGCTGGGTCTCGGCCGTCCACACCGAGAAGGACCTCGAGCGGACGGTCCAGGGTTACGAGCAGGCGTTCCGGGCGATGGTCGCCGAGGGTGCCTTCAGGGGCGCATGACGCGGCGCCGCTCCGGCCGCACGGTCCTGGTCCTGAGCGCGCTCGCGCTCGGCGCCTGCGTCTATTACCCCAGCATCACGGAGATCGGCGGCATCCGCATCCAGCCGGCCAACGGGCGGCTCGTCCGGGACGGGGATCGGGCCGTGTTCTACGCCGAGCTCAACAACACCGGGAAGTTCGGCGACGTGCTCACGCGGATCGAGACGCCGGTCGCCGGGCGCGCGGAGCTCGTCGGGCCGTCGGGCACGCCGCTCGGCCAGCTCGAGGTGCCGGGCGGGGAGCTCGTCCGGTTCGAGCCGGACGGCCGGCGCATCGTGCTCTCGGCGCTCACGCGCGCGCTCCAGCCCGGCGAGGTCGTCATCGTCACGCTCGTCTTCGAGAAGAGCGGGGCGATCGGCGTCGTCGCGGCCGTCGAATAGACAGTCCCGCGCCCCTTTGTTATCCTGTCGCGTCTGGTGGGCAGGTAGCTCAGTTGGTAGAGCACAGGACTGAAAATCCTGGTGTCGGCGGTTCAATCCCGTCCCTGCCCACCATTCCAATCACTTCCGCGCAATCGTGCACTGGACGAAAAATCCTGGTGTTACCGGCTCCCTGCCAACCAGTTTTTCAGCCACTTGAGCAAACGCCCTCTCCGCGCTGAACTGAATTGTCACCGAAATTGTAACTGAGCGACGTATTCCGGGGAGCCCGATCTATCCCGTCCGCGCCCACGTCCTGTAGATGACGATCGGAGCGCCACGAGAGGACACCGCGAAAACGCCCCTGCAGCGGCGCGAACAGGTGTATAAGTGTGGACCGATGACGGCCGTCCGAAACGAAGGAAGCCAACAAGGGAGAGCGCCATGAACATGCTGTCGCGCCGACAATTCCTTCGGACGTCGGGGCCGATTGTGGGAGCCACGTTGGTGCCTTCGTCGGTCGTGCTAGGCCGAGCGCGCGCGGCCGGGAAGGAATTGATCCCCAGGAAACTGCCATTCCCTCCGAACGACGAGTTCGGCAGCTACGAGCCGACGATTACGCCGGACGCGAACACCATCTACTTTGCCCGCTTTGCGGCCAACGGCGACAAGCGGGTCCGGGGCACGACGACGGACATCTTCGTCACCCACCGGATCCGCCCCACCGGGGAGTGGCCGGGAACCGGCGCGGACTGGACGCCACCCGAGCGGCTGCCCGACACGGTCAACAGCGATTCCATCGACCAGGAGCCGCGGATCACTCCGGATGGAAACACGCTGTACTTCATGAGCAGACGCTCGGGGAACCCGGATATCTGGGTCACCCAGAAACAGCCCAACGGGGAGTGGACGCCAGCGCAGCCTCTGTCGTCCAACGTCAACTCGCCGGACATCGAACACTGCTTCATGCCGTTCAACCTCCCCGGCGAGCCCGAGACGTCCGTGTTCATCTCGGTCAGACCCCGAGAGGTGGGCGCACCGCCCACTCCGGCCCTGTACACCACCAGGATGGAAAAGGGCGTCTGGCAACCCACCAAGCGCTACGAAAGCAAGCTGCTCGACTCGATCTCTCAGAAGTGCCGCTTCAACGTCGTCTCTAGGGACGGGCTAGTGCTCGGCGTCGTCTCCGTCCACGACTTCGGAAAGTTCCACACGATGCTGTTCGTGCACTACGATCCGACGAGCAAGCAATGGAAGGGGCCGATCGTCGAGGCGCCATTCAATAACACGGCCATCGATGGCGCGTGCCCCATGTTCACCGCTGGCGGCGACAAGATGATTTGGTCGGCCGGCTACGATCGTGGGCCCGGGCCGGTTTCCACGGCCGGCGGCACCGGCGGGCGCTACGATCTCTTCTGGCTGAAGACCAGCGACATCGTCGCTTACTACAAGGCGAACGCAAGACTCAGCTAGGAGAGGCGGCCGCTGCTGCGTTTGGGCCTGGCGCTGGCCCTCGCCACGTGGGGGCTGACTGCGACCGGCGCGTCCGGCCACGCCATGCTCCAGCGCGCGGAGCCGGGCCCCGACAGCACGCTGAAGCGCGCTCCCGACGAGGTGAAGCTCTCCTTCACCGAGCGCCTGGAGCCCGCCTACAGTTCGGTTCGCATCCTGGACGACCGTGGCCAGCAGGTGGATCGCCGGGACAGCCGCGTCGACCGAGCGAACCGGGCGATCCTCCGCGCGACGCTGCCCCCGCTGCCGCCCGGTAGGTACAAGGTGCTCTGGCGAGTGCTCTCGATCGACGGCGACGTGACCGACGGCGGCTTCACGTTCCGGATCGAATGAGGATCCTGCTCCTCACCGCCCTGTCGGCTCACCTCGCCTCCTCGGTGCTCGTGGTGGGGACCTTCTTCATGCTCCTCCTGGCGGGCCCGTCTCGCGCGCCGACGGCGCGCCGGTGGGAGGGGGCGATGGTGGTGTGGGGACGTCTCCTCCTCCTGGTGGCGCTCGGCTCCGGCATCGTCTGGCTGCTCGTGCGCACGGCCCTCTTCGAGGGCCGCGCCCAGGCCGCGCTCGAGCCTCGCGCCGTCTTGCACGCTGTCCTCGACACGTGGCCTGGACTCATCTGGCTGGCCCGTCATGGCATCCTGGTGATCCTGGCGGCGTTTCTCGCAATTCGTTCGGATCTCACGGAGCGGCGTGACTGGATCGCCGCCCGCGTCGAGGCGCTGGCGCTCGGCGCGCTCGCGCTGGCCCTCATGAGCGCCTCCAGTCACGCCGCCGCCATCAGCCCCGGCACGGCGCTCACCGTGGCCATCGACGCCTGCCATCTTCTGGGCACCGGTGTCTGGCTCGGTGGCCTCGTGGCCCTTGGCGCACTATTGCGAGCCGCGAGCCGCGACGCGGATGCGGACGACCGCGCGCATGCAGTGATGGCCGCCCGTCGGTTCTCCCGCGTCGCGCTGGTCGCCATGCTGGCGCTGATGGGCTCGGGAGTGCTGAACGCGTTGGCGCAGGTCGAGAACATCGCCGCCCTGGTCGGCACGCCACACGGCCGCCTGCTCCTCGCCAAGGTGGCTGTCCTGGTCCCCATTCTGGGTCTCGCCGCTGTGAACCGCAGACGCCTTCTTCCGGCGCTGCCTGGGCCGGAAGCGATGCGACGCCTCGTCGCCTTCGTCGGGGTCGAGGCCATGCTCGCCCTCGTCTTGCTCGTCCTGGCTGCCGCGATGACGCTGACGACGCCGGCCCGCCACGCGGAGCCCGTGTGGCCGTTACCCGTGCGCCTCTCGCTGGACACTCCGCTCGACGGGTCGGCGACGAGGTGGCGGGCGTTGCTCGCCAGCCAGCTGGCCGTGCTCGGCGCGGTGGCGTTGATCGCGTCATTTTTCTCGCTTCGCCGCCGCGCGCCACTGCTCGCCGGCGCGCTCGCCCTCGCCGCAGTCGCCGCTGCCGTTGGGCTTCCTCCGTTCGTGGTCGACGCCTATCCGACGACGTACCGGCGCCCGCTCCGGACGTATCACGCCACATCGATCGCCTCCGGCTCGGCCATCTACTGGGGGCAGTGCGCTGCCTGTCATCACGGGACGCCGGCTGACCTCCGCTCGGCGTCAACCTCGCGCCGTCATGCGGGCGAGCTCTTCTGGCTCGTCAGCCACGGCCGTCCCGAACGCGGCATGCCGGCCTTCGAGAACCGCCTCGAGGAAGCGCAGCGGTGGGACGTGATCAATTTCATCAGGGCGCTCGGCACCGCCGCAGGCTCGAAAAGCCTGGGAGCCCAGGTCCAGCTCGATGGCGCCTGGCTGATCGCCCCCGACTTCACCATCTCCGTCGGCCCGCTGGCCCCGGGGGCGCTGCGCGACTACCGAGGGCGGCGGATGGTCCTCCTGGTGCTGTGTACCCTGCCTGGATCGCGGGCGCGCATCTCCGAGCTGGCCCGGAAGTACAACCTGCTGTCGACCCTCGGTGTCGAGATCATCGCCGTACCGATGCAGACCTCCGCGGATGCGATCAGGGAGCTCGGCGCGTCGCCACCTGTCCTGTTCCCGGTGGTAACCGACGGCAACGCCGCGATCATCGCCACCTACGGTATGTTCGCCTCGGGGCCGCACGCGGAACTCCTGATCGACCGTCAGGGCTACGTCCGCGCGATCTGGAGAGACGACACCGGAGAGATCCAGGTGCAGGTGGAGAGGCTCAACGAGGAAAAGAGCGTCCCGCCCTTCCCGGACGACCACGTCCATTGAGGAGATTCGGAGGGTATTGATCATGCGTGTGTGGCAGGTCGCCGTCGTGCTAAACCTCACGTTCGCCGTCGGCCTCGGTCTCGGCTACGCCGGCTGGGGCCGCCGCGCCGACGCGCTCGACCGCGAATTCGAAGCTGCTCGGGCACAGGTGGAGCGACTCGAGCGCGAGCGCCAGGCCTGCGCCGCGGGCGGGCGGGCTGGCGAGCAGCAATGGGACGGGCGCGGGGTCGTGAGAGCGATCTATCCGCACCTGGTGGTGGTCACGCACGAGGAGATCCGCGGGCTCCTGCCGGCGAGGACCACCGGCTTCCCGGCGGCGTCGCCACAGCTCGGTGACTCGGTCCGGGTGGGCGACCCCGTCCGATTTTCGCTACGGGGCACGCTCATTGACGATGCGGCGCTCGTCACCATCGAGCGGTGGTGACCTCGGCGCTTGCAGGGCGGCCAGCATTCCCGGCTCCAGCGGACAGTGTCCTTCGCCAAAACAGCGTCCGGCTCAGTTGACGACGACTCATGCTCTCGCGACCCGGCCAGGAACACTAGGAGATTGTAGGTAGTGGATCGAAGGCAGGGCGGTCGTCAGCACTTCCACGACGCTCTCGGAGTCCTGTCCCCGAATTTCGCGCCGAATGTCCCCGAACTTGCGCTGCCGATTGTGTTGGTCAAGCGGATTCTTGAACATCGAGAGCGGCGCAGCACGACGACAGTGAGCCGCGACTTCGGCAGCGAGAAGCCCGGCGTTTTGGGGGATATCGAAGTCTGGCCCGGTCGAGAACTTTCGATCTTGAGGCAAATGCGGCCCTCCATTTCCGCGAGTCGAGTCATGCAGGGCGCCCGATGGCGGCCGGCGAGGCGATGCGGAGCTCGCAGAGGCGTTCGTAGCCGTCCGCTGGTGAGGGCGGCGCCAGTACTCTAACTCATGGCCAGGTTAGAATGCCGGACCGGGAGTCATGTTTTGGGATCGTCGGGTGTCCGGCGACCGCGATCGGCGCATAAGGAAGGCATCACGCTGGTGAGCTGGCTGGTGAAGGAAGAACCGACCCACTACGGATTCGACGCCTTCGTGAAGGACAAGAAGGCAGTCTGGAGCGGCGTCAGGAACGCGCTCGCACAGAAACATCTTCGCGCCGTCAAGAAGGGCGACCGCATCTTCTACTACCACACCGGTGACGAGAAGGCGATCGTCGGGATCGCGAAGGCCCTGTCCGACGCCTATCCGGATCCGGAAGACGCGAGCGGAAAGTACGTGGCGGTGGATGTCGCACCGGTCAAGCGGCTTCCGCGGCCGGTCACGCTCGCCCAGATCAAGGCGGACGCGGCCTTCAAGAACTTTCCGCTGGTCCGCATCGCGCGGCTGTCCGTGATGCCGGTGACCGATGCGGAATGGGCGCGGATCGAACGCATGGCCGGGAAGGCCGGCTAGCTGCCCCGCATCACCTTCCCGCTGCTCGCGCGGGAAATGCTTGAGCTCTTCCATGAGCTTGTCCGAGTCGAGCTCCCCGGCGGGCAGCGGTGGCTGCTCCCGCCGGCTTCGGCGTCGTACTGCTGCTCCAGCTGCCGCACGTGCTCTCGAGTGGCGCGATCCCCGGAAGCCCAGCCTTCGGTACAGGCTGTTCGCCGCCTCTCTTCCGGGCCGATGAGGTGCGGGTGCTCCCGTCCGACGATATGAACGGCCGGATCATCCCGTTGGGGGACGCCAAGCGAAATGCCCCGGCGTCCGCTATCATGGGCCGGTGCCGCGCGTCATCCTGATCAGCATCGACGGCCTCGCACACTTCTACTGGAACGATCCGGCCGCGCGCACGCCGGTCCTGCGTGGCCTTGCCGAGCGCGGGGCCGTCGCCGACGGCATGGCGACGGTCTTCGTCAGCACGACGTGGCCGTGCCACGTAAGCTTGGTGACCGGCGTCAGCCCGCGCACGCACGGCGTCGTGTCGAACCACATCCTGAACCGCGCCACCACGCGCGTGGAGGATTTCACCGGCGACCCCATCTACGACGCCGCCGACCTAGTGCGGGCACCGACGTTCTACGACCGCGCGCACGCCGCCGGACTGCGCACTGCCGCCATCGACTGGCCTGCGACGCGCCACGCGGCGTCACTCGACTTCAGCCTGCCGTTCTTCAAGAACCAGCAGATCTTCGAGACGCACACCGCGCCGGCCGTGTGGAAGGAGCTGCGGGCGCTTGGCTACCCGGTGGAGCGACAGGGCGAATGGGCGGAGCTGCCGCGGCGCTTCCTGAAGGACGCGATGGTGGCCGATCTCGCCGTCGACGTGCTGCGGCGCCACGCGCCGGACGTGCTCCTCGTGCACTTCCTGTGCGCCGACAGTCACCAGCACCTCTACGGCCCGCGCTCGCCCGAGGCGTACTGGGCGATTGCCTATATCGACGGGCTCGTCGGTCGGGTACTCCTCGCGCTCGGCCCCGACGGCCTCGACCGCACTGCCGTGGTCGTCGTCTCCGACCACGGATTCCTTCCGGTGACGCGGGAGATCCGTCCCAATGTGCGGCTGCGCCGCCGCGGGCTGCTTCGTGTCGCAGACGACGGCGGTGTCGCCCGCGCCGAGGCGCGGTTCGTGATGAACCTCGGCGCCGGCTGGGTCTACGCTCTCGGCGGCGGCGACCGCGAGCGCCTGGCGCGTGATCTGCGGGGCGAGTTGGCCGCGCTCGAAGGCGTGGCGGCAGTGTGGACGCCTCAGGAGTACGCAAGCCTGGGGCTGCCGGGCCCGGCGGAAAACGACCGCGTCGGCGACCTGCTGCTGGAGGCGGCGCCCGGCTACATGCTCGCGGACGAGACACGCGGCGAGGACGAGCTCGGTCCGCCGCACTATCGTGGCACCCACGGCCAGCGGCCGACGTACGCGGACAACCGCGCGGTGTTCGTCGCCGCCGGTCGCGGCGTCAAGCGCGGGCTGACGCTCGGCCCGATCAGTAGTCGCGATGTAGCGCCGACGCTGACGACGCTGCTGGAACTGCCGGCGGCGCCGGCCGAGGGGCGCGTGCTGAGCGAGATCCTGGCCTAGCTACTTCAGAGTAAGTTAACTGCGAGCTCATCCGGCCTCAGAGAAGAGTTCCCCTATGGTTCAGCAGGATGAAAGGACACCGCAGGCCCTCTCCTACATCCGCCACCTGCCATTCGACGCGCCGCACGGGCGCGCGTATCATCGCGGTGGACGGCGCCGTTGATGGCGCCGAGACGAGGGAGGTCGAACGATGGCGGCACGGACGACGATCGCCGAACCGGCAGAGAAGTGGACCGGAGCCCTTGAGGCTTCACGCGATAGGCTGCTGGCCGCCGCGCGAGGCGGAGGACACGGCGTGGCTGTTCTCGCCCACGCCTCCGCCGGCCGCATTGTGGCGGCGTGGACGCTCGATCCCGCCCCGATCGATCCCGCGACGCATCTCGAACAGACGCACACGAGGGGCCGGCGCCATCTGCGTCGCTTGCTCGATCAGCCGGCAGACGCCGAGGTCCGGTCACCGATGACGAACCAGCTCTTCGATCGCCTCACCCAACCGGCCGATCCGAGCAAGCGGAAGAAGATCGATTACATGTCGGTCACGTCGTACACGTATACGCCGCGCAAGCCGCTGCGCCGCGTGCTGGACCACGCGCTCGATCATCTCAATCAGATCGATCAATGGCAGCGCTGGCGCCGCGAGGGCGTCGTGCCCATTCCGACCGACGGCTGGGCGCCGTCGACGGTGACATTGCCCGAAGACCGTCTGCCACTGACGGCGGCGGACCTCGACGCCTGGCTCTGGCGCGTCGACCAGGCCATGCGGTTGCTCACTCAGCGCGCGGCCGGCCTCAGCGACGATGACCTCGACTGGCAGCCGCCGGACGGGGGTTGGCCGCTGCGCCGCATCCTGCATCACGTCGCGCGCTCCGAGGTGCTGTACGCGGCGTCCTTCGACGAGGTGCTGCCCGATGATCCCGTCGCCCGCTACGCGGAGGCCGACGCTCGCTTCAGCAAGCGCCTCGTCGCAGCGCGCGCCATGACAGACGATCCGTCGATCGTCTTTCCCGATCCGTACGGGACGTTTTTCACGCCCGCTGGAGTCGTCGCGGAGGTCCTTGCACTCGAGTCCGAGCTCTTCACCAGCGTCACAGGCTAGCGGCCGTGGGCCCTGCGGTGCACGATCCCGGAGTGTTATAGTGCCCGGGCTCTCGATCAATAGAACTAGGGGTCATCGAGCGCTTCGCACAGTAGGTGGAGAACGGAGGCCGACCATGCGTGTCAAACACTCCTGGCGCGTGACGGGAAGAGTTCTCCTGGTGATCGCCGCGATCGCGATCGCGGCGACGCAGCTGATTGGCACGACCGCCAAGGCTGCCGATCCGATCAAGGTGGGCTGGGTCGGTCCGCTGTCCCCGCCCGGCGGCTATGCCGAGGGCGCGCTGATGAAGCAGGCCGCCGAGATCGCCGCGGAAGAGCTCAACGCCCGGGGCGGCGTGCTTGGCCGGCCGATCCAAGTTGTCTTCGCCGACACGCGCGGAAAGCCCGAAGAGGGGACCGCGGCGGCGGAACGGCTGATTTCCCAGGAGAAGGTCGTCGCGATCACGGGCGAGTTCCACAGCTCGGTGTTCCTCGCCGAGATGGAAGTCGCGCACAAGGCCGGCATCCCGATCATCGCGGTGGACGTGTGGGCCCTGAAGATCACCGCCAAGGGCTATCCGGAGGTCTTCCGCGTCGCGCCTAACCAGGCCCTGATCGCCACCAAGTACGGCGACTGGATGGCGGCAGCGGGATTCAAGAACGTCGCCGTCATGTTCGAGAAGACCGACGGCGGACAGAGTGGGCGCGACGTCCTGCTGCCGGTGCTGGACAAGCACGGCATCAAGTACGAGGTCGTCGGCGCCGATCCGAACTCGACCGAGTTCACGGCGCAGATCGAGCGGTTCAAGAGCCACCAGCCGCTCTTCGACTTCTTCATGACGTTCTACAGCGAGGCTGGCGCCTATCCGCTGGTCAGTCAATCCCACACGCTGGGCTTCGCGCCGACTGCCAGGACCGGCATGGCGAACTCAGGCGGGCCGGCCGTGGATCCGACGTTCTGGAAGAACGTCGGCCAGGCGGGTCGCTATCTGGTCACGGAGCTCGTAGGTCTTCCGAAGAACGCGTGGAATGACAAGACCAAGGCCTTTGTCACCGCCTTCAAGAAGAAGTATAACCACGCGCCGTCGCCTCAGGCGATCGAGAACTATGACGCCATGCTGGTGCTCGCCGATGCGATCGCGCGCGCGAAGTCGACGGACGGCAAGGCCATCATCGCGGCGCTCGAGAAGACCGACATCGTTCTCGGCCGTGGCCGCTACACCTTCTCGACGAGCCGCGAGCCGGACTGGGCCTATCACCAGTTCATGAACGCGCCGGTCGCGCTGGTGCAGTTCGATAAAGCGAATCAGGATGCCGAGGACGCGCCGATCATCTGGCCGCGCGACATCGCAGACGTCAAGTACACGTACCTGAAGCCAGGCCAGTGACTCGCCGGCCGGACGCCTAGGATCGCCCGCCAGGGGTCACCGCCCGCGGTGACCCCTGCGGGGACATCGCGGGAGCGCTCGTGAGGCGATGAGCTGGGACTACCTGCTGGTCCAGGCCACGAACGGCGCCGTCATCGGCGTCATCTACGCCCTGATCGCCGTCGGCGTGACGCTCATTTTCTCGATCCTGAAGATTGTCAACTTCGCCCATGGTGACCTCTACATGCTCGGGGGATACTGCGCGTACTTCGTGATCGAGGGCCTCGGCTTTCCCCCGCTGGCCGCGATGGGCGTCGCGATGGCGGCGCTGTTCGCGGGAGCCATCGTCCTCGAGCGCCTGATGCTGACGCCGCTCTATAGCGACGCCACCGAACGGAAGGACGAGTACGGGCTCATCGTCACCTTCGGTCTCGCGTACTTCCTGCGCAACACCGCGGTCATCGCGTTCGGCCCGTTTCCGTTGAAGCCGCCCTCGTTCATCCCGGGCATCCAGCGCATCGGGAACGTCATCGTGACCAACGATCGCCTGGTGGCCGGCGGGGTTGGCCTCGTTCTCATCGGTGCGCTGCTCTACTTCATGAAACGGACGATCTGGGGGCAGGCGCTCGATGCGGTCAGCCAGTCACGGGATGCCGCCGCGATCGTCGGCATCAACGCCCAGCGGTTCAACTCGATCGCCTTCGGCATCGGCGCCGCCCTGGCCGCCGCCGCCGGCGCGCTGGTCGCGCCGATCTTCTCGCTGGCGCCCGACATGGGCGTGCTCCCGAACATCCACGCGTACGTGATCGTGATCCTCGGCGGCATGGGCTCCGTGGGCGGCAGCATCATCGCGGGGCTCGTCCTCGGCGAAGCCGAGAACCTCTTCACGGCGTTCTTCCCCGATCCGACGCGCGCCTTCGCGTACACGAACGCGTTCGGCGTGCTCGTACTGATGGTCGTGCTGATCGTCCGGCCGCAGGGTCTGTTCGGCCGTCGCCATCTGAGAATGGAGTGATCCACGTGCGGTGGCTGCC